>Ga0114921_10000353_pt1 | contig 19480 bp, 19 predicted proteins | sample BentaG_FD_87016 | JGI IMG/M metagenome (GOLD analysis project Ga0114921, IMG submission 87016) | Deep subsurface microbial communities from South Atlantic Ocean to uncover new lineages of life (NeLLi) - Benguela_00093 metaG | ecosystem: Environmental > Aquatic > Marine > Oceanic > Sediment ... | reverse complement strand
CAATTGTTGTTGCCGCCGTAGAGGATCACGGTGTCGTCGTTGGCGATGCCGCGCTCGGACAGCAGTTTCGAGAACTGCCCGGCATCGACGAAGTCGCGCTTGACCTGATCCTGCAGATCGGTCTTCCAGTCCAGCTTGATCGCCCCGGGAATGTGACCGGTGGCGTAGGCGCTGGTGTCCTCGTCGACCTCGACGAACACAGTCTTCGGCGCGTCGAGATTGCTCTGGGCCCAGTCAGTTGTGACCAGGACGTCGGAGCGTGCCATATGGGAAATCCTCTCGGTTGTGGTGCTGAAGAGCGAGAAATCGCGTTTCCACGACCCCCGCTGCGACCGCGCTGCTGGTAGGGGTATCGGTGATGTTGCTCGACATTGCTGTGCTCCTGTGTTGCGGAATTGTCGTGCGGAACGGCTGGCGCGGCGGGACAAGGACCGCCGGCAGAGTGCCGGGCGCAGAACGGGCGCGACTACTCAGCAGCTGCGACAACAACAGCAACAACCCGCAAGGCGGCACAGGTCGACTGCGCGGCGCTTGGTGAGCGAGAGCTCAAGGCGGGCTGACACGGTCGACACCCTACCCAATGAGAGGCCGATCAATCCAGCAACGGTTCCAGCACCGACTGCAGGTCGGCGGTCTTCGGCACCCCGGAGGCGCGGTAGCGCTGCCTACCGTCGGCGTCGAAGACGAACGTCGTGGGTAGTTACAGCACCGAAAGCATCTGTGTTGCAGCCGGATTGGCGTCCATATCGATTTCCACGTGCGCCACTGCGGGCTGGTTCGCGCATACTTGCTCGACCACGCGGCGCACGGCTGCGCAGGGTACACACGCCACAGCGCTGAAGTGCACGATGGTCGGTCCGGTCTGCGACAGCCCCAGCTGGCTGGTATCGAGTTCGGGCGTCTCCGTCGTCGGACTGGGCGGGCGGGCACGCAACACCAGGAGCCTGCCGATCACCAGCGCCAGGCCGGAGGTGGCGAACAGCCCGGCGATGACTGCGGTCCATGTTGGGATCACGGCAGTCTGAACTCGTCGAGTTCGATGGTCACTCCCTCGGCGATGCCCTCGATGATGACATCGGAGCCGCGCGCCCCCTCGCTGGAGGGTGTGATGCCGAACGGCAGCTTCTGGCCGGGCAGGCTGGTGGAGAAGGCGGCCAGCACCGCGGGCAGTTGATCGTCGGGCACTGTCTGGTCGGCGGTCCCCGGGCCGGTCAGCACCCCGATCGCCGACATGACCAGTGTGGTCGCCTCGGGCCCGACGATGGACAGATCGACGGCGATACTGACCTTCTCGTCGAAGCCGGACCCCTTCGGGGTGCCGGTGAAGACCAGCCCCCGGTTACTGGATATGCCCGACTCGGTGGTCTCGCCGGCGGAATCGTCGGTCTCCTCGCTGGGCGCCTCAACCAGCAGATCGGTGATCCCCATATATCGGCCCAGGTGCGTGGAGTCGATGATGATCCGGCTCTCCAGTTTGCCCACCGCGAGCGTTGCGTCCGGCCGGATCAGCCAGGAACCCTCTCCGAGGTCGATCGAATGCATGGTTGCTTCCAGTGAAGCCTTGCCCACCACGGGGTGATCCACGCCACTGGCCTTGATCTCGACCTCGTCGTAATGGTGACGCATCGCCTGCGGAGCGAAGGGGAAGCCCAGGATGGCCACCGACGGATCCCAGTTCAGATTGGCGGCACTGCGAACGCTCCTGGCCAGGCGATATTCGGCATAGATGGCGGTTCCGAAGTCGATCCCCACGGCGCCGACCAGCACCGCGGTCAGGGTTGCCAGGGCGCCGATCACGAGTTTGCGCACGTCGTCATTGTCGCTCACGACGCAGGGATCATCGGTTCGGCGCGGCTTTCGGGCAGGTTGCGCGCTATCGTTAGAGTCCATCGGTCGGGTAACGGCCATGTGTCAGGCATGAATCTGGGCTGTACACCGCGCGACAGGGTTGTCGCGGCGGTGTCCCGGCGAATGATCTTCACAGCTCCTGGAGGGCCAGTTGGATCTACTGCTACTGACGGTTGACCCTCAGCCTGAGTCAGTCCTGCCCTCGTTGTCTCTGCTGGCGCACAATGTGCGTACTGCGCCGACCGAGGTGTCGTCGCTTTTGGAAGCCGGAACCGCGGATGTGGCCATCGTCGACGCGCGCACCGACCTGGCCGCCGCCCGCGGCCTGTGCCGGCTACTGGGGACGACTGGATCGGCTGTTCCGGTGGTGGCCGTGGTCAACGAAGGCGGCTTGGTCGCGGTCAACGTCGAGTGGGATCTGGACGAGATACTCCTGCCCGGCACCGGCCCCGCTGAGATCGACGCGCGCCTGCGGTTACTCGTGGGGCGTCGGGGCGGTGCGGCCAACCAGGAGAACCTCGGAAAGGTCAGCTTGGGTGAGCTGGTCATCGACGAAGGCACCTACACCGCGAGACTGCGCGGGCGCCCACTGGATCTGACATATAAGGAATTCGAGCTGCTGAAGTATCTGGCGCAGCACGCCGGCCGGGTGTTCACCCGGGCCCAGCTCCTCCAAGAGGTGTGGGGCTATGACTTCTTCGGTGGCACCCGCACAGTTGACGTGCACGTGCGGCGCCTGCGCGCCAAGCTCGGCATCGAGTACGAGTCGCTCATCGGCACCGTGCGCAACGTCGGCTACAAGGCGGTCAGGCCGGCGCGGGCCCGGGCGTCTGCCCCCGGGGCAGAGTTCCCAGAGGAGTCCGAAGTGGGGGACGACGGGGATGTACTCGGGGACGGGAACGTCGGGGACATGCCTGTGGACGGGGCCCTCGGGGACGTGCCTGGCGGTGTGACGAACTCCCTGGCCGAGCAACTGCACTCTAAGTGACCCCGGTCGATTGGTGCTCGCAGCTCTCGGAGGCACAGAAGCGGGCGGTACGTGAGATCATCGGCGAGGCAACAGAAGTCGATGGTGTTCCCCCTGTCGGGGAGCAGGTGGTGCGCGAATTGGACCATTCCCGCACGCAGCATCTGCTAGCTAGCGGCGCCGCGGGGGAAATCACCGGTTATTTGAACCTGACGCCGGAAATGGCCGAGTTGGTGGTGGCGCCGGACGCCCGCCGGCAGGGCATCGGTACGGCAATGATCGGAGCCGCGTTGCAGAGAACGGGCGCGCGCAGCCGATTCTGGGCGCACGGCACGCTGGCCGCCGCGGAGGCGACCGCGGCAGCGCTCAGGCTCAGTCCGGTGCGTCGGTTGTTGCGGATGCGGCGCCTGCTGGGGAAGTCCGGCCAGGGGAGTGTCGAAGCCGCCGCTATCCCCGACGGCGTGCGGATTCGCACGTACGCCGGACCGGGAGATGATGCCGAAATCCTGCGGGTCAACAACGCGGCCTTCCGCTGGCATCCCGAGCAGGGCGGCTGGACCGATTCCGAAATCGCTGAACGAAAGGGTGAGCCGTGGTTCGACCCCGACGGGCTGTTCCTGGCCTTCGATCAGACCGGTGAACGATTGTTGGGCTTTCACTGGACCAAGGTGCACGCCGATAAGCCCGGCGTCGGTGAGGTCTATGTCGTCGGCGTCGATCCGGCAGCCCAGGGGACCGGGTTGGGGCGGGCACTGACCGCGGTCGGGATGGGCTGGCTGGAGCAGCGATTGGCCGACACGGTCGAGCCCACCGTCATGCTCTACGTCGAATCCGACAACACTGCGGCGGTCCGCACCTATGAGAGTCTGGGCTTTGGCGTCTACGGCACCGACACCGCCTACGCGCTCGCGACATCGTGAGTGTGCGCCCCACGACTCATCGATCGGGTTTCCCGGAATGAGCGGGTGATTCGGCGGGCGGCCGTCCGGCGAAGCGCCCTCGAAGGGCTAGCGACACGTATACCAAGGCCACCAGGACCGGGACTTCGATCAATGGTCCCACGACGCCGGCCAGTGCCTGCCCGGATGTCGCGCCGTAGGTGGCGATGGCAACCGCGATCGCCAACTCGAAGTTGTTACCGGCCGCGGTGAATGTGAGGGTGGTGGTGCGTTCGTAGCCCAGACCGATCGCGGCTCCGACGAGGAAGCCACCGCTCCACATGATGGCGAAGTAGGCCAGCAGCGGCAGTGCGATGCGTGCCACATCCCACGGTCTGGAAATGATCTGGTCGCCCTGCAGCGCGAAGAGGATGACGATCGTGAACAGCAGCCCGTACAGCGCCCATGGCCCGATTCGGGGGAGGAAGCGCGACTCGTACCACTGCCGTCCCTTGGCTCTCTCGCCGAACCGGCGGGTCAGATAGCCGGCCAGCAGGGGTATGCCGAGGAAGATGAGGACGGATTTGGCGATCTGCCACACCGAGGTGTCGATGGTGGTCTGCTCCAACCCCAGCCAGCCGGGCAGCACGGAGAGATAGAACCAACCCAGTGCCGCGAACATGACGACCTGGAACACCGAATTGATCGCAACCAGCACTGCGGCGGCCTCCCGGTCGCCGCACGCAAGGTCGTTCCAGATGATCACCATCGCGATGCATCGGGCGAGGCCGACGATGATCAGGCCCGTGCGGTACTCGGGCAGGTCGGGAAGCAGCAGCCACGCCAGCGCGAACATCAGCGCCGGACCGAGGATCCAGTTCAGGAACAGCGAGGCCAGCAGAAGTCTGCGATCACCGGTGACGGTGTCGAGACGGTCGTAGCGGACCTTGGCCAGTACCGGATACATCATGACGAGCAGGCCGATGGCGATGGGCAGTGAAATCCCGTCGAGTTCAACCGCACTCAAGGTCTCGCCCAGGCCCGGTATCAGTCGACCGAGCAGCAGTCCTACGACCATGGCGACGCCGATCCACAACGGCAGCAACCGATCCAGCGTGGACAGCTTGGCTGCCGCGGTGCTGTGAGTGTCGACCGGGGCGCTCATCGAATGGTCTCCTCGCTGGTTTTCAGATGGTGTCAAGGTCTCAGGGATTGTCGATATCGAATCACGGGCCGACTACGTTGGCCGTGATGTCGAGCTCGGTGAGCAACTCGCGCACCCGGCGCTCGATGTCGTCGCGAATCGGTCTGACGTGGCCGACATCCTGGCCGGCCGGGTCGTCGAGCTTCCACTCCTCATAGCGGCGCCCTGGGAATACCGGGCAGGCATCGCCGCAGCCCATCGAGATCACCACGTCGACAGCCTGAACGATCTCGTCGGTCCAGGGTTTGGGGTACTCCCGCGAGATGTCGATACCGCGCTCAGCCATCGCCGCCACCGCCGCCGGATTCACCTCGTTGCCCGGTTCGGAGCCGCCCGACCAGGCGACGGCAGCGTCGCCGGCCAACTGGGTGAAGAAGCCCATGGCCATCTGTGAACGGCCTGCGTTGTGGGTGCACAGAAACAGCACAGCCGGCGTCCCGTCGTGGTGTTTGCCCTCCACCCGGGCCAACGCCCCAAGGCGTTGCCGGGCGAAGCGTTCGGCAAGCAGTGGGAGGAAGTTCGGGATGCTGGCTCGTCCGGCGAACTGGCTGTACGACGAATGCAGGAAGCGCTCGATGGTCTCGACCCCGAAGATGCCGTCGAATTCCTTCTCCAGCTGGGTCGCGGCAGACTTCAGGGCGAGCCGCTGATCGATGGACAGGTCGTAGCGCAGATGTGGATGGGCTTCTGGGGCGAAGCGGTCGGTCATACCGTTCTCCTGGTCAGGCAGTCTTCAGGTTGGGCACAAGATGGTGGATTCGTTCGGTGAGGTCGCTGACCGCGGCATCGAAGGCGGCGGCTCGCCTGGTGCGGGCAGGGTCGGCGACTGACCAGTGCAGGCGGGTCGGGTCGGCGGGCAGCTCCTCATGGGCTTTGTCGCAGACCGCGATGATGAGATCCCCGGGTGCCAGCACGTCTCGAAGATCGCGCGGCCGGTGTGGTTGTAGCTGCAGGTTGTGACGGCGGGCAGCGGTCACCGCCCCGGGGTGAATGCGGGCGGCGGGATGGGTGCCGGCCGAGGTGGCGGGCAGCTCGCTGCGATGGTTCCAGATCGCGGCGGCGAGTTGGCTGCGCGCAGAGTTCTGCGTGCAGACGAACACCACGCGGTGCGCCTGGGGCTCTGCGGTAGGAACCAGCGCCTCGAAGGCATGGTGGTTGAGCCTCAGATAGGTCCGCCTTCCGTCGGCCTCGGAGCGGGTGTGGCTGATCACGCCTGCTTTCTTGAGCACTCCGAGGTGGTGGGAGAGCAGGTTGGACGGCACGTCCAGAACCTGGCGCAGTTCCGAGGGGGAGGCGTCGGCCGGTAGTAGATGATCAACGATCGTCAGTCGTGCGGGGTCGGCGAGCGCGGCAAAGACTGCGGTCCGCCTGGCAAGGTCCGAATCTTGATCAATGACCATTGACTCAATAAATACTGAAGTTCTTTACCCGCGTCAACTGTTGCAACAGAATCGTTGCCCCCAGACCTCTCCCGGTTCATCTTCCGTTCACTATTTGTAGGGCGCTGATTCACAGGAAGCCCTTAGGTTCACAGCCGAGCAGGGATGTGTCTGCTCTGCCAAGAACACGCGTTCTGCCCCCTGTGCTTAAGGAGCTTTGTGAAGGCCAAACGAACTGGTGCCGCGGTGAGCCTGCTGGCCGCCGGAACTCTGCTCATGTCGGCGTGCGGCAGTGACAACAACGCCGGATCGGGAGGCGCCGACTCGGCGCCTGCCGAGGACTGTGCAGGCAAGGAGTCGCTGAAGGCCAGTGGTTCGTCCGCCCAGGCCAACGCCATGACCAGGTTCGTGAATGCCTACCAGAAGGTTTGTCCGGGCTTCACCGTGAACTACACCTCCAGCGGCTCGGGCGCGGGCGTCTCCGAGTTCACCGGCGGCCAGACCGACTTCGGTGGCTCCGATACCCCGCTGAGCGAGGAGAGGGGTGAGTACGCGAAGGCCAGCGAACGCTGCGGGGGCTCGGATGCGTGGAACCTGCCGACGGTCTTCGGGCCCATCGCGGTGACCTACAACCTCGACGGCGTGGACGGGCTGGTACTCGACGGTCCGACATTGGGCAAGATCTTCAACGGGGCCGTAACGACCTGGGACGCACCGGAGATCGCGGCGCTCAACGAAGGCAAGTCGCTGCCGGCCGAGCCGATCAACGTCATCTTCCGCAGCGACGAGTCGGGCACCACCGACAACTTCCAGAGGTACCTGGAGGCCGCGTCCGATGGGACGTGGGGCAAGGGCGCGGGCAAGTCGTTCGCCGGCGGTGTCGGTGAGGGTGCCAAGGGCAACGAGGGCACATCGGCGGCGATCAAGAACACCGCCGGTTCCGTCACCTACAACGAATGGTCGTATGCGACCAAGCAGGGCCTGTCGGTGGCCCAGATCGTCACATCGGCGGGGCCGGACCCGGTCGAGCTGACCGTCGAATCGGCGGGTAAGGCGATCGACAGCGTCAAGGTCGCCGGCGTGGGCAACGACCTGGTGCTGGACACCTCGTCGTTCTACATGCCTACCGAGGCGGGCTCGTACCCGATCATGCTGGCCACCTACCAGTTGGTCTGCTCGAACTACCCGGAAAGCGATGTCGCCCCGGCGCTCAGGAAGTTCCTGACCGTCGCGCTGGGTGCCGGCCAGGAGGGCCTTGAGGAAGCCGGCTACATCCCGGTGCCGGAGAAGTTCAAGGAACGTCTGAGTACCGCCGTCGACGCGATCTCCTGAGCGCCTCGGCATAGGAAGCGATGACACTGAGACCTGAGCCGACCGCAGTGGGCTCGCCGCAGTTGGCGGGCCCACCCCGGGACAGAGATACTCCCAAGATGCCTGCCAATCCCCCGCAGAAGTCGGCGCTGACGGACGGCGGCGGTCGTTGGGGAGACCGGATCTTCAAGTCGATCGCGATCGGCTCTGGCGGCGTCATCATCGCGGCGATCGCGTTGATGGGGCTGTTTCTGTTCATCCGGGCCATGCCCTCGCTGTCGGCGAACAACGCCAACTTCTTCACCAGCACGGAGTTCAACACCACCGACTCGAACAATCTGCGGTTCGGAATTGCCGAACTGTTCCAGGTCACCGTGCTGAGTTCGGTGTTCGCGCTGGTGATCGCGGTGCCCATCGCGGTCGGTATCGCCGCGTTCCTGACCAACTACGCGCCACGCAAATTGGCCAGGCCCTTCGCCATTCTGGTCGACTTGCTCGCCGCCGTGCCCTCCATCGTCTTCGGGCTCTGGGGCATCTTCGTGCTGGCGCCCTGGCTGGAACCGATCTCGAGGTTCCTCAACGACAACCTCAGCTGGTTCTTCCTGTTCGCCGACGGCAACGTCTCGCTCTCCGGTGGCGGCACCATCTTCACCGCCGGGATCGTGTTGGCGGTGATGATCCTGCCGATCATCACCTCGGTTACCAGGGAAGTCTTCAGCCTGACCCCGAAGGGGCATGTCGAGGCGGCCCAGGCCCTGGGCGCGACCAAGTGGGAGGTGGTCCGAATGACCGTCTTCCCCTACGGGCGCAGTGGAATGATCGCCGGCTCGATGCTCGGACTTGGACGGGCCCTCGGTGAGACGGTGGCCGTGCTGATCATCCTGCGCACCGCGGCGCAGGCCGGAAACTGGTCGCTGTTTGACGGCGGCTACACGTTTGCTTCCAAAATCGCCTCTGCTGCAGCGGAATTCAGCGCACCGTTGCCGACCGGCGCCTACATCGCCGCAGGATTCGTGCTCTTTGGCCTGACCTTCGTGGTCAACGCGCTCGCCCGGCTGGCAGCCGGCGGAAGGGTTAGTGGAGGATGACGTCCAACACGCTTGACGCCTCGGTCAAAGGGCCGACGTTTCACCCGATCAGCGCGGCCCGCAAGGTCAAGAACAACGTCGCGACGGCGTTGTTCCTCGGTGCGTTCCTGATCGCCCTGGTGCCCCTGGTATGGGTGCTTTACACAGTGTTGGTGCGCGGATTCACCGCGGTCCTGTCCTCGGAATGGTGGACGAATTCGCTCTACGGGGTGCTGCCTGAGGATTTCGCCGGCGGCGTCTATCACGCGATCTACGGCACGATCATCCAGGCGGCGATCGCCGCGGTGATCGCCGTTCCGCTGGGTGTGATGGCCGCGGTGTACCTGGTGGAGTACGGGCGCGGGCGAATGGCGAAGGTCACCACGTTCATGGTCGACATCCTCGCCGGTGTCCCATCGATCGTGGCTGCGTTGTTCATCTTCGCTCTGTGGATCGCCACCATGGGCTTCCAGCAGAGCGCGTTCGCGGTGTCGCTGGCTCTGGTGCTGCTGATGTTGCCCGTGGTGGTTCGCAATACCGAGGAGATGCTCAAACTCGTTCCCGACGAGCTTCGCGAGGCGTCGTTCGCACTAGGGGTTCCGCAGTGGAAGACCATCCTGCGCATCGTCATTCCCACGGCACTGCCCGGAATGATCAGTGGAATCCTGCTCGCGCTGGCAAGGGTGATGGGCGAGACCGCCCCGGTGCTGATCCTGGTCGGCTACAGCCGGGCGATCAACTTCGACGCGTTCGAGGGCAACATGGCCTCGCTGCCGCTGCTGATCTACACCGAGCTGATCAACCCGGAGGCAGCCGGTCGGATGCGGGTGTGGGGTGCCGCCCTGACGCTGATACTGCTGGTCGCCTTCCTGTACGTCGCCGCGGCATTTGTCATCCGGTTCCTGAACCGAAATCGATCGTGACGACATGAATATGAGGGGTGGCTGATGGCCAAGCGACTGGATCTCAAGGACCTGAACATCTACTACGGCTCGTTCCACGCCGTAGCGGACGTCGGGTTGTCGGTGTTGCCGCGGAGCGTCACGGCGTTGATTGGGCCGTCAGGCTGCGGCAAGTCGACGGTGCTGCGAACGCTGAACCGGATGCATGAGGTTCTTCCCGGCGCCCGGGTGGATGGCTCGGTACTCCTCGACGGCGAGGACATCTATGGCGCGGGCATCGATCCGGTCAGCGTGCGAAAGACGATCGGCATGGTCTTCCAGCGCCCGAATCCGTTCCCCACGATGTCCATCAAGGACAACGTCGTCGCCGGTTTGAAGCTCCAGGGCGTGCGCGGCAAGGACACCCTCGACGAGGTCGCCGAGCGCTCGCTGAAGGGTGCCAATTTGTGGAACGAGGTCAAGGATCGCCTGGACAAGCCCGGCGGTGGGCTCTCGGGTGGTCAGCAGCAGCGGCTGTGCATCGCCCGAGCAATCGCCGTTCAGCCCGCAGTGCTGCTGATGGATGAGCCCTGCTCGGCGCTGGACCCGATCTCCACGTTGGCGATTGAGGACTTGATCGCCGAACTCAAGCAGGACTTCACGATCGTCATCGTCACCCACAACATGCAGCAGGCCGCCCGGGTGAGCGATCAGACGGCCTTCTTCAACCTCGAGGCCACGGGCAAGCCCGGCAAGTTGGTCGAGGTCGACAACACCGAGACAATCTTCTCCAACCCGAGCCAGAAGGCGACCGAGGACTACATCTCCGGCCGGTTCGGATAGGTCGAGCAGCAACGGCTTGGCGCGAACCCTAGGGACACCCCCCGGCTTTGCCGGGGCGTGCTCAACGGCCGTTCAGTGCGACAGCGGCAGCTCGAATTCCTCAGGACTGCTGCCGGTGACCTGGAAGATGACCCGGCGAGCCACCTCGACGGCATGATCGGCGAAGCGCTCATAGAAGCGGCCGAGCAGTGTCACATCGACGGCCGCGGCGACGCCGTGCTTCCACTCACGGTCCATCAACACCGTGAAGAGGTGCCGGTGTAGATCGTCCATCGCATCGTCTTCTTCGCGGATGCGGGCGGCCTTTTCCGGGTCCCGGGTGATCAGCACCTCCTGGGCGCTCTGGCCGAGTTCGACGGCGACCCGGCCCATCTCGGCGAAGTAGCCGTTGACCTCTTCGGGCAGCGCGTGCTGGGGATGGCAGCGGCGAGCGATCTTGGCGACATGCAGGGCCAAAGCTCCCATCCGGTCGACATCGGCGACGATCTGGATCGAGCCGATGATGGCCCGTAGGTCGCCGGCCACCGGGGCCTGCAGTGCGAGCAGCACGAAGGCGCTCTCCTCGGCGCGCACACTCATCATCGCGATCTGTTCGTGGTCGGTGATGACCTGCTCGGCAAGCGCCAGATCCGCCTGCAGCAGTGCCTGGGTGGAGCGCTCCATCGCGTCCCCGGCCAACCCGCACATATCACCAAGCTGACTGTTCAGGGCGCTCAACTGCTCATGGTAAGCGGTTCGCATACCGTCAGCCTACGGGCTGTCCGTCCAAATCGTCATGAGCCGGCCGGTGAACGAAAGGTGAATGCCACTTGCCTAGACGGCGCTGCCACCGATCAGTCGCAGGTGGTGTCGGCGGCGTTGGTGACCGTCAGATCCTCGGGCAGCTGAGTGGGAGTGCTGGTGGTGCCGCGGATGAGGTGAGCCCGGATGAGGGATCCGCTGGGGGTGGGAGCGGTTACCGAGGTGTAGTCGCTGCCGAGCACCACCTGAACCGCGTCGCCCATCCCGGTGACGCGCTGGATGGTCGGATTGACGAACGAGGAGGCTTCGGTCGCGGCGGCCTTCTCGTTGCCCGTCGAGAAGAACACGGTCGTCTGCGACAGCGCACCCGGATAGTCGTCGGGGGTGGTGACGTCGAAGCCATAGGCCTCCAACTTTTCTGCCGTGGATGCCCCGAGCCCGTTCTTGGCCGTCGAGTTCGACACCTGCACCGTGACGGACCGCGGGCTGGTGGCGACCAATTCGACGACTTCGCCGCCGTTGGATGTCGGATCACCCGCAAGCGAGGTGGTCTCATCGGCCATCGACTCCGAAGCACCGCCCAGTGCCGTGTTGTCGGAGTCGCGCTCCTCGGGGAGCGGATCGTCGTTGATGATCGCTTTGAACAGTGCGCGCATGTCGTCGGTGCGGGGCACCTCGTTGCCGTACTCGTCGGCATATCCGACCGTGGGCACCGTGATGAAGGTGATGCGACCCGCCGAAACACCCTGAACGGACTGGCCTAGATCGACGAGGTCCTTGGTGTCGAGGTTGTCGACGTAGCTGTCGCCGATGAATATGTCCACCACATTGTTGAGCTTGGACAGGGAGAAGAACGTCTCCTTGGAGATCATCGACCGCAAGAGCGACGAGAGGAACAACTGCTGTCGCTTGATCCTGCCGTAGTCGCCGTTGACCTCGGTGGTCACCGAACGGGCGCGGACGTAGTTCAGGGCGGTGTGGCCGTCGACGATCTGACGCCCGGCTACGGGCAGTACCGTGCCGAGCTCATAATCCTCGATCGGTACGGTGCTGCACACCTCCACCCCGCCCAGCGCGTCGACCATTTTGGAGAATCCGGCGAAATCGACTGCCATGAAACGGTTCACGTGCAGACCTGACAGCTTCTGGATCACCTTGACCAGACACTTGGGCCCACCCACGGCGAATGCCGAATTGAGCTTGTACTCGGTGTAGGCCTCGTCGGGGCCGTAGGTACCGGTCTCTTCGTCGTAGATGGGCGCGTACTCGCGGGTCTCGGGGTTCCACACTTTGCAGAACATCGGAGTGATTTCCAGATCCCGTGGGAACGACACCGCGACGACACGTTCACGGTTGGCCGGAATGTTCACCAGCATTATCGTGTCCGACCGCGACCCGGCCACCTCGTCGGTGTCTCCGGCGCCCATCTCGAGGTTTTCGCCGAACCGGCTGTCGACACCGACGATGAGGAAGTTCTCATCGCCGAACTGTGCGTTCGGGTCGACGATGTCGCGGGAATCCGGGTCGAGCGCAGAGACCCGGTTCAGGAGGTTGTTCTTCGAGGACTGCCACTGCCAGGCGCTGCCTGTGAGGGTGAGCGCGAGCACGGCGATCAGCGCCGCTGCCGAGCGTCCCAAGAGCACGCCGCGGCGCCGACCGGCGCGTTTGGGCCGGCTGCGGTGTGGCACCCGTGGCCCGGTCAAGTTCGGCAGTTCCGGGGTGGGCGCAGCGATCACCGGGAGGATCGTCGTGTCGACGTCGTCCGGTTCTGGATAGGGTTCTGGCTCTGGTGCGGCGCGATGGCGCCGCGGCTGCGGCAGCGGGCCATCACCGTTGATCTTGGCGATCAGGTCGGCGACTGTGACCGCTGAGCCTGGCGATGGGTGGGTCGATCGGTTACGCCTGTCACCGTCGGCTCTGTTGCCGGTCCTGTTGCCAGCCCTGTCGTGGCCGCCGGGTAGGGGACGACCAGGAGTGGCGCGACCGCCATCATCCATGTTCGTACCGGCCTTCCAGCTCCCGACCGCCTGTCGCCGCGTTCGTGCGGTTCGTGCGTGTCGTTGCGGTCTGGGCACTCCACAAGTGCCGCCTGCCTGCCAACTGTCTAACGCTCGCCCCGGCTTCGCCACCGGAGCCGAACAATTAAACGGTCATCGTACTAAGACATTCTGAGAAACAGCCAGCCGAACCCGATGCATCGGGGTCGTCCCGGGGCCGCGGATGCTCCTGAAATTGTTTCTCTACTGCCCAGTTCAGCCGCCTGAATGCAGCACGTCTGCCCCGACAGGCACCGTACAGTCGTCGGGGTCGTTGAGCCAACCCTCGGGAAGCGTCACCGCTGCCGCTGAGCCCTGACGTCCCCTGGGTCCGCTGCCCGCCGGCGGAAACGGTACGTCGGGGTCCAATTGCCTGAGCAGATCCTCCAGCTCAGAAATCGTCTTGACCAGTGCTAATGACCGCCGCAGGTCGGCTCCGGCGGGGAACCCGTGCAGGTACCAGGCGACGTGCTTGCGGATGTCGCGCATTGCCTTGTCCTCCCCGAAACGTGCGGCAAGGAGTTCGCCATGCCTGCCGATGATCGTCGCTACCTCGCCGAGTCGCGGCGGCGTAGCCGGCGCTTCCCCGCTGAAAGCGGCCGAGAGTTCGGCGAACAGCCACGGCCGTCCCAGGCAGCCCCGGCCGATCACGACGCCGTCGCAGCCCGTCACGGCCATCATGGCCAGCGCGTCTTGGGCGTCGAAGATGTCACCGTTCCCGAGCACCGGTATTTCGGTGACATGAGATTTGAGCGCGGCGATCTGCCTCCAGTCGGCGGTTCCGGAGTAGCGCTGCGCGGCGGTGCGTGCGTGCAGGGCGACCGCCGCAGCCCCTTCCTCCTGCGCGATGTGCCCGGCATCAAGATGGGTGTGGTGGTCCTCGTCGATGCCGATCCGGAACTTCACCGTGACGGGTATGTCGGAGTCTCGCGTCGCGGCGACTGCCGCCCCGACGATCCGGGCGAACAATCGTCTCTTGAACGGTAGGGCGGCCCCGCCGCCTCGCCTGGTCACCTTCGGTACCGGGCAGCCGAAATTCATGTCGATGTGGTCGGCCATGCCCTCGTCGGCGATCATTTTCGCCGCCGCGTAGGTATTTTCGGGGTCGACGGCGTAGAGCTGCAGTGATCGCGGTGACTCGTCCGGCGCGAAGGTCGTCATGTGCATCGTGACAGGGTGGCGCTCGACGAGGGCGCGCGCGGTGACCATCTCGCACACGTAGAGACCGCTCACAGTTCCGGCGCGGGCCAGCTCGAGTTCGCGGCACAGCGCGCGGAATGCGACATTGGTCACCCCGGCCATCGGGGCCAGCACGACCGGGCTGCGCAGTGCGAGCGGCCCGATCCGCAGAGCAGACTGTGCCGATGAGCCGCTTGCGCGCAGAGCAGACTGTGTCGCCACGGGGGTGGTGGAACTCAACGGGCCGCGGAGGTACCGACCAGTAGGTTCTTCGCGGCCTTCTTCTCGGCGACCTGCGCCTGACGGGCGAGTCGCCGCTCCTTGGCCACCTCGAACTTCTCGACGGTCTCCTCTAGCTCCTCGACCAGGACGCCGAGGTCGTCGCGCATCCGCGCGGCTTCGCCGGTGAAGTCCTCGCGCTCGAAAATGCGCCACTTCTTGAGCACCGGTGACACGATGTCCTCGAGGTGGATGCGCGGATCGTAGACACCGCCAGAGGCGATGACGACGGCCCTGCGCCGGAAGTCCGGGATGGTGTAGCCGGGCATCTTGAAGTTGCGCAACACTTTGTGCAGGGACTTCATCGCCTGATTGGGGGCGATCTCGAACCCGGCCTCGGACACGTCGCGGTAGAAGATCATGTGCAGGTTCTCGTCGGCGGAGACCCGCTGCAACAGCTGATCGGCGACGGTTTCGTCGCACGCCTTACCGGTGTTGCGGTGCGAGACACGGGTGGCGAGCTCCTGGAACGTCACATAGATCACCGAGTCGAAAAGGCAACCGGCGAAAAGGTCGACATCGCCCTGGTCGCCCTGATCGTTCTGGCCCGGGCTGAAGCCGCGAGTCATCTGTTCCACGCGCAACTGCTCGAGCTCGATGGGGTCGAATTCCCGGGTGACGACGAGGTAGTCGCGCAGCGCGATGCCGTGGCGATTCTCCTCGGCGGTCCATCGGTTCACCCAGAAGCCCCAGGGGCCGTCCATGCTGAAGTTCATCGCGATCTCGCGGTGGTAGGACGGCAGGTTGTCCTCGGTGAGCAGGTTCACCACCATCGCGACGCGGGCGACCTCGGAGAGTTTGGACTGCTCGGGGTCCCAGTCCTGGCCGCCGAGCGCGTAGAAGTTCTTGCCGTCGGACCACGGAATGTAGTCGTGCGGGTTCCAGTCCTTGGACATCCGCATATGGCGATCGACGTACTGCTCGACGACGGGCTCGAGCTCGGTCAGCAGTTGCAGGTCGGTCAGGTCTTTCGACACGACACCTCCCAATTTATCTGTACCTAATGGTTGCACTCAATATATCTGTGTACGCCGGTGACATTCAAGCCAGCGCGCCGCAGTCGAACGCCTGGGCCCGCCGTCGGCTACCGGGCCGCGCCGCTGAGCAGTAGGTCGACACAGTGGTCGATGAACTGTTCCCGGGTCGCGGTCAGTCGACCGTCGAGGTATGCGGTGAACAGTGCGCTCAGCGCCCCGATCAGGCCGGTGGCGACCATCGCCTGGACGGTGGAGTCGGTGATGCGGGTGAGCTTTCGCTGCAGCAACTCGATGAAGCTGGGCATCCACTCGGCGCCCGAATGTGCCAGTACCGGCTCCGCCTCGGGGGCAAGCAGCAGGACCCGTCCACGTGCGGGGTCGTCGACCATCAGTGCGACGAATTTTTCGACCGCGTCACGGGGGCTCTCCGACTTCATCAGCGTCGACATCGCGGTGTTGCACACGTCGTCGTAGACCGCGGCGACGTATTCGTCACGATCGGTGAAGCTCTCGTAGAAGTAGCGCTCGGTGAGCCCGGCGGTCCGGCAGGCCGCGCGGACGGTCAGGGCCGGCCCGCCGTGGTTGCCCAGCAGGGTAACGCCCGCGGTGATCAGTTCGTCGCGGCGGAGTACCTGGCGGTCCTGCAGCGGAACACCTGACCATCGGCCGCGTCGTTGACCGGACGCCACATCCCTCCTAGGCTTGACTGACAACATTCGTAGTCAAAATACCGTGTGGCGAGCTGACGTGTTCAAGGGAAGGACGCCGGTTGACTCAAGATACGTCCGAGACCTCTTCGGCGACCAGCGGATCTGCCGCGACCCCGGCGGTGGCGGTGGGCTGCCCGGTAGGGCCGGGGGGATATGACGCGCCGCCGCAGCCGCTCGGTCCGGACTCGCTGACGTGGAAGTACTTCGGCCGGTGGACGGGGATGTTGCAGGGTCCCTGGGCCGGCTCGATGCAGAACATGCACCCGCAACTCGGTGCGGCAGTACAACAGCACTCGATCTTCTTCCTGGAGCGGATGCCACGGCTCTACCGGTCGGTATATCCGATCGGCGGTGTGGTGTTCGACGGCGACCGCGCTCCGAAGACCGGCGCGCAGGTCCGCGACTACCACATCGGCATCAAGGGCGTCGATGATCAGGGCCGCCGCTACAGCGCGCTGAACCCCGACGTCTTCTACTGGGCGCACGCCACATTCTTCAAGTCCACGCTGCTGGCCGCGGAGTGGGTCGGCGGCGGACTCACCGAGGCGCAGAAACGCCAACTGTTCGACGAGCACATCCAGTGGTACCGGATGTACGGGATGAGCATGCGGCCGGTCCCGAAGACCTGGGAGGACTTCCAGGAGTACTGGGATCACATGTGCCGCAACGTGTTGGAGAAGAACTGGGCCGCTTGTGAGGTACTCGACCTGTCTGGCATGACCATGCATCCATCGCTGGAGTGGGTGCCGGATTGGCTGTGGCGGCTCAACGTCATGGGGATGCAGCGATTCTTCAACTTCACCACCGTAGGGCTGTTCGATCCGTCGGTGCGTGAGTTGATGGGCTACAGCTGGTCACCCCGTCAGGAGCGGCTCCACCGGCTCTTCGGTGCCGTGGTCTACCGGACGACCAAGCTGCTGCCGAAGCGCATGCTGATGCACCCGAGGAAACGCTCGGCTTGGGACCGTGCCCACGGGCGTCTGCCCGCGGACTCGCCATTGGTGGAAACCCCGGCCCGCAATCTCCCGCCCGTCGAGTATCGCGACAACCCGCATTACTACAGCCCTAAGGTTTGAGAGCCCGAAGGCATGCAGGCGCCCGAAGTTTATGGCGGTCGCTACGAACTGCGCGGCGTCCTCGGCCGCGGTGGGACCGCCGAGGTGCGGGATGCCTGGGACGTCGTGCTGGGCCGCCCGGTTGCTGTGAAGGTGTTGTACCCGTCGGTGAGCGCACAGCCGGATTGTCGACGACGGTTCGCGACTGAGGTGCGTTCTGCTGCCCGCCTCAATCATCCGCATATCGTGGCGGTGCGCGACTCCGGCGTGCACCGCGGCAGGCAGTACCTGGTGTTGGAGCGGCTGCCTGGATATAGCCTGGCTGACGTGCTGGCCCATGGCGGACCGCTGACCAGCCAGCAGGTACGCGCGATCATGGGCGATGTGCTGTCCGCGCTCAGTGCCGCGCACCGCCGAGGTGTGCTGCACCGCGACATCAAACCGGCCAACATCCTGTTCACCCTGTCCGGGAGCGTGAAGATCGCGGACTTCGGTGTCGCCAAGACCGCTGAGACTCCACAGACACTCACCAACCGGGTCTTCGGGACGATGGCCTACCTGCCGGCTGATCGGATAGCGGGACGGCCGGCGACCACGTGCGACGACCTCTACGCGCTCGGGGTGGTCGGCTACGAGGCGCTGACCGGACGTCGGGCCTACCCGCAGACCAACCTCAGTGATCTGGCCGATGCCATCTCCGCAGGGCATCTGATGCCGCTGAAGACGATGCGTCCGGACATCGACCCGGCCCTGGCCGAGACTATCGAGCGGTCGATGTCCCGCGACCCCCGGTGGCGCTTCGGTACGGCCGACCACATGCGGGCCTGTCTGATCGGTCCGGCGCAGAAATCTCGGGCCGGCCCATTATTGGCGGCCAGCACAGTACTGGCCGTGCTCGTGCTTGCCGCGTTATTGCTGATGGCCTAGCTACGTATGCGCTTGACCTGGGAATATGTCGGCGAGGTGGAGGGGTGCCAGGCCGGCATATACCTTTGCTAACCGGTGGATACCGGTCCGGTAACGATCGGCGCGCCGAATTCTGTTTTTGCGATCAGTGCTGTAGTGTGTCACGATTGCCCGTATGTTCCATGTCGTGGGCCGACACTCAACGTTCAAAGGGCGACGCAACCCGTCTGTATTTTTGGCATGTGCGCTCGCCCCGGCAGCTCTGTTCTTTGTGGTGAAAGGTGACGCCAGCCCCCTGGCCGAGCCTTCCAGCATCGAGGCGGTCGAAGCGCAGGCTCCGGTGCTCGTCAATGAGCCGGAGTCGTGCTGCATCCAGGTGATCGCATCCTCGGCCATGGCGCCGGAGGCCGGCAGAACTATCACCGAGGCCAGTGGACGTCCCGCGGCGGGCTCGCAGGCCGCGTCCAGATGGCGAGTCGTCAGCCGCACCTTGCCGGCTGGACACGCGCCGGAGCAGGGCCTGCAGGTCAAGACGATCCTGACCTCACGAAGCATCAGCGCGTTGTTTCCCGCAATCAGCAACATCGGCGGGGTACGGCCGGACTCCCTGCGCTGGCACCCCAATGGCCTGGCGCTGGATGTGATGGTCCCTGATCCCACCTCCGAGGCCGGCATCGCCCTCGGTGACGCGATCGTCGCCTACGTGTTGGAGAACTCGCACCGGTTCGGGATACAGGATGCGATCTGGCGTGGGGTCTACTACACCCCAAGTGGTGCACGGCCGGGCGGGTACGGGCACTACGACCACGTCCACATCACGACGACGGGCGGCGGTTACCCGTCCGGCAACGAGCTGTACCTGCGCTGAGGCACCGTGCCCTGAGCGGGTCTCGGGTAGTGCCCCCACCAGGGCTCGAACCTGGGACCTGCGGATTAAAAGTCCGTAGCTCTACCAACTGAGCTATAGGGGCGAACGGTCTGGAAAAGGATAACCGCGGGCTACGCGTTTGAGGATTTGGGTGCCAGTACCCTAAGCTATCGAAGCTCCCAACGGTGCGATGTTGTGAGTACCCCGGAGAGATTCGGCCGGCCCCCTTCGTCTAGCGGCCTAGGACGCCGCCCTTTCAAGGCGGTAGCGCGGGTTCGAATCCCGTAGGGGGTACACGTGGCGACCGCCAAGGTGGTAGTTGCACAGTTGGGAGTTGCACAGTAAGGCCCT
>Ga0114921_10000352_pt1 | contig 19489 bp, 18 predicted proteins | sample BentaG_FD_87016 | JGI IMG/M metagenome (GOLD analysis project Ga0114921, IMG submission 87016) | Deep subsurface microbial communities from South Atlantic Ocean to uncover new lineages of life (NeLLi) - Benguela_00093 metaG | ecosystem: Environmental > Aquatic > Marine > Oceanic > Sediment ... | reverse complement strand
CATTAGACCCTCCACTGATGCAGCTATGTTGATAGCCATGGCCTATGTGATAATTACCGAGAACCTTCAGGATCAAGCTTTCTTAGATAAATATACTGTTGGGTTCGACAAGTATAAGGACTATGTCCTCGGCGTGGAGGATGGGATCCAGAAGACACCAGCCTGGGTGGAGAAGATAACAGGGGTTTCAGCTGAAACCATCATAAATCTGGCTAGAGAATACGCAACTACGAAGCCAGCGGCATTGATTCAGGGTTTTGCTCCTGGAAAGACTGTCCGGGGAGAACAGTATCATCGGGCAGCCGTTACCCTACAGGCGATGACTGGTAATATTGGAATCCATGGTGGAAGCTCTTCAACCTTTGGAACTGGATGGCCCTTTAAACCTTTTTGGACGGGTGGAATTCCAACGCGTCGCGACCCAAACGATTTCACGGAGGCGATGTTCGGTGGATATGATCATTATAAGGGGGAAATTCCTTACATAAAGGCTGGTAGGTGGGCCGATTGCGTTCTTCTGGGAAAGGATGGAGGATATCCCAGCGATATCAAGATGGTCTACATCGTGGGTCACAACCTATTGAATCAATGCCAGAACACCAAAAAAGGGGTAAAGGCACTGGAGCAGGTAGACTCTGTAATCTGCCACGAGCAATTCATGACGCCCACAGCTAAGTTTGCAGATATTTTGCTGCCTGCTTGTCATGAATTTGAGAGAAATGATATATCACCCCCCTGGGTCAAGGGGACCTACGTCATTTATTCACATAAAATCGTGGAGCCATTGTATGAGTGTAAGACCGACCTAGAAATATTTACTGAACTGGCAAGGAGGCTTGATGTCGCGGATTACAATCCCTACACAGAGGAGGAGTGGCTGAGGAGCTTTGTGGAAAAATCTATGATTCCAGATTATGATGAGTTCAAGGAAAAGGGGGTTTGGAGACCATCGCCATCAGACCTGTCCGAACCTCATGTGGCCTTCAAGGAACAGATCGAAGACCCTGAGAACCATCCCTTCCCCACCCCCTCGGGTAAGATAGAGATCTATATCAGGTCCCTGGAAGGGCTTGATTTTGAGAAATCCTTTTACAAGGAGTACATCCCACCACTTCCCGTTTATATGGAGCCACCGGAAGGCCCCAACGATCCATTAGCAAAGAAATATCCACTGCAATTGATTACCCCTCACTTTAAATTCCGAACTCACTCTACATTTCACAACATCCCTCATCTGCGAGCGCTCTATAGACATGAGGTTTGGATTAACACCAGAGATGCTGATGCTCGTGGCATTAAGGATGGCGATACTGTTGAAGTCTTCAATGACAGAGGGACCATAGCCATTAAGGCAAAAGTGACCGAGAGGATTATGCCAGGGGTTGTAAAGATATACCAGGGAGCGTGGTACGAGCCCGATGAAAATGGGATAGACAGGGGTGGATGTGTTAACGTTTTAATCAACGATAATCCTTCGCCCTGCGGAGCTCAAAACTATAATACCTGTTTAGTCCAGGTAGAGAGGGAATGAGAATGCAAAAGGGGTTCTACATTGACCTATCTCGGTGCACCGGGTGCGAGGCGTGCACGACTTCATGTATGAGCTGGAACAACTTAGAGGTGGGGATGAGATGGATGAGGGTTATCTCTATGGAGACAGGGAAGTATCCAGATGTGAAGGTAGTCACTGTTCCCATATCCTGTAGGCACTGCGCCGATCCGAAGTGCATAAAAGCGTGTCCTGAGGATGCCATTAACAAGAGATTAGAGGATGGCATCGTCTTGGTAGATCGGAGCAAGTGCACTGGATGCAGACAATGCCTGAGCGCATGTCCCTTTGGTGCTCCGCAGTTTGGCGAGGATGGCCTTTTGCAGATGTGCAACTTCTGTCTCGATCGAACGGAGAAGGGGCTCGACCCCGTATGTATGGAGGCATGTCCGATGAGGGCATTGTACGCTGGAACAACGGAGGAGCTCTCAAGGATAGCAAGCGGAAGAGCTGCTAAAAAGTTGGCTGGAACTATCGACCGTTCTTTCTTGATGTAGAAAAAGGTCTTTCCTTAATTAATTATGGAGCTAAAAATTGGGGGAGTTAACCAAAGAGGAGATCGCAAAGTTCAACTTAGATCGCTCAAAGATCTATGCTTTTCTCGCGAGGGTCTATAGAGAAGAAATAGACCAAGGATTCTTAAAACAAATGGCAAAGAAGCCAGTTAAAATTGAAGATCCTGAGATTGACAAAGGCTACAGGATGCTCGAAAGGTTCATGCAGCAAACCAAGGGAAGGGATGTTTTGGATGATCTGGCAGCAGAGTACGCAGATATGTTCCTTGGATTTGGAAGAGATCCTGCGTACCCCTGTGGGTCTGTGTATTTGAGCAAGAAAAAGTTGGTGATGCAAGAGCAAAGGATCCAAGTGTTAGAGATGTACAGGAGGTTTGGTCTCGGTAGGATAAGGGAATTCAAGGAGCCAGAGGATCACATCGCCATAGAGCTGGAGTTTATGTCATATCTGTGCCAAGAGACGAAAGAGGCACTGGTGGATGGGTGTATGGACGATGCTTCAAGGGTACTTGAGGCTCAAAGCTCGTTTTTGAATGAACATCTGAAACCATGGGTTCCAAAATTTTGCGATGACATACAAGCATGCGCTAAACTCGACTTCTACAGGGCGGTGGCAAAGATCACCGAAGGGTTTCTGGGCCTAGAAGAAGAAAATATTTCCCAGCTGATAAGCGAATTGAAATGATTCCCGCATCTGTTTAAAGTCTGTGTGCAAAAAACAATAATTTTCCCGTGGCAAGAGATAGAAAAAGGAAATAATATTAGATGAGGAGCATTAAATTTGCTTCAATGATTATAATTTTGTTTTCAATCGTCTTGGTTGCTATGCCTGAAACAGCCGCCTGTGTGACTAAAGAACAGAAACTTGAGAAAAAAATAGAAGCACTCGTTAAGGTAAAGAAATATGATGAGGCACTAAATGTTATAGAAAAATATTTAAATAAGAATCCAGAATCTGTGGGGATTCGGAATCTTAAGATAAAAATCTTAATAAAGAACGGACGACCATATGAGGCTTTTGAGGAATCTGAAAAGGTATCTTCTCTCAAAGGAGGAGAGGAACTTAAGGCGGTAAAATATTTCTGCCCGCTTTTTCTAAAGGAAGCACTTAAAGATGAAGACGGATGGACCCGTGTAAGGGCGGCTTCTAGTTTGGCCGAGATGGGAAACAAGTCTGCTATTTCATCACTACAAGAGATGCTCATAGATGTACACAAGGAGTTTTATGTGCGTACAGAAGCTGCTTCTACTTTGGGCGAAATAGGCGATAGATCAGCCATTCCATTCTTGAGAGAGGCACTCAAAGACAGGTATGAAACTATCCGCATAGAGGCTGCTTTTGCTTTGGGCGAAATAGGCGATAGATCAGCCATTCCATTCTTGAGAGAGGCACTCAAAGACGAGGAGGAATGGGTCCGCATAGCAGCTGCCTGTGCCTTACTCGAGATGGAAGACGAATCAGGCGTTTCAATGCTGAAGGAAGCACTCAAAAACTTAGACGAATGGATCCGCATAAGAGCTGCCTCAGCCTTACTCAGAAGAGGCGATGAATCAGCTATTGCAATATTGAAGGAAGCGCTCAAAGACAAGAATATGGGTGCCCGCAGAGAGGTTGCCTTTGCCTTGGGCGAGATTGGAGATAGATCAGCCATTCCATTCTTGAGAGAGGCACTCAAAGACAGCCATGAGCGAGTACGTGTAGAGGCAATCATTGCCTTGGGCGAGATTGGAGATAAATCGGCCATTCCAGTCTTGAAGGAAATGCTAAAAGAGGAGGATAAATATATCCGTATAAAAGCTGTTTGTGGGCTGGCTGGAACATTAAAAAAGTGACAATTATATTTTTGGGGAAAGGGGAATGAAAAATGAGTGTAAGAGAAGTGATTGAAACTGCAGTAAAAAAGAACCCTGCAAAGACATATCTTTATTTTAAGGACGAAGAAATAAGCTACCAGGATTTTAATGACAATATCAACAGGGTGGCTAATGGTTTCCTTCGTAAAGGAATTAAAAAGGGCGATATAGTCTCGCTATTTTTGCCGAATTGTCCTGAGTTTCTATACTGTTGGCTTGCATTGTCGAAAATTGGAGCGATAATGGTGCCGATTAATACTGCATACAAGGGCCAAGAGGCTAAGTACATACTCAACCATTCCGAGGCAAAGATTGTGGTTGTTACCCCTGAGTACCTCGAGATTGTTCGTAGCATCAGAAAAGGATGCAAGCACTTAGAAGAGATAATCCTAGTGAGCGATTCTCCCGCTCCAGATGCTGAGTTATTATCCGATTTAGTTAAGGGGTCGTCCACAGATTTAATCCCGGTTGACATCAGCGACGATGATCTATCATGCATTCTATACACCTCGGGAACAACAGGGCCTCCTAAGGGGTGTATGCTGCCCAATGACTATTACACGCTTCAAGGGGAGGAAATTGTTAGGTTTTTAAAGTTAACCCCTGACGATCGGATGCTAACATGTCTTCCTCTTTTCCATATGAACGCCCAAACCCAGACGACGATGGGAAGCCTGACTGTTGGATGCTCTATGATTTTATTGGATCGGTTTCATGCACATAATTTCTGGGATGATGTTCGTAGGTATAAGGCAACCCAGTTTGATTACATAGGAGCAATGTTAGCCATACTGTATAAGTTGCCTGAAACCGAACAGGATAGAAAACATTCTGTTAGCCGTATTTGGTCCGGGGGATGCCCACGTGAGATCCTTGAGAAGTTTGAAGGGAGGTTTGGTTTGAAAATTATAGAGGGATACGGATTGACTGAAAGCGGCACCAATACACGCCACTCGGTGGATATGAAACGGAAGATTGGGTCTCAGGGGGTACCTGTGAGTTATCAAGAGGTGAGAGTTGTAGATGACAAAGATAGAGAATTACCAACCAATGCCATAGGAGAAATTGTCGTAAGGGGCAAAGGTTTAATGAAAGGTTATTACAAGGAACCTGAAACTACTGCGAGGGCACTCAGGGGAGGTTGGTGTCATACGGGTGATAACGGCTATATGGACGAGGATGGATATCTTTGGTTTGTTGACCGCGAAAAGGATATAATTAGGAGATCAGGAGAGAACATCTCCTCAATGGAGGTTGAGCATGTCATTCAGTCTCACCCAAAGGTTGGGGAGGCTGCAGTAATAGGGGTCCCAGATGAAATTCGAGGCCAGGAGGTTAAGGCGTGCATTATTTTAAAACCTGGTGAAACCGAAGAGACATTACCGCCAGAAGAGATAGTTTCCTTTTGCGAAGAAAGGTTGGCTTATTTTAAGGTTCCTCGTTATATTGAGTATCGAGAGGTCTTCCCTCGGACGCCGACGCAGAGAGTAGAAAAATACAAATTGAGAACAGAGAAAAAGGACTTAACCGAGGGTTGTTTTGATAGGTTAAAGACTTTCCCTTAGCAATTTTTATGGCAAAAATCAGGTTTTTTGAGCCAAAAGAAGGGAGCGATCAATGGAGAAGCTTAAAGCAAGGCAGCAGTTATGTTATGTGGACGTAGGTGGGACGTTCACTGATTCTTTTATTGTGGCTGAAGACGGGAGTTTCGTTGCAGCTAAAGCTCCAAGCACCCCAGGGGATATCAAGGAGGGTTTCTTTGACTCTATTGAAGTAGCTACGAGAGAATTGGGTTTAAAAATGGATGAGCTCTTTTCACAGCTTCGGATATTAGGATATGGAGCGACAATTGTCATCAATGCTTTGCTTACAGGGAGCGGGATACAGCCAGGGTTAATAATTACAAAAGGGTTCAAAGATATCTTTTTGATGGAAAGGGGCAAGCAGGCTTGGACAGAGCTCGGGCGCATTGAAAGAATGCACGCAGTAACCCATAGGCATCTAAAGCCGCTCGTCCCAAAAAGATTTATACGGGAAGTTACGGAAAGGATCGATTGTTTGGGAAAGGAATTGATCCCTCTTTATGAGCATGAAGCCAGACGGGCAGCAAAGGAGCTGCTCGACAAGGGCGTTGAAGCAATTGTCATAGGTTTCCTTTGGTCTTTCCTGAATGATTCTCACGAAAGGAGAGTGGGAGATATCGCCAAGGAAATAATCAAGGAACAAGGAAAGGAGATGCCTGTTTATCTATCCGTCGATGTCAACCCTGTGATGAAGGAGCTTCCTAGGATGAATGCCACTGTCATAGAAGCCTCTACAGCCCCAATTCTAATGGATGCCCTCGAGCAGGTTGAGAACGAACTAACGAACTTTGGGTTTAAAGGTACTCTTCAGATAATGCAGTCTTCGGGTGGACTAGTTCCGCTTAAATACACTAAAGCCGTGGATACGCTTGAGTCTGGTCCTGTTGGCGGTTTAGTCGGGGGGCGCTTCATAGGCGAGCTTTATGGATTTGATAGCATTATTACTACTGACGTGGGCGGTACGAGCTTCGATGTAGGTCTCATTACCGGTGGGATGATAAATGTCAGTCGCGAGCCAATTTGTGCCCGGAGAATTCTACGTTTACCCATGGCGGAGGTGACATCTATGGGCGCCGGTGGGGGGACGATAGCTCGTATAGACCCGTTGACAGGCAGATTAGAGGTGGGTCCAGAAAGTGCAGGAGCAGTTCCAGGACCAGTTTGTTACGCTATGGGTGGTACTCAACCGACTGTAACTGATGCTGACCTTATTTTAGGGTATATCAATCCAGACTATTTCATTGGAGGCAAGCTAAAACTGAACAAAAAGAAGGCAGAAGAAGCTATAAGGAAAGAAATAACAGATCCTCTTGGTCTGGATGTGATTGAGGCAGCAGGTGGGATCAAAGAGATAATCGACACACGGATGAGGGATACATTAGAGGGCCTGATTACGGCGAGAGGTTTTGAGCTCAGTGACTATGTGTTGTTAGCCTTCGGTGGAGCTGGGCCTACCCATGTCGCTGGTTATACCAAGGGCTTGCCTTTAAAGGCTACAGTGATGTTTCCCTATTCGTCTGTCTTTTCAGCCTTCGGCGCTTCCTCAGCAGACTTCGAACATCACTACACTCATGCCACAAATTTGGTGATACCTCCTTCTCCCAGTGGCGAAGTCAAACTTAGTGTAGGTAAGCGCATCAATGAAGTATGGAAGGATCTTGAAGTTGGTGCCTTTAAGCAAATGGAGGAAGAAGGTTTTTCAAAAGAAAAGGTTAAATTGAGACATTTAGCAATGATGAGGTATGGCAGACAGCTAAATGACCTGATTGTAACCTCTCCCGTGCCTCGAATAAATACGCCCCAAGACTGGGACAAATTGATAGAAGCCTTTGAGCGTTTGTATGAGCGAATATACACAACCTCTGCAAAATTTCCCGAAGCAGGCTTTGATATAGTTGAGATTGGATTGGTAAGCTCCGTAGAAAAGATCAAGCCCAGGTTAAGAAAAAGAGAGCTTACATCTGAGGCTCCTCCCGAGGCATCTATGAAAGGAAGTAGAGAGGCTTATTTTGATGGGGAAATGGTTCCTACGGATATATATGAGATGGATGAGTTAAAACCAGGGAACATCATTTCTGGACCAGCTGTCATTGAGCACCCAACTACTACGTATGTTATACCTCCGGGTAGATTAATGGAGATCGATGAATATTCCACATTGTGGTTGAAGTAGAGGCGATAACTAAGAGAGGTGATGAAGATGGGAAAGTATAAGGAAATGGTTCTAGAAACCAAGGAAAGGTTGGAGAAACTGGGATATTATAAAAAGGACTTGCGCCGAAAAGAGGAAGATCCTGTAAAGTTTGAGGTGCTTTACACGAAACTCGTTCAGTGCGTTCTTACTGCAAGGGAGACAGCTACGCTGATCTCTGCAAATCCGGTTACTCGAGAGGCCGGCGATACTGTATTTGGTCTGTATACTCCCGAGGGTGATTCAATATGCCTGACTGCAGGGGTGTTGGTTCACGTCCATACGACTGGCCTGTTCATCAAGTGGATGTTGGAGCATGATTATGAGGAAAAGATGGGAATAAAAGAGGGTGACTACTTCTTCAATAACGACTCTTATATCGGGGGCGCCCACTCTAATGATCAAAATATAGTGACACCCATCTTCTATAAAGGTGAGCTCGTCGGCTGGGCTGGCGGCATGACACACGTACCTGAAACTGGAGCCACAGAACCAGGTGGGTTTCCTTCATCCGCAATTTCACGCTTTGACGAGGGGCTGTATATTCCATGTATGAAAATTGCAGAAGATGAAAAGGTCAGGCCGGATTTGGACCTACTCGTTGAGCGAAATGTTAGAATGCCAGTTTATTGGCTGCTGGATAACAGAGCGAAGATGGCCGGCGTGCGCATAATGCGTGAGAGGGTAAAAAGCTTGATAGATGAATATGGAGCAGACTATTTCAAGGACGCTGTTCATGAGTATATTGAGGACACCATAAGGGCAACCAAGGAAAAAGCGCGCAGGGTATTATTCCCAGGTAAGTATCGGGCAGTTGCTTTCTACGATGTTACCTTAGCATCCCAGCCTGTTCGTGCAGGAGACACTTTAGAACATTTGCCGCTGGAGATGACCGTTGATAAAAAGGGTAATATAACCTTAGATTTTGATGGTCTATCATCGCCAGGTCAGCATCCTGCTAATAGTTCTCACATGTGCTCTGAGGGGAATGTATTCTGTGCTTTTCTGCAGAATCTATTCTATGACTCTAGGTACAATGAGGGTACAGCCATCGCTGTTGATATGAACATCCCTCTGGGAACCGTCTGTAACCCGGAAAATATCTTCTATGCCACTAATATGTGGATGCCAGGTTATATGCTTGGCTCCGCTTGTTGGTGTAATGCCGTAGCCAGAGCATATTATGCGAGGGGTTATAGGGAGGAAGTTCATGCTTCCAATCCAATACCACCAGGAACGACTAGTGGAGGTACTGATCAATATGGAAGGCAGTTTGGTGGCCTGTATACAGAATGTACGTGTCCGGGGCAAGGGGCCCTCGCTATTATGGATGGGCTTGATTATGCTTATGCCCATTTTAATCCTGAGGCAGATATGGCCGATGTTGAAGCATTGGAGCAGCAATATCCAGCAGTTTACCTGGGTCGAAGCATACATATTGATAGCGGAGGTTTTGGTAAATATAGAGGTGGGAACGGAAATTTGACGTTACGATTTGTTGAAAATACTCCTTTCTTACAGATGGGGTCATTTGCTGGGGGTACGCGCGTCCACACCACTCCCGGCATAATGGGTGGGTATCCTTCTGCCACCGAGTACAAGAATATTGCTCGTAACACAAATCTGAAGGAGCTAATAGATAAAAAGGCTCCTCTTCCGCACCGTGAAGGAGCTGATCCCTCTAATCCAGAGATGATGCAACTTTTGAAGGCAGATTTTGAGTTTGGGCTAGATGTAAATTACGTCAGCCGAGAGATAAAGAAATATTCGATTTATCAGCATCAACTTCTTGGTGGAGGTGGTTTTGGCGACCCTATTGAGAGGGATCCCAAGCTTGTGGCAAGGGATTTAGAGGATGAATCGATTACCTTAAGAACAGCTAAGGCAATATATTGTGTCGATATCGATCCCGAGACGCTGGAGATTGACTATGAAAAGACAGAGAAGCTACGAGAGGAGATGAGAGAAGCAAGAAAGAAAAGGATGATTCCGGTTAAAGAATACATCAAGCACGAAAGAGAGAAGATATCGAAAGGAAATATACCGAAAATATCCAAAGAAATGTATAACGACGTCCTGGCAAAATCCGAGAAGTTCGCCAAGGAGTTCAGGGAGTTCTGGAATTTGCCCGATGACTTTGTAAAGATACCTGAATAAAAGGAGGAAGATTATGCCGGAATATCCAAAGGACTTAATCAAGGACCTCATCGAGGGGGGGCTTTCGTCTGAGAGGGTATTCGAGATTCAAAAGGCTGAGAAGGACAAAGATAGGCTCGAGAAGGTCCTGGAGATAGAGCAAGAGAGGGTTCCCTGGAAGGAGAAGATATTGGTTCCTCTCCAAGAGCATCTGTATGTGGTGGAGAAGGAAGGCAAAAAGATCGTCAAGTGTTCGTGCGGCTACGAGTTTGGGGACTACCGAGAGAATTGGAAATTGAACGCGGGTGTTTATGTGAGGGATACGGAGGAGAAGCTCGACGAGATCTATCGTGGTCCGAGAAAGTGCGACCCTGAATGGCAGATCATAAGGGAGTTCTATTGCCCTGGGTGTGGGGCGCAGCTTGAAGTCGAAGCCGTTCCACCAGGATACCCAATCATATTTGACTTCTTGCCAGATCTTGGAGAAGAATAAAAGAACAAATGTTTATTTGGTGCTTTATGAATATTTGAGGGTAAGGGGGATTTGAGACAGCACTTTTGTTTCTCATACGAGTTGTTTTTAATAAGGTGAAAGATGGTTGATCGCATAGAAAGCTTAGAAGGGAAGTATTTTGAGGAGTTTAATGTTGGGGATAAATACACGACCCCCAGGCGAACTGTGACAGAAACGGACATTGTGCTCTTTGCAGGGCTATCTGGTGATTACAGCTTGCCACATACTGACGAAGAGTTCTGTAAAAGGACTCCGTTTAAAACCAGAATAGCCCATGGGATATTGACGTTAGCGATAACGTCTGGTCTGATGACTCGGTTGGGGCTGTTTGAAGGCACTGGTCTGGCAAATTTAGGCTCGTCAGAAAGGTTTATCGCTCCTGTTTACCCAGGAGATACAATTTATGTGGAATTAGAGGTGCTCAAAAGGAAAGAGATGGGCAAAAATAAGGGTATGATCACTGCAAGGGTGGATACGAAAAATCAAGAGGGTAAGGTAGTAGTAACCCAGGAGTGGAACATTATGGTCGCTTGTAAAAAGTAAGAAACAAGCTTTTTCACGATAGTATGCTAGCAATACATGGAAAGGAAGGGTGGCTCAAGAGAAATGAATTAATCCTATAAAGGAGGAAAGTAAGGTGGGTTTAGGAGGTAAAGTAGCAATAGTTACAGGTTCTGGACGTGGGATAGGAAGAGGGATAATACTCAAACTAGCTGAAAAGGGCGCTGCTGTTGTGGTGAATGCTATAGGTGAAGACTCTATGAACGATACATTGCGGATGCTTAAAGATGAAGGCAGGAAAGCGATCGGTGTAAGGGCGGATGTCACTAAGAAAGATGAAGTCGAAAAGATGATGGAGGCCACTGTAAAGGAGTTCGGTAGGCTTGACATATTGGTTAATAATGCAGGTATCTCCAGGGATGCGATGTTGTGGCAGATGACAGAACAACAGTGGGATGAGGTAATAGCCGTTCATCTTAAGGGAGCATTCTTATGCACTCAGGCAGCTTGTAAGTTCATGCGAGAAAATAAATATGGCAGGATAATCAATATTTCTTCAGAAGGGGCATTGATCGGCAATCCTGGGATGGTAAACTACATATCTGCAAAGGCTGGGCTTTTTGGATTTACCATGGCTGTAGCCAAAGAACTTGCAATGTGGGCAAAAAAAGAAGGGTGTAACATTACGTGTAATCTACTTATGCCAGGGTACAATGAAACTAGGGTACTCGCCTCAGTGCCTGAGAAAATAAAGGAAGGGTTCAAGGCAGCGATCCCTTTGGGCAGAATATCGAATGCAAGAGAGGATATAGGGAATGCGGTAGCTTTTTTGGCTTCTGAAGAGGCAAGTTATATCACTGGGGTAAAATTTAGTGTCGGTGGCGGGTTGTACATGTGTCTGAGTTCTTAAGAGGATCTCTTAAAATTAGGGTTCTCCAAAAAGCAGAAGGCTCTTGTCTTCTGCTTTTTGCTTAGGGAGCAAAGGGAGCAGTACAAAGAGCTTTAGGATAGGGGAGTGGTGACTCAATATCTCCCCAGAGGATACAAGTAACCATGGAGAAGGATTTTTGGATATTAATATTAAGCGTAATATTTATTTTGCTTTTATCCCTCGCTGGCTCTTCTCGTGCAATGGACCCTCTGGATAACCTTCCTTGTCCACCCGGGTTTTATTTTATTACATACCCATTTTTTTATCGAGTCGACGATTACTTGGACAAGGATGGTGATGACCTCCCCGGTGATTTGGGGCTAAGAATGTCTGAGGTACTCTTTAGGTTTACTTACTATCCGCCTACCAAAGGTTCTCCATATTCATTGCACACAATTGTTCCCGTCGGAAGGGTAGAGATAACCAACCCAATGACTGGGCATAAAGAATCTGATAGCGGATTAGGCGATGTTACTCTTATTGGTGCTATATGGCTAGGTAAATCGGAAGGATACCTTTATGGCAATTTCGAGACCGGAACATATTACGGTGTTGGATTAAACGTAGATGTACCCTCTGGCAGCTATGATAAAAATAGTGTCGCGAATATGGGCTCAAACCAATGGGACATAAGACCTATGCTATTTTATGCTGGATTGCATGGTCCCTTAAGTGTTGATCTAACCTTGTATTATAACTTTAGGCTAGAGAATAAATCGACTGATATTAAACCTGGCGATGAGTTTTGGCTCGAAACAGCTATAGGGTATGCTATCACCAAAAATTTAAGAATTGCTGGGCATCTCGATTACATTTCAGGTAGGGATATGGAGGTGGGAGGTATAAAGCAATCTGATACTGCTACGAAGTTATTGAGGTTGGGCCCCTCGGTAACTTATCAACTCGGAAAGCTTAACCTTTTATTTAAAGTGTTATTTGATGTGGAAGGCGAGAATACGCCGAAGGGAACATTGTTCTGGGGAAGGGCTATCGCCCTATTTTAGCCAATAATTTATCTTGGCTATTGCTGCCTATGGAACCCCTATAAATAGAGGAAGTAAAAGTTCTTCGTGAGTTCAGAGACCAATATCTGCTGATTAACAAGGCAGGCCGTGCTTTCGTGAGGTTCTACCACAGGCACAGCCCGAAAGTTGCCGACTTCATCCAAGACAAGGAGCCCCTCAAAGCGATGGTTAGAGCAGGATTAAAATCTGTCATTTGGTTCAGCAAGTTTATGATAACGACCACCAATGAGTCTAACTGAGACGATTATGTCACTGTAGGCGGCTAGAGGAAAGGCTTGAATTTGCGGTAAAAACTGAACTGTAGTGCTTTGTTTTAATGCAACGATAAAATCAAGTGCAAGGAGGTGAAAGAAGGTACCGACACGTAATCAACAAGGAGGTTGTTAATGAACAAGGCAGATTTGATTGATAAGGTGGCCGAGGTAACTTGCACTAAGGCAGAAGCAGAGAAGGCTGTCAATGCATTTGTGGATGGCATTAGAGGAGCGCTGGCCAAAGGTGAAAGGGTATTGCTCGTCGGACTGGGTAGTTTTGATGTTAGACAGAGGGCAGCCAGATCAGGCAGAAACCCTCAAAGTGGAACCACAATTAGGATTCCCGCCAAGAAAGTTCCAGTATTTAAGGCAGGCAAAGCCCTAAAGGATGCTGTTCTATAGAAGAGTAAAGCGGGCAAAACAAGATGCACAGTTGGCAGGCTCCATTTCTTAATCGGGCTTTTTGCCATAAGACTGATTAGTTTCTAGTTAGCTTTATCCGGGATGAAGAACTACGTAGAGCTATAGTGAGGATCGGACTCAAGCCTCTTGTTTGGTTTTTAGCGGGATAGTTACGGGAAGTGAAAAGGCAGGAAAAAGCCTGTGGAAGAGAGGGGAGATCGTAATATTACGTGGTTAACGTGAAGCGCTGAGAGGGCATTTTTACGTAATATCTAAAGGAGGACAAAGAAATGCGTAAGATTATAATTCTTGTTTCGCTGCTCGTGACTGGACTTATGTTGATTTGTCCAGTAATAACTTGGGGTGAGGAAGAGCAGGAAGTTAGTGCTCCCGCGGAAATGGTAGAGAAGGCAGTTGGCCTTAAGGTGGAGGCTAGACTTGGGACAGGCCTGGAAGAGCGGGAGATTATCGGGGAGGCTTATAATTTCCCGTCTTCTATAGGCAGGGTTTACTGCTGGACATTGGTTCTTGGAGCTGAAGAACCCGCAGAGATTATGCACGTCTGGTACTACGGTGAGAAAAAAATGGCCGAAGTGAAGCTTGCTATTAAGTCTCAACGGTACCGCACCTGGAGCTGCAAGACTATTTTACCTGAATGGGTTGGTGATTGGAGGGTAGAGGTAGTTGATGCCATGGGTAATTTGTTAAAGTGTATATCTTTTGAAGTAGTGAAGGAAGCAGAAGAGATTAGTTAAAGTTAATAAGACCATTCACAATTAAAAACAATTCGTTAGTGTACAGTATGACCACGGGATATAAGGAATTAAGGTTATTTTAGTTATTGAATATAAATTCAAGAGGCACTCTGACCGATAAGGTTGGGGTGCTTTTTTAGTAGCATTTTACATAATCCACTGATTATACCATCTGGTATACTCCAGTGTACCTATCCGATCCCTGCCTGCCGAAAGTGTCACGGCCTCCAGGCATGTATAAGTAGCAGCGATTAGGACAAAGCTCAGCAAAAAAGCTCTCTTCTCTATAGATTACAAGGTTGTAGAGCTTCTTTTTATCCTCCGTAAAAAAAATTCACTTTTGGGCTTGACAGGACATTTATTTTCTGGTACAATTAAAATGTCTATAATTCCGATAGTTTTAGTAGGAAAACATAAAAGGGAGGTCGTCATCATGAAACTCTCAACTAAGGGACGATATGGAGCAAGAGCTATGCTGGACCTGGCTCTTAATTACGGCAAGGGCCCCATCTTACTAAAGGGCATAGCAAGAAGGCAGGAAATCTCTGAAAGGTACTTAGAGCATTTGATCGCCACCCTTAAATTAGCTGGTTTAGTAAAGAGCGTTCGTGGGGCCCGAGGAGGCTATACCTTGGCAAAACCTCCCTCTCAAATTAGGCTTTCTGAAATAATCGAAACTTTAGAGGGGTCCATGGCCCTTGTGGAGTGTGTCGATGATCCTAAGGTTTGCCATCAAACCGCCTTTTGTGTAACACGAGACATCTGGGGTAGAATGAGTAAGGCGATGATTGGGGTCTTGGATTCTACAACTTTGGAAGATCTGGTTCAGCAGCAAAAAGAGAAAGAACGGTATAAAGCGCCAATGTATTACATTTAGTAAGATCTTTGCATTTGGCTTAAACACCGATGAAATGAACGGGCTTATGGTTAGGTCTCCCGAACAAAAAGAAGTTTTACACCAGCCTCTCCCGGCGCCACTGTTGTGGGGGACCTGGAAGAGTTGAGAAGATTAGGATATGGTAAATTTTTCCATCTCCTCTGTGCTGGGAGGGTTTACGAATTTTGAGAAAACTGGAAAGAAGGTGTGTTTGTGGTGAGAGTTAAAGTGAGGCCTTATTATAATGTTTTAGTTAACGGACGCCGATATCAAGATCTGCCCAGCCGCCTCGATACTAATCTGAAAGAGGGCGATGTGATGGCACTCTTCCTGCCAATTGCCGGGGCTAAGCGTTTATAGAGGCCGTTTATCTGTTTCCCAAAGGGGACGACAGGGTTTGCCCAAATTGTGAAAGTATCGTTTCCAACTTTCGAGGCAGGGATTAAGGAGGTGAGGTAAATGGCAAAGATAGCCAACGATGTTACGGAGTTAGTAGGGAATACTCCGCTGGTTAGACTAAACAAAATAACTGAAGGTGTTGAAGCTACAATTGTAGCCAAATTGGAATCTTTCAATCCTTGCGGATCGGTGAAGGACAGAATTGGAGTGAGTATGATTGAGGCAGCCGAGCGCGACGGGCTGATCAAGCCTGATACCATTATCCTTGAGCCCACTAGTGGAAATACAGGGATATCTCTGGCCTTCGTGTGTGCTGCCAAGGGCTACAAATTGGTCCTAACCATGCCTGACACCATGAGTCTGGAAAGGAGAAGCTTACTTAAGGCCTTTGGCGCCGAGTTGATCCTGACCTCAGGCAGTGAAGGGATGAAAGGCGCGGTGAAGAAGGCGGAGGAATTGGCAGAAAGCGGGCCTCGATATTATATCCCTCAGCAATTCAAAAATCCAGCCAACCCAGAGATCCACCGCAAAACTACTGCTGAGGAAATCTGGAGGGATACCGGAGGCAAAGTGGATATCTTGGTTGCTGGAGTGGGCACAGGAGGGACAATTACCGGGGTAGCCGAGGTAATTAAGGAAAGAAAGCCTGAATTTAAATCTATTGCTGTTGAACCCAAGGGTTCACCGGTTCTTTCTGGTGGAGAGCCTGGGCCACATAAGATTCAAGGCATTGGGGCAGGGTTTGTGCCTGATGTTTTAAGGATGGATTTAGTGGATGAGGTAATTCAAGCAAGTAATGAAGATGCCGCCGGGACCGCAAGAAGGTTAGCTAAAGAAGAAGGGTTATTTGTAGGTATTTCCTCTGGTGCGGCAGCTTGGGCAGCAATACAGGTAGGTAAAAGAAAAGAAAATAAGAACAAACTCATTGTGGTAATTTTGCCGGATACAGGAGAAAGGTATCTTTCTACAGAATTGTTTAAGGAAGACTAAAGCCTTAAAGCGGTTAAAATGAAATGAAGAAGGAAAAAATAAAGAAAGTCGTAAGAGAGGGCTATACCAAAATTGCGAAACGGGCTAGTTCCTGTTGCGTCCCTGCGAATTCGTGCTGTGGAAGCGCTGATCTAGCACAGGATATTAGCAAGAAGATAGGATATACCGAGGAAGAAATTAAAGCGGTTCCTGAAGGTGCAAATTTAGGCCTTGGCTGTGGGAATCCTGTTGCTCTAACTCCTTTAAAAGAAGGCGAGATCGTTCTTGATCTTGGTTCAGGGGCAGGATTCGATTGTTTTCTTGCTGCCAACAAAGTTGGTAAGAACGGGAGGGTTATCGGTGTAGATATGACACCACAGATGATTAAAAAGGCAAGAGAAAACGCCAAGAAAAGAAACTACACAAATGTAGAGTTCAGGCTTGGAGATATTGAAAATATACCAGTTGCTGATAGTCTAGTTGATGTAGTCATCTCAAATTGCGTTATCAATCTCGCTCCTGACAAAAGAAAGGTCTTCATGGAAGCATTCAGGGTACTAAAACCGGGTGGTAGGCTGATGGTCTCTGATATAGTTTTGCTGAAGGGCCTTCCGGGTTTAGTAAAGAACTCTATTGAGGCGTATATTGGTTGTCTTTCTGGAGCAATAATGAGGGACGAATACATAGGTGCCATAAAAGCGGCAGGATTTCAGGAGGTAAGGATAATTGATGAGGCCTCTTTCCCTGTTGAGTGTATGGCTAACGATCCAACTGCAAAGGCAATCATGGAGAATTTAAAAATACCATCCGAAAGGGTAAAAGAGGTTACCAGTTTGGTTATAAGCATAAGAGTTTATGGGGTCAAACCAAATGAGACAATTTAGAATTTCCCAAAGGCAGGTGATGGCGTTGTTATGGATTATGCCTAGGCCCTTGAGGGGCAGATATTGGGTAACAGACTCAGTTAAAAGGATGATTATCAATCCGGAGGTGCAAAAATGGCGAAGACAATTAAAGAGATCAACGAAAAGATTAAAAAAGGAGAGGCAGTGGTGGTGACTGCCGAAGAGATTATCGACATTGTCGAGGAGGAAGGAGTAAGGAAGGCTGCTCAGAAGGTAGATGTGGTTACAACCGGTACCTTTGGTCCGATGTGTTCATCTGGCGCCTATTTTAATATTGGGCACGCCAGACCAAAGATAAAACTTGGTGGAGGAAGAGCCCATCTGAACGATGTACCGGTTTATACTGGGTTTGCTGCTGTAGATGTCTACATTGGAGCAACTGCCCTACCTGATGATGACCCACGGAATAAGGTCTTTCCAGGTGAGTTCAAGTACGGTGGTGGACATGTGATCGAAGATTTAGTGGCAGGCAAGGATATAAAGTTGGAAGCTACTGCCTACGGGACGGATTGTTATCCAAGGAAGAAATTAGAGACTTGGATCAACACCACGGATCTCAACGAGGCGGTGCTCTTCAATCCCAGAAATGCTTACCAGAACTACAATGTGGCAATAAATCTATCTGATAAGGTAATCTATACCTATATGGGAGTACTGCAACCCAAATTAGGAAATGCCAATTATTGTAGTGCAGGTCAGCTTTCCCCCCTCTTGAACGATCCTCTCTACAAGACCATAGGAATTGGCGCCAGGATCTTCTTGGGTGGGGGAGTGGGCTATGTTTCCTGGCAGGGAACCCAACATAACCCCACTGTGAGTAGAACCGACCGAGGTCTCCCAAGAACTCCAGCAGGAACCTTGGCGGTAATAGGTGACCTTAAGCAGATGAGTCCTGATTGGCTACGAGGAACTACCTTTACTGGCTACGGGGTTACTCTAACCGTGGGAATTGGGGTTCCCATTCCTATTTTTGATGAGGAGATACTTCAATACACTGCGGTCAAGGACGAGGATATCTATGCCCAGGTAGTGGACTATAGCGATGCATATCCGCAAGGTAAGCCTGGCAGCCTTGGAGAGGTGAATTACGCTCAACTTAAGAGTGGCAGTATAACTGTTGAAGGAAAAAAGGTTCCTACTGGAGGCCTTTCAAGTTATGCAAAAGCCAAGGAGATTGCTGGGATACTTAAAGACTGGATAAAGAATGGGGATTTCCTCTTAACCGAGCCTGTGCAATTGTTGCCCTCTGTCGATTCAGGCATAGCCTTTAAACCTCTTAAGGAAAGACCGATCAAAAGTGGTTAGGTGGTAACCGGGAGTTGGTTAAATCCGATTACCAATCTGAGGGATAGCGAAGGACGGAGGTGAATTATTGTGAAGAGAGTGGTCTTAACTTTTCCTCCCAATTTAGTAGATCAGCCCATAACCTATCATCTCATTAAAGAACACGACCTGATGGTGAATATCTTAAGAGCTAGAGTCACTCCTAACGAGGAAGGCCGATTGGTAATAGAGATGAGTGGCGAGAGGAAGGCTTTGGATGCAGGGATAGATTATCTTAAGGAGCTGGGCGTAGGTATACAGCCCTTAGCTCAAGATGTAAGATGGCGCCAGGATAGATGCACACATTGTACTGCCTGTGTCTCTATCTGTCCAACTCATGCCTTCGCGGTTGATCGCAAGGAGATGATAGTTTCATTCGACAGGGATAGGTGCATTGCCTGCGAGCTGTGTGTCCCAGTTTGTCCTTATAGGGCGGTTGAGGTCTTGTTTTAGTAGAAGCTTGTCAAGTTAAGAGCATAAGGCCTATTGGTTATCTAATATAACCTTGGACTTACGGGGATATAGATCAGGAAGTATGAATGAGATGTAAGGAACAGGGTGGGGTTAGCATGCTGACCAAAGATGAGCTAGAAAGATACGATAGGCAGATAATGATCGATGGGTTTGGAGAGGAGGGGCAGGAGAAGCTTAAGGAAACAAAGGTTTTAGTCGCAGGCATAGGAGGGCTTGGCTCTTCTGCGGCTATTTATTTAACAGCAGCGGGAGTAGGAAAGATTCGAATGATTGACCATGATAAAGTAGAGCTTAGTGACCTGAATAGGCAGATTTTACATTGGGATGGGGAT
>Ga0114921_10000351_pt1 | contig 19519 bp, 20 predicted proteins | sample BentaG_FD_87016 | JGI IMG/M metagenome (GOLD analysis project Ga0114921, IMG submission 87016) | Deep subsurface microbial communities from South Atlantic Ocean to uncover new lineages of life (NeLLi) - Benguela_00093 metaG | ecosystem: Environmental > Aquatic > Marine > Oceanic > Sediment ... | reverse complement strand
CTTTCCTAATGCTGTAGAATGGCTCCCTTTCCATCTATTCTCGTAAAAAGGAAACTGCTACCGTAGATTATGCCTGATTCGGCAAACCAACTCCCACTGAATCACTGGCGATAGCCAAGACCACAAGTCTTGGCTATCGCGTGTTATGCAACAACGGCACCCAACTTTTACTTCTTCTCGGGATTGGCTCGGGCTAAAAAGGGAGTCACCATATCTATGGGCAAGGGAAACAGTATGGTATTGGTTCTCTCTGTAGCAATGTTGGTCAACGCCTGAAGATAGCGAAGCTGTAGTGCTGCAGGCTGAGTGGAAATGATTTCAGCAGCCTGAGCTAGTTTTGCAGCTGCCTGGTATTCGCCTTCAGCATGGACAACCTTGGCTCGCCTGTCCCGCTCAGCTTCGGCCTGGGCTGCCATAGCTCTTTGCATTGACTCTGGTAACTCTACATCCTTAACCTCTACCATGCTTACCTTTATCCCCCAGGGGTTTGTGCCCTCATCAACCACTACTTGTATCTTGTCATTAAGTCGATCTCGGTGCGCTAGTAGCTCATCCAGTTCAGATTGCCCGACAACATTTCGTAAGGTGGTGGCAGCAAGCAATGAGGTTGCCTTTATATAATCAAGCACCTTAAGAATAGCCTCGTCGGCAGCAACCACACGGAAGTAAATTACGGCATCAACAGTAACGGTAACATTGTCCATGGTCATGCATTCTTGCTGTGGCACATCCATAGTGATGACACGGAGGTCAACCTTCCTCATGCGCTCAATGAATGGTATGATGATGATAAGCCCTGGCCCTCTAAGGCCAACAAACCTCCCTAGACGGAAAACGCCTCCCCTTTCATATTCCTGAACGACTTTAATAGCTGCTGATAGAAGTATTATCACTACTAGTGCGATAATAAAATAAATAAGCCAACCTATTTGCATGTTATTCGTCCTCCTTTTCTTTTTTCTTTACCCATAATTTCAAGTCTTTTACTCTAGTTATTATCACCTCCTCGCCAGATTCTATTTTACTGTCTTGGGCAATAGCTGTCCACAACTCGCCTTCAGCCAGAACCCTGCCTTTGGGGTTAAGAACTGTTTGTGTTTCGGCTACTTTGCCTATCATCACCTCGGCTCCAGCAGAAAGCTTTCGTCGTTGACCTTTGATGACGGCGATGATGACAAAGATAGCGAAAGCAACGGCAAAGACTATACCTATGATAATCGGCCCGTTTATTTCCATCTATATTAAGCTCCTCTCCTTCCTATTTTTTTGATTTCTTTGCCACCCATAATTTTAGGGCTTCTACTTTGGTTATCATTACTTCCTCACCTGTGGCTATTTTGTCACCTTCAGATGTAGCTGCCCAGAGTTCACCCTCAGCTAGAACTTTGCCTGAGGGGTCTAGAGGCGTTTTGGCTATAGCTAGTTTTCCCAGCATCCCTTCAGCACCAGTAGCCTTGCGACGTCTCTGGCCTCGAATAATAGCTCCAATGATAAAGATGGCGAAGGCGGAAACGGCAACTGCTACCCCGGCAATTAGCCCGCGGTTTACTTCTATCCCTGGGCTGCGGCTGAATAATATTAGGGAACCAAAAACCAATGACATCACACCCCCAGCAGTGAATAATCCGAAGCTAGTAGTGAAATATTCGGCGACAAAAAGCCCGATAGCCAGCAAAATAAGCGCTATTCCTCCCCAGTAGGCATTTAGCACGCCCAGAGAGTAAAACGCCAGGAACAAGCTGATGCCACCAAATACCCCAGGAAATATTAGCCCCGGGCTAGAAATCTCAGTGATCAACCCAATGGTGGCTAAGGTGAACAGAATATAAGCAATATTGGGGTCACTGAGGGCTTGCAAGAACCTCTCAATGGCAGTCATTTCATTCCTGACTGGTTCAACGCCTTCAGTGTTAAGGATAACTTCATCGCCATTGGCTAAAGTAACTTTCCAACCATTTATTTGGGAAATAAGGCTCTCCAGATTATCCGCTCTCAGGTCAATGAGGTTGCACTCCAGAGCCTCGACATCGGTGAATGACTTACTTTCTGTCACTGCTAGCTCAGCTTCTTCTACGTTGCGGCCCCGCTCCTCAGCAATAGTCTTCATCCACTTGGTCGTGAACTCAGTTATCTTTTTCATGTAATCTTCGGGTATTTCCTCTCCTCCTGCAGCTACCGGATGGGCAGCGCCGATGGTAGTGCCAGGCGTCATAGCGGCTATATGAGCTGATAAGGTGATGAAAGTCCCCGCTGAAGCGGCCCAAGCACCTTTGGGGGAAACATAAACCACGATGGGCACGTCGGCATTCATGATTGTAGTGACTATCTCGTCAGTGGAATTGAGCAGTCCTCCTGGCGTGTCTAATTCGATGATACAGGCAGCAACATTCTCCTCTTCAGCATGGCTGATACCCCGGTCTATGTAATCAGCTACCACAGGGAGGATAGTGCCTTCAACGTGGAGGACTTCAATAGTGGGGTTAGAAGCGCTAGTCATACCACTTGCTAGACCTCCAACTATTGGGAGGGCAAACAAGGCAAGACAGAAAATCCTGAGCAAAGTTCTATGCATCTATCCTCAACCTCAAGTGAATTATAAACTAAACAAGCAAAAGCAACAAATTCGCTAAGCAAGTTCTCATTGAAGGGAAACGTAGCTTAGTGTAGAATAAAGCAGCACAGTATAGGCAAAAAATGGAAAATAGAAAATGTAAAGGAATGCGAGACTTGCTTCCCGATGATATGCTGCGTTTTCGGCGTATTGAAGATGCCTTTCGGACCTGTTGCCTTAAATATAATTATCAAGAGGTAAAAACGCCAACCTTAGAATACCTCCATTTATTTACCGCTACGGGAACGCTGACACCGAGTATGTTAGGCAAAATATATTCCTTTCTCGATTGGGATGGCTGGAGTGGTGAAAGAGTGGTCTTGCGGCCAGACGGCACCATTCCTGTGGTCAGGCTCTGTATCGACAGTTTAAGCGAATATGAAACAGCTAAACTTTTCTATGTCACTAACATCTTTGCTTTCGAAGAAACGGGCAAGAAGAATAGGGAACGCTGGCAGTGTGGTGCTGAGTTTCTAGGCGGCGCTAAATTAGCCGCGGATGCCGAGATAATTTCGTTGGCTAGGGAGGTAGTGCGCCAACTTGGCCTAGGCGACATCAGGTTACAGTTGTCTCACGCTGGCCTGGTGAAAGCGCTGGTCAAGGAACTCAAGCTCAGCCCCGGTGAAGAAGCTAAAGTGATAAGCCGTGTTTTAGACGGGGATTGGCAGGTATTAGAAGAGGCGAAATCAGCTAATGCTGAACTGGATAAGTTTCTATATCCTCTTCTGAATCTGAAGGGAAAATCGGGTGGCTTCCTGCAAAATGTGAAAGCCTTATCCTTACAAGCTTCGCCAAGCTTCAAAGCCAGTTTAGACGACTTCATTTGCATCACCACATTGCTAGATAGCCTAAAATGTAATTATGAAATTGATATCACGGCAATACGGAGTTTCGAATATTATACCGGGGTCTGTTTTCAGCTATTGGACAATGGAGAGAAAATAGGTGGAGGTGGGAGATATGATGACCTTATTCCCCTTATGAGCGACAAGAACATTCCTGCTTGTGGATTTGCCCTTTACATTGACCCGATAACGAAGTTGCTTCCTTGGGAAAACAAGGAGAAATCCGGCATTTTGATTACTGGTGAGCAGCCTACTCCAGAAATAGTCAAAGCATGCTTCACATTAGCTCAGTCGCTCCGCGATGCGAAACATGTGGCGGAGGTCAACTTCATCAGGCGAGATCCGTCTGATTATCGCTGGGTTGTCTCAATTTCGGGAAAAGACCTGACTCGATTCACTATCACCGATTGTAAACAAAAACAGCAGCAGAGTGGAGCTTCACTGGCGGAGATTCTTAGTATAGTAGGCGGTTAAAGTCAATCTGTGAAGTATCAACTGGGCTATATCAAACTTGCTCTTCCTAAAGGCAGATTCTTATCGTCTACAGCTAACTTGCTAAATGAGGTCGCACTGGACTTCGAAGACTATAGCCGTAAGACAAGGCAGTATCGTCTCCAATCGGTGAGATTCCCTTACCTTTCAGCTAAGGTATTTCAAGAGAAAGATATTCCTGTGCAGGTAGCCATAGGGAATTATGACCTGGGGATATGTGGTCTAGACTGGATTGGGGAACTTCAGGTGAGGTATCCGGCGAGTGCTCTAGTAAAAATATCAAGCCTGAATTATGGTGAGGGGAACATATATCTAGCAGCCAGCTATCAGGCGGCAGTACCCAGTCTCGATGAGTTCCTGGCCCGGCCGAACAATTGGCGTATAGTAAGCGAGTACTCTAATTTGGCCCAAGCCCTCGCTTTGAATCTGAGATTGAAGTGTTTTAAGATCTTCCCGGTGTGGGGAGCGGCTGAGGCTTATCCTCCCGAGAATGCCGACCTAGCTATATTATGGGCGAGGAATGAAAACGAGCTAGAAGCTCACGGCTTGGTTCCTGTGATGAAATTACTTTCGGTCAATGCCTTTCTGATTGCTAACCGGGAGAGGTTGGAGAACAAAAATTTGAGCCAGATATTGGATTGTTTTAGCCCTAAGCTTGTCTCACGTCCCTCGCCAGAGGAGGAGTGGTGTAGAGAGAGCTTCCTTTCTCTCGAGCCACAGACACTGGCGCAAAGCAAGCCTGGTATATCGGGAAAACCTATTGTTTCCCTTTCCCAATGGCAAGAAAAAGCGATTAAGCTGGCTTTGCCTGATGGACATCAGAAAACACCCACCTCTCAGTTTTTGGAACAAGCGGAGCTCAATATTCAGGGGTATTCAGGAAAGACGGTGAATCGTCGTCCCTCTACTAACCTAGACTGGCTTGGCATTAAGGTTATCAGGCCACAGGATATGCCTCTTCAGGTAGCTAATGGCAATTTCGATTTGGCTATAACTGGGAAGGATTGGTTGCTGGAACACCTCTATCGCTTTCCCTCGAGCCCGGTGAGGGAATTGCTTGAGCTCGGCTTTGGGAAAGTCAAGATTGTGGCCGCAGTAAGCCGGGATATGCCCGCAGCTAGCATTAATGAATTGAAGCTACTTGCTCAAGGTGGCAAGTTTGCTCCTCTAAGAGTGGCTTCAGAGTATATAAACATTGCTGACAAATACCTCCGAGATAATCATATTAGTCCTTATAAACTGGTGCCAACCTGGGGAGCAAGTGAAGCTTTCTTGCCTGAGGACGCTGACTTACTCATTGATAACGCCCAAACGGGAAAGACTCTAGTACAACATAACTTGAAAATTATCGATGTTCTTCTAACATCCACAGCTTGTTTAATCGGAAATAAAGATAGCCTTGACTCCCGTGATAAAAGGGAGAGGATTGAATTTATTACTCAGACATTGCAGAGAGGGTTATCATGATAAGAGTTGAGGGACTTAGTAAAGCGAAACAATTACTGACCAGGAAAGACTTCTTGGAATCTCTCGCTGCCTCACCCCGATTGGCAGCACAGATAAAGCATATTTTTGGGGAGGAGCTTTCTCCACAAGAAGTGGTCGACAGAATCATTGACGATGTTCGTAATAAGGGTGATGAAGCTCTTTTCCGCTATACTAGCAAGTTGGATGATGTTGAGCTTGATTCCCTAGAGGTAAGTAGGCAGGAGCTCTCGGCAGCATATGGCATGGTGGGAAAAAAGCTCGTTTCAGCGTTCAAATTAGCAGCTAAGAGAATACGAGACTTTCATTTTGCTTGTGGATGTAAAAGGGGCACTGTATTTGTTAGCCCATTTTTGGGGAGAAACGTCCAGCCAGTGGATAGGGTTGGCTTATATGTTCCTGGTGGCACTGCTGCCTACCCATCCACAGTGCTAATGACAGCCATACCAGCTAAGGTAGCCGAAGTTAAGGAGATTATCATGGCTTCGCCGCCTGGTAGAAATGGCAGCATTCCAGCGCCTACGTTGGTAGCTGCTGATATCGCTGAGGTCAACCATGTTTTCAAAATTGGCGGTGCTCAGGCTATTGCCGCCTTGGCTTTTGGCACTGAATCAATACCAAAAGTAGACAAAATTTGCGGTCCTGGTAATATCTTTGTGACTTTAGCCAAGAAAGTGGTTTATGGCGCAGTAGGTATTGATGGTCTTGAAGGACCAAGCGAAATAGTAATTGTAGCCGATGAGACAGCTAATCCTGTCCTCTGCGCTGCCGACCTTCTAGCTCAAGCTGAGCACGACGCTCTAGCTTCAGCGATTTTGATTACTAATTCACCCCAATTAGCCAACCAGGTTGATAAGGAGATTGAAGCTCAGTTGGTAGAATTGGAGCGACGCTCAATTGCTACTGAGGCTATCAATAGAGGAGTGATTGTGCTTGTCAATAGCGTTGATGAAGCCATTGAACTGGTTAACCTTTATGCCCCAGAGCATCTTTCTCTCATGGTATCCGGCGCCTCTTCTCTGGTCTCCGGGATTTACAACGCTGGTTGTATTTTTGTTGGTGAAGATTCGCCAGTGGTCTTGGGCGATTATGTTGCTGGCCCATCCCATGTACTGCCTACGGGAGGCAGCGCGCGCTTCAGCTCTCCTTTAGGTGTTGAAGACTTTCTGAAATTTACCAATATCGTCGCTTTAGACGAAGCTACTATGCAAGGGCTAAGCCAGGCAGCAATAACAATAGCCAAGGCTGAAGGACTGGATGCCCATGCCCAAGCAATGGAGAAAAGGCTAAAATGAACATAAACGAACTAATAAGGCCTGGGTTGGCAGCTATGAAAGGTTATGCTGCTATTGAGCCAGTAGAGATTCTGGAGCAGCGAACCGGACGAAGAATAATAAAGCTTGATGGCAATGAAAATCCCTATGGTTGCTCGCCCAAGGTCTATCAGGCTCTGTCCGATTATTCTTATTATCATATCTATCCTGATCCGGAACAGAGAATACTGAGGCGGGCTCTGGAAGAATATACCGGTTTAAGCTTTGAGTACATTGTTTGTGGCAATGGCAGCGACGAGTTAATTGACCTTATCTTGAGGCTTTTCCTTCAATCTGGAGACGAAGTTATCAATTGTCCTCCAACGTTTGGAATGTATCCCGTTAGCACCGATGTTTGTGACGGCAAGGTAGTTGATGTGTCTAGAGATGAGAACTTTGCTGTTGATATACCGGGCATCAAGCGAGCGTTGAATGAGAAAACGAAGGTCATTTTTATTGCTTCGCCTAATAATCCTACAGGCAATGGTATCATCGAGGAGGAAGTTATTGAGCTTGTCGGCACTGGGAGAATCGTGGTGGTGGACGAGGCCTATTTTGAGTTCAGCAATATGACTATGGCCAAATTAGTGCTTGAGCATCCGAACTTGGTAGTGCTGCGCACTTTCAGCAAATGGGCCGGATTAGCTGGTTTAAGAATAGGCTACGGCATTTTCTCTACCGAAATCGCTGCCTATCTAATGAAAATTAAGCCACCTTACAATATCAATGTAGCGGCACAGGCTGCAGTGTTAGCCTCCTTGGCAGATATAGATTATCTTCGTTCTAATGTAGCGAAGATTACTGCTGAGCGGGAGAGGTTACTTACCAAGCTGGGAGAATTGGAATGGTTAAAACCATATCCGTCGCAAGCCAATTTCATTCTTTGCTCGCTACATTGTAGTTCTGGCTCCTTCAGCTCCCGTCAGCCTGAGCCTTCCGCTCCTTATCATTCTGAGGCTTCCCCTCGTTGTCATTCTGAGGAGCGAAGCGACGAAGAATCTCCCGCCAAGCGAACTTGGCGCCAGTTACGGAAGAAGGGTATTTTTGTCCGCTACTACGATAGCCCGGGGTTAGAAAATTGCCTGCGGATTAGCGTCGGTAAACCTGGGGATACCGATGCTTTAATTAATGCGTTGAAGGAGATTGAACATGGCTGAAAGAAAATCAAAAGTAATTCGTGAAACTGCAGAGACAAATGTCCGAGTAGAACTAAACATTGATGGTAGCGGCCAATTTGAAATTACCACAGGGATAAGAATGTTTGACCATCTTCTCACTCAGCTAGCTCAGCATGGGGTTTTTGACATAACACTCACAGCGTCAGGCATTGACCAGCACCACGTAGTCGAGGATGTAGCTATCTCTCTGGGCAAGGCTTTCAACCAGGCATTGGGGAAAAAGCAGGGCATTACTCGCATGGCACATGCTATCGTTCCCATGGATGAAGCTCTATCTGAGGTGGTGGTGGATATAGGAGGCAGAGCCTATAGTGTTGTCGAAGTATCTTTTGGCCGGGTTAACATAGGTGAATTGTGTGCTGATTTAATCCGTCATTTTCTCGTTTCCTTTGCCTCTGAAGCTAGGATTAACCTCCACGCCAAAGTGCTCACTGGAATCAACGACCACCACAAAGCCGAATCGTTATTCAAAGCTTTGAGCCGAGCTCTGGATTCAGCCACCCGCATTGACGAGCGAATTATTGGTAGGGTACCCAGCACAAAGGAAGTTATCGAGGGGTAGAAAGATACATAAATTGAATTTGAATCCTCCTTGGGGTGCTGTTTCCCCTTTTTCAAATCTAGCAGACACAAAGTGACTTGAACCTTTAACAATTGATTATTGAGATATAAATTGGGAGGCAATTATGAGACGGAACTTTGAGCGGGATGCAGTTAACAAAGTGGCAGAGTACATTCAGGACAACCCTGACGGCATGAGCGTTCTAAAGAAAAGATTAGGCCTGTGGAGATTTCCCAAGCTGAAGGACATGTTGTCTGATTCTCAGTCGCCTCAAATGGAGGTATGTAAATTATTCCTTCACCCAGACATAGATATATTGTTAAGTCAAGAAGCTGAATTAGCACCAAAGCTTATCGGTGTAGAAGTAAAAGCCATATATATTAGGAAATGGCGACAGGCAAATATTCAATATTATGAAGGACTAGATGAAGCAATTGCTTTGCTGCGATTTGGCTTAGATGCTGTCCGCCTCTGGCAGGTGTTCGTAATGCCCGAGACGGATGAGAATGCCAGAGAGCAGATGATTAGCAGGTTTGTTGAGTATCAGCTACCTATGAGAGATATTATCAGAACTCTTCAGCTACCTATTGGTTATACGCCAAGCTTTGATTTTGCAAATGGTAACCAGTTATCGCGAAATCCTTTTAAGGTCGTTGACTTGAAAGATTCTGATGGTGTCCCTTATGGGGGGAAACTCATTCTGCCGCCACGGAGTAACCCCTTCCTGAATTCATTATTGCGATGTCCAACAGTGATTCGCAACTTCTTACTTGAAAAATACCTACGGAAACACCATACCTGTAAATAAATAATAAAGGAATCAAATTTGAGTTTTCTATAGTATAATGAGGTTGAATTTCAGGTAGAATCCTCAATCATTGAAAATTAAAAGAGAGGTAATAAGTGTTTAGGTAAGTATTATGAAGAGCGCTAGAGTAGCTCAGAGAAAGCCCAGAAGCATCAAAGAAATCGAGCCTCTGCTCGTGAGGGTAAGAGCGTGTCTAAGAAGCATTTACGGTAAAAGGCTGACAGACCTAATTCTTTATGGCTCTTTTGCTAGTGGCAAGGCCAATGAGGACTCCGATATAGATATTGCTGTTGTTTTGAAAGGCGACGTAAACAAGGCAGAAGAAATCAACAAAATACATGATGCTATCTATTCCTTATCGCTGGAATATAGACAACTCATCTCGATTTATCCACTCTCTGAAGAAGAGCTTGGAGATGTGGAATGGCCTCTCCATTACTACATCAAAAACGAAGGCATTAAAGTATGAAAGAGAAGATCGAAGCGCTCTTACAGAGGGCATATGATAGCCTAGGATCTGCAAAGTTACTTTTGGATAATGACTACTATGATTCCTCAATCTCCAGGTCTTACTATGCTATGTTTTATGCTGCAGAAGCTCTCCTACTAACTAAAAATTTAAAATTTTCATCGCATAAAAGCGTTATTTCCTTATTTGGAGAGCATTTTGTAAGGAGTGGCATATTTCCAAGTGAGTTGGGCCGAGACTTGAGCAAAGCATTTGATGAAAGATTAACTGGAGATTATAGCTTCAAATCTATGATGACAAAGGAAACGGCTGAGACGGCAATAAAGAGAGCAGAGAATTTTGCCGGAACTATCGAAGAATATCTTGTAAGAAAGGGCTATGAGCATCATTAGATAAAGGTTTAAGTATTATCTCACACATTATGAACGCAGTTGGGAGTAAATTAGAGTGAAAAAGATTGGTGTTTTGACCAGCGGCGGTGATGCTCCAGGAATGAATGCTTGCATCAGGGCAATCGTCCGCTGTGGAGTTAGGCAGAGACTAGAGGTAATAGGGATTCGGCGAGGCTATGCCGGCTTGCTAGAGGGGGAATTTGTTAAATTAGGCCCGAGGTCAGTAGCTAATATTATCCACCGTGGAGGCACTTTTCTAGAGACAGCTCGCTGCAACGAAATGAAGACGGCGGAGGGTATGAAGAAGGCAGTGCAGGCTTTGCACCAAGAAGGCATTGATGGTTTGATAACTATAGGTGGTGACGGCACCTTTCGTGGTGCGACAGCTCTGGCTGAGGCAGGGCAGATAAAGGTAATTGGTATTCCTGGCACAATAGATAACGATGTTTATGGGACTGACTACGCTATTGGTTTCGATACCGCAATAAATACGGCTTTGGATGCCATAGATAAGATTAGAGATACCGCGGGGTCTTTACAACGCCCCTTTTTTATTGAGGTGATGGGAAAAGATAGGGGTTTCATCGCCTTAGATGTTGGTATTGCCGGTGGAGCTGAAGATATCTTGATTCCCGAGATAGAGACGAAGATAGAAGAGCTTTGCCTTGATATAAGTCGCAACTTTAAGAGGGGTAAGAAGTCCAGTATTGTGATAGTTGCTGAAGGGGATGATGCCGGTGGTGTGTTTCGAGTTGCCCAGCAGGTATGGGAGAGACTGAGATTGGATTACCGCATTTGCGTCCTGGGACATATACAAAGGGGTGGCTCACCTACGGCCAGGGATAGGATTTTGGCCAGCAAACTAGGAGCCGCGGCTGTGGATGCTTTAGTAAACGGCAAATCAGGCTATATGGTGGGGGAATTGAAAGGGGAGATAGTTCTCACCCCCTTGAATGAAACCTGGGAGAAAAGAAAGGAATTAGACAATAACTTGTTACAGCTAGTCAAGGTACTGGCTGCTTAAGAACTATGAGGACCCTATCCGTAGGCAAAATAAGGCGCTTGCAGCAGCTAGCTAATGATAAGGGTATCATGGCGATGTGTGCCCTCGACCACAGGGGTTCGCTGATAAGAATGCTTGGTGGGGAGCAGCCAGAAAAGGTTGACTATCAAGACATGGTGGATTTCAAGCTAGACCTATGTCAGGTGTTGGCTCATCATGCTAGCGCCATGCTCCTCGATCCCATCTATGGAGCCGCTCAGGCAATTGCCGCTGGAATTCTCCCTAAGGATACAGGGTTGCTGGTAAGTTTAGAAGAAACTGGCTATTCAGGCGAAACAGAGGCAAGGATCACCGATTTATTACCTGATTGGGATGTGAGAAAAATAAAGAAAATGGGAGCCATAGGAGCGAAACTTTTGCTCTACTACCGCCCTGATGTTGATGTTGCTGACAAGCAATTGGAGACGGTGAGAAAGCTGGCTACTGATTGTTTGGCAGAGGATATACCTTTTGTGGTTGAGCCTGTAAGCTATAAGGTAGGGGAGGCAGAAGCCGATCCACGAAACTTTGCTAAGGTAAAGCCAAGGTTAGTCATAGAAACAGCAAAACAAATCACAGCGATCCCTATTGATGTGCTTAAGGCTGAATTTCCCGCCGATCTTAAATATGAAAAGGATAGAAGCCGATTGCTAGAGCTTTGTCATCAGCTTGACGGGGCAAGCCAAGTTCCTTGGGTTATCCTTAGTGCTGGCGTGAATTTCGACCTTTTTTGCCAGGAGGTTGAGATAGCCTGTCAGGCAGGGGCCTCAGGCTTTTTAGCCGGGCGTGCTTTATGGCAAGAAGCCACGAAGGTTAGTTCTCGAAAGGAACGATTGACATTCTTAGAGACTACCGTGGTCAACAGACTTGAAAGCTTGACCGAATTAGCCAATGCTTACGGTACTCCCTGGCATACAAAGCTTGGAGCTAGCGAGATAGACAAACAGTGGTATTGCGCTTATTGAATAACCTGTTATAAACACCTCAGGAATTCTACCAGGAGCTTCGATGTTTTTATTTAGTATGACTTAACGTGCCTGGCCACGATACCAACGGCTTCAAACATTTGGTGAGATGGGGGAAGGTAGGCGGTTCTTATTCTGACATATCCATGCTTTGGCTCAGGGAAAATCCGAATATTTTCCTTGAGGGCTTTAGGGTCAGCTTGTAACAGCTTATCTCCCAGGCTGTAATCTAAATTGAGGCTCTGGGCTAAGAGTTTGTCTCCCTTCCATTCAATGCCCACCACCTTGCCCCACAAGGGCGGGCTTTTCTTTCTAACCAGCTTTGTCTTCTTCAATGTTCGCTTTCCCATTATGTTTGGGCTCTTCACTAAGTAATCGAGGAAGTAATGCACTCCATACTGGCTAGCTACACTGATAACATTTATGGAATCTATGTTTTTATCTGCCAGTTCTATAATTCCCTCTGACTTTTGCCCTGAGGCACGACCTAGCCCTATCTTCTCTTTTTCACTGCCTTTTCCTACCAGGGAAGCCTCCACGCCTATTTGCTGAAGATGCTGGTAAAGCTCTTCTCTTTTAAGGGGGCCAGCTTTCTTCCTTTTCTTAAGGGCCAAAGGCAGTCCAATAGCTATTAAAAGAGCCATTATGATGCCGGTTACGTTACTCCAGTCCATTTTTACCTCTACAGATGTGAGCTATTTTACATAACTAAGAGGGAATTTCAAGATTACCACAATTAAAATTCCTTAGTTAAATACATTTCCCGGTGAATAGCTGATAAATTTTGTTATACCGCCGTGTGGTAGCTTCAATTACCTCTGGTGGCAACATAGGCACTGCCGGCTCTTTATTCCACCCAGAAGCTGTAAGCCAGTCACGAGCTGGTTGTTTATCAAAGCTGGGCTGCGAATGGCCAACTTCATATTGGCTAGCATCCCAAAATCGGCTTGAGTCCGGCGTTAGCAGCTCATCGATAAGCGCTAATTCACCGTTGATAAGGCCAAATTCAAACTTGGTGTCGGCGATTATGATGCCCTTGGCCTTGGCATAGTCCTGAGCATATCGGTAAATGAGTAAACTTTTTTGTTCTAACTCAGCCATCAACTCTTTGATGCCGAGGCTTTCTATGTCCTGATTGGTCAATGGGCGGTCATGTTCCGTCTCGCTTTTGGTGGTTGGAGTGAATATGGGTTGAGATAATTCCTGGCTTTCCTTCATCCCCGATGGCAGATGAATACTACTGATAGTTCCCGTTTCCTTGTACTGTGCCCAAGCTGAGCCAGAGAGGTACCCACGAACGACGCATTCTACGGGAATGCGCTCAGCTTTAGCCACAATCATAGAGCGACCAGTAAGGCTTGTTCCGAGCGTAAGCGAGAAATCTCCCCCCCTTTGGGATTGCTTCGTCACTTCGCTCCTCGCAATGACATCCCGGAGTGCGTCCAAGCTATCAATTGCCTTGATAAGGTGATTAGGCATAATGTGAGCTGTTTTCTCAAACCAAAAAGCTGAGAGCTGATTAAGAACCTTGCCCTTATCAGGGATACCACAGGGCAGGACGAAATCAAAAGCGGATATGCGATCAGTAGATACTATAAGGAGTTTATCGCCTAAATCGTAAACATCCCTCACCTTACCACGCCGGAATAAGGGAAAGGATAAATTGGTTTGTAATAAAACAGACATTTTTCGGTTATGTTAAAGCGGCTGCGGGGTTAGCTTCTCTACCTCAGTTTGCTTTATCTTCTTCATGTCAGTTAGACCCAAGCGCTCAAAGATGCTGTCCACATATTTTAAATAATAGTTATAGTCGAACAGGGATTCTATCTCGGATTTGGATAAGTATGCCGTTATTTTTGCATCTGCCTCAAGCAGGGATAAAAGACTCTTCTTTTCTTGCCAGGCTCTCATAGCCTTGTCTTGCACCATCTTGTAAGCATTCTCGCGACTGACACCTTTATCTATCAGCGCCAGAAGCACTCTCTGGGAGAAAACTAAACCTTGGGTGAGGTCAAGATTACGGCGCATATTTTCGGGGTAAACCTCAAGTCCTTTCATTATCGAGGTAAACAGAGACAATGTATAGTCTATTACTAAGCAAGAGTCGGGTAGGATAATGCGCTCTGTGGAGGAGTGGCTGATATCACGCTCATGCCATAGAGCGATGTTTTCCATTGAGGTTAAAGCGTGGCCCCTTACTAATCGGGCAAGCCCACAGATTCGTTCGCAAAGCTCAGGATTTCTCTTATGAGGCATTGCTGAGGAACCTGTTTGTCCTGCTTGGAAAGGTTCCGCAACCTCCAGGATTTCAGTTCTTTGCAGGCTCCTAATCTCAGTGGCAAATTTTTCCAGGGAGCTAGCAATGATAGCCAAAGTAGTTACAAACTGGGCATGACGGTCGCGCTGGAGTATCTGGCTAGATATTGGAGCTGGAGCAAGCTCCAGCTTGGAACAAGCTTTTTCTTCAATTTCAGGAGGCACAGTAGCGTAGGTGCCTACTGCTCCTGATATTTTCCCCACAGAGATAATTCTCTTGGCTTCGGTCAGCCTCTGTGCATTGCGCTTCATCTCCTCAGCCCACAGTGCTAGCTTTAAACCAAAAGTGATTGGCTCAGCATGAACGCCGTGAGTTCGCCCCATCATGATAGTATACTTGTGCTCTACGGCTTTGTTTTCTAAAGTAGCGATAAGCTCGCTGATATCTTGTTCCAGAATATCGGCAGTTTCTTTTAACTGGAGGCTTAGAGCAGTATCCATAACGTCTGAGGAGGTAAGCCCAAAATGGATGAAGCGTGACTCTTCACCCAGGCTTTCGGTAACTGAATTAAGGAAAGCGGTCATATCATGATGAGTCACCTCTAGAAATTCGGCGATACGATCCAGGTTATAGCTGGCCTTCTTTATTTTTGGCATAGCTTCGGGTGGAATTTTCCCCAACTCTGCCCAGGCTTCACAAACAGCTATCTCCACTTTAAGCCACTGGTCAGACTTATTTTGCTCGGACCATATTTTCTTCATTTGGGGCCTGGAATATCTATCAATCATGTTATTGCTCCGCTAATTCCATTTTATATTTGTTGTAGGCTTTCTTAATTTCCTCATGTCTTATGCCTAAAATCTGGGCGGCAAGTAAGGCAGCGTTTTTTGCTCCGCTTTTGCCAATGCCAACGCAGGCTACCGGGACTCCCGCAGGCATTTGGGCCATAGACAGTAAGGCGTCTACGCCTTTTAAATCGCTAGTAGGTAAGGGAACACCGATTACAGGCACAGTCGTCCAGCTAGCCAGGATGCCAGGAAGATGAGCCGCGTAACCAGCAGCAGCGATGATAACCTCAAGGCCTCGCTCCGCTGCTTTTAAGCCATATTCCCTTACCTTCTCCGGGTTTCTATGAGCTGAGATAATCGAGACCTCATAATCGACACCCAGTTGCTCTAACATATCCAGAGCAGGTTTGATTATATCAGTATCCGTCTTGCTGCCCATCACAATGCCTACTTGCGCCATTTAACTTGTCTCCCTGAGAGCAATGTCTTTACGGTAATGACAGCCCTCGAAATGAATGCTGGGTAGGTTGCGATAAGCTTTGGCCCGAGCTTCAGCTATGTTCTTGCCAGTGCCTACCACGGTGAGCACCCGCCCACCATTGGTATACACTTTGCCATCATCGCCCAATTTAGTTCCAGCATGGAAAACCAACAAATCTTTATCCGTCTTATCCAAACCTTCTATGGGGAAGCCCCTTTTGTAACTGCCGGGATAGCCGGCTGAAGCCATAACTACGCCCACGCAAGCATTGGGACTCCACTCAATCTTTACCTGGTCAAGATTACCTTGAATCACCGCCAAGAGAATATCTACTAGGTCAGTTTCGAGAAGAGGCAGACTGACCTGGGTTTCCGGATCGCCAAAGCGAGCATTGAATTCTAGCACCAGTAGTTCATCTCCAACAACCATTAAACCAGCGTAGAGCACCCCTTTATAAGTTATTCCTTCGCTAGCCATAGCTCTTACTGCTGGCAATAAAATGGTATTGGTAGCCTTCTCTACTAGCTCAGCAGGAAAAAATGCCGGCGGGCTATAGCTTCCCATACCACCTGTGTTAGGTCCCTCATCATTGTCCCAGATTTTCTTGTAATCACAGGCGGGCACCATAGGCGAGACTGTCTTACCATCTGTGAAAGCTATGAGGCTTACCTCTCGGCCGGTGACATATTGGTCAATTATCACTTTATCCCCTGCGGAGCCGAAGATTTTCGCCTCCATAATGTCACTGAGAGTTTTGCTGGCTTCTTGCACGGAGTCGGTGATAATCGTGCCTTTGCCAGCAGCCAATCCGTCTGCCTTGATTACAATAGGTGGTTGCTGCTGTTTGACATATTCATGAGCCGCAGGGTAGGAAGAAAAAACGACTCCCTTAGGACAGGGGATGCCATACTTCTGCATTAGGTCTCTAGCAAAAACCTTGGAGGATTCTATTTGAGTAGCTGCTTTTGTAGAGCCAAAAGCGGGAACACCTAAACTATCGAAATAATCCACTATACCTGAAGCTAGTGGCGCCTCAGGACCAACAACAGCCAAATCGATGCCTTTGTCTTTGGCTACTTTGCCTAAGGCTTCTGTGTCTGTAGGCTGTAAGCTCAAGTTCTCAGCTATAAGCGCTGTGCCAGCGTTTCCCGGAGCAACAAAAACCCTCTCAACCTTGGGGCTTTGGGCTATCTTCCAGGTTAAGGCGTGTTCTCTGCCCCCACCACCGATAACCATGACCTTCAATGGCCGCTACCTCTACAAGATTTCCTTCTTAAACTTCTCAGCCTGCGTAGGGTCGAGGTTCCGAATCAATTTGACTAACTCAGCAACATGCTCTTTCTCATCCGCAATGATATGTTCCAATGTGGCCAGAGCATCTTCGCTTTCTAGACTTTCTAGGTGTTCCTGATATTGATTTATGGCTTGCAGCTCACCTACCAAATCTTCACGCAGCATCGCCAAATCGTCTTCTATAGTCAATCTCTCCTCATCTCTCTCGTCGAAAGAATACTCCATTTCTACCTCCTTTTTACTTTTGAAATTCGAATTTCTTGGCAAGCAGGGAACCCATTTATTATTCCCATTCTATGGTTGCCGGTGGCTTACTGGTAATATCATAAACTACCCGGTTGACATTGGGAACTTCGTTAACTATGCGGTCAGATATCCTATCTAAGAGTTCATAGGGCAGCCTGGCCCAGTCTGCAGTCATGGCATCGTTGCTGTTTATTGCTCTGACTGCTATTAGATAGCCGTAAGTTCTATAGTCGCCCATGACACCAACGCTCCTGACGTCGGTAAGGACAGCGAAGCTCTGCCAGAGTTGGCGATAAAGCTTAGCTTTCTTAATCTCGTTCATAACAATCCAGTCAGCGGCACGAAGTATCTCCAGTCGTTCCTTGTTCACATCGCCAATAATGCGAATAGATAATCCTGGCCCGGGGAACGGTTGCCGCCAAACCATGTCTTCAGGTAGCTCTAAAGCTAGTCCGACCTCTCGAACCTCGTCCTTGAACAAATACCTTAGGGGTTCGATGAGACTGAATTTCATTTTAGTTGGCAAACCACCAACATTGTGATGGCTCTTTATTTTGGCTGAAGCTTTAGTTTCGGCAGCACTACTGCTTTCAATCACGTCGGGGTAAAGAGTCCCCTGGGCGAGAAAATCCACTTTACCCAATTTGGCTGCTGCCTCTTCAAAAACTTTGATGAATTCTTTTCCTATTAGGCGTCGCTTCTTCTCTGGATCAGTTACTCCACGAAGCCGTCCCAGGAATCTTTCGCTAGCATCTACATAGACTATGTTCATTTTAAGATTGCGTTGGAAGGTGTTGAGCACCCTCTCTGGTTCCTCACGACGTAGCAAGCCGTTGTTAATAAAGAAACAAGTCAAGTTATCGCCGATAGCGCGGTGGACAAGAGTAGCAGCGACCGCTGAATCAACGCCGCCGGAAAGGGCACAGATAACCTTTCCCTTCCCTACCTGCTGCTTGATCTTGTCTATACTCTCAGCTATGAATCTAGTTGGCGTCCAATTGCCCTGGCAGCCGCATACTTGGTATAAAAAATTTTCGAATATCTGTTTTCCCTGTGGTGTATGAGCCACTTCAGGGTGAAACTGGAGTCCGAAAATGCCATCATCATTACCTATGACAGCAACTGGCGAATTTTCGGTATAGGCCAAAGCTTTAAAACCAGGAGGCATTTCCATTACTCGGTCACCATGGCTCATCCACACCGGAAGAGATGCGGGAAGACCGGCAAAAAGAGGACAGTCTTCAGCACTTATGTGTAGAACAGCATGGCCATATTCATGCTTCTCTCCTGAAGATACTTGACCACCCAGTTGATAGGCAATAACCTGCATACCATAGCAAATACCCATCACTGGCAGATGGCTCTCATAAATATAGGTTGGGGCTAAGGGAGCTCCAGGCTTATAAACGCTAGCCGGGCCTCCTGAAAGGACAAAGCCTTTCGGGTTGAGAGAGGCTATTTTCTCCCACGGGGCATCATAAGACACAAGCTCGCAGTAAACGTGGCAGTCTCTTATTCGTCTTGCAATGAGTAGACTATACTGGGAGCCAAAGTCAATCACCACTATGGTTTCACGCTCGCCAGGCGGCAGCAGCTTAGGCTCAATCACAGCTTGTTCGCCACGTAGCTCTTTAGCAATCTCTAAATAAGTAGAGACTTCAACGTCATCGCTGGCGGAGATTCGGTGGCTCTTTAACTCGTTTTCCATTTCAGAATAGCGTTATGATGTAGGCTAGCTTATCACTGTGCTATACTAGCGTCAAGGGTGATGAATGCACTACAAGGACAGGTAAAAGAGGCAGTTCAAATACTTAAGAAAGGTGGAGTGATTGTTTTCCCCACCGATACAGTCTACGGTTTAGGAGCTGATGCTTTCAATTCTAAGGCTGTGGAGAGGATTTATGAGATAAAGAAGCGTCCCAGGCATTCGCCCTTTCCGCTGCTTCTAAGTGATGTATCTCAGATAACTATGATAGCCGAGTCAGTGGCAGAAATCGGCTGGTTCTTGGCAAGCCATTTCTGGCCTGGAGGATTAACCTTGGTTCTGCCCAAAGCAGCTTTGTTACCCACTTATCTTACCAAAGGCCCTACCGTAGCGGTGCGTGTTCCTAACCACCCTATTTGCCTGGCTCTTATTAAGCACCTGGGAAGACCAGTAATTGGTACCAGCGCTAACATCAGCGGCAGGCCAAGCAGTTTGACTGCTGATAAAGTGAAGCAGCAATTGGGAGACAAAGTTGACCTTATCATTGATGGCGGCAAGTGCCCCGGTGGTGGCGAATCGACTATAGT
>Ga0114921_10000350_pt1 | contig 19536 bp, 20 predicted proteins | sample BentaG_FD_87016 | JGI IMG/M metagenome (GOLD analysis project Ga0114921, IMG submission 87016) | Deep subsurface microbial communities from South Atlantic Ocean to uncover new lineages of life (NeLLi) - Benguela_00093 metaG | ecosystem: Environmental > Aquatic > Marine > Oceanic > Sediment ... | reverse complement strand
TTCGATTATGAAAATTCCCGAAAACTTGTCAATAAAAATTTAACCACAGATGAACACAGGTTAACACAGATTAAAACACAGAAGAAGATGACTCAGGTGTCATTACGAGGAGCAAGATTGCTCACTTGTCATTGCGAGGAGCAAAGCAGAGCCTGTCCTGAGCGAAAGCGAAGGGAAGCAATCTCTTATTTAGTGCATGGCTTCAGAAGATGTTCGACAGCGTCATTGCGAGGGACCAAGTTAGTGGCAACCTCATTACTTGTCTTCAAATCTTTCAATCTTCACAACCTTTCAATTCTATTAAAAGTATACTGTCCCCTTTTTTCAAAGTCACGGAGTCAAGCAGCGTCCCCAAACTTCTGAAAGAAAAAAATACAATGTTATTTTTAAACCGACTAAAGGTGCTACTGCACAAAAAGAAGCATTTAAAGATACTTGGAAATGGGGAGAGGAAGCAGAACGAGAATATAATGGTTTAATAAAAGGAGAAATAACAAAAGAGAAACCGAATGTAAAAATAATAGAACTAATAACAGCGATGAGAGATTATTTAAATGAATCTTCAATAATGTCATATCTTATAATGATGACTCCCAGATTATTAGAAATGAAACGAGTATTAAAACCGATAGGCAGTATTTATCTTCACTGCGACCCTACTGCGAGTCATTATTTAAAACTTATAATGGATGCAATATTCGGTATAAAAAATTTTAGAAATGAAATTATATGGCATTATAGAAGATGGATAGCACCATCTAAAATATTTCAACGATTACACGATATAATTTTATTTTATACAAAAACTAATGATTATACATTCAATATGTTATTAACTCCATATACAAAAGGTTCAATTGAAAGGAAAAAAAGCGGAATATTACATCGTTTTAAAAAGGGAGAAAAACCTTATTTAGTTAGCAATAAAGAAATCCAGACTGAAGGTGTTTCCGAAAATGATGTATGGCAAATTCCATTCGTTGCTCCTTCTGCAAAAGAAAGAGTTGGTTATGGAACTCAAAAACCTGAAAAACTTTTAGAACGAATAATAAAAGCAAGTAGTAATGAAGGAGACTTTGTTTTAGACCCTTTCTGTGGTTGTGGAACTACTATTGCAATGGCAGAGAAACTACGAAGAAAATGGATAGGTATTGATATTTCCTTTTTGGCTATAAATATTATGCAAAATAGACTTACAAAGAATGAAATTAAAGAAGCAAAAGATTACGAAATAAAAGGAACTCTCTATGATATTTATTCAGCAGAGCAATTACATAAAAAAATCCGTATCATTTCCAAGATTGGTGTATTTCTAAAATACCCGATGCTTTTTCTTCTGATAAAAAAAGTGCCGATAAAGGAATTGATGGATTTATATATTTTCAAGATTTAGATAAAAAGAATAAAACAGGAAAAGCGATTATTTCAGTAAAAGGTGGACAAACAGTAAATCCTGAAATGGTGAGAGAGTTAAAGGGAACAATGGAAAGTCAAAGAGCAGATTTTGGAATACTTATAACTTTAAAAGAACCTACTAAAGGAATGAGAACAGAAGCAATAAAGACAGGCTATTTTAAATATAGAAGAAAGCAAATACCTAAAATTCAATTCTTAACTGTTGAACAATTATTTCAAAAACCATTGCCTATAATATTTCCTGAGGCTACATATTCACCTTTAAAAAGACCCAGAATAGATAAAACTGAAAAATTAAAATTGGATTTAGAATATGCAGGTGAGTAAAGCAGATAAGCATTTAGTTTTTATTAAAACAACTTTTTTCAATATAATTATACTTTTTATCTATATCTTGTCAAGATATTTTTGTAGATGGTTTAATACATGTTAGAATCATCGAATGATAAATTTAGATCTGTATGGAGAGATTTTGTGATTAATTAACTTTCTCGCTTTCGTGCGAAAGCGAGAAAGTTTCAATTACCTTCCGGAAATTAGAAACGAACCAATGAACGCCTGTCCCCATTCTTCTTCCTCAGTATTGTCGCAGTAAAGTAGACGAATGACCCCTAAGACCAACATATAAGTAACTTTTGCTTACAGTATTACTCTCCCCCTTAGTAGATCAATGTCTGTGTTTAGGTATCAGATTCAGGATATACACTCCCCAAAACTGCTACTATAAAGCCTCTTTAAATTAACAAGAAGTCTATCCCTTTTTATTAGATGCTCCTCTAATCCCTGCTGTACCCCATATTGCACCTACGCATGCTATAAGAGTTACACATAATGCAACAATAGGACCGAGTGATGGCTCCAGTTTAACCATTACACTGGATAAGCCAATAACCACAGCAATGGTTGCTATTGTCCTACAAATCAATGATGTCTTGGTCATGGTACCTCCTTTCAATGCAAGAGCCTGTTTAACATCTATAACTCCTTAAATAAAGAACCTACATATTATAGATTCTATTCAAATAAAAATAAAAAACTTGTCAAGTAAGAAACACGAGATACGGAGCACCCGAAGGAAAGTATAGTACATAAACTTTTAAAGTTAAGGAGTCCCGAACCCTGGACTGTCGCCAGGACAGGCTTGTTTGGGATAACCCTTCCATTACGCAGCATCCTGCACAACATATCCCATACGGGTCTGTGACCGTAGGGATATGGAAGATATAAAGAGAAAAGTAGCACAGGGTCTTCAGACCCTGTGAATAAAAATCCTGCCAATCCTCTCATTACGGTTGCTCACAGAGTCGTTTTGTAATTTGTTGGACTGACCCCAAATCCTTATTTTATCATCCTTCCTACATAGAGTCCAGAGGCTGCTGCCTGCACCAACCCCCTCGTTATGCCTCCACCATCACCTATAGTATAGAGATTCTTTATCTCGGTCTCCAACCTGGAATTTATCTTCAGTTGCAAAGAGTAGAACTTGACTTCGGCACCGTATAGGAGTGTATGGGGTGAATTGACCCCAGGTGCAAGACGGTCTAACGCATCGAGCATTTCAAGGATGCTTGGTAGATAACGATAAGGTAGAATGAAACTTAAATCACCAGGGGTCGCATCCTTCAAAGTCGGCTTCACTATCCCCCTCTGCATTCGCTCGTGAGTGGATCTTCTTCCAGACCTTAAATCACCAAGTCTTTGAACTATTACCCCCTTACCAAGCATATTCGCTAAACTTGCAATGTATTCTCCATATTTTATCGGTTCATTGAAGGGCTCTGTGAAAGTGGTGCTGACCAAAAGTGCAAAGTTTGTATTATTTGTCTTTTTGTCTTTATAGCTGTGTCCATTTACGGTAACTATTCCATTCGAATATTCTGTTACTACCTCACCATAAGGGTTCATACAGAAAAGCCTTATTCTGTCATCGAAGTATTTTGAATAGTAAGTCAGTTTTGGTTCGTACACAACAGAGGTGATTTTTTCCATAACCACCGCAGGTAATTCTATCCTTACGCCCACATCTACAGGGTTACTCTTGGTGGTAAGGCCCAACCTCGTAGCCTCTTTTTGCAGCCAGTCTGCTCCACCTCTACCTGGTCCACATATCACATATTTTCCCCTTATCTTTTCTCCATTTTTCCCTCTCACTCCTATCACTTTTTTGTCTTCAGTAATAATCTCATCCACATCAAATTTAGTTCTTATGTCAACTTTGCCATTTAGCTCTCTTCTCATATTTGATAGAATCTCTCTGCAACTTTCTGTTCCGAGGTGTCTAACCCTGCTGGGGGTGAGGGTTAAGTCTACTTTTAATGCTGCTCTTTGTAGTTTCTCCACCTCATCTTCATTTTCCCCATAAACCTCATTCGTTGCACCATAGTGCAAGAATATCTTATCCACTTCTTTTATCAATTTATCTATCTCAGTGCCTACAAAATGTGGGAGCAATCCACCAATATCTGGAGAAAGGATGAGTTTTCCATCGCTGAATGCACCTGCGCCACCCCATCCGTAGATTATCTCACAAACTTTGCATCTCTGACATTCTTTTTTCTCTTCTCGGGCAGGACATTTCCTTTTTGTTATGTCCTTTCCCTTCTCTAATATGACTACACTCTTTTTCCTTTTAGAAAGTTCCAATGCTGAGAATATCCCTGCAGGACCTGCGCCAATTATGATGACATCGTATCGCATAATTTTGTTACGATTTCTGGCAGGATTTCACCCGCCTTTGCAAAAAATGATTTATCCACTATACTGCTTATAGGGGTCGGTTCTAAATTTATCTCTACAAGAAAACTGCCATTTCTTTTTGCGAGAGCTGGCAGTGATGCAGCTGGTTGAACAAGTGCCGATGTACCAACGACGAACATAACATCACAACTAGAAGAAGATTGAAAGGCGACACTCAAAGCATCTTCGGGTAGACTCTCACCAAACCATACGACATCGGGTCTGATATAAGCACCGCATTCACATCTCGGCGGAATCTCATCCGACTCTGGGAGATTGGTGAAGATTCTTCCATCATTTGAGCATCTGTATCTGGATATATTCCCGTGGAGTTCCACGAGTTTTTTATTCCCTGCCTTTCTGTGAAGGTTATCTATATTCTGTGTAATTAACATAAATTCGGGGAAGAGTTCTTCGAGTCTGGTGATTGCCAGATGTGCGGGGTTAGGTTCTGCCTCTTTAATAATCTCTCTTCTATGTTCATACCATTTCCATACTAATTCTGGGTTCTGTGAAAATGCCTGCGGGGTTGCAAGTTCTTCTAACTTGAACTTCTTCCATAAGCCCTCGGTCCCTCTAAATGTAGGTATCCCTGATTCGGCTGACACGCCAGCGCCAGTTAAAACGACGAGATATTTCTTATCTTTCAGTTTTTCAAGCAGAAACTTTATATCTTTATCCATTTAAAAACATAAATTTAAACCACTGATTTTTAGCTACAGTCACTCGGTTACGTTAATCGGTTACGATACCCGTTTCGTCCGTCGGTGACGGAATCTGTCTTTTTTGATCCTTCTTTATAACCGTAACCGTTGACCGCTTCACGATGCGGGCTTCGTTACCGTCAAACCTTTAACGACTCCGAATCTGTGTATACCTGCGTTCATCTGCGTCCATATTTTTAAGTTGTGGCTCTGAGTTCTTTTTCTATCTTCTTATGAATTTTCTGGGCAGCGCATCGATTGGCTACAAAAATTGCATTTCTTATCGCTGTTGGTGAGGACTTGCCATGACAGACTATGCTTATACCATTAACACCCAACAGAGGTGCACCACCGTATTCCTCATAATTCAATTTATTCTTCAAGTCATCAAGAAATGGTGTGAGAAGGCTTATACCCATCTTGACCCTCGGTTTTTTTCTGGAGTAGATACGAAGATAGTTAAGCAGAAGGTTCCTCAAACTTTCTGTAAATTTAAGGATGACATTTCCGGTGAACCCATCACAAACAACTACATCCGCCTCACCCGTGAGAACATCCTGCCCTTCGACATTTCCTATAAAGTTCAAATTGCTTTTAGAGAGTAACTTATAAGCCTCCTGGGTCAACTCGTTCCCTTTTGAAGATTCCTCACCAATATTTAAAAGACCCACTTTAGGATTCTTTCTGTCAAGCACATATTCGACATAGATTGAGCCCATAACTGCAAATTGGAGAAGATTTAATGGCTTGCAATCTGTATTGGCACCGACATCAATTACGATGATATATCCTCTCAAAGTAGGGAAGAAGGCTGCTATAGACGGCCTCAACACACCCTTTAGTCTATCGAGGGTGAAGAGAGAAAATGCCATAACTGCACCCGTATTCCCTGCTGAAATGAATGCATCCGCTTTTCCTTCTCTCTGTAATTTTATGCCAACAGCGATTGAGGAATTCTTTTTTTGTTTTAATACAGAGGTTATGGATTCATCAGATGAAACTACATCTGCCGTATGTACGATTTCAAGTCCAGCAACTTTTTTGTTGAGTTTAGACTTGATTAAACTCTCATCGCCTGTGAGGATAATTTGAAGTGGTTCTTTTGAGAGTTCAATAGCTTGAACTGCCCCTTCAATTAAAACATCGGGAGCATTGTCTCCTCCCATTGCATCGACTACAACCCTCATTTCACTCTTTTGGTGTTATATACTCTACATCGTTATAATAACCGCAGTTCAAACATACCCTATGAGGGAGTTTGGGCTGATGACATCTGGGACACTCACAGAAGTGTATTTGCTTCACCTTCCAGTTTGCCCTTCTTTTTCTTGTTCGTGACTTCGAATGTTTCTTCTTAGGTACAGGCATACTTTTTATCTACCATGTATAATACATAATGTCAAGAAAAAAATTGCAACTACAGATAACCTGGTTATCTTATAGGTGTCGGAAAGGTTTATAATAGAATAATAATCCTTTTAGATGTAGAACAGACACTCGAACCTTCTTAATTCCTATTAAATAGGTGGTCTCTTTTTTCTTGACAATGAACGATTATTTTTATACTTAATTTTAGTGATTCAGACAGTAGACACTGATTTACACAGATTATAAACATAGAAGCAGGATTATTGATAAATTTTGGTAAGGAAATAAGGAGGAAAAATGAATAAATTATTGAATATTATAATAATAATCCTTATCGTTCTGATTGCCCTTATAGTGACTATTCCCCAGTGGGCGGTGAAAAAACCTATAAAGATGAAAGTTGGACATCTACCAGATATTCCCAACTATCCTCTTTATCTTGGTAACGATCGATACATATTTAAAGATGCAAATCTGGATGTGAGGCTGGTTGAGTTCTCATCTTATACAGAAGCGATGGATTCCTTCAAATCTAACGGTATCGATGCCTTCTTCTGTCTGCCATGGTCGTTGCTCCTCAAGCACGGTTCACCGGAGGATATGAAAGTGTTTCTATCATATTATTCCAGCCCTACTACCTTTTCTCCTTACGGTGCATTGATTGTAAACAGTGATTCAAAATTAAAGAAGATGAAGCAACTTGAAAAAAAGAAGGTAGGTTGCAGGACAGACCCCTTTGAATACACTTTATTGAAGAAGACACTTGCAGATTCCATACAAGAGAAATATATCACATTGGAGCAACTCCCTTTTTCGACGATGTTAGACTCGTTAAGAGAAAAGAAGATAGATGCCCTGCTCATTTATGAGCCGTGGCTTACCAAAAGTTTAGAAAGAAAGGATTACAGAATACTTTCTAAGGATCCGATCTGCGCTCTATTTGACCCATATCCAATCTGTGCTGCTGTCTTCTCATCCAATTTCATCAAAACTGAAATGAAAGGTGCATCCATCTTTTTACAACAGATAGACAGTATAATAGATCTTAAACGGGAGAACTCTGCTGAGGCAAGAAATTCTCTGACCAATTATACAAAAATTACGAGAAGTGAGTCAAGGAATATATGTTTACTCGAAGTTCAAAAATTAGGTGAGATAACCGAAGATGCGATCCAGAAATTGGCAGACTTTTACTTCGCCGAAGGATTGATAGAAGACAGTGTCAAAGTCAGTGATTTTTTCTTGAGTCCTGAGCCACGAGATCAGGACAAGTAGGGAACTTTTAAAATATGTGACCTATTGCGAAATACAACTTTGCCCTTCCTCCTGTAGCCCACTGTTTTGCCTCCATCGCACAGTCTACCCTGGCAGGACCAATTGGTGTTCCTACCCTTATACCTACCCCTGCTCCAGACTTTATATCGTCCAATTTGACTTCATCCTCCTTCTCCCATATCCCGCCTGAATCATTAAAAATTGCAATCCCTACTGGAAACTTCTTTACTTCAAAGAGCGTGAATCTGAGTTCAAGATTCCCATTCAATACTATATTCCCACTCCTTCTTCCCCTTTCATCATAAACACCCAGTGAAGCCTCATCAAACCCTCTAATCGAACCAGAACCTCCCAGCTCGAATTTTTCACTCCCAGAGACTCCTTTACTTTTACTCTTTCCGAAAGGGGAAAGCCACCCACCCTTCACCCGCATAGCCACTACAAGAAATTTAAATGGATGAATGAAGAGACTGATGTCTGTAATTGCCCTCTTGAAATGGTTATTACCGCTTAATATGCCGCCCGCATATTCTAATGAGAGAGATGTGTAACTCCCACGGTGAGGGTCAAACACATTGTCCCTCTGGTCCCTCGATATAGAAAAAAGGAGACTGTTAGTTATTCCTGTTATTTCACCGCCCGTATCTACTGAAGCTGCCTTGTATTGGTACTGAAGATAAGACTGCAGTTCCTTCCCTAAATACCTGCCTATCTTTGCATTTGCACCTTTCTCAATTTGGGTTGTGTACATATTTTTATCCGTACTGTATAATCTGTCTCTTTCATAAAACAGATGGAGCATAAATTTGAACTTCGAGCCTAAAAAATATGGTTCAAGATAGTCGAGCCCAATTTTTTCACCATCTTCATTCTTCATCTCTCCGTCAACATTTTTGAAACCGTAGAAAAATGATGAGGAGAGTGAGGCTTTCTGTCCATTGTTAAAAAGATTGTCATGCCCTACTTCGATGTCCAGAGATGCTCTGTCGGGAGATTGATAACCTGCTCCTACAGCCATCCATATAGGAGATACTTCTTCTACTATGAAGACAATATCCACGACCTCTTTCCTCTCCTCTATACCTCTGCTTTCGAAATCCACATCTTTGAACAGATTTGTTCCGTAGATTTTTTTCTGACTTTCATAAACCTTTTCAGGAATATACGTATCCCCTTCCTTTATTGTCAATTCTCTTTCTATAATTTCATTCCTCGTAATTTTGTTTCCTTCAATTTTTATCTTCCCAATCTCAACGATTGGTCCTTCTTCAATTTTGAAAGTAATGAATGCTACTTTTTCAATAGTTAAAACCTCATTTTTTACAGTGCAATATAGATATCCCATATTTGAATAGAGTGACGCAATCTTATATTCTGAAACTGTGAGTTTTGGAGATTCAAATTGTTCACTTTTTTTTATTCCAATCAATTTCAATATTTTTTCTTCAGAGATGGTTTCTACACCAACAACTTTTACTTCACCGACCTTCACCCTCTCTCCTTCAGATATAATAAAGAGATATTCTATTGTCTGTGAAACCGGATCGAAGGATAGCTGCTTATCCACTATCTCTGCTTCGATATAACCTTTTCTCTTGTACAATTTTATTATATTATTCAGATCCTGATTGATGGTATACTCATCATATTCCATACCTTCTTTCAAATTCATAACCTTTTTTAAATCCTCTGTAGAAAACGCCTTGTTTCCTGAGAACGAAATCTTACTGACAATTGAATTTCCCGCAGATGCGATGTTTACTATTAGGATGGAAAGAACCCACAAAATTCCACAAATTCTCATCTTGAGACCCGTATGGAATGGACAGGATAAACAGGATTTTTATCTAATTCTGTCTATCCCGTTCATTCTGTCGGATATAGAATGACTTGTATATTACATAAAATCAAGATGGGGTCAAACTGCCGGTCATGGAAAATTTTCCAATTTTTAATCTACATTAGTTACAGATTGACCCCGTTGGTCTACTTTTTATCTCTCTCTTTATTCCATGCTACCCATTCATCTTTTGCATCTTCCACTAAATCAAATTTTCTCATCCTATACTTTCCGTCTGGAGCAATATGAATTTCCATCTGTGCACGGACTATGACTATCCACTCCTCCATACTGACTTCTTTTGGTCCTTCTACCTCGCGCGGTCCAGCGACCTCTGTAGGTCTTTCTACTCCGGGCTTTTTTATCTCTCCCTTTTCAATAGGCACATTTGAGACTGCGACTTCTCCCTCATATACTTTCAAATCAGTGGATTTATCCTGTGCAACATCCATTCTGTAAACAGTTCCCCTAACCGCAGCTACTGCTACGGGTGAGCCCATCTCCAGTTTTGATCCGGTAGCCAACTTTTTCACATTACTCCATATCCTTCCCATAACCAGTTCGGTTTTTGTCTCTATCTTCTCTTCCTCACTGGCTAAAGTAGTTATGTTGAAAGTAGAATTCTCATCAATCCTTATTGCACTCCCTTCTATCAAGGTAAGTTCAGCCCTCGAATCCTCCATTGTCTTAACCGCATCGCCTTCGTAAACTGGCTGATCCAGGTCCACATCTTCCCATTTGTCCTCACCTTTGCTTCTGAGTCCAACATCCCCGTAGTAAAAACTGATCTCACAGACAGACTCTTTCTTCGCATCAGTCATTATAGCACAGATGGCTATCCCTAAAAGGATAATCCCCAATGTGACTATATTCTTCATTCCGCCCCCTTCATTTTACTCTCACTATATCGCCTTTTTTTAATCCACTCCCGGATATGACGACCGCTGTAGAAAACTGATCTTTTACCGCAATAACCTTGATCTTGCCGATCTTCTCTTCTTCTGCTCCAAGGACGAGCCCCGTATCGGGGTCGATCAGTTCCTCTCCCTTAGAATAGACTGTGAATGTATCGCCAACTTTTACACCTGCTGCACTTCCTGGCTTCATATAGATTTTTCCATTCGCTTTGATGATCTTTCCTTTCCATTCTATACCTTTCATAGATTCGGTTACGAGATGAACGATTTCGTTTATCGCCTCTCTGGTCGCCTTTCCTACAAGTGTCTTATCAAAATCTGCACCTGTTCCGAAATGGAATTCCTGGGTTGCAACTGATATTCCCCTCTTTGACGATTCTTTTGCAACTGATTCTGCAGTGATTATCTCAGCGGTTGTGGTATTGATAAGTCGGACATCGACTGCAACCCTTGCAGTCGTCTTCTTTAAACCAAGTCCACCAACTTTCTTTGAACCTATTCCTGTCTTCTCTTTCTTCTCTCCGAATTCACTCACACTCCCTACACATATGACCTCTACACCTAAAATCTTGCCTATCTGTGCAGCAGATTGTGGTGTGACTGCACCTGTAAGTCCAAGTTTCTGCTCCTTCATAACTTTTTCCAACGCCTGCCTTTCTATCACCTGGAAGCGTCCTGATTTCACTAAAGCGGTGGTGAGCATATCGGACATTCCCTGTCCTACATTATATCTTCCATAATCTGATTTGTTTTCGAACTCGACCACTGCTATTCGCTTTTTCAAACCCTTGTATTTGGATTCTCCACTCTTCTTCTGTGCATACAGATTAAAACAAACACAAAAGACCAGAAACAGAATAAAAACAGTCTTTTTCATAACTACCTCCACTTCTATTCGGGTTGGGTCTCTTCTACCTCCCCTTCAACTCCTTTTCTCGATATCTCAATGGATACCCTGTTGGCAGAGACACCCGTAACTTTCACAGTAAAATCTTTCAAATCCTTTTTCTTCAATTCTCTTGCCAACCCTTTTGCGCTTCCCTTTGTCTCCACATCTAAAATCGCGACACCGGCCACAAAATCTCTCGTATGGACATCCTTCACCCCACGAATATAATACTTCAGAGCGGTTGTGAAGTCATCGAGGTCATCAAAAGACTTGAGTCCATTCACGACGAGCTGAATGGTTGTAGTTCCAGATAGTTCACCGACCCATTCTTTCAAGATCTTTCTGATTAATTTATCAGAGAATTTTTTTGCTGCCTCTTCGAGTGCCTGATTTCCACCCGTGACCTCATCTATATGAACTTTCGCAGCATTTTCCATTCCTGTTGCCAGTATTTTGCCATTATCTACATTGATGGCTCTTGCACTGATATTCGCCTGGCAGGATTTCATACCTCCAAGCACATCTGATGCACCTGATGCTGTCTTTGCGATCGCTTTGCCTACGATTACGACCTCAGCTTTGTAGGTTAAGCCGATCGCCGTCGCCATAGCATCATTACCGGCGATAGCGGCCAATGCCTTTTCTCTATCGACATTACGCTTTGCTACCGCCTGGTCTACGAAATGAAAACCCTTTTCCTTGAAGCAGTCGATGATGGTGTTCTCCGATATGTTCATATTGATCCAGTAGTCGGCATAGTCGTAGACGCCTATTGTCCGTTCATCTATTATAACCATCATTCGAGGCATACCCTTTCGTTTAATAATCAGACCTATTGCAACGAGGTCCTTTTCCAGATTTGCGAGTTTGACCTTCGCCTTTATCTTGACGGTATAAGTGTCAGCGCTTTTCGTCTTACTGATGATTTTGTAGGACTTGACATATCCACTCGACTCTGAATAAATCCGATCCTCTACTAACTGATAATTTTCGACAAGACTCTGTGAAGAGATCAGGGTTCCGACTGCCTCCTCCACCGCATTTCTGAGTGCATCCTCAACCGCATCATCTTTGGCATGTGCAATATCGCCAGCGATTATATTTCCCATTCCTGTTGCGATTACCTCTTTTACCTCAGCAGAAATAGCAGGGATGGAAAGCAGAACCAGAAGAAGTGAGACGATTATTCTCTTCATCATATCTCCTCCATCAGGGAAACTGGGGAGTGCATAGCACACTCCCCATATGTAAAACTACAGTTGGTCTTTCAGCTTCTTTATTATATCAAGAGCACTGGTACCAGGAACTACTTCCATCAGTCCAAAGTTTCCATCCATTTTAGCCTTCATTATACCTCTGGTGGTGACGACCATTACTGCGTTGAATGTATAGTGAGATTTCGGAACATCAGGGAATGGGGATCTGCTTCCGATGAAACGGGTTGTGAGTTTTGGGTCGGCTGTAACCTTTGCAATGAGCAATTCAATCATCTTCGCATAGTTCGCCCTTGTTATCTTCTCATCGGGTTTAAATGTGCCGTCAGGATAGAGTTCAATGACTCCAAGCTTCACTACCTCACCGATGTAGGACTTTGCCCAGTGTCCCTGGATGTCTGGAATCTCCTCCACCGTTTTGGCAGTCGGTTTTTTGCCCATAACGGTTTCAGGTGCTTTGAATTCTTTCTCTTTAGAAACTGGCGCTTTTTTGAGAAGTTTTGGAAGTTCAAGTCCATGCACAAAGAGGGCAGCGATGTCTGCTCTTGTGACTGCAGGGCACTTGGCAATTTTCACATATTCTGGAGGCATACCTGCTGCAGCCCTCCTTATATCCTGGAGTCTCTTCCATTCCTCATCGAGTTTCAAATTGGTCGGTTCTATCTCGAGCCCCTTTTTGAAAGATTTTTCAGCATCATCGTATTTATCCCAGTTCACATAAGTCTTTCCCATATGGTAGTAGGCGTCAGTATTTTTACTGTCGTAGCGGAGCGCCTTTTTATATTCGCTGATCGCCTTCTTATATTTACCTTCTGCGTCATATATTCTTCCTGCTGCCACATAACCGGGCGAATATTTCCTATCGAGTTTTTTGCACTCTTTAACATTCTTCCATGCTGAATCGAGGTCTCCAAGTCCAAGATAGGCGAGTGCAAGACCTTCGTATGCCGGTGCATATTTAGGGTCGAGCGCTTTTGAGCGCTGGAACTCGCTCAATGCTTGGTCGTAGTTGCCCTTCTCAAGAAATTTCTTCCCCTGTTCGTAGTGTCCCTGTGGGGTATCGAGGATTCCACCCGGCTTCACAGCCTTCGGTCCACAACCACAGAAGAAGATGAAAAGAGCCAAAAGACTGAGTGGGACGATTTTTTTAAACATCTTTACCTCCTTTTGAACATTTAGTCAACGACGATTATCACCCTGCACTTGTCCATAAAACTCAGATTTTCGCTCATCGAGTGAAGAAGCATCGCATCTTTATTTGAAATTACAACATCCGTCTTATTCGGTCCTGTAGCGGCGATTCCCTTTACAACAGCGGGTTTATCTGTAACTCTATCTTCTTTCTTTGCCGATGCAACATCCTTCGCATATCCAACCACACCCTGTTCGATTGCATACTCTCTGGAGACGAATCCGGTCCCATATACCTCAACGGAGTCTTCATTAATAATTTTGGGTGACATAGCGGGCTGAACTTCCAACCCTGTAGCATTGACCACCAGACCTGTAAAGACTTTCCCTTTGATGCCTTCAGCAGTGAGGGCTGTACCTCCACCTGTCTCTTGAGGGAGAAAGATGTCGGCGAGTACTCCTCTTATAGACATCTCAACATCCACTTCTACCGAACCATCCGACATATATCTGGTATCAACGATCTTAAATGCCTTACATACACCCTCTACCCTTGAGTATATCACATCGCTTGCAGTGATGGCGTTCTCGACAGTAGTCTGTGCATCTATGTAAACACCCTTGACCGTCTCCAGTATATTACGGAGGGCATCTAACTTGGCCGCTCTGATTGCACCTGCTCTTCGTGCAGATTCTGGCACATCGGGATTCACACCGCCAATGCCTGTGCATCGTATTACCTGAACAGACCAATCTATCTCGCCTGCGCCCTCTATCTCCTGCAGAAGTTGTGCTGAAGTATTGGTGGCAAGAAATACTATCAGCACTAAAGTTATGGATAAAATTTTTTTCATTGTTTACCTCCTTTAAAAAATTTTTAGCATTTAGCTATTCTTCGCTAACTGCTAAATACTAACAACTAACTACTGCTTTTCACCCCCTTTTCCGCCTATATTCCTACGAATCCGTATAAACGGATCGTATAATTAGGGCGGTATTAGATTTTTTTTACAAATTTTTTTTATTGTAAGATAAATAAAAATCTTGTCAAGAGGTAAATGAAAAAATTAATAAAAAAAATTAGTTCTGACTCTTTTTATTAGTTGGCCTTGTTTCTTTGTTAAAACTAACTGAATCCATCGATAATCAGACTCGAATCTAAATTCGATATCCTCTCTGATTTTAACCCACCATTTTTCACTTTTTGGTAATTTCTTCGAGTTTTTAATAATAAAGCCTGTTCGTTGAGCTACCTCTTGATACTCTTCCTTGGTAAAGAAAAAATGAGTTTCGCCCATCTCTTCTTTCCAATCTTCCTCGTCAGGAGAACGATATTTGCTGATAAATTCAGTAGCATCTGCAATATCGAGTTTTAGTCCGTGTCTTGTTTTCTCAAATTTCACTTTTCTTGGATGGAATTCACTTGCGAATCCGAGAAACCTTCTTCGGGTTTCTTCGTTTTTAAGGGCTATCTCTACCAATCTTGATGAAGGCTTCAGAAAATCCTGGATAATTAAAACACCATTTTCTTTCAAAACGTTATGAGCTATTCTAAATGCATCCTGACAGGAAGGACATTTTTGAGACCTTTTTCAACTACTTTTTCCAATCGTTCCATAGACTTGTCTACCCCTACTATAATACTATCAGCGAAATCCATAGACAATACTTCGAGAACAAAACCACTGCCACAACCAAACTCGACAATTTTGCCAGGTTTTACATACTTGCTCAAACATTTTAACCAAGTCTTTTTCTCTTCCACAAAAAAACTATTTTTCATTCTCGTATAACCCGGTTGGGCTGTTAGCCGTCATCATAATGTCGAGTCGCCGGACACCCCTCACATTCCTTTTGTAACGAAAGCACTCTCCACAATCCGCTCCACACGGAGCCTTTTCTATACTTGCCTTTGCCTCTCCGCGACTCCAGGGACTGGATGCTTCTACTTTTTTAGTAAAGAAGACTTCTGCACACCTGAGTCCAAGTGTCTCTTCCGGGTTCTTGGCTACCCATTCTAACCACCATTGATGGTCCTGGGGGATAGAGAAAACCCCAATAACTGTGCATCCTGCACTTATATATGAAACGCAGTAAGGACACTGAGCATAAGTATCGGCAATCAACTTCGCCTTTTTATGTGTGGTCGCCTCACCTAATAGAAGACCTATAATCGCTTCCTTTTGTTTTCTTTTCATAAGTATTCCTCCTGGCCAAACACCTCATAAAACTTCTTATACTCATAACGCAACCTCCTGTGGTATATGAAACGCTTGAAAGTTTAATTCATTTTAACTCTGCAATTTCCCTCCAGTATCTTCTCTTTTACGGCTTATTAATTGCTTGTCAATAGACTCTTTAATACAAAAGAACTCTTTTAATCAGAGCTTAAAAATTGTTTTAATCTTGCCGATTCCTGATTAATTTCCTTCTGATCCTCCGGTTCTATAGGTTCAAAAGAAGATAAAGTAAATGATCTACTTGACGTTTTATAATTCCAAGTACCTACTACACGTCCATTAAGCAGAATAGTGGGTCCTACATCTGCTAAGGGAAGAAAAACTCTCTTCCTGTACTCTTCATTTAGGATGCGTGACTTATCTTCATGTCCCATCAAAAGAGAATCGAACTCTGGAAGAAATCTCACCGGGAGTTTCTGTTTTATATTTATCTCACCAAGTATGTCCAGATCTTTTTTCAATATCAAGAAAGAACCTTTCATATCCCTGATTTTTACCTCCTCCATCTTATCTTTAATCCCTTCGAATATTTCCCTTGCAGTCGTCACCTTTAGACATGTCCAGTATGCAAACTCCTTAATAGAAGCTGGTCCATAACTGTGGATATATTTCATGAGGAGCTTTCTTTTTGCTTGCATCTCGTCCATTTTCTCAAAATCTTTTCTATTTAGCCAATTATCAATCCCTGTAAAGCGATTTTCCTTAAAATGATACCATGAACCAGTAGGTTTTCCATGACAGATAAGACCTTGATAGCTTAACTCTCTAAGTGTGCGACTCAAAATTATTTTTTGCTCCTTTTCTGAATAACCTTTCATCAAATACCTTACCTCTGGCAGCAATTCCCTCTTTGTAAGAGAAGCTTCTTCCAGTATATCAAGGATACTTTGATGTAATTTCGTTCTTTTCTGAGCTGACAATCCTAAGCCATGTCTTTTCAGGATACGCTGCCAATCTTCGACTAACCTTCTCTGGAGGGCTTTTTGGTAAAAAGCAAAGTCCTGTACTGGGATTATATGCACTGTGCCCCGCATAAGCCAGGTTTTAACAAGTAGTTTATCTTTATAAAAGGCTTTGGTTAGTTGGTCTTTCTCGAAACCTTTGATTCTACTCCACAAAGAGAGATAAGGAGCCCTGGCTGTTTGGGCGTTTAAACCACAGATTTCACCAACCACTTTCAAGAGGTTATTTTGTGGCGCTTTATTCAGCAGAAAATGAGATTTTAGATAAAATCTTTTAACCTCCTCGAGATTAAATTCCAATTTCAATGTTAATTCCTCTCAACATCTCGTCTGCAGTTTTAACACATCTGAAATTAGAGAATGTGATTCGATCCATTCCTCTTCCTTTCACGCTATTTATGAGGTCTGTTTGAGTTTTTCAATAAAGTCTTGTAGATCATTATTTCATTGATTAATAGTATATATATAAATAATTAAGTCAATTAGTTTCTAAAAAAATTTCAGCTGGCACTGTTCTTAACCCTAGAACCCTATTAAGAGTCCCTGCGGTAAAGGATATGGAGATGACCTATGAAAACTCAATCTTGTTCTCTTATTTCGAGTTGTAAACATTTTTGATCCTCCTTCTGGATTGAATTTTTTTTCGTGCTTGGTTTTTGGCAGGCTAATCGATATTTCCTATTTGTATGCTTTCACTTGAACACTGATGATTTTTCCTTTTAACCTATTGTCCATTCCATGCTCGCTAAAAGAGTGTTCGGCAACGATAATAACATCTCGGAAGCCCGCTTCCTTTATCGTGTTCAAATATTCATGCCTCTCCAGAGCCCCGGCTATACACCCCGCCCAGGCTTCAAAGCTCTGCCGTATATCTTCAGGAAGTTCCCCTTCAGTTACCAGGTCCGAGATAAGGATCCTCCCGTTCGGCTTCAAAACTCTGAAGGCTTCTTTAAAAGTGGCTAATTTATCCGGCGAAAGATTGATGACGCAATTGCTTATAATGACGTCGATGGACTCATCCTCAACAGGTAAGTTTTCTATTTCGCCAAGCCTGAACTCAACATTTTTGTAGTTGTTCTTCCTGGCACTTTTTTTAGCCTTTTCAAACATCTCAGGCGTCATGTCCACACCAATAGCTTTACCCTTTTCACCAACTTTTTGGGCTGCAAGGAAAACATCTATACCTCCACCTGAGCCAAGGTCCAAAACGGTTTCACCTTCTTTAAGTTCAGCAAGCGCTGTTGGATTGCCACAACCTGCTCCAATCGCAGCAGTTTCTGGAGGAACAGTTGTGATTTCCTCTTTAGAATATCCTATATCTTTTCTCTGCTCGATTACCTCATTGGAGCAGCAACTTGGACAGCAAGATCCGCTTTTTGATGCGAATTTACCATATCGCTTCTTAACAAATTTTTTAATCTCTTTTTTATCTTTCATGATACACCTCCAATTTTATTCTGTTACTCTATTTAATAGACGAAGAATTATAAAAAAGGACGCAAAACTACTTTACATTATTGCTTACATTCGGACAACAACAATGGCATTCAGTTTGATAGTCAACTGGGATTCCAATCTGCTCAAGTTGGCGATGACATCCTTGTAAAAGCATTTCCTTAAGTTTTGCCCTTGCCCTCTGAACTCTGGATTTAGCTCCAGATGGAGATAATCCAAGTTTTTCGCCCATTTTCTTCTGTATCAATCCTTGATATTCTGTCAATATGAGAGCCTTTCGGTATTTATCAGGCAGATAATTAACCAAAGTTTTAATACATTGAGAAAGTTCGTTGATGACATCGTTCTCAATTGATTCTTCTGATGCGGGAAGTGTTTCAGGAAGTTCTACCATAGGCTTTTGAGAACGATAATAGTCAATGATGGTATTTCGGGTAATTGTATATATCCAACTCTGGATTTTGCTTTTATCTCTGAGGGTTCCAATATTAGAATGGATCTTCATAAAAACTTCCTGGAGAATATCTTCTGCATCATCTTTGTCCGAAACACGCTTAAGAATAAATTGTTTAAGTTTAGTACTAAATTCTTTCCAAATTTTTTCTGTGTTATTATCCATAACAATACCCCCTATGATTAATAATTCCTTCTAAATTCAAGTAATTACAAGCAACACCTTAACTCTTTGGAAAGTAGTCAAGGCATTCTGGATTAACGAAACGCAAATATATTTCATGATACACTTCCAATAAGCACCATCACAAAACCTTAGTACATACAAATGTAGGACAGTAGTCTCCCTCGAACTTGATCTGCTTTGGTTCAAATCCTACTTCCCTCAAAAGGTCGTGCCATATAGATCCGTAGGGGCAAATTATGGTAAATATAAAATATAGATTAAGTTTTGTCAAGAAAAACGACCTAATGCGATTTTTTCCGCAGGATCATGTGGACTTACCCCAAAAGATTATTCCTCTTTCAAGAAACTATATGTTTTTTCGCCTTTTCTCGATAGGATAAACAATCCTCTATTTGTTACCTTAGACACTATTTCATTTTCTTTCATATGATGGTCACTGAAGGATAGGACCCCGTTCGGTTTCAATACCCGATGGAGCTCTTCGAGAACTCCGTCAGGCTCACTCAGGTTGTGAAATGTATCATACAACAGGACCACATCCAGGCTATTGTCTGGCAATCCAGTTCTGCAATCGGAACAAATGGTATTCACATTCGTCAGTTGTTTTTTTGAAGCGATACTCTGAGCCTTCTGAATTGCAAGTGGATGAATATCCAGAGCGTAAATTTTCCCTGATTTACCCACCAATTCCGCAGCGGCGGTTATATACCCCCCGGGACCACAGCCATAATCGAGGACATGGGACCCTG
>Ga0114921_10000349_pt1 | contig 19604 bp, 18 predicted proteins | sample BentaG_FD_87016 | JGI IMG/M metagenome (GOLD analysis project Ga0114921, IMG submission 87016) | Deep subsurface microbial communities from South Atlantic Ocean to uncover new lineages of life (NeLLi) - Benguela_00093 metaG | ecosystem: Environmental > Aquatic > Marine > Oceanic > Sediment ... | reverse complement strand
GGTTATGACCCAATCTTCTCCTACAATACGTTGCAATTCTTCGGCGTTTATCATTTTGAGTACCTCCTTTCAAGTTTGCTCGTTAATTCCGGCACTACTTCGTATAGGTCTCCCACGATTCCGTAGTCGGCTATTTTAAATATCGGTGCCGAGGGATCAGCATTTATAGCCATTATAGTATCAGCCCCCCTCATCCCAGCCAAATGCTGAGGACTTCCTGATATGCCGCAGGCAATATAGAGTTTTGGCTTAACTGTATTGCCACTAAATCCCACCTGGTGCTCCTTTCCTATCCACCCATCGTCTACCAGCGGCCTGCTGGACCCTATTACGCCACCAAAGAGGTCAGCTAAACCTTGCAAAATCCCGAAATCTTCCGGTCTCTTTAATCCCCTGCCACCAGAAACAATTACATCAGCCTCTGCTATGTTGACCCCTCTCAAGGTCTCTTTATTTATCAGGGTTAACAGCGGGTCTACAAGCTCGGCATCTTTTCTTATTATCTCTCCCCTTCTGCCAGGATCCCGCTCACGCTTCTGCATCACTTTATATCTAATGGTAGACATTTGTGGCCTTGTGGAAGTTTTTATATAGGCCAGGATATTGCCACTAAACGCAGGACGGATCTGGACTAAGTTGCCATCTTCATCCAGGTCTAAGCCAATGCAATCCGCGGTCAGTCCTGTACTCAATGCCACGGCTATTCTCGGCCCCAGTGATCTGCCAAGGTGAGTTGCCCCTAGGAGGAAGATCTCGGGCTTAACCTCCTCTATTAACTTCACAATATTGTGTTTGTAGTTTAACAGGTTGAATTCCTTCAAAGCCGGGTCATCATATAAGAATGCTTTATCCGCTCCATAATAAACGAGTCCTTCGGCCTCTTCCTCCATCTGATTACCTAATAGAACACTGGAAAGCTCCACATTCAGCTTATCCGCTATCTCCCTCCCCTTGCCTAGCAGCTCGTATGAAACTGGGTGGATTTTACCGCCCCTTTGTTCGGCAAAAACCATTAACCCTTGGTAGCCATTCATCTTATGTTCTCCAATACTCCTCCTTCCTCAAAGGCATCTATAATTTTTGCTGTTGTTTCTGCTGTACTACCTCGGAAAACCTCTCCTTTTCTACCCTCCTCAGATGGTACTATGACTTTGTTGAGTCTGGTTGGCGAGCCCTTCAACCCAAATCTACTTGGATCGGCGACAGAAGAAAGACCCTCAGCAGTCCATTTCTCAATTTCCGCCTTCCTTGCCTTTAACTTATCGGCGAAGGCTGGGAGCCGGGGCACATTGATATCCTTGGTTACGGTAATTAGGAGGGGAAGGCGCGATTCTATTGAGTAGCGATCACCCTCCATGTCACACACAACTGTAAACTTTTCTCCTATTTCTTTTATTTCAGATACGTAGGCTACGTGCGGTATGTCTAACCATTCGGCAATCTCAGGGCCAACCTGGCCCGTATCACCATCAACGGTCTTCTCTCCGCATATGATTAAATCAAAATTCCCTACTTTCCGGATGGCACTGGCAATGGTATATGAGGTAGCTAATGTATCGGCGCCGGCAAATGCCCTATCAACAAGCAAAATGCCACGGTCTGCTCCCCTCGATAAGGTATCCCTTACCGAGGACTCCGCTTGCGGAGGGCCCATACTTATCGTAGTCACAGTGCCACCCAGCTTCCCTTTGATTTGAACTGCTGCCTCTAAGGCGTTTAGATCAAAGGGATTGATTTCTCCCGGTGCTGAGGTTCTGTCTACTGTGCCTGTCTCCGTGTTGAACTTCACCCGCTCCATGTCGGGAACCTGTTTAATGGGAACTACGATACTTATCATGCTGCCTCCAAGTGTTGTAATGATAGAGAGAATAAGCTTTCATTACCTACGGTATAGGCAGAACGCAGCTAAAGGCCACTTGCTTTGTGTTACCATCCTACCCGCATCTTGCCGGGAAGCCAGAGGATTAACTGTGGGAATGCGATGCATAAGCCGATGCCCACTATTATGAGCACAACGAAAGGAACTATCCCTCGGATTATGTCAGCCAGGGTCACTCCCAGCTCCGGCGCAGCGCTACCTCGGCAAACGAATATAGAAACGGCGAAGGGAGGGGTCATAAAGGACATCTGAAGGTTGATGCATATCATCATGCCAAACCAGAGTGGGTCAAACCCCAGGGCGGCACCAATGGGCGCTATTATTGGAACCATAATGAACACAATCCCTATCCAATCAATGAAAAACCCCAGCATGAAGACGATGAACATTACAGCGGCAAAGGCACCCCAGCGCCCGAAGGGGGCGGCCATAATGACATTGGCTACCACCTCCCCGCAGCCAGCGCTCATAAATATTCCCACAAAGGAGAAAGAAAGACACCCTATCAGGAGCACAAAGCTGCTGATTCTCAGCGTCTCGAGCGCGGTATGGCTAAGCAGTCCCCAGCTGAATTTTCTGTAGGCCACGGCCAAAAGGGTGGCGACAAGGGCACCCATAGATGCCGCCTCAGTGGGAGGGGCTAACCCCAAAAAGATGCTGCCAAGGACTGAGAGGATAAGCAGCACCGGCGGGACCATAGAGGTGAGGAGCTTGGTCGTTTTTTTAGTAAGGGAGACTTTCCTTTCTTCAACGGGAACTGCGGGGGCCTTATCTGGGTGGAGAAAAGCGTGTATTGCAATATAGCCGCAATACAAGCCCGAAAGGACAAGCCCAGGGAAAATGGCCGCCATAAACAACTTTCCCACCGATATCATAGCCATTGGTCCGTAAATGACCAGCATAACACTGGGCGGGATGAGGATACCGAGGGTGCCGCCGGCGCAAACTGCCCCGCTGGCCAGAGCTTTGTCGTAACCCCTCTTGATCATGGGTGTAAGGGCAATAAGTGTCAGCATGGTGACAGAAGCGGTAATTACCCCCAAACAGGCAGCCAGGATAGTGCCAAATAACACGGTGATTACTGCCAGCCCACCTCTAAAGCCACTAAACCATAGGTACAATGCGTCATACATTCCCTCAGCTATCCCCGAGCGCTGGAGCATGACCCCCATAAAGGTGAATAAGGGGACAGCCAGAAGGGGATAGTTCTGTGCCAGGGAATACAGGCGAGAGTAAATTATTTGAAATGTCGCATCTCCCAACAGCAGGTAGCCCACTATTAAGCCCACACTACCTACCGCAAGAGCTAAGGGGAAACCGGTCGACACAGCCAGCAAGATACCACCCAGCATTATTATGGTGGTGATCTCTGGGCTCAATTCAATCAAGGGCTTTTCTCCTTATAACAAAGTATAAATCGCGGATAAATTGGGCCAAACCTTGAAGGGCAAAAAGACATATTCCTAGGGCAATTGCTGTCCTAAATGGAGCGGCTGGTGGATACCAATAGGACTCAATCATTACCTCACCAATTTTCCAGGCATCCCGCGCCCACCAAATAGAAGTTTTTATTAGTATCGCCATTATTGGGAAAAAGAATATTGCAGCGCAAATAAGATCAGTGAGAGCCTTCCTTCTTGACGAGAGGCGGGTATAGAAAACGTCTACTCTGATGTGTGACTTGTGTAGATGGTCGTATGCCCAGCCCAGGGCATAAATCGACCCTCCCAGCATAATCATAGTCTCATAGGCCCATACTGTAGGCGCATTGAAGACATATCTCGCTATGGTGTCATATGCCCCAACGAAGACCAGAGCTGGGCAGAGCCACCTTGCCAACGACCCGGTCCAATGGCTCATGGAATCGATGACCTTCAATATGGCTCTCATGGCTTATGATTGTTGACACACGCCTCCTCCTGCCTCGAGAGTCTCGGGGCAGGAGGAGTAGACTTAACTCAATGCCTACCCAGCAACCAGGGGAGCATCGAGGGTCATGTATTCAGCGTAGGCCTTCCCCCACGCGGCCATGGAATCTAGTATCTCGCCGTAGATAGGTTCTTCCTCGGCGGCTTTCTCAGCATAAAACGCTGCCGCTTCTGCCAGGAAGGCGCTTTCCACATCTGCAGGGAGGTGGGATAGATCACAGCCAAAGTCTCTGAAGTTCTGCACGGCGGCAATACACTTCACAAATTCCGACTCATTGTGCTCTTGCGTCCACCTCAACGCCTCATCCTCCACCAGTTGCTTGAGGTCATCGGGCAGCTCCTCCCAGGCATCCTTGTTTGCAAAGAACATCAGTGGGTCGCTGGGAGCCCGGGTTGCCGAAAAGATAAGATACTCGGCTATTTCCTGGAAGCCCATGTCCCAGTTCACCGACGAGTTAGAGTATTCGAAGGCATCAATCACTCCCCTTTGCATGGCTTCGTATAGCTCCCCGCCAGGCAGGAGGACTACCGAAGCGCCCATCCTGCTCAGGACCGCCCCGCCATCGCCGGCCGTGCGAATCCTTAACCCCTTAATGTCCTCCACCGCCTTTATGGGAACGGTGGAGTGGGCCCATATCTCTGCCGGTCGGGGGGCTGCGCCCTTGAGAACATACAGGTTGTAGCCTTCAACCATCTTGTTTATCAGTTTCCAGCCCTCACCCCCGTTGTACTGATTGTACCAGATGCAGAAACTCTCACTAGGCAACTGCCCCGGCCTGGCACTGAACAGGCCAGCAGACGGCCACGTATCCAGGCTATACATGGGGCAGGTATAGCACATCTCTATGACGCCCGGGTGTACACCTTGGACGGCCTCTTTTAGCACTGGTGCGATGGAACCACCGGTAAAGCTCTTAAAAACTAATCGCCCCCCACTCGCCTTTGTCACAGCCTTACAAAAGCTTTCCGAAATGACGTGAGCAGGGTTGGCAGCATCGTAAGAGTCCTGAACCTTCCAGGTGATCACCTCTTCGGCTGGCGGGGCCTCCTCTTCCTCTTCTTCTTCGGGTGGTGGTGCTTCTTCTTCTGGTGGTGGCGCTGCCTCGGGAGCACAGCCAACAGCCACCCAGCCAACAATCACCACCACTGCCACTAACAACATAACTAGTTTCTTTTTCACCATTTACCTCCTTGAAATTCCTTATGCATTGTCTGCCCTTCTACGTTACCTATCTGTTTCACATATTGCCACCTCCTTTCCTCTCCCGACAATAGCTTCACTATAGTATCTAAGTTTAACAGAAGAGGCGAAAATGTCAATACCCCGTTCTTCATTTTTTCCCTATCATAAGCCATTTTCTCTCAAATATCCTTAAATTTCACTCGACGTTACTTAGCTAAATTATACTATTTATACTATTCATACGGGTAATCAGGTGATTTCATGCTTTCCCTATATGTTGTCATTTCCTCTTCCGATATCGGTTCACCGTTGATAAACCCTGATCCTTAAAAAGGAAAAATAATCCTCGCCAGGAAAAGCAAAGGACTCTGCCCACAATCCTGGCACATCCAAAAGCTTAAAAGCTAATGTCAAGGTTGATTGTTGTTTACCACACCCCGTGGTGTATCAAACTACCGCGGTCGCTCCATAGCCTTCCGACACCGGCTCAAGATGGAGATGACCTCAAATGGCTCTTCGATCAACGGAAAGGTCGGCACGCCCCTGGGTTCCAAAAATGCCTTGGCTGCCTCCATGTGCTTTCTCATGCCGGTGAAAGTCACGTAGAGCAACTTCTCAGGATAGCTATTTGCCAGTTCGGCGATAAAGTCCAGAGGAGGAATCCCGAATTCGTCGACAAGCACTAGAATCAGCACAATGGCATCGATATTGCAGTCTTTCATAAGTGCTTCTATTGCTTCTCTGTGACTGTACTCGATCCCGTGTACTGTAGCTGAGGGCCAGATGTCCACGGGATTGCGCATCCGTATCCAAGGCGGACTAATCTCCTGCAAACGCTGCCGGGTCAGCTCATCAAGGTCGGGAACATCCAGACCCCAACGCTGGCAGCATAGGTCAGTCAGAATCACAAGCATGGCACCCGAGGGAGCTAAGAAACTCACCCTATTTCCCTTGGGAAGGGGCATACAGGCTAGGGCTTTGGCAACCAAGAAGAGGTGTGAGTATTTGTAGATCTGGACAACACCAGCTTGCTTGAGGGCTCCGTCAATGATGCGCTCATCCGATGCCAGAGCAGCGGTATGTGCCACTGCCGCCTGCGACCCCTCTCTGGTACTACCCCCCTTAAGCAGGATAATTGGTTTGGTTCGTGTCACCTCGCTGGCAATCTCCATAAAGCGCCTTGGCCTCTTGAAACTTTCCAGGTACATGAATATCGCTTTGGTCTCAGAATCCTCTGCATAGTACTCAAGCACCTCGCTCTCATCTATATCTATTTTATTGCCTAGTCCAACAACCCTGGCCACGCCAAAGTTCTCTCCCGTGATGATGTAGCGCATGGTATGGGTAGCGAAGTTTCCAGTCTGGGCAATGTATGAAATATTTCCCCGGGGGATCTTGCCCAAGGGGAAAAAGCTTGATGTGAAATTGTGTGGCGTGGAAGTGTGCCCAGACGTGTTGGGGCCGATGACACGAATGCCAGTTTCAGCAATGATTTTGGCAAGCTCCTGCTGCAACTCCTCTCCTTCTCGGCCCGCTTCTGAAAAGCCCCCGGCAGCGAGAACAAGTGCCTTGATACCTTTGGCCACACATTCCTTGACTGCCGGGATAGTAGTCTTGGCGGCCACTATGATAATTGCCTGATCGATTCCTTCTGGCAGGCTGGCGATTGATGGGTGAACTGGTATACCAAGAATCTCGCCTCCCTTTGGGTTGACCAAATAAAGTCTACCAGCATAGCCATTAGCCAGGATGTTTCGAATGACCTCGTGTCCAGGTTTGCCAGGTGTAGAAGAAGCTCCAATGATGGCAACGCTATTAGGCTCAAAAAACTGAGTTAAAGTTTTCTTCGTAGTCAATCTCCCATATTGCCGTTGAAAAAATTGGATAAAAACCTTTCAGCGTATTACGATTGAAGCTCCTCGAGGTCCTCGTAGTAATCCAATGACTCCGGATTAATCAACGAGTCCCTATTCAGGACTGGTTTTCCGTGTATTATGTTCGTCACCGCACTCTCCACCTTCTTCATATTCAAGGTATAGGGTATATCTGGCACTTGGATGATTTTAGCTGGAACATGTCTGGGCGAGGCATTTTCACGTAGAGTCTTTTTAACCTTGTTTTTCAAATCTTCTGTTAAATGACATCCCTCGCTAAGCTTGACGAAGAGAACAATACGTTGATCTCCCTGCCAACTCTGTCCTATTGCAAGACTATCAGCAAGTTCCTCCAATTTCTCCACTTGATTGTATATCTCGGCTGTACCTATGCGAACTCCAGAGGGGTTCAATGTGGAGTCAGAGCGGCCGAAGATAGTAATCCCGCCGGTATCGCTATGAATCTGAATGTAGTCGCCATGACGCCACACATTGGGGTAGACATTAAAGTAAGCCTCTTTATACTTTCTACCATCTGGATCGTTCCAGAAATAAAGAGGCATGGAAGGTATCGCAGCTTCGCAAACAAGCTCCCCCTGTTGATCAACAATTGAGTTTCCTTTTTCATCATACGCCTTGCATTTCTTGCCCAAACCCCAACCTTGCATTTGACCAGCATACACCGGACTGATGGCATTCCCAGCAGCAAAGGAACCGTTGAAATCGGTGCCGCCCGAAATTGAACAGAAATGCAAATCCGGCTTGATCTCTCGGTAGACCCATTCCCATCCGTCAGCCGAAAGCGCTGAACCAGTCTGGTTTATTTCCCGTAGCGCCGACAAATCATAATCCTTTCTGGGAATAAGCCCCTGGCTCCGAATATAGTTAAGGTAAGTTGCGCTGGTGCCAAAGATGGTTATCTTCTCATCCTGGATCAACCCCCACATAGCCCCTGGGTCAGGGAAGCCTGGATTGCCGTCATATAAAACTATAGTGGCCCCCATCACCAGGGAGCTTAGGAGCCAGTTCCACATCATCCAGCTGCAAGTTGTTATGTACATAATCGTATCTTCGCGCTTTAGGTCTGCATGGAGCACCACCTCGGCAAAGTGATTGATGAGGACTCCGGTGCCTCCCTGCACCATGCATTTCGGCTTACCAGTTGTTCCCGACGAGAACATGATGTATACCGGATGGTTGGAGGGCAACTGTTCGAATTGGATTTCAAGTCCACTTTCCTTGGATAGGAAATCATCATAATGTACGGCGTTAGAAATATGGCTAATATCAGCTTTCTCTCCGGTATAGGAAGCCACTACAACCTTCTCAAGTGAAGGTATCGCCCTGGCAACCTCAGCCGCATTTGGCAGAGTCTTAAAGGACTTCCCTTTGTAATAATAGCCGTCAACGGTGAATAGGACTTTCGGTTCGATTTGACCAAAGCGGTCCTTCGCTGCTTCTGAACCAATATCAGTAGCACAGGAAGACCATACAGCACCAATACTGGTAGCAGCAAGCATAGCAACAGCCGTCTCTATCATATTAGGCATGTAAGCAGCCACCCGGTCTCCTGGGGCCACTCCCATATCCCGAAGGGATTTTGCCAGGCGCGCCACAGTATCATAGAGTTCTCGGTAACTCATCTTGGCCGATACTTGGGTTTCCCCTTTAAAAATAAAGGCCGTATGGTCATCACGGTATCTCAAGAGATTTTCGGCAAAATTCATCCTGGCCCCAATAAACCACTTCACGCCTGGCATCTTTCGCACATCATCAACCACTGCGTCATAACTTTTGGAGGCTTTGATCTCAGCAAAATCCCACAAAGAGGCCCAGAAATCAGGGATGTTTTCTACCGACCAGTCATACAGCTCCCTATAAGAGCGAAAGCCTTTTCCGTAGCGTCTATTGACCAAACCCATAAACTTGGTGATATTGGCATTTCTCTTCCGTTCCTCTGATGGCTCCCAAAGCAATTTCCGCATTTTGTCTACCTCCTTGCATTCAAATTAGTAGTTCACCTTGTCCAGCCCTTTTAGGCCCAGAATCTCTCTTGCCTCGTCGGGGGTAGCTATGTCAATGCTTAGCTCCTTGGCAATGCGGATGATTTTCTCCACCTGGTCGGCGCTGCTCTTAGCCATTACCCCCTTGCCAGCATAGAGGCTATCTTCCAAGCCAACCCTAACATTACCCCCCATAGTCAGAGCAACGGTGCACAGAGGTAGTTGAAAGCGGCCAGCGGCACACACCGACCAGACAAAATCGTCACCAAAAGTGCGCTTGGCTGTTTCATATAAGAATAGCAGGTTCTCTATCGAAGCTGGCATGCTTCCCATGATGCCCAGGACAAATTGCAGATAGGCTGGTTTCTTGAGATGTCCTTGCCCAACCAGGTAAGCCACATTGTTAATCATACCAACATCGTAAATCTCGGCCTCGGGCTTGGTGCCGTTCTCCTCAAAAGTCCGGGCAAATTCCTGTAAAGACTTGAATGTATTCGGGAAGATAAAGTCCTTGGTCATAGTCAAATATGGCTCTTCCCAAGGATACTTCCATTCTGTTATCCCCATTCGCTCAGGGAGATCGAACAGACCAAAATTTATGGAGCCAGCATTAAGCGAGGCTAGCTCGGGCTTGAAAGCTGGTACCGACCTTAACCTTTCTTCAGTGGTCATTCCTATGCCACCACCAGTGGTTGTATTTATGACTACGTTACATTTACTTTTTACTCTAGTTAATACCTCACGTACGATATTCACATCCTGAGAGGGCTGACCTGTTTCAGGATTGCGCACATGGATGTGAACTATTGCCGCTCCAGCTTTGTAGGCTCCAATTGCATGTTCAGCAATCTGTTCCGGTGTAATGGGCAAATAGGGACTCATGGTAGGTGTATGTATGCTGCCTGTGATCGCTGCCGTTACTATTGCTTTAGCCAAAGTAAACTCCTCCTTTCTTCAATTTGCTTAATTCTGGCAAAATATTACCCTGTTTAGGCTTATAATCTCCTAAGTTATCCCATATCGCTCGGGACGGACCCGGATCTCCTCAATGAAATCTGCCACTACGTGGTCAAAATCCGAGTAGACCGGCTGCCAATCCCACTCCTCCCTTGCTCTGCTGTCATCAAACACGTCTACACGCACGGTGCGGTAATAATCCATTACTTCGGGGTCGGGCTTGTAGCTAATCTGAGCCTCTGGAATGTATTTCTTAACGATTACTTCGATTTCCTTGGCTGTTCGGGTTGGCGTCACGCCGGCAACATTGTAGTTTACCGCTTTGATCTGTTCCTTTGGCGCTCGATACAGCATATCTACAGCTCTAGCGGCATCCTTGAAATATAGCACTGGAGCCTTGGTATCTTCGGTGACGAAACATTCAAAAGGCCTGCTCAAAGCCGGATATTCAATTATCCAGGCATTGTACTGTGAAACGTGCTTGATCTTCGCGCCTGGACCAACCACTGATGGAAAGCGCACCGACCTGAAATCCAATCCGAACTTTGACCGGTAGAATCTGCCCAGGCATTCGCAATACAACTTACCGCAACCATACATTGTAGTCGGTCGCTGAATTGTCTCGTCTGTGACTACCGATGGACAATCCAGTCCATAAGTGGCGAAGGTACTGGTAAATACCATCTTACCCACGCCAAAAAGCCGGGCAGCCTCCAATATATTCATCGTCCCAACAACGTTTACCTGGAAAGAAGCCCAGGGATTTGCGTTAGAAGGCACGCTCAGCATTGAGCCCAAATGGTAGATGCCCTCAATGCGATTATCCTTGACTACATTGAAGACTTCAGCCTGATAGGCCAGATTTCCTGGCACCACTTTCACTTTGTCTTTGATGTCACCGATGCGGGCATAATTGGGAGCGATGTCAAACAGAACAACGTCGTCGCCCTTACTGACAAGGGTGCGCGCCAACTCAGCTCCAATAAAGCCAGTGCCTCCGGTAATAAGGACCTTCATGTTTTCCAGTCTCCTCTCACCTTTCCTTTGACCAATACAGCGTCTTAAGACGCTGCAAGAACTCCCTGTCTCTCTGTTTGATTATCCTGTCCCACTCTGCCTGACTATAATCAAAAAATCCCTTGGCAGTCTTCGCCCCTAACTCTCCAGCCTCCACCATTTTCTTTAACCCCAGCGGCGGCTTGTGTGAATCATTAATTAACGGAAACAAGTATTTTGCCACTCTATAGTTTGTGTCATTACCCCCTAAGTCGTTAGTCAGTAAGGGGCCTATGCTAGCTAAGCGGAAGCCAAAGCTCCCTTTTACCGCCAGGTCAATGTCCTCGGGACTGGCCACACCTTGTTCCCACAAATACCACACTTCTCTCAACATAGCCAGTTGTATTCGGTTGACTAAATAACCAGGAATTTCCTTCAATATCCTCACTGGCAATTTCCCCACCTTCTTAAGCAGGGCGTAGATAAGGTCAACCGTCTCGTCAGAAGTTTTGTGCCCCTTAATGATTTCCACCGTCGGCACGATATGAGGTGGGTTAAACCAATGGGTAAGGACCACCCTGTCTTGTCTCTTGGTTTCCGAGGCAAAATCGCTGATAAGCAGGGAAGAACTATTGCTGGCCACGATAGTTCTTGAGGGACACAGCGTGTCAAGCTGATTGAACAGCCTCCTTTTTACCTCAATGTCCTCAACAACCGCTTCGGTGATAAAATCAGCCTCCTGTACCGCCTTCCCCAAATCTGTGGTAACGGTTATTCTCGAGACCGCATCGTCAACTTCGTCTTGAGAAATGAAACCGTTCTCAGCAAATGTCTCCAGATTAGCCCTGATGCGGTTCACAGCGTTGTTGAGGATAGCATCATCAACATCGTTCAAAGTAACTAGATAACCGCCCAAGGCATAAGTTTGGGCAATACCATGGCCCATAATCCCAGCTCCGATAACCGCCATATTCTTTACATCTTCTAGCCTCATTTCAATGTCCCTCCTTACTGCCATGTGTTCTGCCTTCACCAGACTGGCGAGGAGTATAGATTGTCTTCGGTGGTAATCTCGCTCAAATTTTCCCCTTGTACTTTTTCCCTTGCTATGAACCACTTGGCACTGAATATTCTTGGAATTTCGCTTGACGGCACTTAGCTAGATTACACTATTCATGCGGGTAATTAGGTGATTTCATGCTTTCCCTATATGTTGCCATTTCCTCTTCTGATATCAGTCCCCTCTCTTTGTAGTACTTCCTCGCCTCTTCCAAGATCCTCTCTATATCCTCCTCCTGGCTGGGAGTTAAGGGGGTTGGCTTGTGCGTCGCCAGTATCTGTTCCATTCTCTCCCCGGCATAATCAAGACAACTTTTCTTGCCTGATTTCATCCATTCAGGGTAAGTTAATCTATCGGCTGCCTTAGGCACAAATTGCTCTAGCTTCCACCATTTTCTGGTATGTGCCTTGTTCAGGAAATGGCCTGGAATCGGCCCAACCTCGTCTATTAGGTCTATGGCCAACGTCTCATCGTTTACGGCGACACCCTCCATGAAACGCCCTACCATACCAGCCAAATCGTCATCCAATATGGCCTGGATGGGGTGATGTGTAAGTTCGCCATATACACTGCCATGCAGTAGCAGCGTGTTTGCTCCAGATAAACCAGCGATCAAGACCCGGAGGGCTTTCTCGTAGCCACATTGATAATCCGGCATCTTTGAGTTGGGATAGCAAGTAGCATTATCTATGGGGACTCCATATTTCTGGAAGATTTGATTGGATGCCGCATTATGTAAGCAAGCTTCTATGCTGCCAAAAGCAGGAGCTCCTGTGCTCATGTTCATAGGGGATGAAAAATCCTTAACCAGGACTCTTGTCCCTGGCCTTATCAACTGTGCCAACACTATTCCAGCTATGACTTCAGCATTGTTAGTTATTATTCCTCCGGCAATCGTGGCTGGCGCCGTCCCACTCATCACCTGACCGCTGATTATGCGCATAGGGAGTCCAGCTTCACCAAATCTGAAGGCGGATTCGACAGCGTCTCGGAAAACGGTTAAAGGCGGCGCAAAGGCACAGGTGCCCAGAATCTCTATCCCCACCGCCTGGGCCATTTTTATAGCAAATATTTCCGAGTCATTGGAGAAACCTACACATTGGAACTTGGTGGAATTCCTTATCCTGGCAGCAAGACTCTCCAGCATTGCCATGCACGGGGGAACACCCTCAAACCCAAAGTATGGCGTGTAAGGAGAGAAGAAATGAACGGTAGGCAATGCATCCAGGACAGTTACACCATCATAGTTCTCTTTCCTTGTTGCTGCCCGAGGTTCCCAGGTATCCAGGTCTACGGTCTGTTGGCCAGGCGCTACAGCGAGATAGAAGGTATTATCTCCCACCATCAAACTGTTTTTGCCATCCCTTGCCTGGGCATGAAAGCTGCTGGGAGCCTTACGCAGAGATTCCTCAACCAAGCCCGGTGGAAAATGCACCCGCATTTCATGGTAATCCACCTTGCAGCCGTTCTTCTCAAGGAGCTTCAAGGCTCTCTCATGCTCCATCCTGACCCCTGTCTTCCAGAGAACCTCTAAAGTCCCTCGATGAATAGCCTCTATCTCTTCCTCAGTTAGTATCTCCAGAGGCTTAAAATTGCGGGTAAACCCTTTCAAAGCCATGTCTCATTTCCTTTAGCTTTTTCATAATTCCACCAGTTTGCCGTAAGTTTCAGGTCTCCTATCCCTATAGAATTCCCAGATATGCCTTACTTCCTTGATCATATCTAGGTCAACGTCAGCAACAACTACCTCGTCCTTATCTTCAGAACCCTTGGCTATGACCTCACCTCTTGGATTACAGATATAGCTAGATCCATAAAATTCCCCGATATTCCAGGGTGCTTCTACTCCTACTCTATTAATTGCCGCAATAAAATATCCATTAGCTACGGCATGGGCCGGTTGTTCAAGTTCCCACAAATATTTTGACAGACCTGCAACTGTCGCCGAGGGATTGAAGACAATCTCTGCGCCATTCAAGCCCAGTACCCGCGCTCCTTCTGGGAAATGTCTGTCATAGCAGAGGTAGATCCCGACTTTGGCATATCTCGTATTGAACACAGGGTAACCTAGATTGCCTGGCTTAAAGTAGAACTTTTCCCAAAAACCTGGGGGATTATGTGGTAGATGATTTTTCCGATACTTACCCAAGATGTTACCATCAGCATCGAAAACAACTGAAGTGTTGTAATAAACTCCTGCCATTTCCTTTTCATACATAGGCACTATTAGAACTATGTTGTGTTCTTTCACCTTTTTCCCCATCCTATTGGTTATCGGTCCTGGTACTGGTTCGGCAAGTTCATACCACTTGGCATCTTGCTCTGCCGGGAAATAGGGTGCGAAGAACAGTTCCTGGAGACAGAGGATCTGGACAGCCTTAGCCGCTGCTTCGTCGATCATCCTCTCATGCTTCCGTATCATTGCTTCCACATCGCCTTCCCACTTGGCTTGAATAAGCCCCACTTTTACAATCTTCGACATTTTCTCCCTCCTTGCCAAAATTGGGGGACCTTAGGCTGATACCAGAAAGCTGAAAAATCAGTTATATATACCCATAAGCTATCCACCCACCGTCCACTGGCAAAGTCACCCCGGTTATGTTCCTGGCCTCATCGGATGCCAGGAACACAGCTGCATTAGCAATATCATCAGGCGTGGCCAATCTCCCAAGAGGAGTCCGTCTTTGTAGAGTTTCCAAGTCGAACTTGCCTTGCTTTATCCAATTCTTAACCATGTCAGTCATAGTGTATCCCGGGGCTATACAATTCACGTTGATACTGTATTTACCCCACTCTACTGCCAAGTCCTTGGTCATATTTATTACCGCCGCTTTAGATGGCGAATAAGCGGTGCGCATGGGAAAACCACTCATGCCAAAATTTGAAGCGATATTAATGATTTTCCCCATCTCATGAGCTATCATCCACTGCCCTGCTTGCCGGCAACAGAGATAAATGCCGCGTACATTGACGCTCATTGTCCTGTCCCACTTCTCCAGGGATTGTTCCACAGTGGGAACAATTTCTAGATTAACGCCGGCATTGTTGACCAAGATATGTATGCCGCCAAGCTCATTGATTACCCTATTTACCATCTTACCAACCTGATCCACCTCAGCCACATCGGCTTCTATGGCGATAGCTCTTCGCCCTAGCTGCTTTATGGTTTCGGCTGTCCCTTCGGCAGATGACAGATGTGCGGCATTCACACCTATATCAGCACCTTCCCTAGCAAGTGCCAAGGCTATTGCCTGGCCAATGCCTCTTCCTGCCCCGGTCACCAGAGCAACCTTACCACTTAGTCTCATTTTCCCTCCTTCACCCGTAAATAGCCCTGTTAGCTCGAACTTCCCCTATGAAATTCTCCACCGCTTGATCAAGAGAGTAATGGGGAGACCATTCCCAATCCTCTCTAGCCAAAGTATCATCCAACCTCTCAGGCAAATTTTTCACAAGTCTAATCATTGATTGGTCTGGCTTAAACTCTATCTGCGCCTCAGGTATATATCTTCTCACACTATCAACCAGTTCCTGTGCTGTAATTGAAAACCCGTATAAGTTATACACCCGCCTCGTTAGCTTCCCATCCTCAGCTTTCTTTAAATCAACCAAGCCCCGCACTGCATCTTTCACATATAAGAGAGCTATTGTAGTTGATTTATCAACATAGATGGTATAGGGCCGTCCCATAGCAGATTCCTGTATAGCCAAGTAAGTATAAGCGCTCTGAGCCCTATCAAAGCGGCCCATACCGATTATGGGGGTAAATCTGACTGCACGGAAGTTAACCCCAAACCTGGTATAGTAGTACTGGCCAAGACGTTCACTACACACTTTAGTCACACCATACATGTTGGGCGGCCGTTGTGAAGCATCATTAGGTACTATTCGAGGAACATCTAAACCGAACGTAGCCAGAGTGCTCGGATAGATAACACTATCCACACCAAGTAAACGAGCGGCCTCCAATATGTTAAAAGTGCCGGTAACATTTACGGCATAAGCCGCGGCGGGACTTTGCTCGCTGATAGGCGGCAATACAGCTCCAGCATGGTATATACAACTGATGCCGTTATCCTTCACCGCGTCGAGCACATGCACCCAATTGCTCAGGTCTCCACGAACAATCGTTACACTATTTTTGATGCCCTGAGCAAGCCTTGATTCAGAAGCCACGTCAAATAGCACTACCTCCTCACCTTCATCCAGCAAGAGCTTAGCTAAATGATATCCGATGAAACCAAGACCCCCGGTTATCAAATTCTTCCCCATTTTACTTTACCAGCTTCCTAAGCTTCTCCTCTGGTAACAGATTTTCCTGTATCACAATCTCAGCAGTCCACATTGCAACTTTACCGCATACTTCGGTACAAACTGTAGTGTGTGCCCCAGCAGCATCAAACTTGGCGAATTCATCTGGGTCGGGCATGTAGTAAGGGCGTCCAAAAAGTTTTACCTGCATCTCCCGACATATAACGGTGCCGTATTCGGTAATGAGTTTATCATGTAGCTTTCTGGCTATCGCAAAGCTTTCAAACCGAATACGCCCAGGGTCGGCAAAATTATCCCTTTCTCTCCCCTTCAGCATGCTTAGAAACAGAATCCCGGCCACATAAGCACCGCATCCAGCATCACCGGTTGTTCCACCTCCGCCAGCATAGCCAGTCATTGCCTTAAAGGTAGCATCATCCCTCATGTCAAAAGTATCCTGAAGTGCAGCTAGCGTACACTGGCCACAGCCCCTGTAAACAGTCTCATATTCGTAACCTAGCTTGTATGCCTTTTCCACCAACTTTTTTGCATCCTTTTCTTCTGTCACTTCTCTTTAACCTCCTTTGCTCTATTTGTACTTGTTAGTCCAGACGCCTGCCGATCTTCGTTGCTCTTTTACCTAATAATTGCCTCCCTCCCCCCCCCTATTATTTTCTTTGGAAAGAGAAAACATATCATAACAGAATGTTTAATCCTTGCTGTTAGCTTTCACAGCCAAGGCAATTTCCTGAAACTCATCCTCGCTTAACAGCCGCTTAAGGTCATACGACCGTTGTTTAACCTGGCGTAGAACTCCCTCTATTTCCTCTTTGGTAAGCTCAATGCCCAGTTTGTCCGCCCATATGGCAACAGAATCTAACCCACTCTTCTTCCCCATCACTACCCTGGGCGCTCTATGGCCTACAAACTTAGGGCGAACAGGAAATAACTCTGTCGGGTATTGCTCATAGATCCTCTTGTACCAGCTGGCTGGAATTCCAGATTCTATATCGTTAACCCCATCTCCTACAAAGGGTCGGTTGGCGGGCACACCGGCAAGCTCGCCTACCAGCTTAGAAAGTTCGGTGAGCTTATCATAGTTGATTCCCACGTCTATCCCATACAGGATTAAGAGTGCCATCACCGTCTCCTCCATGGGACAATTACCAGGCCCCTCACCGATCCCGGTAACCGTGGAGTGAATCACCTCGCCGCCAGCAAGTACAGACATTATCGTGTTAGCCGTGGCCATGCCAAAAGTGTTGTGAAAGTGGATTTCCAGCGGTCTATTTATCCTTTCCTTGACGGTTGTTGTATAGTAAGAAGCACCTTGCGGCGAGAGTACGCCAAGGGTATCCACCAGAGCCAATGCATCCATATGCCCCTCTTTGGCCACCTTTTCTATAAGGCTTAAATACCAGTTCATATCTGATCTGGTGGCATCAATGGTGAAAAAAACCGTATATAGCTCCTGTTCCTTAGCAAATCGAGTTGCTTCGATGGGAAGGTCTATAGCCTTCTCCATCGGCCACCCATAAGCGTGCTCAACTATGTGTTGGGAGGACGGAATCTCAATTATAATACCGTCTACACCGCAATCCACTGCCCTTCTTACATCGTCCGCCATACAGCGACAGAAACAGAATATCTCAGGACCCAAGTTCCGCTTCACTATCTCTTTTATGGCAGCCTCATCCTGTAGCGACACAGCTGGCATACCAGCTTCAATGCGGTGAACACCTACCTCAGCTAGCTTTTCAGCAATGCGTATTTTCTCGTCCTTTCTGAACATAATACCAGCCTGTTGCTCACCATCACGTAGGGTGATGTCGTGAATTTTCACCTGTTTGGGAGGGCGAGAATTCTTAGTTACCTCCGCCAAGAAATTCCAGGGGCTAACAAACCAATTGTCCGACTTCCAAGGCTCCTTTTTAGTTATCATCAACTCAGATGTCTCCTTCCTTTTTGAATTATCTAGTTTTCAGAAGTGCATTCTTAGCTTCAAATTTAGAGTTTTTAGAACTATATGTTACTTCCAATTTCCCTGTCAAGGCAGTAATGGGTATCCTATCCCCCTTGTACTATAGAACAGGCCCCGTGATGTACATTTCCATGACTTCTCGATAGCGGGGGAACATCTCCAGCTTCGTGGGCTTGCCCGAGGCCACCGCTATGATCTCCTTGAGCAGCCGTTGGCCTACTTCGGAGACCGACTCCTGCCCCTGGATGATGGTACCGGCGTAGATATCGAAGTACTCCATCTCTGCGCTATCTTTAGGGCTGCTCAGGATCTTTATCACCGGCAGTATGGGCAATCCGCCACAACTGGCAGCAGTGGCACTGCGGAATCGAGCGGGTAGGCCACCACCGAAGTTGAGACTCATTATTTGAGCCCCAGCCGCCGCCAGTCCTAAGAATATCTGAGGGGTGTTGGCCGATCCGTCCATAAAGAAGAGCCCTTTCCCTTCTAGCCGTTCACTCCATTCCAGGACGCCCCGGATTGGAGTAGTACCACTCTTGGCAATGGCACCCAAAGATTTCTCCTCCAGGGTAGTTATGCCTCCCAAGATATTCCCCGGGACTGGCTCCGAGCCTCTGATATCCACCCCGGAATCCTTCATCCTTTTTTCCATTCTGGCTGCCACCTGAGAAATGCGCTGGGCTGTTTTTTGGTCGGCGGCCCGTTTTGCCAAGATGTGCTCAGCCCCAATGATCTCCGCCGTCTCGGAGAAGATGGCACTGCCACCTTGAGATATGATAGCGTCTGCTACCCAGCCGACTACGGGGTTACATGCTATGGCTGAGGCGGGAGTTGAAGCGGTGCACTTCGTCCCGAAAGTTAAGTGGCTGAGGCCAAAGGGCTGCCTCTGCAAAAGTGAAGCATCCGCCAGCATCTGTTTAGCAACCCTCACTCCCTTGTCCAAGACCGCCTGATAGTTGCCCTCCCTATCTATGGTTATCAGTTGTAACGGTTTGTTGGACTTAGCAATGCCCTCGGCGATATCTTGAGGGGGCAGTCCCTCGCAGCCAATGCCCACTACTAGGGCAGCGGCCACATTGGGATTTGTGCCCAATCCTATGAGGGTTCGTAATGCCATCTCATTGTCAGGCTTGAGATGGATGCAGGGCTGGTTGTGGAGCAGGGCCACTACACCCTCACCAACTTCGTCTGTAATCCTGGCTGCTAGCTCATTGGCACATCTCCCCACGGGAATCAGCGCTACATAGTTGCGCACACCTACAGAGCCATCGGGCCTTTCATATCCTAAGAATTCCATCCTTCATACCTCCAACTAAGTCAAGTTAGCCTGGCCTGATGAAACATATCCCTGCCAGCTGGGGGGCGCAGTGTGAGAGACGATAGCTAGTCCCTCTTTCCTGTGGCCTGCGTCGCAACAAGCCTCCCCATGTATGCACCTTTCATTGCCGAAACAGCAAGCTGCGTATAACTGCCTAAAATACCTGTCGTATAT
>Ga0114921_10000348_pt1 | contig 19644 bp, 18 predicted proteins | sample BentaG_FD_87016 | JGI IMG/M metagenome (GOLD analysis project Ga0114921, IMG submission 87016) | Deep subsurface microbial communities from South Atlantic Ocean to uncover new lineages of life (NeLLi) - Benguela_00093 metaG | ecosystem: Environmental > Aquatic > Marine > Oceanic > Sediment ... | reverse complement strand
TTCTCATACTCCCCCTGCCCTCGATGGATCTAAGAATACGAGATAGTGAAGTCCCTGTGGGACAAATACGGAACAAATTTTGCTTAAACTCGCTTAAGTCTTGACTAATGGTGCTTAAAAGGAAAACAAAGAGTATAACTTCATATTCAGGAGAAAACGGATAAATAAGATGGTAGCGGGGGTTGGATTTGAACCAACGACCTCCGGGTTATGAGCCCGACGAGCTACCAGACTGCTCTACCCCGCGGCACCTTTCTCATTATAGCAAAATTTTGCTGTTTGTCAAAAATTTGTCTAAAAAATTCCAAATCTAGTAAATTTTTAAAAAAATCAACGTCATATTTGCTCTTTTTTTATTCATGAATTCAAAAAAGCTTATACAAACATCTTTTTCAAGAATTTTCTTGACATAGTAAACACCAAATAAATATAATGAGAAACTTAAAATATGGCTCATTTCCTCTTTTTTTTGTTAGCTATTGTTTGCGTGGGGTCTGTCTTGGGAATGATCTTTTCCCAAAATCAAGCTTACAATGCACTTCTGTTAGTCCTTGCCTTTGCTTCCCTGGGGGGAATCTTCGGTCTACTCAGTGCACCTTTTATAGCAGTTGTTCAGATTATCATTTATGCTGGCGCCATAATGGTTCTTTTCATATTTGTGATCATGATGTTAAATTTGCGGGTAGGGATCTCACCAGAAAAAAAGAGATGGACTCTCTATCTTTCCTTTTTTCTTGCCCTTGTTCTTGTCGCAGAACTCGTACTTTCTGTAAAAGGGTCCTTCCAAAGATTAGTTGGCCCAGGGGGGGAAGAAATAGCAAGCCCAAAAGCCCTCGGGAAACTCCTCTTCACCGAATATCTTTATCCTTTTGAAATCACTTCTATCCTGATCATAGCTGCCTTGGTCGGAGCTATAATCCTCGTCAAAAAGAGGGAAGGCGAATGATTCCTGGAAGTTATTTCTTCATTCTGAGTATCATTCTTTTCATCCTGGGAATCATTGCTTTTTTTGTAAAAAGAGACCTTATCACCCAATTCATGGCCATAGAAGTCATGCTTAATGCCGGCAACCTGGCCTTCATAAATTTTGCTCGATCTCTAAATTCACTTCACGGACAGGTTATCGTCTTTTTTATCATTACTGTTGCAGCAGCAGAAACAGCTGTAGGTCTAGCCATAATTCTCTTAATTTTTAGACAGAAAAAGACTATAAAATCTGAAGACATAAAACTAATGAAAGGGTAAAATGACTGAGATTTTCTGGTTGATTCCTCTTATTCCAGCACTCAGTACATTCATCTTAGCCGTTTTTGGCAGAACGCTTCCCAAAAAATACATATCTTTTCAGGCTTGCTTTTCTGTCTTTACATCTTTTGTCATCTCAGTCATTTCCTTTGTTGGACTTCTTCAAACAAGCCATGAAAGCTATCCCTTGGTCAAAACCCTTTTCACCTGGATAAAATCAGGTAGCTTTTCCATAAACTTCTCCCTTCAGCTTGATCCTTTATCTGCAGTTATGGCCATGGTGGTTTCAGGAGTTGGTTTCATAATTCATGTCTATTCTGTAGGCTACATGGCCGAGGACAAAGGTTATGCCCGCTATTTTACTTATTTAAACCTCTTCACCTTTGCCATGCTCCTTCTGGTTATGGCCTCAAACATAGTGCTGATGTTTGTCGGCTGGGAAGGAGTAGGACTTTGTTCATATCTATTGATTGGTTTCTGGTTTGAAAAACATTCAGCTGCAAACGCAGGGAAAAAAGCTTTTATTGTAACCAGGATAGGTGACCTTGGTTTTCTTTTAGGTATCTTTTTCATTGTTACTCATGTGGGAAGCGCTGAATTCAGATTCATAAACGAGGCTATTTTTGGAGGAGCCATTACTCAGGGATTGGCCACTTTAATCGCGCTCCTTCTGTTCATGGGAGCTGTGGGAAAATCAGCTCAAATTCCTCTGTACGTCTGGCTCCCAGATGCCATGGAGGGCCCCACTCCTGTCAGTGCCCTCATCCACGCTGCGACTATGGTCACAGCAGGCGTCTATATGGTTACTCGTATGAATCTCCTTTACACTTTCTCAGGCACAGCAGCTCAAGTTGTGGCCATAGTGGGAGCATTGACTGCAGTCTACGCAGCTACAATGGCTTTAACTCAAAACGACATCAAGAGAGTCCTGGCTTATTCGACCATCTCCCAAATAGGATATATGTTTATAGGCTGCGGTGTAGGAGCCTATGCAGCAGGCATGTTTCATCTCTACACACACGCCTTCTTCAAGAGTCTTCTCTTTTTGGCAGCTGGAAGTGTAATGCACGCCCTTTCTGGCGAGCTCGATATGAGAAAAATGGGGGGCCTTAAAAAATACCTCCCACTCACCTACCCCACATTTCTCATTGGAGCCATTGCTATAGCAGGTGTCCCCTTCCTATCCGGGTTTTTCTCCAAAGATGCCATATTGACTCAGGCCTTTGCCCATGGGCAGTATTTTGTCTGGACTCTAGGAATCCTGGGCGCAGTACTCACTGCTTTTTACATGTTCCGTCTAGTTTTTCTGACATTCCACGGACAAGAACGCATCGAGCCTGAAGTTAAAAAACACATTCACGAATCGCCCCCAATAATGACCATTCCACTTGCCATATTAGCTTTCTTTTCAATAATAGCAGGCTATATCGGACTTCCTGTTGTTATTGGCGAAAAACTCAACTGGTTCAATCGATTCTTGGAACCTGTGATAAAAGGCGTTCATGAGCCTCATCTGACACACCAAACAGAATGGCTGCTCATTCTGATTTCTGTGGCGGTTGCTCTTTCAGGCATTTATATCGCTTTTATTTTCTACATTAAAAAACCTCAGACTCCCCATAAACTCAATGCCCGGTTTCCATTTATTTATAAGCTTCTGTACAACAAATATTATATTGATGAAATCTATAATGGGATTTTCGTAAATCCGACCGTTAGAGGCTCAGAAATTATTTACGACAATTTTGATTTGAAAGTCATTGACGGGGCAGTAAACGGTTCTGCCACTGCCACTAGCTTTTCAGGAAAAATCCTGAGCTATATCCAAACCGGTTTGATCAAAGATTATGCTCTCATTTTCCTCCTGGGAGTCATACTCTTTTTAGGTTATCTATTGTTTTAAAAAATGAATTTTCCAATCATAAGCTTAATTACCTTCATCCCCTTGGCAGGAGCTCTGCTTCTTATCTTCATCCACAAAGAAAGGAAAACTCTTCTCCTCTCTTTCGCCTTTAGTGTTGCTCTTATTAACTTTATCATTTCCATCATTCTTTACCTCAACTTTAATTCTCAAACCACAGGACCCCAGTTAGTAGAAAAGGCATCCTGGATGGGCAATGGCATAAATTACCATGTTGGAGTAGATGGACTCAGCTTATTTTTGATTATTCTGACAACTCTCCTGATGCCCATCGCCATTCTCTCTTCCTGGACTTATATCAAAGTCAAAGTCAAAGAATACCTTATTTTCATGCTCATCCTTGAAACAGGGATCATCGGAGTTTTCGTTGCGCTTAATCTCTTCCTCTTTTACGTTTTTTGGGAAGCCACACTGATTCCCATGTACTTCCTCATCGGAATCTGGGGAGGTCCGCGCCGCATTTATGCCACAATAAAATTCGTCCTCTTTACCATGCTGGGAAGCTTGTTGATGCTGGTTGCTATTTTTGTCCTCTATTCTCTCTTCTACAAAGCAACAGGTGTCTATTCATTCAATCTGTTTGATTTTTATAAACTTACCCTCAATCCCGACATCCAGCTCTGGCTATTCCTTGCCTTTGCGCTTTCTTTTGCCATTAAAGTGCCCATGTTCCCCTTCCACACCTGGTTGCCTGACGCTCACGTTCAAGCTCCTACGGCTGGTTCTGTGATCTTGGCTGCCATACTTTTGAAAATGGGCGCCTTTGGTTTTCTGCGTTTTGCTCTTCCTCTTTTTCCAGATGCAGTTATGAGATTGCTTCCTTTGCTGATCGTGCTCAGTCTCATCAGCATTATCTACGGCGGCCTTATGGCTTTAATCCAGAAAGACATTAAAAGCCTGGTGGCTTATTCCAGCGTAAGTCACATGGGCCTCATCATGCTGGCTATTTTTTCAATGAATGTAGAAGCTATCGAAGGAGCTATCTATCAGATGCTCAACCATGGATTGAGTACGGGTGCCTTGTTTTTAATGGTAGGGATTTTATACGAAAGGGCTCACACACGACTGATTAAGGATTTTGGTGGTGTCAGCACTCAGATGCCTGTTTTCTCTGCTTTTTTCCTCATATGCATGCTCTCTTCGGTAGGGCTTCCAGGACTCAACGGTTTCATAGGAGAAATACTGTGTATTTTTGGAATATTCAAAGCCAACAAACTCCTTGCTATTCTCGGAATATCAACGGTTGTCTTGGCCGCTGCTTACCTGCTTTGGATGTTCCAGCGGGTCATGCAGGGACCTATAAAAAATGAAAAAATCCTTTCTTTCAAGGATATGAATAAAAGAGAAATTGCCTATCTCCTGCCCATCGTCATCATGATGTTCTGGATGGGAATCTATCCAAAACCTTTTCTAAAAAAGATGGACAGCTATACCAATGATTTTCTAAAGAGAGTGATAAAGAAAGAAAAAATCTTCGTCCGAGGTGAAAAAGAGACAAAGCTTTTAAACAAAATCAATAAAATGGCCCATATCGAAGAAAACAAAGATAAGGAAGAAAAAGCAAGATGAATAGCTTCCTCGCGCTTTTACCGCTTTTGATCATTGTCTTTGCTTCCCTTTTAATCCTGATTCTTGAGGTTTTTATCAAAAAAGAGAACAAGAATTATCTTGGTTTCTTCTCCCTATTCTTTCTGATTATCTGTGCTGTTGCTTACATAAATTTCTGGAGTAAGGAGTACTCTTATTTTAACGGCGGTCTTCTTTTGGATAAGCTATCTCTCTTCTTCTCTTTTATCTTTGGCATTGCCATCGCCTTTGTTATTCTTCTTTCCATGAAATACATCTCCCTACAAGATGCAAATCACGGCGAACTCTATTCTCTTCTCCTTTTCTCGCTCTCAGGGATGATGATTATGGTCTCATCCCTGGATCTTCTGGTAATATTTTTGGGATTAGAAGTCCTCTCTATTTCTAGCTATGCCCTGGCTGGTTTAAAAAGAAAAGACGAAAAATCCTCTGAGGCAGCTGTAAAGTATTTTCTTTTAGGAAGTTTTGCCAGTGCATTCTTTGTTTATGGATTGGCCCTTCTCTACGGGGCTTCCCGTTCAACCAATATTCCAGGCATCATAAGCTTCTTTAGGTCATCCTCTGAACTAGACTTGATGGCTTCCATCGGTTTGGGATTGGTTATTATAGGATTTGGCTTTAAAATAGCCGTTGTTCCTTTCCATATGTGGACTCCGGATGTCTATGAAGGAGCTCCTACTCCTATCACTGCCTTCTTTTCGGTTGGGCCCAAAGCTGTGGGCTTTGCTGTTCTTTTTAGGATTTTCTTTTCTTACTGGGATGCAGCCGCAGGCTCACAAGCAATCTTCTGGGTGCTCTGGATTATCAGCGTGTTGACTATGCTGGTGGGAAATCTTATTGCGTTGCGCCAGACAAACCTCAAAAGAATTCTGGCTTATTCCAGTATTGCCCATGCTGGCTACATTATGGTAGCCATCCTATCCAAGGATGGTCCCAGCCTCTTATTCTATTTGACAGCCTATCTTTTCATGAATATAGGCGCCTTTGCAGCAATTATTGCTTTGAGTAAAAAAGGCACGGAATATCTTGAACTGGAAGATTATGCCGGGGTAGGATTTAAATATCCCTGGATCGGTGCAACTTTTTCTATCTTCCTTCTTTCCCTAGCTGGATTTCCTCCTACAGCAGGATTTCTGGCGAAGTTTTATGTGTTTAGCGCTGCTGTCAGAGAAGGCCTTGTACCTCTGGTCATTATCGGGGTCATGGCTAGCCTTATCTCGGTGTTTTATTATTTAAGGATCATTGTTTATATGTACATGAGAGAGCCTTCCAGGGAAATAGCTATAAACTTAGAAAATCCAGCCTTGTTCCTGGTTCTTTTCCTCTGCCTTTATGGAGTCCTGCAGCTGGGAATATTTCCTGGAAATGTCCTCATCATCATAAAGCAGGCCATCAGTTCTCTCCCCTTCTTTTAATTCGTCTCCAATTTATTTAATCCTATTCAATAATTGAAAACTAAATTGTCTAGAATTATTTAGTAAGCAGAATAGATTTGCAGGGGTTTGATTTATCAAACCTGAATTTAAAAAAGGGATAAACTAGAGAAACTAGATAGACTGAGTTGGCTGGAGTAGAACGTAAGCCGAATTCTGTTCCCGCTCGAGCTTGAAGCTTTAACAGGGGTGGTTATTTATCTGACCCCTTATTAAGGGCTTAGCGGCCTACCCGCCCCTGAGACGGGCCATCTCGAGATGGGGCTTATTTGGCCTTGCTCCAGATGGGGTTTACCGAGCTCCTGATGTCACCATCAGGACGGTGAGCTCTTACCTCACCGTTTCACCCTTACCCTGTGAGACGATGGCATAGCCTATCTCCCAAGGCGGTTTGTTTTCTGTGGCACTTTCCTCCGATTGCTCGGAGTCGCTGTTAGCGACCATCCTGCCCTGTGGAGTTCGGACTTTCCTCCCCTCACTTCGCCTTAGGCGAAGGAGGAGCAACCACCTCATCTACTCCAGCCGTTATCTTTATACCATATTGCTCTAATTTTTTATAGAGGTTACTGCGGGGAGTATCGATTTCTCTTGCAGTCTGAGAGATATTCCAGTTGTTTTCTTCAAGCTTTGCCAGAATGAAATTTTTTTCTGCTACTTCTCTAAATTCTTTCAAGCTTTTTATTTTCTCTTCCTTTGGAAGATGTATATGTATCTCCTCTCTAATTTTCTCTGGCAAGCCTTTTCTATCAATTACATCTGATTCACCCATGATGATTAACCTTTCCACCAAATTCTTCAGCTCCCTTACATTCCCCTTCCAAGGGTACTTCATCATAGCCTTTATAGCATCATCTGAAAATTTTTTGACTTTGAAATTATTCTCTTCAGCAAAGATTTTTGAGAAATATTCGATGAGCAGTGGAATGTCTTCTTTTTTCTCTCTCAATGGAGGAGAATAAAGGGGAACAACATTTAAACGAAAATACAGGTCATCTCGAAAATTTCCTTCTTTTATTTCTTTCGGTAAATCTTTATTGGTCGCAGCAATAACTCTCACATCCACCTTATTGATTTTGCTTGAGCCAACTTTCTGGACTTCCCCTTCCTCGAGTACGCGTAAAACCTTTGATTGGGTCTTAAGGCTCATATCACCTACTTCATCCAAAAAAATTGTCCCTTCGTCGGCCTGCTCAAATTTACCTGTTTTCCTTTCAGTAGCCCCTGTAAAAGCACCTTTCTCGTGTCCAAATAGCTCACTTTCGATCAACTCCTCAGGAATAGCAGCGCAATTCACCTGCACAAACTTCTCTTTCGCCCTCAAACTATGTGCATGCATAGCTCTGGCTATTAGCTCTTTGCCAGTGCCGCTCTCACCACTGATGAGAATCGTAGCATTAGTAGGAGCTGTTTTAAGAATATTTTTCCAGAGGTTTTTCATTAGGGGATGATTTCCCATAAGCTCATACTTTTTCTCGGCTTTTTTTCTTAAATCCAAACATTCTTGACGAAGTTCACTCTGGCTCAAAGCATTCCGAATACTGAGTAATACCCTGTCTCTATGCAGAGGTTTTTCGAGGAAATCAAAGGCACCTAATTTTGTGGCCTCAACAGCTGTTTGGATCGTTCCATGCCCTGAAATCATGATAACTTCAGGAGAATAGGGACGTTTCCTTACTTCTGCTAAAACTTCTAAGCCGTCTTTACCTGGCAGTTTGACATCCAGCAGGATTAAATCCAAACCAACTGTTTCCTCGACAATATCCAAGCCCTGTTCGCCATCTTCTGCCTCTAGAAAAGTGTAACCTTCATACTCCAGAATCATTTTTAGTGATTTCCGGATATTTTCTTCATCATCAACGATTAATATCTTTGATTTAAGATTCTTCTTCATCTTCATTCCTCATTTTAATAGTTTAACACAGATTGTCCTAACAAACTATAAATAATACAGTTAGTTCTTCTAGTTTGTCTAGTTTTTTTGGCGAATTTATTGTAAGATTTATCCGGAAAATGTCGAAACCTTTAATTCTCATTTTGCTGATTATAGTCATCAGCACTGTAGGCTTCCATATAATTGAGGGGTGGCCTTTTCTTGATTGTTTTTATATGACAATAATCACTATTTTCACAGTCGGATTCGGAGAAGTAAGGGAGCTCTCTCCTTCAGGTCAGATATTTACTATCTTTGTGATTCTGGGAGGCGTAGGTACAGCCATATTTGCCTTTACTAAATTGGCCGAGATTACCTTTGAAGGGGGAATAAATAAATTTTTACGGAGAAAAAGAATGGAAAGAAAACTGCGAAATCTCAAAGATCACTATATTATCTGCGGCCACGGCCGAATAGGAAGAATCGTTAGAGAAAGACTGGAAGAAGAAAAACTCTCTTATGTCGTGGTTGATAATAAAAGAGAAAAATTAGAAGAGCTTATAGATTCCAAATATTTCCTTTATATCGAAGGAGATGTGACCCATGAAGAAACATTAATCAGGGCGGGAATCAAAAAAGCCAAAGGGCTGGCTGCCCTGCTTCCTACAGATGCAGATAATCTCTATTTAGTTTTAACCGTTCGGTTGCTAAATCCTTCTGTTTTCATTCTCTCCAAAGCCATGGATGAAGAGGGTGAAAGAAAGATCCTCCAGATTGGCGCGAACCGAGTAGTCAGTCCATACAAGCTTAGTGGATTGAAAATTGCCCAGGCTTTGATCCGGCCCACAGTGGTAGATTTTATAGATGTTATCATCAGAAGAAAAGAGCTAGCGTTGTTTATGGAAGAATTCATTGTCAAAAAAGATACCAATATTGTTAATCGCAGCCTTAATGACTGTGCCATAAGAACCAGGGCCAATGTCATTGTAGTTGCCTTGAAAAAGCCCGGAGAAGAACTTGTTTTCAATCCGTCGCCAGATTTAAAGATAGGATCAGGGGACACTCTCCTTGTTCTCGGTGATCAGCAGTCAATAAATTTATTCGAAGAACTTTATTTATAAAATCAGTCTGGAGGGATTTGATATACTCAAATGTAAATAATCTTTTGTTTTGTAAAAATATTTTATTTGACTTTCATAAAAGAGTCCTCAATCTACTTTATAATCAATAAGATAATTAAAACTCATCTTGGCCCACATATTGCTGTAAGGATTTACTATGAATTCAGTATTATGTTGTTTTTTATTCTGTCATTGCACAAAATTTGATAATCGCAGATTAATGTATTAAAGTGAAATACGTGAAACATAAAATTTCTTTTATACTTGTAATCTTAGGTTTCCTGATTTTCTCTTCAATTTATTCTTTTACGCAGCAAAGTCAAAGCAAATATTTCGAGTTGGAGAATGGCCTCAAGGTCTTCCTCCAGGAAAGGCATACGCTCCCGCTCCTGAATATAACCATAGCAGTCAATGTTGGTTCTAAAGATGAAACAGATGAGACAAGCGGGTTAGTACACATCCTTGAACATTGTATCCTCTTCGGAGGAACAGAATTGCGCTCCGGCAGCGAAATTAGAAAAGATATAAGGAATCACGGAGCTTATTTCAATGCGCATACTGAGCGAGATCTTATTACTTTCGACATTTCTCTTCCATCTGAATATGCAGACTTTGCCCTTCAAAATCAAAGAGAAATCTTATTCAACTTAAAACTGTCACAGGAAGAAGTTGAGAAAGAAAAAGAAGTCATTCTTGAAGAAATAGCTCAAATTAAAGATGACCCTTTAAGGTATGCATCCTCCTTGATCTACCAAAATCTGTATAAAAATCATCCTTATCAAAATCCAATCATCGGAAGCGAGGAAATTATTAACGCTGCAACTCCTGAAAAGATAGAAGAATTTTATCGAGGATTCTTTATCCCCTCAAACTGTTCTTTAGCTGTTGTTGGAGAATTCAACATTGAAGAAATGGAAGAAAAAGTAAAAAACAGTTTTGGGAATTTAAAAAAAGAAGAATTCTCCCCTTTAAAATACGAGAAAACTCTTCCTGTCCAAAAAACTATCGAAATTGAGGAAGAAATGGACGTCAATCAGGCTTATCTACTAATCGGGATGCCTGGCCCTGATTACAATCATTCTGATCAATATTTGGTTGACCTGTTGGTCCAAGTTCTTGGGCGAGGTCTTAATCCCATGCTTGGGCTTGCTCTCCGAGGCAGGAGAAATCTGGTCCAAAATATATCCATGCAATATACGGCTCAAAAATATGGAGGCGCCATTTTAATCATCCTTAACCTGGAGCCAAAAAACCTGAAATCAGCAAAAAATGCAGCCATTCGATTCCTCAAACAATCGAGAAGAGAACGATATTCGAAAAATGACTTTTTACCCGATGACCAATTATATGCTTTAGATTTTCTGGAATGCGCCAAAAATCAGATCAAGTTTGATCTTTTTCGATCGAGAGAAAAAGGTCTTAATGTTGCCAATTCTCTTGCCCGATATCTGCTTCTAAATGAAGACAATGAAAGAGGCAGTTATATTGAGAACATGGAGAAGGCACGTTCTTCTGATTTAAGAAAAGCGGCAGCTAAATATTTAAGTACAGGAAAATACGTAATTGTATCTATTCTTCCTAAAAAGAAAAAATAGAACTTTGAGAATGTTCACAGTCCAGAAAATCTCTAAAATTGTGGTTTCAATCTTTCTTTTTCTGATTTCTTTATCGACGAGCTTTTCTGGTCAAAACACTCCTCTTCAGAAAAATATGTCCCAGAAAAAGGTTTTTCCCAATGGGCTCACTCTGATTTATCAAAAGGATGAATCCTCTGCAATTACTTTCCTTCAGATCCTCATCAAGGGCGGAACAGGGGCTGTACCAGAAGGAAAGGATGGGTTGGCTTATATGACCACACGCTTGTCCATAGATATCCCTGATCGAGGTAAAATTCAAGAGTTGATGAAACAGGCTTCGAGGATACACATGAACTGCAAAGGAGATTATTCTCTTATCAACTTAAACTGTTTGTCAGAAAATCTAGAAGACTCGCTAAAAGTCTTGATTAAAATAATCAAAAAGCCTCTTTTCTCAGGATTGAGAATAGGCAGAATCAAGGAATTTATGAGTCATCAGAGCAAAGCTATCAATGATGATCCCACTATCATGGCCAACAATGCTCATCTTCAATCTTTCTTTGGAAAGACAGCTTATGGAAGCTCTGTCTACGGCACCGAAGATTCATTAAAGGCAATTAAGAAAAAGGATATTGAAGGTTTTTATAAAAAACATTTTAAAGCAGGTAACATGATTGTATCTGTTTCTTCTGATCTAGATGAAAAGGTGTTGATTGAATTGGTGCAGAAATACTTTAGCAAATTCACTCCAGGAAAAGCCGAAGAAGTGAAGCCAGGAGGTGCAATTTTACCTGAAGAAAAGTATATCTTTCATGAAAAAGATACTAAACAAACCCTTATTTCCATAGCTTTTCCACTTCCAGTACCTACGCCCAAAAATTTCGTTTTGGCTCACATGGTTGAAAATCTTTTAGGAAAAGGTGTGGACTCAAAGCTCTGGTTCTTAAGATCAAAGAAAAAACTCGCCTACAATGTCAATTCCTACGCAACACAGATGAAGGGAGGAGGTATTCTCAATGCTTACCTGGAGACAGAGAATAAGAATTTAGATACAGCTCTTGATGCTTTAAAAGAGGTTCTCCTCTCTCTTCACGAAAAAGGAATTACAGAAGAAGAACTTCAGGCAACTAAAACTAACACAAAAGCATATTTTCTTCGAGGCAACGAAACAAAAGAAAGGAGAGTTTCGACTCTCTCTTACTTTGCGGTTGTAGGCCTTGGCCATGAATTTCTGGATCAATTCCCTGCAGAGATAGATGCTGTAAACCTTGAAGAGATAAATTCTTATCTCAAAGAGATTCTAAATCCTGAAAAAGGAGCAGATGTTATCATTGGTCCTAAAATTGAAAAAGACCTCCCACCATCTCAAAAAAATTGGGGACAGTCCCCAATTCTCATGAAGTCTACTTCATCTAAGCGAAGGTCAGCAGGTGAAAAAACCGTTTGAAGGCGGAGCGGGCACGGTTCCCAAAATGCTTTTTGGGGGAGCGAAGCCTGAAACCGAGCAGCTTTTGCCTCGCTGGGGCAAAAGTTGCGTGTTTTGGAATCCACTGACCTGAGCTCTTTATTTTACAGTTAACACAGGCTTGCCGAGCATCTTTTCATCGACTTGGATGCCGAGTCCTGCTTTTGAAGGAACCTCAAGCTGTCCGTCTTTTCTCGTTGGAGCATCTTCCGCAAGATGGACATCATTGTAGCTGTTAAAGTCCGTAGATGTGAAATAAAATTCTGATTGTGTACTTCCAACAAGGTGAGCAATGGTAGCAGTCGTAACATCACCTCCCCAACTGTCCTCAATAGTCATCGCAATTCCGAGTGATTCACATAAATCTCTCAGTTTTTTTGTTTTAGCCAAACCTCCCAGCCTAGAAATTTTAAGATTCACTACATCCATGGCTCCTTGATTATAAGCTTTTAAGAGTGGACTAATTCCATTGATTACTTCATCTAATACCATTGGCAACCGAGTGTGCTCACGGATGACGAGGCACTCTTCAAGAGTAGAGCAAGGTTGCTCAATGTAGAGGTCTTCTCCTGCTAGGGCGTTAACTACTCGAATCGCTTTGTGCATAAGCCATCCTGTATTCGCATCAGCCACGAGTGTATCTCCAGCTTTAATTACTTTAAGGACACTCTTGATACGCTTTATATCCTCGTCAGGTTCGCCTCCCACTTTGAGCTGGAATCTTCGATACCCCTCCTTCCTGAATCGCGTCACATCATCTGCCATTTCTTCTGGAGAACCCTGAGATATGGCTCTATAAAGGGGAAAGCTTTCTACATACCGTCCTCCTAGTAGAGTGCAGACTGGAACACCTGTTACCTTACCGAGTATATCCCAGCAAGCAATGTCGAGTGGTGATTTTATGTAATTATGCCCGGTCATTGCAGAGTCCATTAGGCTATTTATAACATTAATCTGACAAGGATCTTTCCCCACAAGAAGAGAACCCATCTCTTCGATTCCGCTGGGCACTCCCCTTGCATAAGCATCCATATAAGCAGAGCCAAGAGGACAGACTTCCGCAAAACCTTTCACTCCCTCATCAGTGGAAATCCTAACTATTGTACTTACAAAGGAGGTTACAGCATGTCCTTTAGACCAGGCGTATTTGTGATCCAGAAGTTTATAGCTAACCTGGTAAACATCGATCTGTGTGATTTTCATGAGATGCTTTTGCTTATTCTATAAGCTTGCCAGTTTATTCAAATCCTCCCAATCCTCGTCAACCTGCTTTTGGATTTCCTCTAGAATCCAGGAATTTTCTTCTTTGAAAAGATGGCGAAATCTGCCTTGAGGCTTGAGCCATTCTAAAACTGGCTTTTTTTCTTTTGGCTTATAGTTTATTTTGTATTTACCCTCTTCAACTTCGTAAAGAGGCCAGACACAGGTATCGACAGCAGTCTGAGTCAATCTTACTCCCTGAGATTCATCATATTTCCATTCTGTCGGACAGATACAAAGTACATTCAAGAAGGCAGGCCCTTCTATTTCAAAGGCTTTTTTCGCTTTGTTGTAAAGGTCTTGCCAACGGTTTGGACTTGCCTGGGCAACATAAGGAATATTATGGGCAACTAAAACTTTTGTTAAATCTTTTCTACGCTGTATTTTGCCCGGGCTTTGAGTTCCAGCAGGCGAGGTGGTGGCAGAAGCACCGAGAGGTGTTGCTGAAGACCTCTGGCCTCCTGTGTTGGCGTAGGCATTGTTATCATAACAGACATAAACAATGTCATGCCCTCTTTCCACAGCCCCAGAAAGCGCCTGAAGCCCTATATCATATGTTCCTCCATCTCCTCCGACACCTAAAAATTTTATCTTCTTCTCTTCGGGAATGCTGCCTTTTCTCTTTAAGGCTTTATACATGGCCTCAACACCAGCAATAGTCGAGGCTGCATTCTCAAAGGCTGAATGCACCCAGGTAACATTCCATGATGTCCGGGGGAAAATGGTTGTACAGACCTCTAAACAGCCTGTGGCATTAGCAATGATGAGAGGGTCCTCTGTAGCTCTCAATATTATCTTGAAAATGAGGGGAATTCCACATCCAAGACACATCCCATGTCCTGCAACCAATCTATCTTCCAAGGAAGCTAAATCCTTTAATTTTGCCATTTTGTTCTCCTTTCTTTTACTCTCTTAGGTTAATGTAACTGTAGATCTCCTCAATCTTTCCCGTCTCTGCAATCTTTTCCAGCTTAGATGAAACCTCTTTGAAATGCTCAACTTGGATATCCCTACCTCCCAGTCCGTATACATAATTTACGATTTTAGGATGTTCCTCATAATCATAAAGGGCAGAACGGATCTCGGTGAAAAGAGGTGCTCCAAAAGCTCCTGGACTTGATGAGCGGTCTAATACAGCCACAGCCTTCATTTTCTTCAGTGTCTCTGCAATTCTCTGATAAGGAAAGGGACGAAAGATTCTGGGTTTGAGAAGGCCAATTTTCTTCCCCTCTGAGCGCAACTCATCTACAGCATCTTTACATGTACCTGCTGCAGAACTCATGACCACAAGACATATCTCCGCATCATCCATTCTGTATTCTTCGAAAAATCCATACTCACGCCCAAATTTCTGTCCGAAATCCTTGCCTACTTCTTCAATAACTTGAGGAGCATTTTCGATGCCTTCAATCTGATTTCTTTTATGTTCGAAATAATAGTCTGTGAAATCAATTGGTCCTACTGTCATCTTGCGATCCGTATCGAGAAGAGGATATACTGGTTTGTACTCTCCTACAAACTTTTTTACTTCATCATCTTCTTCAACTTGGATAACTTCCATAGAATGACTGATGATGAATCCATCCAATCCAACTAAAACCGGAGTTCTGACATCCAGATGTTCAGCAATACGAAAAGCCTGAATAAAATTATCATAGGCCTCCTGACAGTTCTCCGAATATATCTGAATCCATCCTGAATCTCTAGCGCCCATGGTATCACTGTGATCCCCATGGATATTTATGGGAGCACTCAGAGATCGATTGGCAATGGCCGCCACAATGGGAAGCCTCAAGCCAGCAGCAATGTAGAGCATCTCCCACATGAGGGCTAAACCCTGGGAGGCAGTAGCAGTCATAACCCTCCCCCCTGCTGAAGCAGCGCCAATGCAGACGCTCATGGCACTGTGTTCACTCTCCGGACAGACAAATTCTCCGGATATCTTCCCATCAGCTCTAAATTGAGCGATTGTCTCAACAATGGCCGTGGAGGGAGTAATAGGATAGGCTGCCATAACATCAGGATCAATCTGTCGAACTGCTTCGGCAATTGTTTGATTGCCGTTTAAAGTCTTGAATTCACTCATTTGGCACTCCCTTCGGCAAACTCGATCTTCTCTTTGACCATGATGATTGCTTTTTCTTTTGGAGGACATTCAACAGAACACATTCCACACCCCGTACAGTAGTCATAGTTAATGCCCTTCACTTTGTCTCCCTCTACAAGAATGGCAAAATGTGGGCAATATAGCCAACAAAAAAAGCAATGGATGCAGTTTTCTTCGATGAATTGTGGCTTTTTCCCTGAACGCCAAGTTCCAGTTAAGTTTTTCACGGAATTCCCTGCATCGAGATTGATAGTGCCGATTGTTAATTCTTTCCAACTTTCTTTTTTCATCCTTCCTTTACCTCCTTAAAGCCCCTGTCAACTGTACGCAAATTCATCTCAACAACTTCGGGACGCAATTTTTTCCCCAGAGAAATTTTTAAATTTTCTTTAAATTTCTTTAAATCCATAAAACCTGTTACTTTTATTAATGCAGAAACCATAGGAACATTAGGGATAGCTCTGCCCAGCTCATCAGAAGCTATTGAATAGGCATCCAAGGCATAAATTTTTCTATCTCCCAATGAAAGCTTTTCCCGGATAAGAGGAATCTCTGCAGTGGTATTCATTAAGAAAATTGCATCTTCTTTTGCCCCACCAGTGATATCCACCAAACCTAAGAGGCTGGGATCAGTTACAATCACTATATCCGGATAATAAACTTGACTGTGAGAACGGATAGGCTTGGTGCTTAGGCGGTTGAAAGCTAATATAGGAGCCCCCCTTTTTTCAGCTCCGAATTCAGGGAAAGCCTGAACATATTTGCCCTCTTCTGTGGAGAGGACATCCGCCAGTATTACGGCTGCTGTGACTACGCCCTGACCTGCTCGACCATGCCAGCGTATCTCGATCGTTTCTTTCATTAAACCTCCTTTTTTTTAAAAATAATCATTGCTTCTTCTGCTGTTTACTCCTTACTCCTCACTTTTTACTGATTTCATCATTCCTTTAAATCTGTTCGGCCTTCTAAAGCTTTTTTAATGGTAACCTGATCTGCATAATCTATGTCAGAACCCACAGGTAATCCCATGGCCAATCTGGTTAACTTCAGCTTAAAATCTTTTAAAATTTTCGCTAAAAAGTGAGCGGTGGCTTCTCCATCCACAGTTGGGTTGGTGGCAATGATGACCTCTTTAAAATTACCTTTCTCGATTCTTTTGACCAGCTTCTCAGTTTTCAGCTCTTCTGGCCCTATTCCATCTAAAGGAGAAAGGCTTCCTAAGAGAACATGATATCTTCCATTATAGATTCCAGTCTTTTCTATTGATGCTATGTTAAAGGGTTCTTCAACCACACATAAATATTCATCGCTTCTGCCCGAATCGGAACAGTACTGGCAGGGATCAACATGGGTGATGTTGTTACAGGTGGAACAGTAGAATATACTTTTTTTAGCTTCTTTAATGGCCTCGGCTAAATTGTCAGCATCCCGTTGGTCAAGACCAAGGATATAGAAAGCAATTCTTTGGGCAGTTTTAGCTCCAATACCTGGAATTCTTTTTAACTCTTCTATAAGACGATTCAAAGGCTGAGCAAATTCATACATCATTAGAAAAGTCCCGGAATATTGAATCCTGCTCCTAAAGCTCCCAATTTTTTTGATAAACTCTCATCCACTTTCGCGTTAGCATCATTAAAGGCAGCTGTGACTAAATCCTGTAGCATTTCAACATCATCTTTATTCACTACCTCGGGATCTATGGTAAGAGAAATTAAACCTTTTGTTCCATCTAGAACTACTGTCACCATACCTCCACCACTGGAACCTTCCACTCTCATTTCCGTCAATTCCTTCTGGAGCTTTTCCTTCATTTCTTTAGCCTGTTGTATCATTTTTTGCAAATTGGCTATATTTTTCATTTTATCTCTCCTGTATCCGTCTAGATTTATTACTCTTTATCCTTTGCTCTTTTTATAGGCTCGACCGAAATGACCTGGGCTTTGAATAAATCCATAAAATATTGAACATTACGATCTTTAAGGGCAGCTTCCACTTCTTTTTCTCTCCTGTTTCCTTCCTCAATGATTTCCTCAGATATTTTTACCTTTACTTTCTCTCCCACAATTTCGGATGCAGTTTTCTCCAGCAAATTCATCTCTTTCTGAAGGGTATCAGTGTAAAATTTCTTTCTTCCTGAAAAAAATATTTCTAAGGATTTGGGACTCTGCGCACCATCCTTTTTTGCCCGAAGATGGCTTGCCTCACCCTTAAGCTTAGCGGATGAGTATTGGGCTAGAATTGCTGCTAAAGAGCTTTTTTCTTTTTGAAGTGTATTTATTAATTTCTCAACAATCTCTTTCTCATTGATTCCTTTGGTTAGGCTTTTTTTTTCTTTGGCTTGAGGGATTGAATCTGTCTTTATTTCCTTTTCTTCATCGGCCGTCTTAGGAGCTTTTATCTCTGAAGTAGTTTTTGATGCCCTGATTATTTCTTGTTTAAAATCCTCTAATTCTTTTATTATATTTTTTATGGGAATAAGCTTTTTAAAGTGGCACAATTTTACTAACAGGACTTCTAAATATATTCGAGGGTGGGAAGAGAATTTTAACCCTTGCTCTTCCTGTTGAAGCACTGAAATATATCGAAGGATATCCTCAGAAGATGCCTTTTTAGCCTCTTCTCTCAGAGCATTTATCTCCTCTTCATTTAGAGGGATTAGGTCTTGAGGTTTTTCGATGGATTCAACCAATAATAAATTTCTAAAATGCTGAATCAGCTCCTTGTAAAAATAACGGAGATCATAACCCCTCTCGATAAGTTTGTCTATCAGAGGAAAAACTTTATCCGATTTCTCTTCCATAATCATTGATGAAAATTCAAAGAGAATCTCTCGGCTTATAGTTCCTAGGATCTCTTTTAAATCTTCATCGTTGATCACTTCTCCAGAGAAAGCCACAGCCTGGTCAAGCAAACTCTGAGCATCCCTCAAACTCCCATCAGCCGCCTCAGCTATAAGATTCAGACCAGAGGAGGAAATTTCAATCTTTTCTTTTTGAGTGATATCCAACAAATGATTGATAATATCTTTCTGAGAGATCTTTTTGAATTCAAAGTGCTGACAACGAGATATTATGGTTGCAGGGATCTTATGGAATTCTGTAGTCGCGAAAATAAAAACAGTATGAGGAGGAGGCTCTTCCAGAGTTTTTAACAGAGCATTGAAAGCCTCGCGGGTCAGCATATGGACTTCGTCGATAATAATGACTCTATTTCGGCTGTGGAGTGGCTTATACCTTACTCCTTCACGAAGGGATCTGACCTCATCAATGCCGCGATTAGAGGCACCATCAATCTCGAGAACATCGACTGAGCGATCTTCATTAACAGCCTTACAAAATTCACATTTGTTGCACGGAGTAGGAGTGGGACCCTGTTGGCAATTTAAGGCTTTGGCAAGGATCCGGGCGGCAGTTGTTTTTCCAACACCCCTCATCCCGGAAAATATGTAAGCCTGGGCGACTCTATTATTCTTGACAGCATTTTCCAGGGTCTGAACAACAGCCTTCTGACCGATCATTTCATCAAAAGTCTTTGGCCTGTATTTCCGGGCATAGATTAAATAGGTCATTTCATCAGGTTTTGAGTTTATAGTAAGGAATAATTACTTTCTTCTTATTTGGACACAATATATTAACACAATTTCTCATGAATTCAAAAAATTACTTGAGTTTGATTAAAAGAATTTACTCTCATATAATACATCTTTTTGCATACAGTAAAAACATATAAATTTTTAGGGATTTAAATAAATCCTGACTAGATAAGCTAAACAAACTGGATAAACTAAAGTAATGGAAGAAAAGAGAAAGATCCCAAAAGTGTATAGGTTTTTCAATAAACGTAACCGCGACCTCACCTCTGGAAATATTTCCAAGAATATATGGGTTTTAGCCTGGCCTATGATGATGGGAAACATTTTACAGACAGCATTCAATGTTGTTGACATGATTTTTGTCGGTAAATTGGGCGCGGAAGCCATCGCTGCAGTTTCTCTGAGTGGAATGATCCTCATGTTAATTATCACTTTAATAATTGGCATTGGTATCGGGACTACAGCT
>Ga0114921_10000346_pt1 | contig 19677 bp, 15 predicted proteins | sample BentaG_FD_87016 | JGI IMG/M metagenome (GOLD analysis project Ga0114921, IMG submission 87016) | Deep subsurface microbial communities from South Atlantic Ocean to uncover new lineages of life (NeLLi) - Benguela_00093 metaG | ecosystem: Environmental > Aquatic > Marine > Oceanic > Sediment ... | reverse complement strand
TCGGTGGGTACGCCGAGGTACTTGAGGGCGGTGAAGAACTGCTCCGCCTGCTCCATGGGGCACCTGTGGTCCTCCTCGCTGTGGATGATGAGGGTCGGCGTCTTCACGTCCTCCACGTACCTGATGGGCGACTTCGCCATGTACTTCTCCTCATCGGCCCAGGGGAGGCCGTCCATCTCCCGCGGCGTGAAGGTCCACCCGATGTCGCTGCAGCCGAACATGCTCACCCAGTTGCAGATGCTCCGCTGGGTGACGGCCGCCCTGAACCTGTCCGTGTGGGTCACTATCCAGTATCTCAGTTGAACTGTAGAACACTTTTGTTTTAATTCGTCTTGAAAGTGGGGAGCGCGCGGCGGAAGACGAAGGGAATTCATCTCATCCCGCGCGTCCCCAAAAATACAAAGTCCGACGGACAAGTTAAGCCTTTTCCACGATAGGCGAACTTAGGCGAAAATAGGCGAAAAACGATTCATGCCGCGAAGTTGTACATAAGCGGATTCCAAATTTATACATAAGGGGAAGTGGGTCAAAGCGTCAGTTGACTCCCGTCTTTATAGTGAATGTTCACGAGGGGCGCGCCGTTGTCTCGCTCGACTACCGACACGCTCCTTATTTCCTCGAAATCCAGTCGCCTTTTCGAATGGATTATAACACTACAGTTTATTCTCTTGACAAACCGTGGACCGAATACCGTAACACGTTTCGGCGTGGAGGGGTGGGGGGGTCTTGTGGGGATAACGATAGTAGGGTATTTCTCGACAGGTTTAAGGGAGAAGTTGAAGGCCTCGAAGGATTTATAGGTAGCCTGTGACCCGTTTCAACTGGCGCGGGCTTGGGTCTGAAGGACCAAACTCACCTCTTAGTATCAACCTCCGGAGTTCCCAGAACTATGATGTGAGGGCATCGCAGAGGTGGGACATCCCTAAACTCTCGGTCTTCAGGGTCTACCCAGCCCTGGGCCGCCAGCACCTGGAACTCGTGCATGAAGCTGTGGCCGTAGGCCCCCCGGGGGCCGCCGTGGATCTCGACCATCATCGGGTACCTCTTATCCTCCTCGAAGCCGGGCGGCCTCATGATCCAGCCCTCGACGGTGTGGCCCGCCGACGATCTGAACTCGAACCGCTCGTGGCCGCATAGGTTCATGGAATCCACCCACCTCCTGTTGAGGTCCGTTAGCTGCCTTTGCCCATCAACCTCCTTCACCCAGAGTTCTATGGGGCTCGTCGTCCCCAGGGTCGTATAGGCTATGGCACCGTTCTCCGCCATGCTCCAGGCCTCTACGCTGTTGTCTACGCCTCCCAGGACGGCCTCGACATCGCCTCCGGAGCGGGGAACCCCGTATAGGCGTGCGACCCCTCCGTAGGTCGATGTGAAGTGGAGGGCGTCGCCATCTGGGGACCACCCCGGGTTCGGGTTCGGCGACGAAATCTTCACGTCGCAGCTGAGCTTCGTCCCGATGTCCTGGTCGAAGTCGCGGGTCAGGTTCTTCGACTCCCCGCCCTCTACGGGTAGGAGCCAGATGTCCTGGTTTGTGGCTAGGCCCCTCCTGAAGTCGTGGCCAGTGTAGGCGATGGCGTCTCCATCGGGCGAGGGCCTCAAGGCGGTGATGGTCCGTTTCCCCTCCGTGAGCCTTGCGGGCTCGCCACCCTTCGCGTCCACTTTGTAGACGTGCCTGGCCCTGGTCAGGTCGGCGTCCTCGTTGAGGTTGCTGATGAAAGCGACGGCCCTGCCCCTGTCCAGCCACTCCGCGGAGTCCACATCGAGCTCGCCCTCCGTTACCTGGCGGGGCTTCCCTCCCCTCGTCCGGATCGTGAAGACGTGCTTCCTGATTCCAGGGAAGAAACCCCTGGCGTTGTACTTGTACTGGATGCGCTTGACGACCTTTACGTCGCCCTCCTGCTCCTCCGCCGGGAAGGGCGAGATGAACAGTATCCGCCTGCCGTCGGGGGACCGCCTGGGGGACTCCACACCGCGCTTCATGTCCGTGAGCTTCCGGGCCTCGCCGCCGCCGGTTGGAATCACGTACAGCTGTGGCTTCCTCTCCTCATCCCCCTCGTGGGGAGGGGTCGAGGTGAAGAGCAGCATTCGACCGTCAGGGGACCAGCGGGGATGCTTGTCCTTCCCCCTGCCCGCAGTGAACTGGAAGACATCGCCGGCCTCGACGTCTACGGTCCAGATGTCGCTCACGTATTCATCCTCGTCGTAGTCGAGGGTTGTGTGAACGAAGGCTATGCGGCCCCCGTCCGGGGATATCTGGGGATCGGAGATAATCCGCAGGCGCATCAGGTCCCTGACTTCCATGTTTCTCTTCCTAGGCATGTGAACAACCGTACATATTTTGCTGGCTCTTTTAAAAATGAGTGCCGTTGCTGTTCATCACTGCTAAGACAGGAGGTCTTCCAAGATGAATGGAGGTCCGTTTGTTACACAATTGGCGGACACGACCGGCTCGCGCCGGGACGCGCGTCACAATATTGAGAAGCCATTTGGACCGGTGAAAATAGGCTGGAGGGGCGTTAACCCTTCTTCATTATGTATTCGTGTATCGCCTTGGCGGCCTTCTTCCCGGCACCCATGGCGCTTATGACAGTAGCCGTTCCACTTACGACGTCGCCGCCCGCGTAGACGCCCTCTATGCTCGTGCGGCCGGTCTCCTCGTCGACGACGATGGTGTTCCACCTCGTCGTATCCAGTCCCTCGGTTGTCTGCTGGATGATGGGGTTCGGCGTCTGGCCGATGGCGATGACGACGGTGTCGACGTCGATCCTGAACTCCGAGTCCTCGATGGGGATGGGGCGCCGCCTTCCCGAATCGTCGGGCTCGCCCAGACTCATGCGGATGCACTCAACCTGCCTCATGTAGCCCCGGTCGTCGCCTATGAACCTGACGGGGTTGGTGAGGAGCCTGAAATCGATGCCCTCCTCCTCAGCGTTCTCCGCCTCCTCGTGCCTGGCCGGCATCTCCTCTCTGCTCCGCCTGTAGATGATGTAGACCTTCTTGGCGCCGAGCCTGAGGGCGGAGCGGGCCGAGTCCATGGCCACATTCCCGGCCCCGATGACCGCGACGACGTCCCCGACGGTTATCGGCGTGTCGTACTCAGGGAACCTGTAGGCCTTCATCAGGTTTGTCCTTATCAGGAACTCGTTGGCAGAGTAGACACCCTTCAAGTTCTCCCCCGGCAGGTGGAGGAATCGGGGGAGGCCGGCGCCGCTGCCGATGAAGACGGCGTCGAACCCGTCGGCGAAGAGTTCGGAGACCGTGTGGAGCTTCCCGATCATGGCGTTGAGGTGGAGTTCTACGCCGAAGCTCTTGACGTATCCGACCTCGGCTTGGACTATCTCCTTCGGCAGCCTGAACTGGGGTATGCCATACATGAGGACCCCGCCGGCCGTGTGGAGGGCCTCGAACATCTCAACCTCGTGGCCCAGCTTCGCCAGCTCAGCCGCAACGGTCAGCCCCGCGGGCCCAGCGCCGACCACGGCAACCCTGCCACCGGTCTTTTCCGGCGGGTTCGGGTTATCGGCGCCGTGCTCCATCTCCCAGTCGGCGGCGAATCGCTCGATGCGGCCTATGGCGATGGGTTCCCCCCTGATGCCGAGGACGCAGAGCTTCTGGCATTGGTTCTCCTGGGGGCAGACCCGTCCGCAGATGGCGGGGAGGGCGTTCTTCTCCTTGATCTTCCTGATGGCCTCGTTGAACTTTTTCTCCTTGACGAGCTTGACGAAGGCGGGTATATCGATGTCGACGGGGCAGCCCTTCACGCACTGGGGGTTGGGGCAGGCGAGGCATCGGAGGGCCTCCCCCACCGCCATATCCTCCGTGTAGCCTTGAGCCACCTCGTCGAAGTTGTGTATCCGCTCCTCAGGTGGCTGCTTGGGCATCTCAACCTGGGGCTTGCCTGCCGCCATCAGGACCCCTCTCCCTCGCAGAGGACCATGGCTATCTTCTCCTGGGGGTTGTAGTACCTCATCCGAGAGATCAGCTCGTCGAAGTCGACCTTGTGACCGTCGAAATCGGGGCCATCGACGCAGGCGAACTTGGTCTCTCCGCCAACTGTCACCCTGCAGGCGCCGCACATACCCATGCCGTCGACCATGACCGGGAAGAGGTTGACGGTCGTCGGTATCCCGTAGGGCCTCGTCATCTCCGAGACCTCTTTCTGCAGCGAGGTCGGGCCGATGGTGAAGACGCGGTCGAATTTCCTCTCGCTCAGAAGGTCCCTGAGGAAGTCGAGGCCCTCGTAGCCCTCCGACCCGTCGTCGGTGGCAACGTGAAGCTCATCGCTGACGTCTTTCATCTCGTCAACGTAGATGAGGTGATCGGAGCTACGTGCGCCCACGACGGCGACGACCTCGTTCCCCGCCTCCCGGAGGGCCCTAGCCTGGTAGTAGAGGGCGCCTACCATGACGCCTCCTCCCACCAGGAGGATGGTGCCGTAGTCCTCCACATCGATGGGGTTGCCGAGGGGTCCGAGGAAGTCGAGTATTTCCTCTCCCTCCTCCAGCTCACCTAGAAGAAGGGAGGTCTTCCCTACCTTGGCGAAGACTATGGTGACAGCCCCCCCATCGGCGTCCGCGTCGGCTATGGTGATGGGTATCCTCTCACCCTTCTCGTGGACCCTCAGGATCACGAACTGCCCCGGCTTCGCCTTCCTCGCGATGTCGGGGGCCTCGACCTCGAACAGCTTGACGTTCGGCGTCAGGGTCCGCTTCGTCTTTATTCTGTACAAGGCGTCACCTCTCTGAAAGCGTTTCTAAAAAAGGAAGTATAGGTGGCTAATAAAAGTGAGGTCGGCCGCTATATCCATCCGAGGAGCTTCATCGCCTCGCCGACCCTGCCGAGAGCTAGGGCGTAGGCGCCGTACCGCATGTTGACATCGTACTTTTCCTTCTGCTCGTGGACATCCCAGAAAGCCCGCTTCATTCTCTGCTCTAGGCGCTGATCTACCTCCTCGGCAGTCCAGTAGTAGCCCATCCTGTTCTGGACCCACTCGAAGTAGCTGACCGTGACGCCGCCGGCGTTCGCGCAGATATCCGGGATGCGGTAGATGCCTTTCTCGTCCAGAATCTTATCCCCTTCGGGCCTGGTCGGTCCGTTGGCTCCCTCGACGATCAGCTTGGCCTTTATGTCTCCGGCGTTCTCACCGGTGATCATGTCCTCCAATGCCGATGGCACGAGGATGTCACAGTCGACTGTAAGCACATCCATAGATCCAACCTTCTTACAGCCGGGATACCCGACTACACTTCCGGTCTTTTTCTTGTGTTCCATCAGTTTCCTCGAGTCGATGCCATCTTTGTTATGGATCCCACCACTGGAGTCGCTAACCGCAACGATCTTGGCGCCTGCATCCTGGAAGTTTAAAGCGGCATAATAAGCGACGTTACCGTATCCCTGCACCGAGACCGCGGCGCCCTTTATGGGGATATTAAACGCCTTGGAGGCTTCAACGGCCGTGAAGAAGCAGCCCCTACCGGTAGCCGCAGTCCTGCCCAGGGATCCGCCGAGGTTAATGGGCTTGGCGGTGATGACTCCCGGAATGATCTTGCCTGTTACTTTGTAATACTCGTCTACAAACCAAGCCATGATCTGTGCGTTTGTGCCAACGTCGGGTGCGGGTATGTCTAGGTCAACTCCCACGAATCTGGCGATGGCGACTGCATAAGCCCTTGTAACTTTCTCCAACTCGTTTTTAGAGAGAGTTTTTGGGTTACATGCGATGCCGCCTTTTCCTCCTCCGTATGGGATGTTCGCCACTGCATTCTTCCATGTCATCCAGGCCGCTAGGGCCAGTTCCGTATCAAGATCCAAGTGAGGGAAGTACCTGATGCCGCCCTTTGTGGGGCCTCTGGCGTCGTTGTGGTGTATCCTGAAACCTTCGAAGCACTTCACCGAGCCGTCATCCATCTTTATGGGCAGAGAAACCTGCAGGACTCGTTTAGGCTTGCTGACAACCTCGTAGAAAGCGGGTTCGAGGCCCATAATATCCGAGACAGTTTTAATGGTTTTTAATTGCGCTTCCCATGGACTGAGTTTCTCGCTCAAGTCACATCTTCTTAGGTTCCAAGCATCTCATATTTAATTCTATTCATCCGTCAAAAGCCATTCACAGAGTAATATCGAGTATCCGAAAAATGCGATAGCCGATGGATCCGAAAGACTTTGGAACACATCAGCTTCAAGATGACGCCGTCTGCGCCCTTGTCCAGGACCTGCATATATGCCTGAGGTACACGATGCTCATGCAGGGCATGTATATGGGGACGAGGGCCGAGGAGAATTGACGCCGTAGAAGTCAGTGTTGTCAAGGAGGTCGTACCAGCAGTCGTTGCAGCAGAACCCGATGACGACCAGATCCAAAAGGCCCCGCTCGTTAGGACCGTCTTAACCTTGGCATCGACGAGGCCGAAGCCATAGTTCGGGTTCTCCAACGCAAGTCGGGCATGATGACATGCAGAGGCCGTAGGCCTGGCAGAGCTCGTTTTTGTTCTCGACGGCGTCTTTCAGGGGCATTGTTATCGCATCGTGGGGACAGATGGAGACTCGGATTCGGCAGCGGCTGCAAGCCGCCTCGTCGATGTGGGGTGCAAGAGGCCCAGATTTTAGGGTCGAACAACCCATTTGGGGGGGTTTTAGATGAGATCCCTGATCTTCATTATGGCCGCCGTGAAGTCTTTGGGTTCAATGCCAGGGGTCTGCACCTCTGTGTCCCGGTAGAAGCGTCTAACCACATCTAACACGCTATGCTCTTCCAGCTCGACTCCCCTCAGCATCTTTTCGAATTCGGATGTGGCCTCTTTGGGAATGGCGAAGAAGTCGCCACGTATTTGTATGCTGAGTATCGCCTTGCCTTTCATCTCCGCCCTGACCCGTATCAGTTTCCGGGCCTTGTGGTCGGCTTCGACGAATTTCACGTCGCCGGCGATCTTCACCGCCCGCCCTTCCCTCAGGCTGGCCGGCGGCGCCTCCATGTACAGCCACCCGCTGGAGGTGTGCCTCGGTTTGACCTCCTCATGGAAGGCCCTCCACTCCGTCTCGGTCGGTTCCTGCCTCACGAGTTCTACGCCGAGGAGCTCTTTGAAGGCGGCGACATACGTCTGTTTCACATTCTCTGCCGAAGGAGAGTGGCCCAGCTCCCGTCTTAAGCTGGTGACCCAGTCCCTCATGCTCTTCGCCATCTTGTCTCTGAACTTCTCGTCTGGGACCCTCAGCACCCCTGCCATCATATCGTAGTCTAGGTCGAGGATAACGTTCCCGACGAGGATGGATGCCGACTCGTGCATGCCTGCGCCGTTACCCGAGATCTTCCTGCCTCCGACGACGACATCGTTGAGGGGTTTGAACTCCGCCTCTACACCGAGCCTCCTGTACGTCTCTACGGTGACGGCGAGGAGCCCCTTGAACATCTCCTCAACATTGATCGGAACCACGGGGCTGTCCTTCGCGACGATCTGGTAGAAAACCTGGTCTCCGTCCAAGTAGGTGGCCCCGCCCCCTTGGCTGCGCCTGATGACGGGGAGTCCCTTCTCCTTGCAGAGGTCGACGTCGATCTCCGTCTCCAAGTCCTGGTGGTATCCGAGACAGACGTAGGGACTGCCGGGCTGGAGCATGATCAAGGTGTTCGGAGATGTGCCCCTGTGGACGGCCTCAGCTACGGCCTCGTAGAAGGTCTGCGCCACCAGAGGTTCAGGTCTGCCTAGATCGATGAGTCGCCAACGCTCCATGGAGAACCACCGAAAAAGTGCTAGCGGATCAGATGCCGTGCTTGGCCTTCTCTTCCCTCAGCCAGGCTTCCAGCGTCTCCTTGTCCGAGCCCTTGATCAGGTCCTTGAGCTCCGCCTCAAGGTCCGTCGCCTCGAAGAGGGCTATCCAGCCCCTGCCGTACGGGTCCTCGTTGATGAGGGACGGATTCTTCAGAACCTCCTCGTTGAGCTCGACGATGGTTCCCGAGATGGGAGCCTTCAGAGGACCCACCCATTTCCCGCTCTCTACCGTTCCCAAAGTCTTCCCCGCCTTCACAGGCCTCCCCACCTTCCGGGTGTTCAGGTTGACGAGCTTCCCAGCCGCCTCCTGAGCCCAGTCGTTGTAGCCGACCCGGACCTTCCCGTCCTCGACCCTCACCCACACGTGGTCCCTGTGGTAGTAGAGGCTCTCAGGGAACTCGTTTCCATCGATCTTAACCATCATGTACCACCGATCAGCTACAAATACTTTCAAGGATAATATTAACGCTTATGATGGTCGTCGCCTAAGCGAAGATGACGCGGTCAAGAGTGAATGAAAGTAGGACGACGACGATATACGGCGCCGACAACTTGAAGAGCCACAAACCAGCCCGCTTCGATTTACTTTTGTAGAACCTGAAGCCGGCCATCAGGAGAGGCACATTCATGAGCGAAACGCATATGGTGTAAAACCATGAGCTCCATGAACCCAAGAAAAACGAGGAGGAGACAATCAGACCCAGGGTCGTAAGGATGTATCGAACCGCTTTTTCATCCGTCGTAACGACAGTGAGCATGGGCACATCAACCCTGAGGTAGTCTTTAGAGTAGACATAGGCGAGGCTCCATAGGTGGAGGAGCCCCCAGATGGCAACGAGAAGCCCCATAAACAGCCCCACAGGGTAGAGAGGCGCCCCTCCTATATACCAGCCGAACCAAACGGGCGCGGCGACACTCGGCGCGGTAGCCAGTACGTTCAAGCTGGTTCTACGCTTAAGGAGAAACGTGTACAATGCAAGGTAGCAGCCAGCGCCAATGATGAAGAGGAGGAAGGGGATGGGTCCCATGTTGAGGGATATTAACGCGGCACCGGCGAGGAGAGTGGTGCTGAAGGCGAAAGCCCCCTCCAGCGTGATGGTTCCCCGGGCGAGGGGACGCCCCCATGTCCTGGCCATAAGCGCATCGATGTCCCTATCAAGGTAGCAGTTAAGGGCGTTGGCACCGCTTACAGCGGTAAATACGGCAACAAACCCCTGGAGGAAGTGATTGAAATCTAGGCATCCACCGCCACTTGAGCCATAGGAGCCGAGGTAGGAGGAGGCGTAGAGGGCGAGCATAGCTATGAGGACTTTGGGCTTCATGAGCACCCCATACTCATAAGCCCTGCTCATAGAAGGCCTCCTCAGAGTAGGCCTAGTCGCCTCGCAGCCAACTCCATAATGTCCAAGACCTCGATGTCGTCTCCGGACTCTCTAAGGCCGTCGATGAAGGCGAGTTTACAGGCGGGGCACGCCGACGTAAGCACCTGAACACCCAGCTCTTTCGCCTGGCCCAGCCGCCGCTTGACGATGGCGAGCCTGAGATCATTATTCGCGGCTTGGAGGAGTCCCCCTCCGCCGCAGCACCTGACATGCATCCCGTTCTCGGGTAGCTCAACATAGTCGCTCACGAGATTCTTTAACGCAACTCTTGGCGCCTCTATGACGCCGCCGAGTCTGGAGAGTTCGCACGGGTCGTGGTATGCGACACCCCCTTGGAAGGGTTCAGGCTTTAATTCCCCTGAGGCGAGCTTGTCCCTCAAATACTCGACGGCGTGAATCACCCTGAAGCGGGGGCTCCTACCAAGGAGTTTTGGGTATTCCCATTTAAAAACCCGGAAACATCCGGCGCATCCCGTGATGACCGTCTTAACCTCTCTGGACTCCAAAGCTTGGACGTTGTGCTCGGCGAACTCTCTTGCCTTCTCCTTGTTTCCCGCCAATAGGAGGGGGCTCCCGCAGCACCACTCATCCTCGCCGAGGAGGGTCCAGTCCTCACCCAATTGATTGAGGATACTGGCGATTGAGTAGGCGATCTCGTGATTTGCGCCCTTGAACGCAGTGGTACAGCCTGCGAAATAGGCGACCTCAGCCTGCTTCTTCTCCGGCACATCCTCAAATCCGGTGTATTCGGCCCAGTCTAGGCGCATGTCTGCGTCGAGACCGTAGGGGTTCCGGGTCCCCTCCAGCATCTCGTCGAGCATCATCACCTTCGGCGGTGTTCCGTCAAGCGCATATACGAACTCCCTGACCGTGGTCCAGAGTTCGTGGGTCTGAAAGCCGAAGGGACAGGTCTCCATGCACCTGCCGCAGAGGGTGCAGTTAAAGGCGCTGTCGGCTAGGTCTGCGACCTCTGACTCCGTCACGGGCTTGGGACCGAAGAGCATCGCACGGAGCCCAAGTTGCTTGTTGATGAGTCTTGTCGTCTTCGAGGACCTGACGCCTGGGGCGTAGTTGGGGGCCTTCGAGTCGGTGTAGGTCGGGCACTTATCCGTGCAGAGGGCGCAGTGGGCGCAGGTGTCAAGCTCCATAAGCTGCCACCCGGTGAAGCAGCCTATAGCCTCCCGGACCTTTTCCGCTTCTAGTTTAGAGGCCATACTCGGACCTCCTTGAGCCGTAAAGCGCTGAGGAGATTACACCGGTGAAGATGTGGACAAGCTTGCTGAAGGGGATGTACATGATGAAGAGCTGGGTGAAAAGGATATGCCAGAAGAACCAGTGGAAGCTAGGAACCTTCTCCAAGTGAAGGACGATGAAGCCGGGGATGAACACGACGCTGTAGGTCTCTGATGGGATTGCCTCCGGCGGGAAGACGCGCATCCCCTGCCCCAGGATACTTGTGATGAGGAGGAGTAGGAGGGAGAGGTAGTCGTTGGGGAGTGATAGTAGCTGCCGACCTTCCAGGGCGGCACGGCGGACGAGGAGGAATATTTGGGTGGCTATGAAGATCCAGCCCATATAGACGGGGAGAATTTGAACCATGAACTTCGCCACGCCCTCTCCGAGGGGCGTAAACATCTCCTCTGACCATAAGTGGAAGCCACGCATGTGGCCGAAGAGGATGCCCCCGGCAGCTACATGGAAGAGAAAGACGGCGGCCCACGTAATCTTATCCTCCTTGAAGGTCTTCCTGAAGAAGACTAAATCGAGGATGACATATTTGACGGCGGCGGTGATGGATAGATGCGTCCCTTCCTCCCCCTTTGGGGCGTTCATCCATCTGACGAGCCTTAAGGCGACACCTAGGAAGAAGACCGATATGGTGATGTAGGGAAGCTTCTCAACGAAGAAGGGGTAAAGGGCGTCGATCAGACTATCCAAGGGACGGCACGCTCCTCAATTATTCAAGGCGGCTGTTTTTAATTGTTTTGCAGCCGGGTCGGCCCCCATGGCCAGAAATAGATAAATCTGCTCTGATGCCTAGACTTTGGACGGAGGGTCCGTAGCTCAGCATGCAGGAGCGTTTAATCGTTTAACAGCTTCTGTTATTGCGTTTTCACAGATATTAGAGACATTCAAGACTAATTCCTTATTTTTTTCAACCAAAACATCTTCCAAACAGACGGAAGTAATATTTTTAGCATGTTTCGGTGTTATCTTTTTAGGCATTTTATATAATGTTATTATGATATTTTAACGTAAATTTTGTTCACGCGCGGCGGTTGTGGTTGGCTTTAAGCTACTTGAGACGCTGAAAACTGCTCAAACCGCCAACTCGCGAGCGCGCATAGTTGTTTTCAAGATCGTAAATACAGTCAAGGGGAAATTTGGATAATGGAATCTTGAGAATCCTTCGATGTCAGACACGGGCGCTTGCTAGAGCCCTTCTCGATGGTATCAGCCCCTTCTCCTTCATACTTTCGGTGAATTCCGTCATGAATTTGGCGAACTCCCTCGGCATGCCTGAGCTGCAGAAGAACATCTCCAGCCTATCTCCGCCGATGCCTAGAACATCTAGGACCTTCTTCGCAGCCTTCACCCTCTTCTCAGCTATAAGGTTGCCTTCTACGTAGTGGCATTGCTCCTTCAGGCATCCGGCGATGATGATGCCATCCGCACCCATCTCAAACGCTCTAAAGATGTGGCGGAAATCTACCCTGCCTGAGCAGGGGACAAGGATTATCCGAATGTTGACCGGGTATCGCAGTCGCATGATCCCGGCGAAGTCGGCGGCGGCATAAGAGCACCATCTACACGCGAAGCAAATTATCACGGGTTCCGATTCTCTCTCGGAGTCCATCCACTTCTCAGGAGTGAGGAGGCCCTCAACAGCCGGTAACAGTTGGTCGTCTTTGAAGTATCTGAGCTGCATTGCTCCCATTGGACATTCTACGGCGCAGACGCCGCATCCCTTGCAGGCAGCCTCGATGACGTGTGGGAGACCGAAGGAGCGCCATTCTATTGCGTCGAAGGGACATGCACTGAAGCATGCACCGCACCCTACACATAGATCAGGGTTTAAAACCGCTGTCACCGCTTCGGTATGCATCCTCCCCTTCGCCATGGGGATGGCAGCCCTCGACGCGGCGGCGTAAGCTTGGGTGATGCTCTCAGCCACATTTTTTGGGCCGTGGGCGGTGCCGCACATGTATATTCCATCGGATGAAAAGTCGACGGGTCTCATCTTGGGATGGGCTTCGAGGTAGAACTGGTCAGAGCCGAGAGGCACCCTGAGCACCGAGGCGAGTTCCTTTCCCTCCTCCCTTTGGACGAGGGGCGTCGAAAGGACGACGAGTCCTGTTTTTATTCTGAGTTCTGCCCCTATCAGGGTGTTGTAGACCTCGACCTCCAGCCCTCCTTTCTGTAGAGCTGAGACATTTGGGGGTCTCTCAGGGGTGTAATTGACGAACTTCACCCCCTTCTCCAGCGCCTCGCGATAGCATTCCTCCAGCTCAATCCCGTATGCCTGCAGATCCCTGTAGAGAATGTAGACGTCGGTCGAAGGTTGAAGCTGTTTCAGGAGCAGTGAGTTATTCAGCGCGACGCCGCAGCAGATTCTGGAGCAGTATGTCCTCCCCTTCTCCTCCATCGCCCCGACGCACTGGATCATGACAACCTTGTCGGGTATCTTCAGGGTACCTTCCTTGAGATACTGTTCCAGTTCGAACTGCGTTATGACGTTGTCGTTTTTTTCATACTCGTAATATCCCTCGGGTTTGAATGGTTCAGCTCCGGTTGCTAGGATGATGGTGCCCACTTTGAACTCCGTTGTCTCTCCATCCTTTGAGACTTCGACATCGAAGTTCCCTATGAAACCCTTGACATCGGTAACGACCGAGGAGGTTAACAGCCTTATGCGGCGGTTCTTCATGACGGCATCGACGATGGGCTGGAGGAACTCCTCTGCACTTTGACCTGTCGGGTAGATCTTGTGCAGGTCCCTTAGAACGCCTCCGACCTCGTCCTCCTTCTCCACGAGATAGACATCGAACCCCTGGTTGGCAAGGGACATGGAGGCTGTCATTCCGGACACACCGGCTCCTACTACCAGCGAGGCGGGCTTAATTTCGATCTCGGGCTCCTCTTCAGGCTCGAGGTGCCGAGCCTTCGCGACCGCCATCCGAACTAAATATTTAGCCTTCTCCGTGGCTGCCTCTTTGTCGTGACGATGAACCCAAGAATCTTGTTCCCGAATGTTAACCATCTGGAAAAGGTATTTATTGAGACCCGCCTCTTCGCAAGCTTCTTTGAAGAGTGGTTCATGGGTTCTAGGGGTGCATGATGCGACCACAACTCTTTCCAGGTTACGTTCCTTGATGGCCTCCTTGATGTGCTGTATTCCCTCGGAGGAGCAGGTGTGGATGTTCTCCTCGACAAAAACGACGTCGGGGAGCTTTCTGGTATACTCCGCGACCTGGGGTATATCTACGACGCCCGCGATGTTTGTGCCGCAGTGACAAAGGAAAACGCCGATCCTCGGATGAGCTTCATTTGCGGTCTTCAATCAGATTTCATCCCCAGCACTGGCGACTCTACTATCTCAGCCGCCCTAGCTGCAGCTCCACTTGCCTCGGCTATGGTGTCGGGAATATCCTTAGGTCCCTGGCAAAAGCCGCACACAAAGATGCCCCTTCGAGTTGTATCAAGTGGGGATTGGATCGGATTCGGTTGCACGAAGAACCCGTACTCATCTACCTCCACATCCAGTATCTTGGCCAGCTCGAAGTTGCCTCCATCAGGAATGAGGGCCGTGCATAAAACGACGAGATCGAAGCTCGATTCGTTCATCTCACCCGTCATTGTATCCTCGTACCAGAAGGTCAGTTTACCCGTCTCTGGGTCCTCCCTGATCTCGCTGGGCTTCGCTCTAATGTACCTGACGCCGTACTCGTCCCGGGCCCTGTTGGTGAACTCCTTGAACCCCTTGCCAAAGGCCCTAAGATCGGTGTAGAAGATGGAGACGTCGGCTTCGGCCTCGTGCTCCTTGACCAATAACGCTTCCTTTGTGGCGTGCATGCAGCAGACGGCTGAACAGTATGGATATCCCTCGACGAGGCTTCGAGAGCCCACACACTGGATGAAGGCTATCTTTCTCGGATGCTCGTGGTTGGAAAGTCTGACCAACTCCCCCTTCGTTGGACCTGTCGCAGTGACCAAATGTTCAAGCTCAAGAGCCGTTATAACATCCTTATGTCGCCCGTATCCGTACTCCTTGATCTCAGAGGGGTCAAATGGCGTTAGACCCGTCGCAACTATGATGGCATCAACATTTAGTTGGATATACTCTTCTTTCTGTTGATGAATTATCGCTTTTGCTTCGCAAACCTTTTCACATTCAAGGCACTCGGAGCATCCTCCACAGGAGAGACATCTCCCAGCCTCTTTTTTCGCCATTTCCTCTGAAAAACCTAGATCGATCTCCCTGAAGTTTCCTATTCTCTGATCCAAGGGGAGTACAGGCACCTTTTGTCTTGATTGGATTGTTACACCTTCTTTGGGTACCTCTTCAACCTTCTCGATAACTTCCTCCCTTCCCTTTCGAAGGTCTTCGCCTCTTAAGTAGCGGTCAATAGATTCAGCAGCCCTCTTGCCGTCGGCGATGGCCTCGATCACCGTAGCTGGGCCTCTTACTATGTCACCACCTGCAAATATGCTTGGATGACTCGTCTCCAAGGTAACCTTGTCAGTCACAATAGTATTCGTTTTTGTGACTTCGATCCATTCGGGTATGGAAGGAAAGTCCGGCGTTTGGCCGATGGCGAGGATTACTATATTTATCTCCATGATAAATTCCGAACCCTCAACGGGTATTGGCCGTCTTCTCCCACTTTCATCGGGTTCGCCGAGCTTCATCCGAATACATTCTATACCAGTGACCCTTCCCCCTTCACCTAAAAACTTCTTAGGTGTCACTAGAAAGCGTAGCTTCACGCCCTCTTTCTCCGCCTTCTCCACATCCTCTAAGTAAGCTGGCATCTCTTCCCTTGTCCTTCGATATAGAATGTAGGCATCTTCGGATCCAACGCGGAGAGCACTTCTGGCTGCATCGACAGCAACGTTGCCGCCCCCGATTACTGCAACCTTACCCTCTAACCGCACCTCTTTTCCCATGTTTACTTCTTTTAAGAAACCGAGGGCCTGCACTATTCCCTCTAGCTCCTCGTTTTCTATATTGAGTATTCTACCTTTTTGAGCCCCAACGGCTATGAATATCGCCTTATACCCCTTTTGTAAAAGTTCGTTGATGGCTAGATCCTTCCCGATCACCGTGTTGGTTTTTATCTCCACCCCGAGATCCTTTATCCGCTCGATTTCTATGTTGAGAACATCCTTGGGTAGACGATATGAGGGGATGCCGTATCTCAGCATCCCACCTGGCTCTGGCATTGATTCAAAAACGGTGACCGGATACCCACATTTAACTAGCTCACGAGCAGCCGTGAGTCCTGAGGGGCCTGACCCGATTACGGCTATCTTTTCCTCATGCGTCTTTGGTATAGGCTCTACTTTTTCTCTCCCTTTCTCAGCCTCGTAATCTGAGACAAATCGTTTGAGGGCGTTGATAGCTATTGGTTCATCGACCTTCTCACGCTCACATTCCGTCTCACATGGATGAAAGCACACCCTGCCACATACAGCAGGGAATGGGATGTCTCTTCTTATCAGTTCCAAAGCCTCTTCGAACTTGCCTTCTTTAATGAGTGCGACATAACCCTGAACGTTTACACCCGCTGGGCACGCCGCTCGACACGGAGGTATACCTCTCTTATCGATCGTAAAGATGTTCGGAACGGCATGCAAATAGGGTCTATAGATGGCTTTTCTTGTTCCTATACCACTTTCAAACTCATTAGGCAATAGAACCGGGCATACTTCTGTACAATCATCGCATCCAGTACAGAGTTCCTCGTCGACAAACTTTGGCTTTTTTAAGACTGTTACGGTAAAATCACCGGCTGAGCCGCTAACCTCCCTCAATTCGCAGTAGGTAAGCAGCTCTATGTTTGGATTACGATAACATTCTATCATCTTCGGCGCCAAGATACAGACGGCACAGTCCATCGTCGGGAAGGTCTTGTCGAGGAGGGCCATCTTCCCTCCTATACTCGGCGTCTTCTCCACGAGGTAGACCTTGTAGCCTCTATCAGCTAGGTCTAACGACGCTTGCATGCCTGCTATACCCCCTCCTATTACGGCCACAGATGCTTCTCTTCCCAATCTTACTCCCCCCCAATCTTCTCGAGAACTCGGTCAACAGGGCTGAGATTGAAGTTTATTCCGAGCTTCTCCTCTTCCAGCCCCATGGCCAGACCTAGGAGCTGGGTGTAGTAGAAGACGGGCAAGTCGAGGGTCTCATCCTGTAAAACCGTTTTAATTGCTCCCTGTTTGGCGTCGTACATCTTGTGGCAGAAGGGGCAGACGGTCACCATCCCATCGAAGCCGTGTCTCTGTACAGCCTTCAACTTCATCCCAGCGATCTTGAAAGAAGTTTCAGCGTCACTGACGATCAGGCTCGCCCCGCAGCAGTCAAGCTTCTCAGGATAATAACCGGCGTCTGCTCCCAAGGCTCTCGTCAGATCGTCGAGAATATGAGGAACCTCCGGTTCATCAGGTCGGCCAATGACGCTGGGCCTCAGAACATGGCAGCCCGGATGGGAAGCCAGCTTGAGCCCTTCCAGCGTCTCCTGCAACGAGCGTCTGATCTTTTCAACGCCTACGTCTTGATATAGAACCTCGATGAGATGACGGACTCTGCATTTTCCGGAGTATTTCAATCCCTCGATCGCCAGGGACTCGTTGACGGACTCCCTGAGCTTTGGATCGGAGTCCAAAGTGTGTTTCACCTCGCTCATGGAGACATGGCACCCATTGCATAAGGGTAATAAATCCAGCCCTAGTTCATCGGCTAGAGCCAGATTCCTCGCCGAGAGATAGATCCAACTGGCGTTGTTGAGGCTTCTGAGGGGATAACCGCAGCAGCTGAAGCCATCGATGTCCACCAGCTCGATGCCAAGCTTTGGAAGGGTTTCCCTAGCCGACAGCTCAAAGCCGTATTGCTCTGTCTGGATCGTGCAGCCAAGGTATAGGGCATACTTCAACGCGCTATCACTCTCCTAGAAATTTCTCAAGCGCGGCCGTGAACCTGTTGATGTCCTTGGGACCCCGGGGTTCAGGAAGGTCCAATGATTCGCGGTCGTAGATCTCAAACTCCCTGTCAACAATCTCCTGAGGTGGCTGTATGGCGCCGTAGCTCTTTACCGAATGCAACATTTTTGTCAAGCCCTCTGGAAAAGGAAGCCCTCTACGAACGGCCAAATTCTGAAGGGCTATTATCACATCGAAGGGCGTAACTTCTCGGGGGCACCTCTCCTTGCACTGGAGGCATTGGGCGCATTCCCATATCACGTTGGATTTCAAGAGCTCTTCAATCAGATCGAGCTGAACCATCGCGACCACTCGGCGCGGCCTCAGATCTAAAAACCTAGCAGCAGGACAACCGCTCGAACATTTACCACATTGATTGCACTCTTCTGGTCTCAGATCGACGACGCCTTGCAGCGCTTGCGCTAAAGTGCTCATTTCACCCAAGTAAATCATCTACCCCCTTGAACGACAATGATTCTCCATTTAGATCTAGGATGAAAAGATAAGCCTTAACATCCCCAACAGAGTCGTACGAAAACCTGGAGACGGGACATGTCAAATTCGAATTATAGCAGAGTGAGTTCGACATTTTGGGGAATCCTATTAGTGGTTTAAGCGCTTTATTTATGGTTTTTGGTATCCCTCACGCGACGTTATCCCACGAAAATTCCAGCCCTGAGAGCTCAGCGGCCGTCTACAGATAATTCTTATCAGAATAATTCTGTCAACAATCCTTTTATTCAGGAATAGAAGGTATTCCCTAAACGTATTAAGGAGGAAGTGGAACTCAGCAAAACATCTGTCGATAAGGGAAGCAAGCGTTCTATCCCAGAGATTAATGAGAGAATTCGACGTGGCGATGTCAGGGTTTTAACCGTCGAAGAAATGAAGGAACTAGTGGAAAGCAGCGGCGTCCATGTCGCCTTCAATGAGGTGGACGTCGTCACCACCGGGACCTTCGGAGCCATGTGTTCTTCCGGCGCCATAGTGAACCTAGGCCACGCTGACCCGCCTATAAAGATAGACAAAGCCTGGATAAACGACGTGCCCGTCTGCCACCCTGGGGCGGCTGTGGACGTGTACATCGGCGCGACGATCATGTCCGAGACCCGGCCCTTCGAGTACGGCGGCGGCCACGTCATAGAGGACCTGATCGCCGGCAAGGAGGTCGAGCTGAGGGCGACATCGAATGGGACGGACTGCTACCCCAGGACCAGGCTCGAGACGACCCTGACGAAGGAGGACCTCAACCAGTTTTACCTGCTGAACTTCAGGAACTGCTACCAGCGGTACTCATGCGCCACCAACAGCAGGGACGAGACCATCTACACGTATATGGGGAAGCTCCTACCCCGGTTCAGGAACGCGACCTTCTCCGGGTCCGGGGAGCTCAATCCCTTGACGAACGACCCGGACTACGAGACGATAGGCATCGGGACTAGGATATTCCTGGGCGGCGGCCAAGGGTACGTCATAGGGGAGGGAACCCAGCACAACCCAAGCAGCCGGCTCGGCACCATCATGGTCCGGGGGAACGGCAAGGAGATGAGCCCGGATTTCATCCGAGGTGCCGCCTTCACCAGGTACGGCACGACCCTCTACGTCGGCATAGGCATTCCCATACCGATACTGAACGAGGGACTGGCCAGTAAGGTGGCGATACGGGACGAGGACATCCTCACCGACATAGTCGACTACGGGGTCCCCCGCAGGGACCGTCCAACCCTCAGGGAGGTGAGCTACGAGGAGCTCAAGTCGGGCAGGATCACCATCAACGGCTCAGAGGTCAAGGTCAGCCCCATGTCGAGCCTAAAGAAGGCGAGGGAGATCGCCGAGACCCTGAAAACGTGGATCCAGGACGCCTCTTTCTACTTGACGGCGCCTGTTGAGACCCTGCCAACCGACACCGTGTTCAAACCCATGAGGCAGACGAGGGAGACGGCCTTCGTCAAGGACCTGGTACACGACGCGGTCACGTGCAGGGATGACGAAGAGATAGGGGAAGTGGCCCAGCGGCTGATAAACCGCTCCGTCAACCATGTGGTGGTCGTCGACGACCGGGGGAACCTCGGGGGCATCGTCACCTCCTGGGACATAACGAAGTCTGTTGCCGAGGGCAAGAAGGAGCTGAGGAACGTCATCGTGAAGCGGGTGTACACAGCTGCGGTCGACGAGCCCCTCGAGTCGGCCTCACGGAAGATGGCCCAGCACAACATCTCGGCCCTGCCCGTGGTCGACGGCGAGGGGAAGGTCCTGGGGATCATAACCTCCGAGGACATATCGAGGCTGATGGGAGGGAGAGGATCTGGTTAGGGTCATGCTGAGGTTCT
>Ga0114921_10000344_pt1 | contig 19796 bp, 17 predicted proteins | sample BentaG_FD_87016 | JGI IMG/M metagenome (GOLD analysis project Ga0114921, IMG submission 87016) | Deep subsurface microbial communities from South Atlantic Ocean to uncover new lineages of life (NeLLi) - Benguela_00093 metaG | ecosystem: Environmental > Aquatic > Marine > Oceanic > Sediment ... | reverse complement strand
TGGTATCTTCTGTATGACTCCCATGATACCATTACAAAGAGCCATCGGACAAAAGAAAGCGATGGAAATGTTGATCACAGGCGATCCAATTAATGTTAAGGAAGCTGAAAGGTTCGGTTTGGTGAATAAGATCGTGCCGAATGGCAAACATGTCGAGGGTGCTATAGAATTTGCTGAGAAGATTACTGGAAACAGCAGATTGGCCTACAATATTGGGAAACCAGCCTTCTATACGATGGGCGAGATGGAGTATGTAAAAGCACTTCATTATGCTAAAGATCTATTTACACTCGCATCAACATCTGAAGATACAGAGGAAGGAATGAAAGCTGTTTTAGAGAAGAGAAATCCAGTATGGAAGAATAGATGAATATTAAACTGAAGGTTCTCAAAGAATTTCAAAGACTTTTCATGCTAACCAAGATATGATATTATTAGCTTGCACGCTAAAAATTGAGAAAAGTTAGTCTAAAAAGTGTATTTTGTTCCTACAGCATTTTGAACATAGGATTCAGGCATCTCTTGATATATCTTGTTGATTGCTTTCCATCCGGTACAATGAGAAGGAACAATCATGCTAGGCTCGAATTTCTTTAACTCAGCTATAGTCCTATCAATTATTGGTTCGAACGCTTTTCCTGTAAGATGAAAACCTCCCATTACGGCATGAATTTTCGTACCAGTTAATTCTTTCAAGTATTTCACGGTGTTTATTATTCCAGCATGTGCACAACCGGAGATTATAACAAGTCCCTTTCCTTCCACTTTGAAAACTATCGACATATCATCTTTGATTTGTGGATCTTTTTCCAGTTTTCCTTCGACTTCAACATAAGAGCTAGGTAATCCTTTTTCGAAATCTGTAACTCTGGGGATCTCACCTGAGACAAGCATCAGGTTTTCAGCTATTAGATAAGGCTCAGTAATTTCTATGATTTTGGCTCCTGCATCAATAAGCTCCTGTATATCTAGACCTGGAAGGCGCACTCGAGAGCCGTTAGGAAATATCGCCCACCGCTTAACAAAAGCAGATGGATGAAATACAACTGGTATATCCTTCTTTGATAATTTTTTCAAAACATTCATTAGACCCGCAGTGTGGTCTACATGACCATGAGTTATTACTATGGCCTCAACCTGGTTAAGATCTATCTCCATTCGGTCCGCATTGACCAGAACACCGTCAGCAGTCACACCAGTATCTACTAATATTGAATGTTCAACGTTTCCTTTTGTAACTTTAACTAATGTAGAGAATCCATGTTCCGCAAGCGGTGCAGGTCTCATCTCCTCATTCTTACCAAATGGGGATCTCTCAACTCCCTCTGATCCAGTCATGAGGATATCAGTGAAATTATCCATGAGATTTCTGACTTCTAGTCTATCAACTTCTATTAAGTCCACTTTATTCATATGAACCGGCCCCTCTGAGCGTATCTTACCCGAATATAATAACTCTTAAAGGATGTTACTGTAATTTCTTGAAATGATGTGTTGAGATATAATTGATTCATCTTCCTAAATGGACTTTAATATTCATCATTGTATGCATCATAGCTTTTGTCTTACAGAAAATCACTGATTCCTGGATCTATCTTGCTTTCTTCCCAGCGTTTGCATTCGAAGCACCTTGGATGTTTATTACATCAATATTTCTTCATGCAAATTTCGAGCATCTATTCTTCAATATGATCGCGTTATTCTTCTTCGGTTCAAGTCTTGAGAACAGGATCGGAAAACGCCTATTTTTCATGCTCTTTTTCATATCAGGAATTGTTGGCAACATTGGATATTTTTTTACCAGTACTAATCCATATACTCCAGCCATCGGGGCCTCTGGTGCAGTCTATGGTATAATGGGCGCTTTAGCTACTCTGGCGCCATTCATGATGGTTTACATATATGGATTCTTGCCTTTACCGATGATAGCTGCTGCGATTCTTTGGGCAGTAATGGACCTTGCAGGTCTTTTTACTCCCTCTGGGATCGCTCATGGAGCTCATTTGGGTGGAATGTTCTTCGGTGTAGCCTTTGGTCTATATTATCGAAGTTTGTTGGCGCGTAGACGCACGTGGCAAATTCGATACGAATAATGAAGAATTTATCAAAAAAGGTCATACAACATTTAGAAATGAATAATTGAAAATTTGTTTAGGATTTGATGAAGAGATGCTTGAGATTGGCATCGATGGAATACTTCTTCGGTTGCTTCAAGGGGATATAACTGAACAAGATGTTGATGTTATAGTCAATGCTGCAAACTCAAGTCTGATGGGTGGTGGAGGAGTGGATGGAGCGATTCACCGGAAAGGTGGTCAAATAATTCTCGAAGAATGTAACCAGATAAGATCTAGTGAATGGCCTGAAGGTCTTTCGACAGGGAAAGTTGTCATAACTTCCGGAGGCAATCTTAAGGCAAGATTCGTGATCCACACTGTCGGGCCAATATGGCATGGAGGTAAATCCGGTGAAAAGGAGCTTCTCAAAGATGCTTACCTAAATTCTTTGAAGCTGGCAGTTCAAAAAGAGCTGAAGAGTATATCTTTTCCATCTATAAGTACAGGAGCTTACGGATATCCTATTTATGAAGCGGCAAGGACAGCATTAAGCACTGTTAAGGAATACTTAGAGCAAGAGAATGGCTTAGAGGAAGTGAACTTTGTCCTCTTTACAGAGGCTGACCTGAATACGTACCAAGATGCTGCAAAAGAAATCTTCGGATCTAAATAAATCATACATAAATCTTGGTAGACTCAAAATAATGCATGTGAAAATATTCCGTTTTAATAAAAATTTTTGTTCTTGGTAACGCTTTTAGTAACATTAAACACAGGTGTCGATAAATCCTTAAGAGTTTGTAATATCTGATGCCATTACAGAATATTTCATCCAGAAGACAAATGTCTACATCCAAGATTCTAAAGATTCAATCAACCTAAGGAAAACATGAATGGTGTTCATCTATGGGATTGCCTGAAAAGATCAAAGCAATAGAAGAAGAGATGAATAAAACTCAGATTAACAAACATACAGAGCACCATATCGGCCTGTTAAAAGCTAAACTTGCAAAACTCAAGGGTGAATTAGAGCAGCCTCGAAGCTCAAAACAAGGTGGCGTCGGTTTCGAACCAAAGAAAAGCGGTGATTGTTCAGTTGTTCTAATCGGTCTACCAAGCGTCGGAAAATCGACAATACTCAACAGAGTCACCAATGCTAAATCAAAAACCGGTTCCTACTTCTTCACAACATTGGAAGTGGTTCCAGGTGTACTGGAATACAAAGGTGCGAAGATACAATTACTTGACCTTCCAGGCATAATATCAGGTGCAGCCTCAGGGTCCGGTAGAGGAAAAAGAGTACTATCTGTTGCTCGAAATGCTGATTTAATAATGCTGATTCTTGATGTATTTCAGCCAGCCCAACTCAAAGTCCTAAAGAAAGAACTTCATAAGATGGGAGTCAGACTCAACACCCACCCTCCTGATGTTACAATAGAAAAGTCATCTCGGGGAGGCTTGGGCATAACATCGACCTGTAAACTCACAAAACTAAGCAAAGCCACAGTCCGAGATATATTGAATATCTACCGTATTCAACATGGAAATGTAATCATTAGAGAAGACATCAGCGATGATGAACTCATCGATGTTGTTACTGGAAACCGCCGTTATATTCCGGCAATAGTCGTCCTGAACAAGATAGATCTAGTCAATCCTGAATATCTTGTCCAAGTTAAGAAACAGATCGGAGAAGAGTTCACACCAATATCCGCAGATCAGAAAATCAACATAGAAGATTTGAAAGAAGTTATCTACAATAAGTTGAATTTCATCAGAGTATACCTAAAGCCACGTTCTAAAGAAGCTGATCTTGAAGAACCACTCATAGTAACCGCCGGATCCTCAATATCTGATATATGTACAAAAATTCACAGAAAATTTTCTGAAAAAGCAAAATATGCGCTAGTCTCCGGAACAAGCGTGAAATTCAACTCACAACGAGTTGGAAAAGATCACATAGTCCATGATCAAGACACAGTCACTATAGTTACATGATCAAAAAGAAAATGGATATTTTTGTATACCATAATTTTAATTGAAATATAGATAATATTTGGGTTAACTTATAGGATACCTAAAAGGTAACCATAATTTTTGATGTTATTTTAGCATAATGGTATACTTGATTACATGTAATTTCATGTTATCCAGTGGTAAGGTTATGCTTAGACAGTTTAGTGGTAAGCGCGCGCCAATAAGCGTTTGTGGACCAAAAGACAGATAAATCAATGTGCCGCAGCCTTTATCGATTGATCATGCCAACCCCTAAGAAGAAGCGTCTGTGTGCTTGTGGGCAAGCTTTCAAGCCAATGACAGATAATGTTTGGAAGCATGTAAAGCGTATGCATGAGCATTCTCCAGGACATAAGAAACGCGTTCGTCAAAAGTCACGTAAATCTTGAAATTCGTTCTATTGGTGAATATCTCGCTCTGAAACCACATTGAATTCCAACCCTTTTCTCTATTTTAATTATTCTTTGAAATTCCGAAAAGTGGAGTATGGGCCTTTCGGAAGGAAACTCTAACTATCACGGTTACTGAATGATAGAATAAACCATAGCTGATTAGTACCACCATATTGTGTCCCTTGGTGAGCAACGACGACGCGCACCAGCTAAGGACCACCACCATAAATGACTGCTCGCTTTACAATATTGGCTGGTAATAACATACATTAAGAGGGCTCGCGAGTTGTAGAATTATCTTGAAAACAAGAATGGATTACTGGGTACTCCTCGTTACCAGAAATGGTCAGAATTTGATTACCAAAACGTTAGACTCAATTCTGAAACAAACTGCACCTGCCAAATTAATTTGCATAGTAGATGACGGATCCAAAGACGAAACGCCATTTATACTAAACAGATTCCTTAACAAATTCCCAAAAAGAATTCACATCGTAACTCTTCCAGACAAAGGATTTGAAGTCCGTAGACTGCCCCACAACTTCAACCTTGCTATAAAAGAAGTTGAAAGACTTGGAATTGAAACCCGATATACCATGATAAGTGGCGATGACTGCATTTATCCAACCGATTATAATGAATTTCTAATCGATAAAATGGAAAACAATTCAAAAATTGTAGTTACATCTGGTGATATTAACAATATTATTCCAGATGCGACTCCCAGAGGTTCAGGACGTATCATAAGAAATAGCTTCTTCAAAAAAATAGGTAACAGATATCCACCATACTATGGATATGAAGGATGGATTCTGCATAAGGCTCTACAACTCGGATACGAAATACACAACTTCACCGAGCTGCGTTATGAACACCTTAGACCCCTTGGAAAAGAACACAAATTTACTGACTGGGGCTTAGCGATGAAATGTTTAGGATATCATCCACTAGAGGTGCTATCTAGATGTGTGGAATATGTACTGATCGATCGCCGCCTACCAATAACTTATTTTAGAATAGTCTTGGATTATTTCATCCGACCATTCGTATTAAGAAACGATCCTTATTTCCATCCTTTCGATGAAGATTTAAGAAAATACATTTGGAAAAAACAAATACAGAAATTAATTCTATAACACGCGCAAGTATTTCAAAGTAAGCATTTTATTAAATTGCTTCCACTATGAGATCATTATTTCATATTGACAGCTGTGAGGGTGCATGCAGTCCATACTTGCTCAAGATACAGATCAAATACCAAACCATTTGGCTGCTAACTTTCAATCGTTCGACTTCGTATAATAAAAGGTGTTTTTTATATATCATGTCAGCATTGGTTAAAGATTCACTGGCAATTGTTGGATGGGCGGAGTCGCGTCTAATCAGTCCGAGATGAATCTTGCCAATCGGATTCTAAAAACGGATTTTTGCTGGTCAGACTGGATATTAATCTATTATAGGACTATGGAGGTATTGAAAAATAAGAATCTTATTCCTGCAACCTCAACCTTGCATTAGAACTCTAAAATACGCTTATGGATTGCGGAAGACGTTTGGGAAAGACCTGTCTCTTCACATAGGTCACCTATATCATCCGCTGCGTGACCTTTACGGTTACGGTGATGAGTTCTTTGACGAGTCGATTAAGCTAGACCCAAGCAACCTCGATAAGAATATGCGAGATCTGATTAGAAAATCTAATCCTGACATTATACACAGTCATAATGCACCTGATCTACTGACGATATCTGCGACAAAAACTGTGGATAAAACCCCAATCATACATGATACTCATGAGGCGTTGGCGCTACGTGAGACAGGATACTATGTAAGAGATGGCCCTGAAGAGATCGCCAAATATGGCGACTACGAGAAGGCAGCCAACGAAGATTGTGACGCCCGAATATATGCATCCGAAGGCGTACGAGACCATATTCAAGGAAGATACAATGTCGATCCAAACAAAGATCTGGTCTTCTCCAACTATGTTTCCCAATCAAACTTCCCTCAAAATGCGGAGAAGAGATCGGCCGATGACGGCTCTACACATATCGTTTTCATAGGTACCTTAAGCAGCCAGCAAGGAGACCACTACAATTTACTCGAAATATTCAAGCAGGTTGCTGACAATGGCATTCACATCCACATCTATGTGACCTTCGAGCATCAAGCCTACAAAGAATTGAGTGAGGGTAATAATTTCATACATTATCATGGCCATCTAGACCGTATGGCATTGTTTGAGGAGCTCACCCAATACGATTACGGATGGCTGAGCTTGAACGAGTCCAGAAACAAACCTCATACGGACGTAGCATTTCCAAACAAAACCTTGGAGTACATCTCCTGCGGTCTGCCCATATTATCCTTCCACCATAAAACAATCAAAGAGTTCATTGAGAAGCATAAAGTAGGACTCGTCTTCAAAAATATTGATGACCTAACCCAACTAATACACGACGCCAACCTAGAGAGGCTACAAGAGAATGCTCTAAGAATCAGACATGAATACACCATAGAGAGGAACATTCCGCAACTCATCCGATTCTATGAGAAGATTTAGGGCCAGTCTCTCTAGCAACCTTTAAAAATCTAATTTCGTGCGCACGCTAGAAAAAAAAGGGAAAAAATAATCGTATTATGAAACGTTAGTAATCGTGTGGTATGAATTACCTGTTAGTATCTGTTGGTCCTATGCTTTGGAAAACATTCTCTACAATAGACTGGTCTACCTTCTTGCGGTACAAAAGGTACTTCTGCTTCTTTACCACAATCGGCACATGTTGCCTTATGCATAGGTCTGGAACCAAAACCCATTATTCTCACTCCTTCGAAACTAGTTATACAGATGATAATACTCAGAAGTAGAATCATGTATACTGCCGCGTAGTTGGGGACGTGCCACATATAAACGTATATGTTTGAATTATTAATACACGGTAATTTAGAGCACGTCGCGGACCTTTAGTGTGTGTGCCATAGCTGGTGAGAGCATCCAAATTTGAACTTCTTTTGATTACACGTATGCAGAAGATTAATTTTATAGTTTGAGCCGAAACATTTCTACCATACTTAGTGATCAGGTAAAAAAAGTAGTATAATAGTTCATAATCATGAGAGTGAATCATTTGATACTCGCTGTTTCTGATGTTCATTTGGGTTACCAAGAATCCAACAGAAGAGATTTCCTAAATTTTCTCGAAGAGGTTTGTAAACCACTAAGCTCAGAGGACCACGTTGTACTTTTAGGCGATATCCTTGATTTCTGGAGAAGAAATAACGTAACAGTAGCGATTGAAAATCAACTCATCTTCAAAACCCTTGAATCCCTAAAATCAAAAGTACACTACATTGTAGGAAACCATGACTACACACTAATCACACTCAGACTACCTACGAGCCAATTCTTCGATGTCAGAAAAACCCTCAGACTCGAAAATAACGATATTCCCTACAATTTCATTCACGGCTACCAGCTGGAGGCTCTCGCAATCTTCGAACCACTAACAATAGAGGAATACGAATCATTATGCATTTCCCTATGCCAAAGGACAGGAGACTTCATCGGAGATATACTGAGCGTTCTATGGGATACAATTCACCTCAGCTTCAAGAAAGGAGACAAAAGACAGAAAACAATACGTGCAATAACTGAAACTCCTGAGAGCCGCAGAGACATGCACAAAGTTGACCAGTTAGCAAGATCAAGCGTCAGAGGGCTCTTCCTAGGGCTATCAAAAAACGAAAGACTAGTATTCGGACACACTCATCGACCTTTCATAGAAAAAGATGTAGCAAATACAGGAAGCTGGGTCGCTGACTCAAAGATCCAAAACACATACTTAAAGATCGAAGACGGAAAGATGGAACTAAAAACTTTCAAAAAACAGAAATAACGTACGTGAAAAACAATTACTTAGATAGTGAATACTTTCACTTTCCTCTCTCGCCTAATATTCTGATAGACTATTTCCTATAGGGGGATATGTATGGCAGCAACAAGTCTACATGAGACGGGTATCAGAAGGATAGAATGCCTCTCCATGATAGTTACAAAAGACGGGAAAGGCTTCTACTGCAGAAAGTCCGGTGGACCCTGCACGTGTCCAGATTCATTTAGACGTCATCTGTTCAGAAAATAGTTGACGTAAATTCTGGAGAAACCTTCAAAAATTTATTTTATTACTCTTTTTTATTTTATGATTCCAGCAAGTATATCACAAATAGCTAAACCAAGAAGACCATTATTCTTTATAGCGCGCATGCACATATTTTGACCTTACTTTATCCAATACAGAGCTGGATGCGATATGAAGTCAGGATCCAAATATGATGTTGAGTTAATCAGTGTAGAACAGAAAGATGAATTGATGAAGAAATATTCTAAAAATATTCACTATGAAGAGAGAGCTGACATTTACGGGTGTTGCATAAAACTTCTAACTAATCTCAAATATGTCAAAGAGCGATGGGAAGAAAACTTCTACCCCATGTCTAATCATGTAAGATCTCATGGCCGGCTAGTAGTTATAGAAGAAAAAGACAAACCATTGACAGTTCTTTATGATCCTTTATCGAAGACAGCTTTCTTGATCAACGTGGATTATTACGGTTGGGTAAAATCACTCGCTTTGGCTACTGCAGGCGATATACTTGAGGATGAACATGGTATAAACAGTGTACATGGAGCTTGCATAGACCTAGATGGTAAAGGTATATGTCTAATCGCACCCTCGGGAACTGGAAAAACAACACACACTTACGGCATGCTTCGCATACCACAAGTCAGAATACTATCTGATGATTGGTTTTTTGTTAGATTACAAGGTCAAAATGCTCTCTCCTTTGGTTCTGAAAAAAACTTCTATACACCTGCAGATGTAGCTCAAGCATGGAATGAATATAAACAACTAGTTGAAAACGCATACATCGACCCACAAGGCAGGGCAATACTTAACGTTAGATGGATAATAGGCAAAGGCAGAGTTGTACCCTTTACAACAATTAGAAAGGTAATACTTCTCAAACGAGACCCCAAGGACAATAGAATTACTAGAACAATAAATACAGATGAAGCGCTTGAATTCTTGGAGAAGGAGGGCTTTTGTAATCCACATCTTCTAGTTAGATCAGATAGAAAAAAGAATCTTAGAAATCAATTCTTCAAGAAATTACTAGATCGTACAGGAATATACATGGTAAATGCGACTCCACCTCCTCGTGAAACCAATGATGTGATAAGAGAAATCTGCGTAAAATCCTGATTTATTCCATGTAAAAGATAGGAACTACTACAATGGTAATTGATGTTCTTGTTTATTTCGGAGGAATTAAAAAATCGATATTCAGGCCTCCAAGCTCTTGTATCGTACATTGATGATGTTAAAGTGGTAAAGAGTGGAGATGAATTAGAAGTTTTTAGTCAAGAGATCTTCTCGGAAGTTAAGAATAAATATACACTTGATAATCTGAAGGATGTTCCGATTTTTAGATCTTATAGAGATTTTTTCTGGCGCGTGGGAATAGATCCAACCAAAGTAAGACCCGCAGCAGAGGCACTAATAAGAAGAATATTAGCAGGAAAAACAATACCTAGAATAAATAATGTTGTAGATTCTTACAACCTTGCTTCTATTAAGACTGAAGTCGCTCTTGCAGCTTTCAACCGAGACGAATTGATAGGTGATTTAATGATGAGACAATCAAAAGTAGGTGAAAAATTCTTGGGAATAAGTATGGATGAACCTACAACATTAACTGGTTCAGAAGTTGTAATCGCAGACTCAGAGAAGCTAGTTGCTATTTATCCACATAGAGATGCTAACATATCAAAAGTCACCAACTCTACAAGAAACATTCTACTTTTAATTTGTGGAGTTCCAGGAATTGATATAACAATACTCAATAATGCCAGAGAGCATGCTGAAAAATATATCACAAAATTCTGTGGCTGAAAAAATCAGCAATAAAATGATTGTTTGTATCAAAGAAAAAAGAATGTTAAAAATAGGTTAGTGATGTAGTAGATTATTTCTTTTTCTTAGTCGTTTTCTTTTTAGTTGTCTTTTTCTTTGGTTTCTTTTTAGCTGGTTTCTTCCTTGTTTTTTTCATAGGTTCTCCACAACATATTACATCGCATTCTGCACAACCACAGACTTCATCTACGACGCATACAACTCCACATGCGTCACATTCGTATCTGTCACCTTTAGATGTCAATTAAATAACCTCCAGAAATATTCTCGATCTTTTTCTGTATTTAAGACATTTTGTCTATCCTAATTATCAATAGGCAAAGAAAAAATGAGAAATAGACATCTCACAAAGGAAAGAAATATAGCATAAATCCAGTTCACTATATTCGGTGTTTATATGGCAATAGTAAAAATTTTAGAACTAGTGGGAAGTTCCGATAATAGCTGGGATGATGCAGTTAAAAATGCATTGGCAGATGCATCGAAAACTGTAGAACACATTGTTGGAATAGATGTTCTAGGATTCAAGGCTGAGGTTACAGACAATAAGATTGCAAATTATAAAGCACATGTAAAAGTCGCCTTCTCAGTAGAAAGATAAACTCAGATTGGTAAGAATGTAATAATGAAAATAACCATTAATTGATAAAATGAAACTTCCTTTATCCCTTTTTTGGAAAATTATCATCCACTTGAGTTCTGAAATAATTTGTATATTAAAACAATTGATATTTAGCATGGCTATTGAAGATCAACATTCGTGTGCTCAAAGATTCGAAAGGAGACTATCCTTGCCTAAGAGCAGAGAAATATCAGAAATGGTCGATAAATTGCTGGCTGGAGATCGAAAGGCAGCCGCCAAACTCATGACCATAGTAGAAAATGAAGAAGCGATTGCAAAATCAATTACAAAAAAGCTCGAACCTCACATCGGTCGGGGATATAATATTGGTGTTACCGGGCCATTAGGAGCAGGTAAGAGTACCATAATAGACGCCATAGTGAAGGAATATAGAAATAAAAAGCAGAAAGTCGGCGTCGTAGCAGTTGATCCATCAAGCGAGTTTACAGGTGGAGCTTTACTAGGAGATAGAATTAGACAGAAAAGTAGCATTGGAGACAAAGAAGTATTCTTTAGGAGTATCTCCACGAGAGGTTGCCTTGGTGGACTATCAAGATGTGCCAATGATGTTGCAAATATACTTGATGCTTATGGAAGCAATATTATTCTGATAGAGACTACTGGAGCAGGGCAATCTGATATTAATGTAGCTAGAATTGCTCAAACAACTATTCTTGTGCTCACACCGGCTGTCGGCGACGATATACAATTAATGAAAAGTGGAATAATCGAGATCGCCGATATATTCATCATCAATAAGGCTGATCTCCCTGGATCCGAAATTCTTGAGGCCATGCTTAAAGCTAGTCCACCAAAGAATAGCTGGAATAGACCAGTCATAAGGACTATTGCACGAAAAGGTGAAGGAATTCTAAAATTAATTGATGCGATTGAACAACATCGCAAATATATCAAATTAAAGCCGATAAAAAAAAGTAAGAAAAAGACATTATAAATTCCAGAGCACGCGCTGCATTTCATTCAATCAGTATTACGCAAAAAATGGTTACAATTCTCACGAGCATGTACACTTCCTAAAACATTCCACGATTTCCTTAAGGGTTGAACCAGGAGAAAAGACCTCGTAAACGCCGTGTTTATCTTTTAAATCGTTGGCTTCATTCATGGGTATGATCCCTCCACATACAACAGGAACCTCAATTTTTTTCTCTCGCAGTTCTTTCATGAGCTCGGGAATCTTGACGTGATGCATTCCCTCCATGGAGCTAATTCCGATAGCATCAACATCTTCTTCTTCTGCTGATTTAACAATCTCATCTTGGAATCGCGATGCACCAAGGTATATGACTTCCATTCCAGCATCACGTAAAGCAGCAGCGATGACCTTCAATCCCCTATCATGAACATCGACGCCGACTTTAGATAATAGAATCCTTGTTTTCTTGCTTTTCTTTCTCATTTTCAACATCCTCCTAATCTAGATGTGGCCACTCACCATAGACATCCCAAAAAACCTGATACATTTCACCATTTGTAACATTGGCTTTCGCAGCCTTAATTGCATATGGCGTGACATTAACACCCTTCTGGCAGGCTTTTCGAAATTCTCCCAGAGTCTCTTCTACCGCTTTCTTGTCACGGTTTTTTTTGACTCGCTTAACAGCATCAATCTCAGCATCTTCTTGCTCTAATTTAACTCTGCATACCTCAAAATCTCCAATCTTACTTTTGAACAGATTAACACCGACGATAGGAATATCTCCACGTTCAATAGCAAGTTGCGTCTGATAACTTGTCTGAGATATTTCTCTCCTAGGTATTCCAGCCTCAGTATAGGCAAGCATTCCACCAGCTTTATCGATTCTATCAAAATAACGCCATATCTCCTCCTCAACTTGGTCCGTCAACCATTCAACGTAGTATGATCCACCAAGAGGGTCTATCACGTTTGGAACTCCACTCTCATGATAAATTATATGTTGAGTTCTCAATGCTAACTTAGCTGCCGCTTCAGTAGGAAGTCCTAAAGCTTCATCATATGAATCTGTGTGTAGAGACTGTGTACCTCCCATAATAGCGGCCAATGAGTGAATAGTAGCTCGTACTATGTTATTTAGAGGCTCTTGAGCTGTCAATGCGGAACCGCCTGTTTGAGTATGAAATTTGAAGATAAGTGATCGAGCTTTCTTTGCACCGTATCTCTCTTTCAGAATTTTGGCCCAGACTCTTCGCATAGCTCTAAACTTTGCAATTTCTTCAAACAAATTGTTGTAAGCATTCATAAAGAAGGATATTTGTGGAGCAATATCATCTATATGCCATCCTCTGCTTAATGTTTCATCTATGAAGACTGTGGCATCTGCAAGTGTGAAAACTGCTTCTTGGATAGCGTTTGATCCTGCTTCTCTGATATGGTAACCACTAACGTTTATTCCATACCATTTGGGTGTATGTTTCAAACAAAATTCCTGTAAGTCAACCGCAAGTTTTACAGATGGTTCAAGTGGGAGTGGAGGGTTTCCGACATGGAATAACCATAAAGGATCATTTTGAGTGGTGCCTCGAAGGTTTTTCCTTGGGATGCCTTGTTTATCAGCCATTGCAATATACATTGCGTATGTTGGTAAACCTAAGAAATGAGTAACTACGGATGTCGATAACCGGCCTATTGGGAGGTCTTTAAAAATTCTTTCAAGAGCTTCGATCGATGAGATTGAGGCGCCACCCTGTCCTACTTCACCTCTCACTTTTGGATCATCTGCATCGAAACCATAGATTGTAGGAGAATCTAGAGCTAGATTTAGACCAGTCTCTCCTTCTTTTACTAGAAATTTGAAACGCTCATTGGCGTCTTCACCTGTTCCAAAACCGCTTAGAAGCCTGACTGTCCAAGGTCTTCCTCGATACATTGTAGGGTAAACTCCACGTGTGAATGGATAGATGCCAGGAAAACCAAGCTTCTTCAGATAATCGAAATCTTCTATATCGGTTGGATCGTAAATCGATTTGAGAGGAATTTTTGAGGGAGTTGTTTTTGGAGCTTTATCCTTTATTTTTGTGTCTTTGATCCATTTATCATAGGTTTTTTTCCATTTTTTACGAGCTTGTTTGATTTCAATGCTTTTACTTCTCTTTGGCAATGTTTGTTTTTCAACCCCGTCGTAAGCTCTTAGTGAACTTATGATTCCAATTCTCATTAAAGATATAGTTAACTCATACCTCATATTTCATCTCTGAAAAGAGGAGGATCGATGAATAGCCAATCATGTTGAGTTGAACTGAAGCTGTGTTCAGACCATCTCAATATTGCTAGCCTAAGGAGTAGACAGAGCATTTGAGCAAGATGAAAAAACCTATTGTTGTTTTGGAAAATGTACATCTAGAGCGTGAAGAAGACAAGATCCTCAGAAATATAAATTGGACAGTCTTCCCTGGAGAACATTGGGCTATTATTGGTCAAAATGCAGCTGGAAAAACTCTTTTACTCAAAATCATCGCAACTTATCTCTGGCCGACAAGAGGAAGCGTTGAGGTTCTTGGAGAAGAATTTGGATCGATAGAGTTGCATAAACTTCGTCAAAAGATAAGTTGGATAAGCTCGGCTCTCGAACAAGAGCTACCACAGAATCAATCAGTGATAGAGGTAGTCCTTTCCGGATATTTTTCAACTCTTCGTTTATTCGATAAGCCCACAAAACAGATCGTTCAACGTGCAAGAAAACTTCTACAGCTTATGGGATTGAATTCACATGAACAGCAAATATTTGAAACTTTATCCGTTGGGGAAAAGAAAAAGAGTCTAATTGTTCGTGCAATGATTAGAAAACCAAGACTACTGATTTTAGATGAGGTATGTGCTGGTCTCGATCCTATAGCTAGAAGAAAATTCATCAATTCACTTAGACGATTGGTTCACAAAGAATCGAATATTACCATCCTTTATGTAACTCATCATCTGGAAGAAATCTTTCCAGAAATAACCCATGTGCTCGGTCTGAAGAATGGGAAAGTTGCTTTCTCAGGGAAAAAGCAAGATCAATTGAGTCAGAAAAATATGAATTCCTTATTTGGAAAAAAAGCTAAGCTAAGGAAGAAAAATCAAACGTATTATCTTGATATTTTCTGAAAATATGGCTAATACATGATGAATGTAAACTAACCAGAAATTTAACTCATCTATCAAAGTATATTGATTTGCCTTTCGCTGAGATCGGTATTCCCATTACAATACTAGATTTCTTAGTTAGACCTAATCTTAAAGCAGCTGTGCCAATTCTATACATGATTCTATTATCCACATTATGATCCATGGCGGTTTTTGCTGCTGATCCCAATGCTATACCCATATCCAGTATCTTGAAGATGCAATTGGGTCCAGTAAAATCTACACCTTTAGATCTTGAGAATTCATTGAATTCTGTACAGGTTTTAAATCCACATCCACCACAATCTAGTCCGAAATTTTTTGTTCCTTCAACGCCTACTAATATGATGGCTTCTGAATCCCTAACATTTTTTCCATCTCGTAAAAATCCCTTTGAGTTCCTTTCTTCCCCTATTTTATCCATCTCGGCAGCTATCTTGTCTTTATCTTCTCCATAGATCAGAAGTGTCTCTACATCATCTTTACCTCCAGATTTTGGAGCTGTTCTAGCGGATATCATCATTAATTTAGCTACATTGAGCAATCCTTCATTTTCAGATAGATTACTTTTGATAATGGGCACACTAACCACCCTCAGGAATGACATAAAGAGAGGCTATTAAACCAATTTAAGCAATGCTATATCCAAGAATCTCTAAGTTAATGCTTCACAATGGTTAATTGATCATGATAATTAGATATCTACTAGTACTACATTAATAATCAAACCTTATCTCATTAGTTGTTAGCGTGAACACAATTATGGCCATTTTCGTAACCAAGGCTAACGGAACCAGAGAGCCGTTTGATAGAGCAAAACTAGTTCGAACCTGTCGTAGAATGGGAGCTACAGAAGAGATAGCTCATCATATCGCTAAAAGTATTGAAGCAAGATTATTTGATGGAATAGAGACAAAGAATATTCTCCGTATGATTTTTGTTTCAATGAGAAAGCACAAACCAGTTCTCAAACATATGATAGATCTTCGTAAGTCATTGAGCTTGCTAAGATCAAAACCTGATTTCGAACTATTTATTCAATTATTATTGAAGGAATATGGATATGATGTTGTTCCTAATCTGATAATAAGAGGTAAATGTGTGGAACATGAAGTGGACGCCTTAGCAAGTAAAGAAGGAAAAACAATGATTGTAGAAGTGAAACACCATTTCGATTATCATACTCCAACAGGCTTAGATGAAGCTAGAATAGCAAGAGCAGTCTTTGAAGATGCTACTGAAGGATATGAGATTGGGTCAAATGATCTGGGAATAGATGAAGTGATGATTGTTTCAAACACGAAATTATCTAGGCACGCAGAGAGATATGTTAACTGTAGAAATATCAAACATGTCGGGTGGAGTCATCCTCCTAAATCTGACCTTCAAAACTTGATAGAAGATAAGAAATTATATCCGATTACTATTTTGAGAGGTTTAAGATCTCCAGTGAGAGATAAACTTGTATCTACTGGAATAGTGACGATAAAACAACTTACTGAAATAGATCCAAACGAATTAAGAAAAAGAGCACGAATCTCAAAAGATGATTCTGAATCCATTATCAATAAAGCAAAAATCATATTCTCTGATAATGACTAAAATAGCGAGATATTACTGCATTAATGAGTAGTAATTATTCGAATTATTATCATCACAATAGTAGATGAGAATATTAAGAAAATATTCAATAATTCATAACATTCTGCCAAGTTGGTATTCATAAAAATGAGTAAGTCCAACCTAGAGATGCAAGTTAAAGTTCTACCCCAAAAGACCGGGGTCTATATCCTGAAGGCTGATGACGTTCTCTACGTTGGTAAAGCGTCGAATATCAGGAATAGAGTGAAGAATCATCTTCTAGCTGCGAAATCAAATCCTCGTGAAGCCATGATTATTGACAATACCAAGAAAATTGATTATATCATTACAAATACAGATGTGGAAGCACTTGTAGAGGAAAACATTCTAATTAAACAATATAAACCCAAGTTTAACATTCAGCTTAGTGACGATAAGACATATCCTTACCTCAAGCTGAGTCTGGATGAAGAATATCCTACACTTTCGATTGTTCGAAGGCCTAAGAACGATAAAAATCGATATTTCGGGCCATATGCTGACGTAGCTGCAATGCGACAGACTCTGAAAACTCTTAGAAGCCTGTTTCCTTTAAGGACATGCAAACTCGATCCAAGAAAGCCTAGAAAACGCCCTTGCATGAATTATCAAATTGGACTTTGCAGTGGAATCTGTGCGGGGCTTATTTCAAAAGAAGAATATAATGAGAGAGTCAAAGAACTACTTTTTGTTATGGAAGGAAGACCGGATCTTGCAATCGCAAAACTGAAAAATAAAATGTTAGAGGCATCGTCAAATCTTGAGTATGAGAAAGCTGCGCACATAAGAGATCGGATAGAAGCCTTAGAGAAGACTCTTTCAAAAATGACAATATTGTTTTCCAAACCTATCGATCTAGATGTTTTAGGAGTCGCCAAAACCCAAACAGAAGCTTGCGTTCAAGTAATGCAAGTCAAGAACGGTAAATTAGTCTCATCAGAATCCTTTGATGTGAAAGCTCAAGATGCAGAAGATAATGAAATAATTGAATCATTCATACAACAGTATTATTCTAGAAGAACTTTCTCTCCTCCTGAGATCATAGTCTCAACAAAACCTTATGATGCTTCAATTATTCAGGAGTGGATGTTCGAGAGATTCAATTCTAAAACGAAGATATCAACTGGAGTAAGAGGTCAAAAACGCCGTTTACTCAAATTGGCAATAGAAAATGCTAGATCACATCTTGATGAATTGGTTGATAAAAAAAAGAGAACTCTCAAAGGATTGAAAGAGCTTCAAAAGATTCTCGAACTTGATACATTACCAAAATTAATTGAGTGTTTTGATATCTCAACATTGAGAGGCAAAAGTTCAGTCGGGTCCATGATTTCATTTCTAAATGGAGAACCTTTGAAGAGAGGGTATCGAAGATTTAAGATTAAAACAATTGTAGGACAAGATGATCCAAAAATGATTGGTGAAATAATTCATCGAAGATATAGGCGCTTACTCCAAGAGAAATCGCAACTTCCGGATCTGATAATCGTAGATGGTGGAATAGCTCAACTTAATGCGGCTAGAAAGTCTATGCTTGAATTGGGGATGGAACTGCTTATTATAGGGTTGGCAAAGCAATTTGAACATGTATATTCCCCTAATAGCAATAGACCAATGTCGTTACCAAAAAATTCCGAAGGTCTATACTTACTTCAAAGAATAAGAGATGAAGCTCACAGGTTCGCGATAGCATATCATAGAAAACTGCGAAGTAAAACTGCAATTAGTGCGCGCGCTACGTAGCATAAGTTATCGGTTATCTAAATGCCTACATCAAGTAAGGCCTAGTTGATCACTCACCAACTTTGAAATGTCTGTAACCCTAACTGGTAGCTTCTCAATCTTGGCAGCCTCTCCTAAGCCTATGATGCATGCTGGGCATGCAGATAACAACAGTTCTGCGTTGGCATCTTTTACCTGTCTAATTCTTGTTACTCCAACTTTGTTAGCTAAGTCAGGTACTACTGCTTTCATTACTCCACCTGTTCCACAACATCTTCCTGCACTTCGATTCTCTGGCAGTTCAGTAATTCTTTCTGCGTATTTGGAGATTATAGAACGAGGTTCATCATACATACCAACTAAACGTCCAAGTTCACATGGGTCATGATATGTTACCTGACCTGTAAAACGATTTTTCGGTTTGAGTCTTTCGTCTTCAAGTCTTGAATTCAAGTATTCGACTATATGGATTGATTGGAATTTCAATTGGCGACCGAGTATACTCGGATATTTCTCCTTAAATGCTCGATAACAGCCTGGACAGTTGAAGATGACTTGTTTAGCATTCATGTTTTCTATAGCTTCAACATTGTGCCTAGCTATCTCCTCAAGTCCTGGAGTGGCTCCACTAAAGTCAAGTGGTGCACCACAACACCATTCGTTTCCACCTAGTATAGTCCAATCCTCGCCTAAATGATTTAGAATTGAGGAGACAGATCTCGCAACTTCTCCAAGACGACCAGAGTAGGAGGTAACACATCCCACGAAATATATTGTTTGAGCTTTCTCCTTCCTGGGAACATTTGCAGATTCATAATCTATCCAGTCATCTCTTGTATCATTTGGTAGTCCATACAAATTCTTGTGTTTCCTTATTTGTTTAGAGACTTCTTTAACAGAGTCGGGAGAAAATCCGTCTATAAATGTGGTCTCTCGAGCCGCCTTCCAAAGATTCACTAGGTCAAACTCAACTGGACATACGCTCATGCATCGACCGCATAATGTACATTCATAGAGAAGTGAACTGAGTTCTTCCATGTCCTTCTTCTGAATCTTCCGTTTGAATATCAATGAGATTGGACCGCGTTGTTTGAGAACTTTAGATCTGTAGGCAAGTAGTCTTGAACGTGGTGAAGATGTCTTGGATTTATTTTCGTCATGAACTGGACAGACCTCCACACAGTCTCCGTCTTTTCCACATGCCATTAGTTGAGTGACACCATAGCGAGTAAGATTTCCAAAAGAGCTGTCCTCTTTCACATCATTAAGTTTCAAAACTTTAGGATG
>Ga0114921_10000342_pt1 | contig 19804 bp, 18 predicted proteins | sample BentaG_FD_87016 | JGI IMG/M metagenome (GOLD analysis project Ga0114921, IMG submission 87016) | Deep subsurface microbial communities from South Atlantic Ocean to uncover new lineages of life (NeLLi) - Benguela_00093 metaG | ecosystem: Environmental > Aquatic > Marine > Oceanic > Sediment ... | reverse complement strand
TGTGATCGTTTCGGACGGCGACATCGAGGAGGGCGTGACGTCAGAAGCCTCGTCGCTGGCCGGAGTCCAACAGCTGGGCAACCTCATCGCGTTCTACGACGACAACGAGATCTCCATCGAGGACGACACCAAGATCGCGCTGTCCGAAGACACCGCCGCCCGCTACCGGGCCTACGGCTGGCATGTGCAGGAGGTAGAGGGCGGCGAGAACGTGGTCGGCATCGAAGAGGCCATCGAGAACGCCAAGGCCGTCACCGACAAGCCGTCATTCATCGTGGTGCGCACCATCATCGGCTACCCGGCGCCGAACAAGATGAACACTGGGGCGGCGCACGGGGCCGCGCTCGGCGACGACGAAGTGGCCGCCGTCAAGAAACTCCTCGGGTTTGACCCCGACAAGACATTCGAGGTCCGCGAGGACGTCATCAACCACACCCGCGGCCTCCTAGCCCGCGGCCAGGAGGCCAAAGAAAGCTGGCAGCGAGAATTCGATGCGTGGGCGCAGCGCGAGCCCGAGCGCAAGGCCCTGCTGGACCGGCTGCTCGCGCAGAAGATGCCCGACGGATGGGACGCGGATCTGCCGTCCTGGGATCCAGCCGACAAGCCGCTGGCCACCCGGGCCGCCTCCGGCGCGGTGCTGGCCGCCCTCGGCCCGAAACTGCCTGAATTGTGGGGCGGTTCGGCAGACTTGGCCGGCAGCAACAACACCACGATAAAGGGCGTCGACTCCTTTGGGCCGCCGTCGATTTCGACCACGGCGTACACCGCCCAATGGTACGGCCGCACCCTGCACTTCGGGGTCCGCGAGCACTCGATGGCGGCCATCCTGTCAGGCATCGTTCTGCACGGCCCGACGCGCGCGTACGGCGGCACGTTCCTACAGTTCTCCGACTACATGCGACCGGCGGTGCGGCTGGCCGCGCTGATGAACATCGACACCGTCTACGTATGGACGCACGATTCGATCGGCCTCGGCGAGGACGGCCCGACGCATCAGCCCGTCGAGCATCTAGCGGCGCTGCGCGCCATTCCGAGGCTATCGGTGGTGCGCCCCGCCGATGCCAATGAAACGGCCTGCGCCTGGCGCACAATCCTGACCCGAACCGCCGGCAGCGGACCCGTCGGGTTGATCCTGACTCGGCAGGGCCTCCCGGTGCTGGAGGGCACCAACAGCGACGGCGTCACCAAGGGCGGCTATGTGCTGGGCGGCGCGCCGGATACCGAACCCGATGTGGTGCTCATCGCCACCGGCTCGGAAGTACAGATCGCCGTTGCGGCACAGAAGTTATTGGCGGAGAGGGACATCGTCGCGAGCGTGGTGTCGATGCCGTGCGTGGAGTGGTTCGAATCCCAGTCGGTGGAGTATCGCGACAGCGTGCTGCCGCCTGCGGTGTCGGCCCGGGTGGCGGTGGAGGCCGGCATCGCGCAGAGCTGGCACAAACTGGTCGGCGACACCGGTGAGGTCGTTTCGCTGGAACACTATGGAGAATCGGCCGACGCCAAGACCCTGTTCCGTGAGTTCGGGTTCACCCCGGAGGCTGTCGCCGCTGCGGCCGAACGATCACTGGACAACTAGTCCGACGACGATGCGGGGCGAGGCGCGAGCCCCGAGCAGGAGTCGGACGACTAACCGATAGAAGGGAAAATACTGATGGTTTCAGCACCGACTCAGAATCCGCACCTTGCCGCGCTGAGCGCCGCGGGGGTATCGGTGTGGCTGGACGACTTGTCCCGCGACCGCCTACAGACAGGCAACCTGGCAGAGCTGATGGCTACCCACAGTGTCGTTGGCGTCACCACCAACCCGTCGATCTTCCAGGCCGCACTGTCGGCGGGACACTCCTATGATGCGCAGGTAGCCGAGCTGGCCGAGCGCGGAGCGGACGTGGACGCCGCCATCCGCACGGTAACCACCGACGACGTCCGCAATGCATGTGACCTGATGGCGCAGGTCTGGGAAGCATCCAGCGGCGTTGACGGCCGGGTGTCGATCGAGGTCGACCCGCGGCTGGCGCACGACACCGACAAGACGATCCTGCAGGCCATCGAGCTCTGGAAGATCGTCGACCGGCCCAACCTGCTGATCAAAATCCCCGCTACCAAGGCCGGCCTGCCTGCCATCACCGCCGTCATCGCCGAAGGTATCTCGGTAAATGTCACGCTGATCTTCTCGGTCGAACGGCACCGCGAAGTAATGGACGCTTATCTGAGTGGACTGGCAGCCGCCAAGGAGGCGGGCCAGGACCTGGCCAAGATCCACTCCGTGGCGTCGTTCTTCGTCTCCCGAGTGGACAGCGAGATCGACAAGCGGCTGGAGGCGATCGGCTCAGCTGACGCGCTCGGGGTGCGGGGCCGGGCCGGGGTAGCCAACGCCCGGCTGGCGTACGCCGCCTACCAGGAGGTGTTCGGCGGTGGCGACCGGTTCGAGAGGCTCAAGGCCGACGGCGCCCATGTGCAACGGCCGCTGTGGGCGTCAACCGGGGTCAAGAACCCCGACTACTCGGACACCCTGTACGTCACCGAACTGGTGGCGCCCAACACCGTCAATACCATGCCGGAGAAGACGATGGATGCGGTCGCCGATCACGGCACCACCCCGTCGGCGCGCAGTGCCGACACCATCACCGGTACCGCCGCAGCCGCGCAGGCGACCTTCGACGAGCTGACAGCGGTTGGCATCGACCTGCCGGACGTGTTCAAGGTGCTCGAGGACGAGGGCGTACAGAAGTTTGAGGCGTCCTGGACCGAGCTGCTCGCCGCAACCCAGGTTCAGCTCGACGCCGCCAGATGACGGCTCCAAACACAATGGCAACCAAGACTTCAATGGCAACCAAGACTTCAATGGCAACCAAGACTTCAAAGGCCACCGACACCGCCACGTCCGCAAACGCGGTACCGTGGTGTAACCCGTTGCGGGACAAGCGCGACAAGCGCCTACCCCGGATCGCCGGTCCGTGCGGCGTGGTGATCTTCGGTGTCACAGGGGATCTGGCCCGCAAGAAACTGATGCCGGCGATCTACGACCTGGCCAACCGCGGCCTGTTGCCGCCCACGTTCGCCCTGGTCGGCTTCGCCCGCCGGGACTGGGCCGATGAGGACTTCAGCAAGTTGGTCCGCGACGCGGTCAGAGAGCATTCCCGCACCCCGTTCCGAGAGGTGGTGTGGGACCGACTGGCCGAAGGAATCCGGTTCGTCCAAGGCACTTTCGACGACGACGACGCGTTCGGCCGGCTCGCGGAGGCACTGAGCAAGCTCGACACCGAACGGGGCACCGGCGGCAACCACGCCTTCTATTTGTCCGTCCCGCCCAAGGCTTTTCCGGTGGTGTGCGAGCAGCTGCAAAAGTCCGGACTGGCCCGCCAACAGCCAGACCGGTGGAGCAGAGTGGTCATCGAAAAACCGTTCGGCCACAACATCGGCAGCGCACGCGAACTTAACAAGGTGGTCAACTCCGTCTTCCCGGAGCAGTCGGTGTTCCGGATCGACCACTACCTGGGCAAGGAGACAGTGCAGAACATTCTGGCGCTGCGCTTCGCCAATCAATTGTTCGATCCGATGTGGAACGCGCACTACGTCGACCACGTGCAGATCACCATGGCCGAGGACATCGGGCTGGGCGGACGGGCCGGCTACTACGACGGTATCGGTGCGGCACGGGACGTAATACAGAACCACCTGCTGCAGCTGCTGGCACTGACCGCCATGGAAGAGCCGGTGAGCTTTCAGCCCGCAGAGCTGCAGGCCGAAAAGATCAAGGTGCTCTCTGCCATCCAGCTCGCCCAGCCGCTTGAGGCCACCACCTCGCGCGGCCAGTACGCGGCGGGCTGGCAGGGCGGCGAAAAGGTGGTCGGGCTGCTCGACGAGGAAGGGTTCTCCAAGGACTCCACGACCGAGACGTTCGCGGCCATCACGCTGGAGGTGGACACCCGGCGCTGGGCGGGTGTGCCGTTCTACCTGCGTACCGGCAAGCGGCTGGGACGCCGGGTGACCGAGATCGCCCTGGTGTTCAAGCGGGCCCCACATCTGCCGTTCGACGCCACGATGACCGCTGACCTGGGCAAGAACGCCCTGGTGATCCGGGTGCAGCCAGACGAAGGAATCACCCTCCGGTTCGGTTCCAAGGTGCCGGGCAATATGATGGAAGTCCGCGACGTCAACATGGATTTCTCATACGGCTCGGCGTTCGCCGAGGATTCGCCTGAAGCCTATGAGCGGCTGATCCTGGACGTACTGCTCGGTGAGCCGTCCCTGTTTCCGGTCAACGCCGAGGTCGAATTGTCTTGGGAGATACTTGATCCCGTCCTCGACAACTGGGCCGCACGCGGGCGGCCCGACCCCTACGAGTCTGGCACTTGGGGGCCGGCTTCGGCCTTCGAGATGCTAAGCCGAACCGGTCGGGAATGGCGGCGGCCATGATTGTCGATATGCCCGGCACCACCACCACTGCCGTCCACAAGAAGATCGAGGCGCTGCGCGAACAAGGCCGCGCCATCACCCAGGGCCGGGTGCTGACCCTGGTGATCGCACCCGACACCGACGCCGCGCTGGAGTTCTCCATCGCAGCCGCGAACGCTGCCAGCCATGAGCATCCCTGCCGAATCATCGTCGTCATGACCGGTGACTCCGACGCTGCCGATACGCGCCTGGACGCGCAGGTCCGGGTGGGCGGCGACGCCGGCACCGGGGAGGTTGTGGTTTTGCGACTGTCCGGGCCGCTCGCCGATCACGCCAGCAGTGTGGTGGTTCCCTTCCTTCTGCCCGACACACCCGTGGTGGCATGGTGGCCCGAGGCCGCGCCGCCAGTTCCAGCCGAGGATCCGCTGGGCAAGTTGGCGATCCGGCGGATCAGCGACGCGACCAACTGCGCCGACCCGCTGGCGTCGATTAAGAGCCGATTCCCCGGATACACCCCCGGCGACACCGACCTGTCCTGGAGTCGCATCACCTACTGGCGGGCGCTGCTCACCTCGGCGCTGGACCAAGCACCGTTCGAGCCGATCACCTCCGCGCTGGTATCCGGCCTCAAGGACGAACCCGCACTGGACATTCTGGCTGGATGGCTGGCCAGCCGAATCGACGGGCCAGTGCAGCGCGGGGTGGGCGAACTCAAAGCCGAGCTGGTGCGCGAAGGTGAGACGGTGACCCTGAGCCGCCCACAGCACGGCTTGACGGCGACGCTGAGCCGCACCGCCAAATCTGATGTGCTGGTTCCGTTGGCGCGCAGAGAAACCCGCGAATGCCTGGCTGAGGACATGCGTCGGCTCGATCCCGACGAAATCTATTTTGCCGCACTGGAGGGCATCGGCAGGGTGGAGTACCTATGAGCACGGTCATCCAGACCTACCCGGATACCGAAGCGCTCGTGGCGGCCGCCGGCGACCGACTGGTCGGCGCGATCACCGCCGCTGTCGGCGAGCGCGGACAGGCGCAGATCGTGCTGACCGGCGGCGGCACCGGAGTCGCGCTGCTAGACCGTGTCGGCAAGTGCAGCGAGCAGATCGACTGGTCGAAGGTGCATCTGTACTGGGGCGACGACCGCTTTGTCACCCACGATGACGACGAGCGCAACGACAAGCAGGCCGCCGAAGCCCTGCTAAACCATATCGACATCCCGGCTGGCAATGTGCATGCGATGCCGGCTGCCGACGGCGAATTCGGCAACGACCTCGACGCCGCCGCACTGGCATACGAGCACGTTCTGGCGGCGGCCGCCGAGCCGGGATCACCCGCACCGGACTTCGATGTGCACCTGCTGGGGATGGGCCCAGAGGGCCACATGAACTCGCTGTTCCCCGACACCCCCGCAGTCCGCGAGACCGCCCGCATGGTGGTCGGTGTCCCGGACTCCCCCAAGCCGCCGCCGCAGCGAATCACCTTGACATTGCCCGCTGTTCAGCGTTCCCGCGAGGTCTGGCTGGTGGTGTCGGGATCAGCGAAGGCCGACGCGGTGGCGGCGGCGATCGGTGGTGCAGACCCGGTGTCGTTGCCTGCGGCGGGCGCCGTCGGCACCGAGGCCACCGTGTGGCTACTCGACGAGCCAGCGGCGAGCAAACTGTAGTCACCCGCTGTTGCGCAACGCGCCCGCCAGGCCGCTCATCGTCAGCAGGATCCCCCGCCGCACGAGTTCGTCCCCGTCGCCGGAACGGAACCGCGCAAGCAACTCCACCTGAAGGTGGTTCAGCGGCTCGAGATACGGGAAGCGGTTGAAAACCGAGCGCGCCAGCGCCGGATTATCGGCAAGCAGATCGTCCTGACCGGTAATCAGCCGGTGCATCGCGATGGTGCGTTCATGCTCGGCGACAATCATGCCGAATACCCGGCGCCGCAGCGCCTCGTCGGAGACCAGTTCGGAGTAGCGGGCCGCCAGCCCCATATCGGACTTCGCCAGCACCTGCGCCATGTTCGACAGCACGGTCCGGAAGAACGGCCAGCGCCGGTACAGATCCTGCAGCACCTCCAGACGGCGGGATCCACCGTCGGGATCCTCGGAGATCCATTGCGCGAACGCCGATCCAGTGCCGTACCAGCCGGGCAGCATCACCCGTGACTGGCTCCAGGCCAGCACCCACGGGATGGCGCGCAGGTCGGCAATCGCCGTCGTGGGTTTGCGCGACGTCGGCCGGCTCCCGATGTTCAGCGACCCAATCTCGCTGACGGGTGTGGATGCCTTGAAGTAATCGACGAAACCCGGTGTCTCGTGCACCAATTCGGCGTAGGCGCGGCGGGCACGGCCCGCCAGCTCGTCGAGTACCCGGTAGGCGGATCCAGCGGCGTCGCCCAGGCCCTCGACGTCGAGCAGCGTCGACTCCAGGGTGGCCGCCAGCAGGGCCTCCAGGTTGCGGCGCGCCCTGCGCGGCTCAGCGTACTTGGCGGCGATAACCTCGCCCTGCTCGGTGATTCGCAGCGAACCTTTCACCGCGCCAGGGGGTTGCGCCAGGATGGCCTCGTAACTGGGTCCGCCACCACGTCCGACCGTCCCGCCGCGACCGTGGAAGAGCCGCAACCGGATTCCCGTCTTGCGCGCGCAGGAGACGAGGTCCAGCTCAGCGCGGTACAGGGCCCAGTTCGCGGCGAGATAACCGCCGTCCTTGTTGGAATCGGAGTACCCGAGCATTACCTCCTGGTTCTCACCCCGGGCATGCACGAGTGCGCGATATACCGGAAGCTCCAGCGCGGCCTCGATGATCTCCGCGCCCCTCTGCAGGTCTTCGATCGTCTCGAACAGCGGCACGATCCCCACTGGACTGAACGGCTGGGGGCCCGATGCATCGAGTAGGCCCACTTCCTTGAGCAGGATCGCTGCCTCGAGTATGTCCGACACCGACTCGCACATCGAGATGATGTAGTTGGGCACTGCGGGTGGACCGAACACCTTGACGGCCCGCGCGCCGGCCGCGAAAACGTCCAGTTCGTGGCGCGCCAGTTCGGACAGCTCGACATTGCCGCCGACCAGCGGGCGCCGGGTTCCCAGTTCGGCGGCCAGCAACTCGACGCGGTCCGGTTCGGACAGCGATCGGTAGTCCGCATGTACGCCGGACCAGGTCAGCAGCTCGGCGACGACTTCCTCGTGCACCTCGGAGTTCTGCCGCATGTCCAGCCCGCAGAGGTGAAACCCGAAGACACGTACGGCTTCTCGCAGGCGGGCCAGCCGGTCGTCTGCCAGCAGCGCGCTGCCGTTGCCGCGCAGCGATACATCCACGACATCCAGGTCGGCGAGTAGTTCCGTTGGCGCCCGGTAGGGTTGCAGCCCGAGGTCGAGCTCGTGTTCGGGCTGGCGGTCCAGGATCTGAGCCGCGGTCGCCGTCAGCCGTCCGTGGATCACCCGCAGCGCCCGCCGGTAAGGCTCGTCGGCGCGGGCCGGCTCTCGGCAGGCCTCGGCCAGCGCGGCCAGCTCGGCGCTGACGGCAACCAGCCGCGCCGACATCGACAGCTCCCTTTCCAGCTCCGTCAGCTCGGCAAAGTAATGCTCCAGCGCAGTGTACGCAGCGCTGCCGGTGGCCAACCGGACCACATCGGCTGTCACGTTCGGGTTTCCGTCGCGGTCACCGCCGATCCATGAGCCGGGCCGCAACATGGGCTGTCCCAACAGGTTCACGTCGGGCCACCGAGCACGCAGCGCCTGCCGAACCTCGGCGTTGACCTTGGGGATCATCTCGAAGAACGCGGCCGGATAGTATCGCAGCCCGGCCTCTATCTCGTCAGGGATAGTCAGCCGGGACAGCCGGATCAGCGCCGTCTGCCACATCGTCAGGATCTGGCGACGCAACTCGAATTCAATGTCCCGACCGTCTTCAGTCTCCGTGTGGCCGCCCGCGCGCAGCCGCATCAGCTCGGTGATCCGGTGCTGGGTGTCGAAGACGGCGCGGCGACGCGTTTCGGTCGGGTGGGCGGTGATGACCGGCGAGACCAACGCGCTCCTCAGCGCCTCAGCAACGGTCACCGAATCCAGCTCGGCAGCATCAAGTTTGAGGTAGGTGGCGGCCAGACTGCTGTCGGGCGGCGGCTCACCGGCGGCCACGTGAACCGCACGTCGCCGCTCGCGGTGGATGTCCTCGGCGACGTTGGCCAGCAGCGCGAATTGGGTGAACGCCCGAATCACCGGAATGACCTGATGAATGTCGAGCCGGGAGAACATCCGCGACATTTCCGCCCGGTCGATCTCGGAGCGCCGCACCCGAAAAGCCTCTACCCGGGCCCGCTCGACCAGGTCGAACACCTCGTCACCGTTCTGCTCGCGGACAGTGTCGCCCAACATCGCGCCGAGCAGCCGGATGTCCTCGCGCATCGGCTCGGTGGCCTCACGGCCGATGCGGGTGCGCTGGACAGCGCCGATCGGTTCCAGCGCGACATCGGAGGGCTCACCCATGCCCCAAGTATCGCGCAGCCACGACCATACGCGTGGCGAGTAGTCTCGGGCACAATCGTCGTATGGTGCCGAACCCAACAGCTCTCTTGCCGGCTCGGACCATCATCACGATGGAGCCCTCCGCCCCGACGGCAACCGCGGTGGCCGTTTCGGGCAACCGGATCAGCGCAGTCGGGTCATTCGAAGACCTCTATCGCGACCTGCGCGACAAGCCGTTCGTCGTGGACGAGACATTCGCCGAAGCCGTGATCTGCCCGGGGCTGATCGACCAGCACTTGCATCCGGTTCTCGGCGCCACCACGCTGGTCACCGAGGTGATTGCGACCGAGGACTGGGCTCTGCCCGGCCGGATATGTTCCGCGGCACATTCAGAACGGGAGTATCTCCGCCTATTGCGCGGCGCCGAACACGCGATGACTGATCCGCAGGAGTGGTTGATCTCATGGGGTTATCACAAACTATGGCATGGCAACCTGGACCGCACGGTCCTCGACACGGTCAGCAGGACCCGGCCGATCGCCATCTGGCAGCGCTCCTGCCACGAGTGGTTCCTCAATTCCGCGGCGATCACCGCTCTCCACATCTCTGCGGAAGAGATGTCGGGGCAAGGGCCCGCAAGCACCATGGTCGACGTCGAAGCCGGGCATTGGTGGGAGTCCGGACTGAACCTGCTCCTGCCGAAACTGGCGCCGGTGTTCATGAGCACGGAGCGGGTGACCGCGGGGCTTCGCCAGATGGTCGAATACCTGCACCAGAATGGCGTCACGGCGTTTAACGAGCCGGGCATCATGTGGAACCTTGAGCCCTGGGAGCTGTACCAACTGATTCTCGGCGACACCGAGACTCCGTTCCTGTCGACATTTCTCGTCGACGCTCGCAGCCAGGCCGATTCGGGGATGGATCCCGCCGATGCGGTTGCCGACGCCGAGGCGCAGGTCACGCGCGCCTGCACCGGAAAGGTCCGGTTGCTACCGAAACACGTAAAGCTGTTCGCCGACGGCGCAATCATCAGTCAACTAATGCAGATGCGGGAGCCGTATCTCGACGAAGACGGTCACCCTGATCTGTGCCACCACGGCGAATGGATGATGCAGCCAGACACGTTTCGCGCGTTCGCAAAGGTTTACTGGAACGCTGGCTGGCAGCTGCACATTCATGTCAACGGCGACGCCGGACTTGATCTGGTGCTGGAAACGATCGAGCAGTGCATGGCCGACCATCCGCGCACCGACCACCGGACAGTCATCGTCCACTTCGCAAATTCGACAGAAGACCAGATCGATCGGATCGCGCGAGTGGGCGCCATCGTCTCCGCGAACCCGTATTACCCCGTCGGGTTCGCGGACAAGTACGCCTCACATGGGCTTGGCCCCGACCGTGCGGACGTAATGGTGCGATCGGCGTCAGTGCGTCGCCGTGGCATCCCGCTTTCATTCCACTCGGACCTGCCGATGGCGCCTGCCGATCCGCTCACCCTGGCCTGGTGCGCCGTGAACCGACGCACCCCCAGCGGCAGGGTCGTGTGCCCCGGGCAGCGCATCTCCGTGCACGACGCGTTACGCGCCATCACCATCGAGGCTGCCTACTCGTGGCGGATGGAGCACGCGTTGGGCAGCATCGCGCGGGGCAAACTCGCGAACTTCACGGTTCTCGGCGAAGATCCGTACGCCGTCGACCCGGTCCGGCTCAACGAGATCCCTGTGCTGGGCACCGTCTATGAGGGCCGGTGGTTTCCGGCCGTGGCCTAAGGGCCGACGGCATAGCATTGACGAATGGCTGAGAAAGTTGCGTTGGTAACGGGCGCGTCGTCGGGCATCGGTGAGGCCACCGCACGCAAGCTCCAATCGCTGGGTTTCACCGTCTACGGCGCCGCGCGTCGGGTGGATCGGATGCAGAATCTCACTGCCGACGGCATCCGGGTGCTGGCGCTAGACGTCACCGACGAGGAATCGACACAGGCTGCGATCGATCACATCATCGACGAGACCGGACGAATCGACGTCTTGGTCAACAACGCCGGGTACGGGTCCTTTGGCGCGGTCGAGGATGTGCCGCTGTCCGAGGCGCGAGCCCAGTTCGAGGTCAATGTTTTCGGGGCGGCGCGGCTGGCGCAACTCGTGCTGCCCCACATGCGAAAGCAGGGATCGGGCACGATTGTCAACGTCAGCTCGATGGGCGGCAAGATCCATACACCGCTCGGCGGCTGGTACCACGCCACGAAATTCGCGCTCGAGGGCTTGAGCGACTGCCTGCGCTATGAGACTGCGCCGTTCGGAATCCACGTGGTCGTGATCGAGCCAGGCTCGATCCGCTCCGAATGGGGCGCGATCGCGGCCGGCACTCTTCGCAAGACGTCCAGCGACGGTCCTTACGCCACACAAGCCGAGTCCGTCGCGGAGCGTATTGAACAGAGCTCACAACCGAACGCCCGGATGACATCGCCGCCCACCGTCATCGCCGACGCGATCGGCAAGGCCGCAACTGCCCGGCGACCCAAGACCCGCTACGTCGTGGGAGCAATGGCGCGGCCCGCGATCATGATGCGCCGCATGCTGTCTGACCGGGGGTTCGACCGCTTCATTCGACGAGCGATGGAGGTCTGAAACCAGCTGCTCAGCTGTACTTGATCTGCAGGGCCATGCCCACGATGGACACCACCCAGATGCCGGTGACGAAGAGCGTCAGCCGGTCGAGATTCTTCTCCACCACAGATGACCCGGACAGGCTGGACTGCACGCCGCCACCGAACAGCGTCGACAGGCCGCCGCCCTTGGCGCGGTGCAGAAGCACCAGCAGCACAATCAGCACGCTGGCGATCACCAGGATGATCTGCAGGATCAACACCATGGCCGACACCCTACCTGTTGAATACGGCCGCTCAGGGCAGCGGGCCGCCGGCGGCGATCGCCGACAAGGTGGCGAATTGCTCCCCGTCCAACGAGGCTCCGCCCACCAGGGCGCCGTCGACGTCGTCCTGTCCGACGATCTCGCCGACGTTCTTGGCGTTGACCGAACCCCCGTAAAGCACCCGGACAATCTCCGTGATCTCCGGCGACGCCAGCGCACCTAGCTCCTCCCGGATGGCCGAGCACACCTCCTGGGCATCCGCGGCGCTGGCCACCCGCCCGGTACCGATCGCCCACACCGGCTCGTAGGCGATGACGACTGTGCCGATCTGCGCGGCGGACAGCCCGGCCAGTGATCCGCGCAGCTGAGTGACGTTGTGCGCCACATGGTCGCCGGCCTCCCGAACATCGAGGTGTTCGCCGATACAGACGATCGGCGTCAGCTCGTGCCGCAGCGCCGCAGCGGCCTTCTCTGCGACGAGCGCGTCACTCTCCGCGTGGTAGGTGCGGCGCTCTGAGTGGCCGACGATGACGTAGCTGCACCCGAGCTTGGCCAGAAACGCCCCGCTCGTGTCACCGGTGTAGGCGCCGGAGTCGTGTTGCGACAGATCTTGGGCGCCGTAGGTCAGCCGCACTTTGTCGCCGTCGATCAGAGTTTGCACGCCGCGCAGGTCGGTGAACGGTGGGATAACGCTGACGTCGACCCGGTCGTAGTACTTGTCGGGCAGCGAGAACGCGATCTTCTGCACCAGCGCGATCGCTTCGAAGTGGTTGAGGTTCATCTTCCAGTTGCCGGCGATCAGCGGCTTACGGCTCATGTCGATCCTTCCAGGACTTCTTCCAGGACTTCGATGCCGGGCAGCGTCTTGCCTTCAAGATATTCCAGGGAGGCGCCTCCTCCGGTGGAAATGTGGGAGAAGCCGTCTTCTCCCAGCCCGAGCAACCGTACCGCCGCGGCCGAGTCGCCGCCGCCGACCACGCTGAACCCGCCCTTAGCCGTCGCGCCGACGATCGCCTCGGCGACGCCCTTGGTGCCCGCAGCGAAGGCAGGGAATTCGAACACGCCCATCGGACCGTTCCAGAAGATGGTCTTGGCATTGGACAGCAGGCCGGTGAACCGCTTCACCGACTCCGGTCCGATGTCCAAGCCCATCATGTCGACGGGGATTTCGTGCGCATCGACGATCTGCGACGGGGAGTCGGCACCGAACCGTTCGGCGACCACGATGTCGACCGGGAGATGGATCACGTCGCCGTAGACATCGAGCAGTCTGGAGCAAGTGTCGAGCATCTCGGTCTGCATCAGCGAAGTTCCAACCGAAATACCCTGCGCGGCAAGAAACGTAAAACACATACCGCCACCGATGATCAGGCTGTCGGCCTTTTCGGCCAGCGATTCGACGACCGCGAGCTTGTCGGACACTTTGGAGCCGCCCAGCACCACCGCGTACGGGCGCTCGCCCGCGCTGGTCAGCTGTTGCAGAACCTTCACTTCAGCGGCCACCAAGGTGCCGGCGTAGTGCGGCACCAGCGTCGCCACATCGTAGACAGAGGCCTGCTTGCGGTGCAGGACACCGAACCCATCGGAGACAAACGCGCCAGCGGATCCGTCTGGGCCGCAGACCAATTCGACCAGTTGCCGCGCCAAAGCCAGCCGCTCGTCGTCGTCCTTGCTGGTCTCGCGGGGATCGAAGCGGACGTTCTCCAGCATCAGGATATCGCCATCGGTGAGCCCCTCGGCGCGGGCAAGCGCGTCCGGGCCGACCACGTCGCCAGCCAGCTGCACGTGCCGGCCCAGCCGCTGGCCCAGCGCTGCGGCGACAGGCGCCAACGACAGCTTCGGATCCCGGCTGCCCTCGGGCCGGCCCAGATGCGCAGTCACCACCACCTTCGCGCCGCCGTCGGACAACTCCTTCAGAGTCGGCACCGAGGCGACGATCCGGCCCTCGTCGGTGATGGTGCCTTGCCCACCGGCAGCGTCATCGAGCGGGACGTTCAGGTCGGAGCGCACCAGCACTCCTCGCCCCGCAACGCCTTCCGTCAGAAGGTCGTGGAGAGTTAAGAATGACATGGCTACCGGGCTGATTACAGCGACTTGCCGACCAGCGCAACCATGTCGACCAAGCGGTTGGAGTAGCCCCACTCGTTGTCGTACCACGACACGACCTTGGCTTGGTTGTCGATCACCTTGGTCAGCCCGGAGTCGAAGATCGACGAGTGCGGGTCGGTGACGATATCGCTGGATACGATCGGGGCGTCGTAGTACTTCAGGATGCCCTTGAGCTTGCCCTCGGCCGCGGCTCTTAGTGCCGCATTGATCTCGTCTGCGCTGGCGGACTTGGCCAGCTCCACGGTGAGGTCGGTGACCGAGCCGGTCGGGACCGGCACCCGCAGCGCGTAGCCGTCCAGCTTGCCTTTCAGCTCGGGCATAACCAGACCGATGGCCTTGGCGGCACCGGTGGAGGTCGGCACGATGTTCACTGCGGCGGCCCGGGCCCGGCGCATGTCTGTGTGCGGGCCGTCCTGCAGGTTCTGGTCCCCGGTGTAAGCGTGGATCGTGGTCATCAGACCCCTAAGGATGCCGAACTCGTCGTGGACCACCTTGGCCAGCGGAGCGAGGCAGTTCGTCGTACACGACGCGTTCGAGATGATGTTCTGGCTGCCGTCGTACTTGTCATCGTTGACGCCGAGCACGATGGTGACGTCCTCGTCGGTGGCGGGCGCGGAGATGATCACCTTCTTGGCGCCGGCCTCGAGGTGCCCCTTCGCGCGCGCGTCTTTGAAGATGCCGGTGGACTCGACGACAATATCGACGCCCAGGTCACCCCAGGGCAGCGCCGCTGGGCCCTCTCTGACCTCGAGTGCCTTGATCCTGGTGTCGCCGATGACGATCGTGTCATCGCCGTCAAGACTCACGTCCTGCGGCAGTCGGCCCAGGATAGAGTCGAACTTCAGCAGGTGCGCCAGTGACGCGTTGTCGGTGAGGTCGTTGACAGCCACGATCTCGATGTCGCTGCTGCCACCCTGGGCCTTCTGCGCCTCAAGGGCCCGGTAGAAGTTGCGTCCGATTCGGCCGAAGCCGTTAACGCCTACCCGGATCGTCACGTCTATGTCTCCTTAGTCGCGGATGTGCGGCTTAGTCGCGGATGTGCGGCCCGTGATCAGCCTAGTACCCCGCCCGAATTGCATCAGACCGCGATGAGCCGGTTATTTGGAAGTGTGCTGTCAGAAAAGTGTGGTGCCGAAAGCGTCTGCCGTTGCGAGTGCTTCAGCGTCACCTGCTGGACCCGATAGGGCTAGCCGGGTGACCCGTGCACGAGCACTCCGTTCAGCACGAGCCCGAGCAGGTGGGAGACCAGCGCCTCGGCGTCGAGGGTCGGAGAGACCGGAGAAACCACAGCATGGAACATGACGGCGCCACGAAGTGTGTCCAGGATGGCCGCCCCGTCTGCATCGGGCCGCACCACATTCTCGGCGATGCCACGTTCGATCACGGCCACGTAGTGAGCGCGGATCGGCGCGATGAAGCGTTCCTCGGCGACCTGCTGCAACTGCGGATCGGCGACCATCTCCCCGATCAGACCCGGTAGGCCGCGCCGGTACTCGGGCCGGAACTGGTGTTCGACCATGTCGGAGACCAGCGCGGCGAAAGTCTCGACAAACGGTTTGGGCGCAGCGACGGACCCGTCGGTATCTCCGCCCGCCTGGAACAGCACCTCCTGCGCCAGCGCCGCCTTCGAACCCCACCACTGATAAATCAACGGTCTGCCGACCTTCGCCCGGCGGGCCACCGCAGAGAGCGTAAGCGCCTCGTAGCCCACCTCGGCGAGCAAGTCGGCAGTCGCCTTCAGCACCGCCCGGTGACGAGACGGGTCCCGCGGACGACCGCGCGTGGCGGAGGCTTGTGTTTCTGCGACCATCGCATTACCTTACACAGTGTAAGTGTATCCTTTCCAGTGCTGCGAACCGCCCGGGAGTGTCATGTCCGCGATCATCCTCGATCGGCCGACTCCCGCGTGCGCCGTGCTGACCTTGAACCGCCCCGCGCGACTGAACGCCTTGAGCTTCACGCTCATCGATGAACTACACCGGGTTCTGGACGCGCTGGAACGCGACAACAGCTACCGCGTGGTCGTTCTCACCGGCGCGGGACGAGGTTTTTGTTCGGGTCTCGTTCCCACCGAACCCGCGATAGCCCCACCGCCGTGGGGCTGACCGGTTCCGCGGTCGGCGGCGGAATGGCGCTCGCCGCCGCGTGCGACCTGAGAATCGCTTCGGTCCCTGCGCGATTCGGGGCTCAATTCATCCGGCTCGGCGTATCCGGCTGCGATATGGGCATCAGCTACACTCTGCCGCGGTTGGTGGGCGCGTCGCGAGCCGGCGAACTGATCATGACTCCGCGTCAGATCGATGCAGAAGAAGCCGAGCGGATTGGCCTGGTCTCGCGGGTGGTGCCCGAAGAAGCATTGCTGCAGACGGCCGTCGAGCTATCCGAGAACCTATGCGAGAACAGCCAGTTCGCGCCGGAGATGACCAAGCAGGTCTTTACCATCAACCTGGGCGCGCCCAGTCTCGATGCCGCAATCGTGCTGGAGAACCGAACCCAGATCCTGGCGGGGACCAGCGGCGATTTCGCCAGGGCGAGCGCGGCGCTCGCCGCCAGACCGGGAAGAAAATGACTGTGGATCGCAACGGACTAGACCGCTTGTTCGACGTCAAGGGCCGCACCGCCATCGTGACCGGAGGGACCAGGGGAATCGGCCTGTCCATTGCGGAGGCCTACGCGGCCTCTGGCGCCAACGTCGTCGTCGCCAGCCGCAAGACAGACGCCTGCGCCGCGGCCGCCGAACATCTGAATGCGATCGGAGGCCATGCGATCGGCATCCCCACCCACGCCGGGGATCTGGACGACCTCGCCGGCTTGGTCGATGGCGCAGTAGAGACCTTCGGCGGGATCGACATCGTAGTCAACAATGCCGCGAACCCGGTCACCCAACCTATCGGTGAATTCACCCTCGCCGCATGGACGAAGTCCTTCGACGTGAACCTGCGCGGGCCGGTGTTCCTGCTGCAGGTGGCGTTGCCGCACCTTGAGGCCAGCGAACACGCCGCGGTGCTCAATGTCGTCTCGATCGGGGCATTCACGTTCTCAGCGCAGACGGCGATGTACTCGGCAGGCAAAGCGGCACTGCTGTCGTTCACCCGATCGATGGCCGCGGACTTCGCGCCGCGCGGAATCCGGGTCAACGCGTTGGCTCCCGGTCCGGTCAACACCACCATGGTCCGCAACAACCCGCCCGAGTTCGTCGAGGCGCTGGCCTCAGGGCCGCACCAGAAGCGCATCGCCGAACCCGACGAAATGGTGGGCCCAGCTTTGCTTCTCACATCCGACGCCGGCAGCTTCATCACCGGTCAGGTCATCGTCGCCGACGGCGGCATGGTTGCCCATTAGCGCGCGATCAATTTGAAGGACAGGCCATGAAGCACATCCCAGAGCAGATTCGCTTCGACGGCAAGGTCGCCGTCATCACCGGAGCCGGGCGCGGCGTCGGGCGAAGCTACGCAGAACTGCTCGCCGCCCGGGGGGCCAAGGTAGTGGTGAACGACCTCGGCGTGACCACGGCGGGAACCATAGGAACCGAAGCCTCGGGCAGCGTCGCGCAGGAGGTGGCGGCCGCGATCGCCGCGAACGGTGGTGAGGCGGTGGCCGACACCCACAGCGTGGTCGAGGAGGCCGGCGCGATCGTGGACGCCGCGGTGCGGCAATGGGGCCGGCTCGACATCGTGATCAACAACGCGGGAATCTCCGGGGGCGGTGGCCTGGACGAGATCCCGGTCGAGGACTACGAACAGATGGTCAACGTTCACTACCTCGGCGCCGTCCGGGTCCTGCGGGCCGCGTGGCCCCACCTGGTTTCCTCCGGCGGGGGGCGGGTGGTCAACACATCGTCAACGTCGATCTTCGGCATGGCCGGAACCAGCCATTCCATCTCCGCCAAGGCAGGCATCTTCGGCCTAACCCGAGCCCTGGCCGAGGAGGGGCGGGCAACTGGTGTCGTCGTCAATTCGGTGCTGCCGACCGCCTGGACCAGGCTCACCCGGCAGATCCCCGACGACAACTTTGCAGCCTGGCTTGAGGCCACCTGCCCACCGGATCTCGTTGCGCCCTTCGTCGCCTGGCTCTGCTCGGCGGAAGTGCCATTCAGCGGCGAGGCCTTCGCGGTGGGTGGCGGCCGCGTCGCCCGGGTGTTCCTCGGGGAGTCGTCCGGAGTGGTACATCACAACCCGGCCCCCGAGTCCTACCGCGACGTCGCCGAACAGCTCATCGGCACAGCGGGATTCCGGGTTCCGGCGAACACGGTCGAGGAAATCATGTTCTTCGCCGCGGAGATCGGCAATGCCGCAGCGGCGGCAACTAGCGCCACAGCGGCAGGCACGGCGACACCCAATCCCGAACCCGGTTCCTGGGCCGAACACGCCAAGACTTCGTGAACACCGGACCAGCCATGCGTTACGGCATCGCAACGCAGCGCGAACTCTGCGCCGAGGCTCGGCGAAAGCCGGGGCCGGTGTCCTACCGTCATCTCGCCGGCTACCCGGTGCCCGAAGACGGCTGGCCGTTAGGCGGCACCCCCGCCGATCAAGCAGAACAGGTGCTTGAGCCGCGCGGCGCAGGCGTGGACGAGTTGGTGCTCGACTCCACGATCCTGTCGTGTGCGCACGAGGAACTCACCACCCTGCTGGAGCAGTTCGAGGCCTTCGCCCGCGATGTCATGCCGCGCGTGGCGCAGGCCACCCGATGAGGCTGGTACGTGATGCCGTCGTTCCACTGCTACGCGGCGGCGCGGCGATCACGCTCGACACTGCCACCGCACGCGTGCGATCCGCCCCGGTTCCCCGGCTGATCGACGGGTTGGACGCCGCCTGGTTCGAATCGGCCCTGCGGGACTGCTTCCCCGGTGTGTCGGTGCGGGAGGCGACGCAGCTGTCCAGTGATCTCGGAACCACCACCCACAGCCGGTTCGCGCTCCATTACCGCGACCGGGGTGCTGGAGTTAGCGGCATGGATTTACCGGAAACGGTGTTCGCCAAGTCCACGCCCGCCGGAGCCGCGACGAAACTGCTGGGGCAGGTGATGGGGCACGGCGGAATCGAGACGATGTTCAATGTTGTTCTCGCACCGTCGCTTTCGGTACGGACTCCGCGTACCTTCCACGGCGTGGCTGAGCCGTGGAGCGGCCGGTTCGTCCTCGTCCAGGAAGACCTCAGCCAGGCCTGCGACTTTCGCACCCTCCTGCAGCCCTGCACCGCCGAGGAGGCGGCCGCGGTAACCGTGGAGCTGGCCCGGTTGCACGTCAGCTACTGGGCAGATGACTTTCGCGGGGGGTTGGCCAGGTTCGGCTTCGACGCGCACCTGCGCAGGCAGGCTCTCGGTTCGCTCATCGTCCGCGCCGGGGTCAAGGCGTGCGCCCGCAAGCACCCCAACCTGCTGCCGGCGCAAAGGCTCTCCGACCTGGAGAACGCGGCACGGTCGCTGGACTCCGTAACGAGGGTGTGTGAGCCCTTGCCGCACACGCTGATCCATGGCGACACCCACCTGGGCAACCTGCTCTGGGACGGCACGCGACCCGGCTTCGTCGACTGGCAACTCGCCCGCCAGGGAAGCCCGATCCGCGATCTTGCCTACTTCCTCGCCACCTCCACCGAACCCGAGACCCGCCGCAAGGTCGAACGCGAACTGCTGGACCGCTATCGCGACGAGCTGGCAAGCCAGGGTGTGACGGCAGCGGCAAAGGATGCCGGCTGGTCGACCTACCGCCTGGGCGCCATCCACGCGTTGATCGCTGCTGCCGCAACCGTGGGAATCGGCGGAATGCAACATCACGACATCGCGGTGGCGGGGCTGCGGCGTAGTCTCGCGGCTGTTGAGGATCTCGACTCATTCGGACTGCTGCACAACCTGATTGAGAACATATAGCCAGACCGGCCACGCTGGTTTGACCCGCCGCGCCCAGCTGGGTCGCCCATTCCGCGCACAGTGAGAACTGAGGAAAGAGCCACTGATTTTGAGTCTGTCGACCATCGCCTATCA
>Ga0114921_10000341_pt1 | contig 19812 bp, 19 predicted proteins | sample BentaG_FD_87016 | JGI IMG/M metagenome (GOLD analysis project Ga0114921, IMG submission 87016) | Deep subsurface microbial communities from South Atlantic Ocean to uncover new lineages of life (NeLLi) - Benguela_00093 metaG | ecosystem: Environmental > Aquatic > Marine > Oceanic > Sediment ... | reverse complement strand
GCAGACTGGGTTATCCCTAAACTCTTAGCCAGAGCATTTACATTCAAATCGCCTTTTTTTAAGCATTCGATTATCCTTATTCTCTTATCCACTGAAAGGAGCTTAAATAGTTCCGCTGTCTCTTTCATGAACTTTTTTCCTAAATTTGTTTAAGCAGTTTCGCACTTACTTATATAAATATAAAATATAAATTTATTTTTGTCAAGGTTTTTTATAAAAAATTCGGGTGGTATATTTCTATAAATTCAAGCATCACATCTTAGGGCAAAATTTGCCGCTGCTAAAATTTTGTCCCTACAGGCAGAGATTAAGGTGCTCCATAAAAAGGGATTGTTTTGTAGGTGATAATTTTGTTTCCCCTTATGAAGGAATTTGATTCAAAAATGTTCTTATTTTGTCGTTTATTTTCATTTCTTATCTTTCTAAGAACTTTAGTGATGTATACGTAAGTTTTCAGAATGTTATTAAATTCTAAAATTCTATTCATTTTATTTAAAATAAGTTGTTAAATATACAACTTACTTTTGAAATGACGTGGAGCGTGCCTGAAAGGCGAAAGGCTTAAAATAGGGAAGCGCAGGATAATTTGAAGGAAGTATCGGTTGTGAAGGAAGCTTCAAATTTCCGAGAACGTCTTTTTATGGTTTTCAGCGGAAGCTCGTCGGGAAAACTGCCCTGCCGAAGGAACGGTCTGCACCCTTGCGGGAAATTTCCGCAGAGCAAAGATACTGAAAAGATTTAGCTGCCAAACCGGCGCAACATTGGAAACGATAAGCGTAAACCAAGAAGGATGACAAGCCGTTAAGTTAACGGCAATAATACGTTTTTAAAACCGCCTTACAATAGGGCGGTTTTTTATTGCCTTTTCGGGTCGTTTTTGGTATACTAAATTAGGGAATGTTTTTGTAAGGAGTACAGACTTTTTAAGATAATTTTTGGTAACGCACTTATATTGCAAGTAAGAGTGACATTGGTTGGGAGGTGATAATTTCTTCTTTAGTTCGGTGTTATAGAGTTGCGGGATAGTCCAGCCAGAGGAATGTTTATGTGAGGTACTTCGGATATGCCCCCAAATTGGAGATGTATCCGAACCAGTTCGGATATAACAAGTTAGCTGTAATTTTGAGAACTTTTTATTGGAGAACGATTTACAATGCTGTTTGATACCATTTTTAATAAACCTAAGTGGTATGGGAAGGATGATTTCCCCTCATGTGATGAATGGAAACATGAAATAAATAATTGGTTGCTATTTATTCAGACTAAAAATCAATTGACACGATACTTACCACGTCTTAATGATTCCAAAACTAAACGAGATGAAGCATTAGCTGAGATATTTTCGGCATATATATTAGAGGTCATATTAAAATACCCAATTATTTATTGGGAAAAGCAAACTGTTGGTGGTAAAGATGTCGATTTTGTTATTTGTGATGGTACAAATGAGATCTATTGTGAAGTCAAAAGCCCTGGTTGGGAAAGCGAGCTTGAACAGAAAGAACGTTTAAACGGAAGAAAAGGTTTGCCAAAGTATATAAATGCAGAAGTTCGTTCTATTGCTCCTTGGCGAGATATACGTTATGCATTTAAAAAGTCATATTCAAAGTTCTTACCAAAATGTAAGAATCTATTAATTCTAAAAGATGATTTGTTTGTTAAAATTCTTGATACACCTTCGAATATAGATATGGCATTGTTTGAAGATAGTGGAATTTATAATAGCGAGAAAGGCTATTTTACAAATAATAACTTCGAGAATATCGGAGGAATTCTTATTTTGGATTGTAGACTTACTGAGAAGATTGAATATCGATGTGAGTTTATTGCAAACAAAAATTCGAAAGAGCCTTTTTCTATAACGACAAAGGACGTAACTATAAGTGAATGAAAATTTGGATTGTTCTCAAAACTACAGCTAACACAGCATATCTGGTTCACTTCGTTCACACAAAATTGCTCCTTTCTGTCACACTTCAGATATGCTGGAACCGTTAGCTGAAATGGACAAAAATGAGGTGAAATAAAAATGAAGACTGCTGTCGAATATCTGGAGTTTATGTGGCCGATGAGACATTCTTTGATAACATGTGGGGACATAGAAGGAAAATCAAATATCATAGCAGTCAGTTTTTGTATGCCTGTATCAAAGGAACCCCCACGGCCCTTTGTTTGTCAGCAAATTGTTGTCTTCTAACTAAGAAAGCCAAAACTGGAAATTTTAGATTCTGGTTCAAATCCTCTTAAGGGAAACGAACCGTATTGCTATTGATCGCTAACTTAACTTGGACAGATAAAATGAGGAGACGGGGAGCCTTGGAATCTTTTATATGATCTATCTCACTAAAATGTATTTGGAATATTTTGTTTGTTGTCCAACAGATTGTAAGACACAAATCTTCTATTAACGAAAGGAGGGGCTGTATGGTAGAACCAACAAACGTAACAATCGATGGTTACCCATTTGTATGTGTTCCACTTTCGCAAGCAGATTTTAATGATGTAGCAGCAATCTACGTAATTATTTGTGTTGCCCCCGGTGGTTCTTGGACTGTTGTAGATGTTGGACAGACAGGTGAATTAGGAACTAGGATAGATGCCCACAAAAGAAAGGAATGTTGGAAAGAAAAATGTCCAAATGGAAACTTATGGGTTTGTGTCCATAGGATGCCAAGTGACAAATACAGTAAAGAGGACAGATTAAAGCGCGAAAAAGAAATAAGGGCAATACATCCAAATATTTGCGGTGAGAGATAGAAGCAAGTGAGTAATAGTATGTCTGTAACTTCTTGTTTCTAAATGATGCGATACCAAAAAATTGTAGCTTATGATGCGAAAATCAAGTTTGGATAACATATATTACCCCAACGTAGGATTACTTTCTGACAATTCGCAATGTTGTAGGCCTGAGAACAGACAGAAGGAGAGAAAAATGGACAAGAATGAATTTTTGCTTAAAGATGTTTTTACAATGTATGTTAATGCTCAAAATGAAGTCAAGGCAGTCTGGAGCGAGTTTAAAAAATCTGCCGACCAGCGAGAAATAGGATTTAATTAATCTGACCTTTTCAAATTAGTTTAGTTCAATATAGATTTTAGAAGACCGCTAAACGCAACGCGAGAAGGAAAGGAATAGAAAAGAAACAGAATACAAAGGAAAGTTAAAGATAGAATCTCCATAGGCAGGTTCTGTTTGAAGAAATAATGCCCTAATCGATTATATCCTTATATAAGACCTAAACGTACACCAGCAAGTCGGTGAAGGAGTTTGACATCAGCGTCTGTGAGTTTTCCCCAGTGTTTTTTGACCATCATGTCATTTATCTGCTCCAATCTTTGCTTCTTAATATAATGCTGGAGATTAAGCAAAATATGAACGTGAGGCTTTCGAATCCAAGTAACAAGTTTTTCTAATAAGCGACTAGAGGGTCTGTAGCTGACCGCGATTAAAAGCACAGTTACCCAAGAAGGCGCATTAGTGATTGTTGCAAGTGCCGTTGTAAATACAAGCAATCCTTCAATTTCTTCCCCCCAAGACGTTTTTAAGAGTTTCTCCATGTCTTTCTTTGTTTTCTGAATTCGATTGTGACTTTCCATCAAGTCTAAATCTAAAAACTGCCTAATGAACTCCCTTAAACTAGTGGTTCTCTTTCTCAAATTTTGGAGCGACTTTATTACGTCACCCTTAGTTTTCTTCATCTCCTTCGTAAACACGGACAGGAAAAGGGGTACTGAAATTGGATGATAAAGAAAGTCAAGATTGTCCCTTATTAATCCCCCTGGTTCTGTGATAGAAAGCAGATTTCTCAGAATTACTATGTGTCTATTTGCATAGCTTTTACCTAATATGTTTTGAAGGAAATAAAAGGACGGTCCTCTTAACACATTAGGTATTGGGATTAGAGAAATTCTTTGTCCTAGTTCATATGTAAAAAGTGAATTAAATGTGGCACAAGTTAAATACTCAGCAATGCTTTTAAATGAAGTACGGCGACCAATTCTAATGTCCATACAGCGGATAATCCCTTCCAATTCCCGGTATTTATGGATGAAGTGAGGTGGACTGGGCACATTACTTGAGATCGCATCTATACAGGGGTCAAATGAGATGAAATCTGGAAGCTTGCAACCAAAGACTATCTCCCAACCTTTTTTAAAGTAGTCATTTGTTTCGCTACGTAGATTTTTGATTCTTTGTACTAATGAGTTAAATGTTTCCCATCCTATCTCAGATAAGTCCTTGCTTGAAGTCAAAGGGCAAAATGTATCCTCGCAATCCTTTCCGGAGTTGAAAGCAGATCGAAAATCAATTGTTTCGGAGTCTTCATATTTGTAATAAACTTTATCAAAAAGGCAAACACATGTAACAACCGTTACAAGATCCAAAATCCTCTGGATACCTACCGGAATAATAGGATGGTCGCTGGCGAGGTTACTGACATGGTATATAGTAGTATTGTCTAGGAAGGCAGAATTCTTCACGATATTATTATTTCTTATGGTCTTTGCGTAATGTTGAGGATAAGGCTTCAGTTGTGTCGCTATATATCTTTCATTTAGGTTTGAAAGCTTAACCAAACTTAGAGATTTACTCTTCTCTATTTCTGCTAATTCTTTTTTGGATAATTTGGACTTCAAATAAGAAAAAACTTTCTGACTCATAGAATCCCTCTGATCCGCAACTTGATTAATTATACGATAAATTACAATTTTCATTAAGACATTTATTGGATAAAAAAATGATAAATTGCTAAAAGCCGGACTTTTTTAGTTGAGGTTAATTTTTTAAGTGTATAGAAAGCCAGTTAGTGCCGATTGTAATAATAACCTTATGAAGATAAAAAATTTTGAGAAGGCGTTTAGGAATATCCGCCCTCATTTTTGTCATTTTTTATTTTGGTTGGGATACTGGCTTTACGGTGTCGGGTCTTTCAGACAAAAAGCGACATTTTTTGCGGTATTTACTTGGGTCGAAGGAACAAATAACTTAATTTTTTGATGAAAACATGGCTAAGTATTCAACGGACCTCTCATCCGCCTTCACAGAATTAACATTGGACAAAATCTAAATACTTGCACGAATCAGGGAGCTCTTGTATAATATTAATGAATTTAGATTGGGTTCGGATGTACTCGCCTCTCGCAAGCCGACCGTGCCTAGAACGCACAAAGCTCATATATAACTTACTCCTTGTTCTTGTAAGTGTAACGTAGAAAAGTCTAAGTTCTTCTTCCGTGTAGTTCCCTTGGATATCTTTTGGGAAAATCCCGTTCTCGAGGCCCATTATAAAGACAACATCAGCGGTTAATCCCTTAGCCGAGTGAATTGTCATTAATTCAACAGTAAAGCCTTTTCGTGTCTGCGAATCATCAGTATATTCTTCGGATTCGAGATTTTGGCTTTCTATTTTCTCGATGAAATTTTTAATAGTAGTCATTCCTTCTGCGATCTCAAAAAGTCTATTAACAGCTTGACCATTATTTCTTTCAAGGTTAAAAATTTTTAAAAGCTTTTCCAATATTTCCGGGGGTTTATCTCCTTTATCGATAGATAGTAAATCATAACAAATCAACTTAATTTTCTTATCCTCTGACTGATTCACTGTTTCCCAAAGAGATAGATTCTGCTCGAGGGCTTTAGTAATTACTGCGTTGTAATCTGTACTCGTGGCAAGTCCGTGAAGGACCCAACGGAGTGCCAAATTATTATTCGGCTGTTCTATAAACTTTAACGCAGAGTATATTCGTCTAGTTAGGTTCTGGTTTAATATTTTGGTTCGCTTGGTCCTGAAGTCCACCACTTTTTCCGAAAGAATTTCCATAAGATCTCTATAAACATCCTCTTCGCTCGCAAGAACCAAAATTTTATATTTCTCACCTAGGCTTTTACGCGAGAGATATTCGTTTTTTTCTTCAATGATTTTCTCTGCAACCCATTCTGCCTCCTTGTTTCTGGTTTCGGTGGAAGATGGCAAAGATATAATTAATCCTTTCCGTTCACTGGGGATGCCTTTTAACACTTTTGGTATACTATCACTCATCTTGGACCTGATATAATTAGCTATCTTAACTATAAAGTCAGGGCATCTATAACTAAACTCCAAGTTTACAATTTGAAATTTCCGAGAATTGTATTTTTCTCTAATCCCATCTGGAAAAGCATACCTGAAACAGTATATACTCTGGTCATCGTCTCCGCAGATGGTTAATCCATCATTTTCTTCGGTTAACAATTCTATAAATTTTTGGTCTGCTCTGTTGAGGTCCTGATATTCATCAACAATCAAAAAATCAATTTCCTCAAGGTACTTATTCCTTATCTTTTTATTGCTCTTAAGCAATCTGATTGCCTTCCGTGTTATTTCGTAAAAGTTGAAGCCATTATAGAATTTTTTGAATTTATAATATTCCTTTGCTTCATTAAGGGATCTTAAGTCAGCCAAATTCATATATATCTCATTGAGAGCTAATCCTTCATAACGAGAATCATGGAGAATTAACTTATCATCCATTTCATCGGTGATATTCAACTCAGTATTCCATCCTGTTTGTGCGAAATTTTGTAAGACTATTCTATAAGCGAGACTATGAACCGTGGAAATTTTCACCGCTTCTGGCACTTTGTAATCATCGAATTTTTCTTTTAGGTCCCTTACAGAAGCGTTATTAAAAGATAGGACTTGAATATTCCGTGGTTCTGCAAGTGACTTTTGAATAATACTATTTGCTCTTTCGGCTAGCAAAGTTGATTTTCTAGTACCCGGGCCGCCGATAATCAAAAGCGGCTCTTTACCAGTTTCTAAAATCCTTGCCGCAAGTTGTTTATCAGTATAAGAATCCACGCAAAATCTCCGGTATTAGATTTTTTTCGGGCAAATACGACACCGCCTCTAGTCCACAAATTTTAGAACTGCGATCTTTTTGTATTAATCCTGCTCCTATGCTCTTAACATTTCCGCACTTAACTCACTCAAACTGCGCGTGGCTTTCTTTGTTGCTGTTTTCTTCTATCCTCAACACATATGGCAGTTTCTCTCTGATGGTATCGATATGTGTTATCAGTATAATCTGTGCGAATTGATTTGTCAGTTTGTTGAAAGCATTCAGTATATTGATTCTTCTCGATTCATCCTGACTTCCAAAAATTTCATCAAGAGCCATAAAATTAATCTCTGCTCCGCTTCTTTCTCCTATTACCTGCGACATCGCGATTCTCAGGCATAGATTTGCCAGGTCCTCTTCTCCGCCTGAATATCTCTTTAGACCATATTTTTGATTTTCATCAACTATATAGATATTGTAATCCTCATCCAGTTCTATCAAAGGATACCTGTCGTCAGTGAGCTCCCTGAACAAATACGAAGCTCTCGCAGTGAGCAGAGGTCTTATTCTATTTATCAACTCATTTCTGAAATCCGACATAAGGCTTTCTAGGCGCTCGAGATACTGAATATCCGTTTGAGTGGATTTTATTTTGACTCTGTATGTTTTCTGCTCCGTTATTTTATCCTTTATTGTTTTTAGCTCTCTATCTTTTACCTTTAGATTTCCTTCTTCCTTTTCCGAATTAGTCTCGCATCCGCTGAGATCATCAGAAACTTGCTCAAATGTTCTCTTTGTTTTTTCATATTTTCCCTCATCAAATTTTAGTTCAGCAAGAGCCTTTTTCTGAGTTTTCAGTTCCTTTTCTTGTGCAGCTATGGCCTTTGAATTAATTTTGCCATCCTGCAAAACTTGCGGCAGTCTTGAGACATCTTTTCTCAGCCTTATTATTTCATCTCTTATTTTAGAAAGACTTTCGAGTTCGGTTTTGAGCTTCTTATACTGAACATCGTTAAATTTTACATGAACAAGGCTCTTTAATTCTGATTTCTCCTTAGCAAGTTTGGTCGTAGCCTTTGATAGCTCTTGTTTTTGATTTCGGAGTTTTGCCTCCAATCCAGATTTACGAGCTAACTTTTTATTCAAAGCATCCTTATGCTTCTCAAGTCTTGCTTCGTTATCTTTTATTTGCTTTTCCTGGCTTGCAAGTTTTCCTTTGATGTTCCTTATCTTTTGATATTCACCCTTTATTTTAGTTATCTCTTTTTCAAAGTGGTTCAGAATATCTTTATGAGTCTTGCCAAGTCTGCGAAAACATACAGGGCATTTGCTGTTAGGGCCGAGGGAACTTATCTCATCTTTTTTCTCTGACAACTCCTCGATTTTTGACTTGAAAACCGATTCTTTTTTAATAATCTCCTTCGTATCCCTGTCGAGAATCATTTTCTTTCTTTTTATTTCCTTTAAGTCTTTTTGGGCCTTTTTGTATTTTCTATCAATGTCTTTGAGAGGAAGCAATCTGTTTTGAGTTTCTTTAATAAGGCGGTTTTGGGTTTTTATCTCCCGTTGTTTTTGTTTTACCGACCTTTTTAAGTCATTCTTTCTATTGTGCCTGAGTCTTAATTCATCCATTGCTTCCTTTTGACGCTTTTTCTTTTCATACAATTCCTCCTTCGGCTCCAGAGTAGCAAGAGTTTGCTTCTCTTTCTTGAGCTTTTGTTCTTCCTTAAGTAGTTCGTTTTTACGTTGCGTTAACCCTTCTAATTTACTTGATAGCTTGGAAATGGAATTCTTTATCTCATTATGCTTCTTGTAGAGCACTTCTTGTTTGTCTCTGGATTTTCTTGTTCTGCCTTTTTTCTTTTCCAGCCTCGTTCTTTTAATTTCTAAAGTGTCAATTTTTTCTTTTAATCCTTCAATCTCTTTAGTTGTATTATTTTGTTGCTGTTTCAGTTTTTTCATATCTTCTAGTTTAAACTCGATCCCTCTAATGAATTCCTGCTTATCTCTTTTATCTGTGCGGATTGCGTCGACGGCCAAATCTATCTTATCGATATTCAGCATTCTCCTTATGACTTTTTGGCGCTCGGCTCTGGTTAGTATGGAAAGTGAGGCTAATTCTTTCTGTTTTGCATAAACACTTCGCATGAAAGTTACATAGTCCATTCCGAGCAGTTTCTCGACATACTTGTTTACTTCGCTATCCCTTGCAACCTCGGGGAGGTTTGATCCATCGATAAAGACAAATGCTCTTGATAGCGGACTCTTCCCTTGCAGTTCCCTGACTATTTTATAGTTATGTCCCCCTAGCGAGAATTCAAGTTCTGCTCTGCATATCTCTCCTTCTGGGGCGTTCTGGCTTTTTATCTCATCCTTTCCAGACCTCGACATAACGCTTCCGTAAAGTGCCCAGCCTATCGCCTCAAATATGGTGGATTTTCCGACTCCGTTTCTGCCTATAATTCCAAGAATGCCACGAGGAAACTCTATGAATTCGTCTCTGAATTTTCTGTAATTCTTTAGCCTTATGTTATTGAGTAGCATTATATCTCCTCGGGCAGGATAACTCTGGTCAGATAATCTATGCCCATTTCCTTAAGTCGCGCCTTGTTCAGGTCTCCAATCTTCTGTCTCGACAGAAAAGTTTCAAATTCAGTTGTAAGAGTGCCGATGGCTGTCTGAGCAACCGGTTCGCCGCCCTCCGTTACTAACTGATAGTCGAACTTCACATAAGCTGCCTGTGAGGTAAGGTCCTTCATCTTCGCAAAATCCAGTTCTACATATTTATGTCTTGATAGATTCGCAAGAGTTACGTGAACAATATTGTCCTTGATCTTGTTGTTTATTCTCTTTTCCAATGTTTTTATTATTTTGTGCACAGTCAGGTCGGCACAATCTATCGGCTCTATTAAGAACATCTCCCTTATATCCAGCGGCATAAATTTAGCATCCGGGTTGCCTTTATCCAAGTTTACTAGTAAAAAACCTTTATCCTGGGCTGCGTCGTCAAAACTAAACCTTTCCGTTGAACCTGCGTAATAAGCATTATCTGCGAGTTTAACATTCCTGTGATAATGTCCCAACGCGATGTAATCAAAGTTTCTCTTCTTTGCTAAAGTGCTGAAAGGAACTATCTGCTCGTTGAATTCGCCCATCTTGTATTGAGTTTGCGCTGTGATACCGGCATGCGCAACAATGATATTCGCATCTGACCTTGGATTTGGTTTTAAGTTGTTAAAAGCTCTCTGCATTTCCTGTTCTGTTAACATATGAGGCAGACAGTGTATTGCGATACCGTTAATATTAATTTGCTGGTAATCTAGACCATAAACAGGACGGATGTTATCGAACAAGGCAAAAGACTCGAATATTGACCCTGAAGTTCTCACTCGTGGAGTGGAGTGGTTGCCTGATATCAATACAAAAGGTATGTCCAATTTTGAAATTCTTTTGATTTCCTTTAAAGCAAAATTTATTGTCCGGTTGCTCGGCCGTGGGTTATCAAATAAATCGCCTGAATGGACAATAAGGTCTGGCTTTAATTGAGCAATATAATCTACCACTCTGCTGAATGCTCTATAGATATCAGCCTCCCTCAGATTAATACCTGTCTCGGTGTCTGTTTTAGTGCCTTCAGAATATCCTAAATGAGTATCGGAAAAGTGAATTATCTTCATTTCAGCTCTTTTTATTCATATAACCTTTTCACTTTTAAACTTTTGTATTATATCACTTTTAATTCTTGACCTGCGATTTATTTTTTAAGTCTTGAATCCAAGAAAGTTACATTTTTGATTTCATATCCCATAAAAATTTATCAGGAGAAATTTAAATTTTCGTTTTAAATTTTAACATGAATTCGGAACTATTGCAAGAAAAAACATTTGCTAGGTTGCCAGACAATTCGGCTTGGTTTTGGTGCTTTTGACAATGTTCAATTTCCCGATGTTTCGGGAATATCCGCCCTCATTTCTGCCATTTAAATAGTGAAGGGACCGTAAAGAGGCAACAATCAAATGGAAATAAAAAATTTAAAACTCAGAAAAACATACGGGAAGCTACCAGAAGATTACGCGGAAAGGTTAAGTAACGCCAGCAAAATTATGGCTTGCTGGCTGATACGTTTATATATAGAGAAGAAAGGAAATCGTCGACCGGTAAAAAAGCCTGAAAAAAGCCTTAACAAAGACCAAAAGCTTTGTTAAACTATGCCAGGAAGAAAATAAGCACTTTCTAGGTCAATGCTCATGGAAAAAACGGTGTAAGGCAAGCGAAGCAGCAAAAATATTAGGCGTATGCAAAAGAACTCTTTTTAATTGGGAAGCGGCAGGAAAAATACCAAAAGCAAAGTGCGACCCTCACGAACAATTACAAGTATTATACAAAAGAAAATATTGAAAAGCCGAGAAAGATAACGGGAGGGGATAATGGTAACATCAAAAGAAAAAAGATTTGCATGGGCTTACCTGAGGCGGTCAACCGACAGGCAGGAGCAGTCAATAGAGGACCAGAAAAAGGAAGTGCTGAGGTTCGCAAAAGAGCATGGCGTGGAGTTGCTGAGATTTTTTATTGACGATGCCAAATCCGGCACAAGCACCGACAGCAGAGAAGGCTTCAAGGAAATGATAAGACTAGCTCAGGGGAAAAGCTGTCCTGTCAATACAATCTTGGTCTGGAACATTGCCAGGTTTGGCAGATACGATCCTGATGAAGGCGGACATTACAGGTTTTTGCTGAGGCAAAATGGGATTGAGATCGTTTACATTTCCGAAGGCCTGCAAGGAAACGATTCCGACGATTTGCTGATTCCGGTAAAGCAGTGGCAGGCCAGGGAATATTCGAAAAGCCTGGCAAGAGACGTGATAAGAGGAAAGATAACGAGAATGAGAAAAGGCGGCTCTAACGGGCAGAAAGCGCCTTACGGCTATGACCGATTGATAATAAACAGCAAGGGCCAGCCATACATGATAGTCCGCACCCTGGCAGACCACAAGAAAGAGATTTACAACATAAGAGGCAAGCTCATCCGGACAATCCCGAAAACAGAATCCATTACGAAGGCAGATAGGGATTGGGTCTCATTCATTCCAGGAGACCCTGAAAAAGTGAAAGCGGTCAGAAAAATATTTAAGTGGTTCATTTATGGCTGTCAAGGCAAGGAGATGGGCTACAAAGCAATTGCACGTCTTTTGAACGAGCAAGGAATACCGTCGCCAAATGGGGGTTACTGGGGACACAGCACAGTAAATTCAATCATAAGGAATCCATTTTATTATGGTACGCTGACTTGGAATAAGACATCAAAAGGCAGGTTCTATAGAATATCCAAGGAAAAAGCCGAGGAACAGCCAAAAATAAAGTTTCAAAGAATAAAATTTAATCCAACGGAAGACTGGCTGATAAGAGAAGATGATCACAGAGGAATTATAACAAAGGCTGAGTGGATGAAGGCTCAGGCAAAGGGCGAGCGGGAAAGAAAGTACAGGCACCTTGCTAATAATATCATCGTGAGAGGCAAGACAAACATATCTCCGTACCTTTTATCGGGCTTGATAAAATGCGACGCATGTGGTCACAATTTCCAAGGCCACATGAAGAAAATAGGCGGCAAGAAACATCGTTACTATGTTTGCGGCGGGTACAGGTCCAAAGGTTCGTACGTTTGCGAAGAGCATTATTTCAGTGCAGAAACAATAGAAAGGTATGTGCTGGAACAGATAAGAGAGGAGTTTTTTAAACACCTAACGAGAAAGCAGCTATTGTCAGACCTTGAGGAGGAGCTTGGCTTAGAGTTCAAAGATAACACTGAGAAATTGAAGCAGATAGACGACGCCCTCAAGGAGAATAGGAGAAAAGTTGACGAGGTTTTAGACAACATCGACGGAAGACATAGAGACATTGTAAACCAGAGATTGGATAAGTTAAAAACCGAAAGGCAATTTTTAGAAGAGGAAAAAGAAAGGCTGATTAGCCAAAAGAGAAAAGTAGATGTTCAGGAAGTCCTAGACAAAATTCTACAATATCTCAATAATGCCGACGAAGTTCTGGCGAGGGGCACTCCGCAAGAGAAAAAGACTTATATAAGACAATTTGTGGCTGGAATAAAAATCCTGCCAAAGAAAAAAGAGGGCATTGTTGGCTTCTACGCCTTTCCACAGATTGATGAAGCATCAAATCAGCTAGGCAAATCAAGGGCTTCCGTAATTTTACATGCCGAAGGGGGGATTTGAACCCCCAAGGGCTTTCGCCCACACGGCCCTGAACCGTGCGTGTTTGCCAATTTCACCACTTCGGCATAAGTTTAAAATAATTTTAATTTAGCTTGGAGAAAAAGTCAAGCCCAAACTTATATTTTGGGTTTTTTTATTTGCAAAAAGAAATCTATTTTGGTATAATTTAACAAAATGAAAAAAAGCATAAGTACAAACAGAAAGGCTTTACATGAGTATGAAATTTTAGAGACCTATGAGTCGGGAATTGTTTTGGTTGGTTCGGAAGTAAAGTCTTTGCGGGAAGGAAAAGCGGCTTTGAAGGATGGGTTTGGTCGCATAGAAGGAGAAGAGGCATTCCTTTATAATGTACACATAAGCCCCTATGAAAAGTCCTCGACAAAGGATTACGACCCGAAGCGAAAGAGGAAGTTACTCTTGCATAAGCATGAGATAAAAAGATTGATGGGTAGAGTTCAACAGAGAGGCTTGACTTTAGTCCCTTTAGAGATGTATTTTAAAGATGGAAAGGCGAAGGTTTCTCTTGGCCTTGCCAGGGGGAAAAAGACATATGATAAGAGGGAAGCGTTAAAGAGGCGCGAAGCCGAAAGAGAAATAAGGAGGTCGATGAAAGATAGATACAAATAGAGGGGGCGATCAGGTTTCGACAGGGATAGAGGAGGCAGAGATTGCAGGTCGAGGTTTGTCGAAGGCTCGTTAATCAATCGACAATAAACAATAAGTGCTGACGCTAAGTTAGCATTAGCCGCGTAAGCGGGTACGCTCACCCCATTTTGCCCATTGGAAGGGGATGAGTGTCAGAGAGATGGGATAGTTTCGGCTTTTGCCTTGGAGGCCGGGATGAGATTTAAAGGCTGCTCCGTCTCGAATCCTGTCTTTGGGTAATAAGACGGAGGAGATTCCAAACAAAGACTAAACCTGTAGATGTCCTGCTGAAATATTTCTGGACGCGGGTTCGATTCCCGCCGCCTCCACCAAAATCATAGGTAGAGATATGAACAGTAAATCTAAAATACTCATAATTGACAATGACCCCGATGCTCTGGAGACAATGACAGCAGTACTGGAAACTCGCGACTATCAGGTATTGACTGCCCTTTCTGGATTGGAAGGCATTAGTAAGACAAACAAGGAGAAGCTCGACCTCATTATCTTGGATGTATTGATGCCCGAACTTGATGGATTTGTTGCCTGCAAGATGATTAAAGAAAATAAGGAAATTAAAGATATTCCTGTAATCCTTCTTACAGGTACAGGAATGATTGGTGATTTGGAAAAAGGCTTTGCATCTGGGGCTAAGGACTTTATGATTAAGCCAATTGATTGGGATAAACTTTTCTTAAAGATTAAAAAATTAATCCCATAATAAATTAATCAGGTCGGTCGCCCTTCAGGGTGACGGAATCGGCACTCTAAAGAGTGCCCGACCAACTGGTCAGTCAAGAGACTTAGAAATAAGTGGGGTAAAGAACAGTATTCTAGAATCTAATGATATGTGCTATAAGGTATTAAAATCTATCAGCTAAAAAGTGGAATAAGTTATGGTCAAAATTACGCTTACTCATAAAATCCGGCTTAAACCGACTTATAAGCAGGAGAATTATTTCAGGCAGGCATGTGGGGTAGCTCGTTTCACATGGAATTGGGCCTTGGCTGAATGGAAAAGGCAGTATGAGGCCGGCAAAAAGCCAACAGGATTAGGGTTAAAAAGGCAGTTCAACGCCATTAAGCCCGTTGAATTTCCCTGGATGTATAATGTTACCAAATATGCCAGCCAAGAGCCTTTTATTTTCTTGCAAAGTGCATTTAAGCGTTTTTTCAATAAAAAGGCAAATTATCCTCAATTCAAGAAGAAAGGAATACATGACAGTTTTTATATAGGTTGCGATCACATCAAGATAGAAGACAAGCGAGTTCATATTCCGAAATTGGGCTGGGTGAAGATGCGAGAGGCCTTGCGGTTTTCAGGCAAAGTGATTTCAGCTACTATTTCCCATATTGCGGATAGATGGTTTATCAGCCTTAACGTGGAACTGGATCAACCGCCTCAAACCTGTGAGAGCCAAGCAGGTATAGGTGTTGATTTAGGGGTAAGAAGGCTGGCAACCTTGTCCAATGGGGAGGAATTTGAAGGACCTAAGCCACTAAAGAAGCAATTAGGTAAGCTCAAACGTTTACAGCGGCAATTATCTCGTAAGCAGAAAGGCTCGAATAACCGCAATAAGGTGCGGATAAAAGTGGCAAGGTTGCATTACCGTATTAGCTGCATTCGCCAGGATACACTACATAAGCTTACGTCGTATCTGAGCAACAATTTTGCCGCTATTGCCATTGAAGATTTGAATGTTAAAGGCATGATGTCTAGCCATGTGCTGGCCCGTAGTATTGCCGATATGGGATTTTATGAGTTTCGGCGGCAGTTAGGATATAAGTCGCAGATGCGAAACAATCATATCGAAGTTGTTGACCGTTGGTTTCCGTCATCTAAACGTTGCTCTCGTTGCCATGTTATCAATGATTCAATAACATTAAGCGATCGGGTTTTTAAATGTAACAATTGTGGTTTGGAGATAGATCGTGAGCTGAATGCCGCTATCAATCTCGAGAGTACGGTGAGTTCCACCGGATTTCAAGCCTGTGGAGAGAAAGGCGCTGGCTCAAACGGAAGTTTGAGTGAAACCGGTCTCAATGAAGCAGGAACTAAGCCGTGTACAGATTTGTACACATTTTAGAGAACGGTATATGTCCCGCCGCCTCCACCAGAACTAGAATCGAGCAGTAGGTAAAGACATGAGCAGTAGTTCTAAAATACTCATAATTGACGATGACCCCGATGCTCTGGAGACAATGGTAGCAATACTGGAAACTCGCGATTACCAGGTATTGACGGCCCTTTCGGGATTGGAAGGCATTAGTAAGGCAGGCAAGGAGAAGCCCGACCTCATTATTATGGACGTAATGATGCCCGAACTTGATGGGTTTGCTGCCTGTAAGATGATTAAAGAGAACGAGGAAATTAAAGATATTCCCGTAATCCTTCTCACGGGTAAGGGATTAGTTGGCGATATGGAAAAGGGCTTTGCAGCTGGGGCTAGTGATTATATGATTAAGCCAATTGATTGGGATAAATTTTTCTTAAAGATTAAAAAATTAATCCCGGAATAAGCAGGTCGGTCACCCAAGGGACGGCACAGAGTCCGTCCCCTACAATTCTGAATGAAATGTAGGAGCCCTATGTAAACGGGGTAGTCGTCCAAAAGGAAGCAAAGCTTACACTTTGCTGCTACAAAGGAGTACACGACCAAACAGGTAGTGGGGTGTAGTTGAAAAAATTATTTCTATGTGGGTTAATATTGATTTTCTGTTTTTCTCTTGCCTCAGCCCAAAGTGGGCTGGTCAAGATTAAGGTGCTTACTGCCCAGAAGACTTATAGCGATATTGAGCTGCTTTTAATTGCGGGAATGGGGTATCTGAAAATCAATGATGTGGCTGAGATATTTGATGGAAAAGTTGATTTTGACCCGGTTAAGAATAAGGCAAGTCTGGAATTGAATTGGGGGAAGGTAGAATTTTTTATTGATAGCCCTGAGGTGATTATCGACAATATTAAACGCAGGATGAAAAAGGAAACCAAAATCATTGAAGGAAGAGTATGGATTCCCCTGGAAGTTGTGATTACTAAGGCATTTGGCGAGGTGCTTGGTGGACAGGTGTCCTGGGACTATGCGAGCAAAACCCTTTCTACACCCAGGGAGCTAATTGCTACTCCTGTAAAGAAGGAAGTGGAAGAAGTCTCTCCTCCAGAACCAGAAATAACCGCACCTGCCCCCCCTGTGGCAGAAGCGAAGAGGCCAAGAATTAGAACTATTGTGATTGACCCTGGACATGGCGGCAAAGACCCCGGAGCAATCGGTCCTCGGGGCACCAGGGAGAAGGACGTGGTGTTGAAAATAGCCCATAAGTTGGCTAAGGAGTTGCATAAGAATTTAAAAACAAGAGTTATCTTAACCAGGTATCACGATATTTTTCTGCCCCTTGCCGAGAGAACTGCCATAGCTAACCGGGAAAAGGCAGACTTGTTTATCAGCATTCACTGCAATGCTTCCCTGAAGTCGCGTACCAAAGGTTTTGAGATTTACTTTCTGTCTGATGAAGCATCTGATGAAGAGGCACAAGCAGTAGCCAATATGGAAAACGCAGTAATGGCTCTGGAGGAGAAAAAAGAACAGGGGAATGAGTTATCTTCAATTCTGTGGTCATTAGCTATGAATGAATTTATGAATGAGTCAAGTGAGATTTGTTCGCTCATCTCTTCTAAAGTTGACAAGAACTTAAGAATTGTGGAGAATAGAGGAGTTAAACAGGCTGGTTTCACAGTTTTGAGGGGAGCTAAGATGCCGTCCATTCTTGTGGAAGCAGCGTTTATTTCCAATCGGTCGGGAGAGAAAAGATTGAGGAGTAGCAAATTCCAGAAGAAATTGGTGGAATCCATTTGTGCGGGTGTAAAAGAATATAAGGAATGGGTGGAGAGGTGGTGAATACAGAAACTGAAATGGTAAAAAGTCCTATCGGGGTGTTCGACTCGGGCGTTGGTGGATTGACTGTTGTTAGCCAGTTATTCAGGATTCTTCCCCAGGAAGATATTATCTACTTTGGAGATACAGCACACCTTCCTTATGGTTCCAAGTCTAAACAGGCAGTTACACGCTACTCTTTAGATATTGCAAATTTCCTAAAAGCACAGAAAGTAAAGATTATTGTAGTCGCCTGTAATACCGCTTCATCTTTTGCCCTTTCTTCGTTGAGAGAAAAGATAGACCTTCCGGTCATTGGTGTAATTGAACCTGGTGCTCAAGCTGCGATAGATACTACCAGAAATTTTAAGATAGGCGTTATCGGGACAGAGGGAACAATAAACAGTAGAGCATTTGAGGAGGCTATAAAGAAGATAGATAAAAATGTAAAAGTATTTTCTCAAGCTTGCCCGCTATTTGTTCCTCTTGTTGAGGAAGGTTGGCTCGATAAACCCGAGGCTTCGCAAATTGCCGAAAAATATCTATCTCTTCTAAAGGATGAGAACATAGATACTCTTATTTTGGGATGCACTCATTATCCGCTTTTAAAAGGACACCTCTCGAGAATAATGGGGCAAGAAGTTTCTCTTATAGATACTGCTGAAGCTACAGCTAAGGCTGTAGAGAGAAAACTTGGAGAGAAAAATTTGTTGAGAAAGGAAAATCGCAAGGCAGTATACAAATTTTTTGTCAGCGATGACCCAGAGAAGTTTCTTCAGCTGGGCAGGAGGTTTCTGGGGAAGAGTATAGATAAGGCAGAAAGAGTTAATCTGGAGACGCTGGAGTAAACAATGTACGAGGTTATGGTGGAGGGAAGTTTTTCGGCAGCCCATAATTTACGTGGCTACAGGAAAAAATGCGAGAAATTGCATGGTCACAATTGGAAAGTAAGGGTTGGAATTCGGGGAGGAGAGTTGGATAAAACTGGTATGCTGATAGATTTCAGAGAGGTGAAAAATTATCTGGAAAGAACTCTGGAAAAACTAGACCATAAATATCTAAATGAAATTTCGTATTTTAAAGTGACTAATCCCACTTCTGAAAACATCGCCAGATTTATTTACAATGAGTTAAAATCCCGGTTGAAAGATTCTCGCTACAAAGTGAGCAAAGTGACTGTGTGGGAGAGCGACACCGCTTCTGCAACCTATTTTCAGGATAAGAAAGATGTTGAATAAATTGAGTATCAGAACGCACTCACGCTCGGAATTAATGGATATAACCCCTCTGGTAAGGGATGTAATACATAAGAGTAAGATTGAAAATGGCATCTGCTATGTTTTCGTTCCCCATACTACTGCCGGGATTACCATTAATGAGAATGCAGATCCCAGTGTCAGGCAGGATATTCTGGTGGAGCTGGATAAATTGGTTCCCTGGCAGGGTGATTATACTCACCTGGAAGGGAATGCTGCTGCCCATATTAAGGCCAGTCTGGTAGGCTCTTCGGAAACAATTCCTATAGAGAAGGGAGACCTTGCCCTGGGCACATGGCAAGGAGTTTTCTTTGCCGAATTTGATGGTCCCAGACGAAGGGAAGTCTGGATAAAAATTACAAAAACAGATTAGGATTAAAATCATGTCATTGCGAGCGACTGGAAGGAGCGTGGCAATCGACCCGAAGGGTCGTTGCGAGGGCGAAGCCCGTGGCAACCTCGTGCCGAATTACGAGATTGCTTCACTTCGTTCGCAATGACAATTCGTATCAAGTCGCTTCGCTCCTTCGCAATGACAGCGCTTTGCTTGCTACAAGACTATAGGTAGGCGCGGTAGTCCATTTCAGGAAAGACGTTATCTCTATATTCAAGGTCGCTAAGGTAGTTTTCATCGATTCTGTTGTTTTTTATCTGTTCATACAAGCTGTTGAACTGGTGGATATGGTTACGCGTTCTCTTTTCAGCATATTCTACCATTCTGCCAGTGGTCATAATGAATGCCCAGTCTGAAGCCTGGGCCAGGAGCAGTTCTCTGGCAGCCTGATTCAGCGCCCGCCTTTTCAATCCTTTTGCCTCTGGGTTCTCGTCGGCTATTTCTACCATTCTCTCGCCAACCTTGTGCAGATGTCGGTAAATCCAGTCATTGTTTCCGTTCAGCCAGACCTCATTATATCCCTTATCTCCCCAGCTGGACATAGAGGGTGTTATTACCTGATTTTTTGGATTCTCATTTAAATATTCTGAGGGAGT
>Ga0114921_10000340_pt1 | contig 19898 bp, 20 predicted proteins | sample BentaG_FD_87016 | JGI IMG/M metagenome (GOLD analysis project Ga0114921, IMG submission 87016) | Deep subsurface microbial communities from South Atlantic Ocean to uncover new lineages of life (NeLLi) - Benguela_00093 metaG | ecosystem: Environmental > Aquatic > Marine > Oceanic > Sediment ... | reverse complement strand
ACCGCCGTCGGTGTGGCGATCGCAGCGTTCGTCTGACCGAAGCGACGACGTCTTCCCGACCGAGCGGCGGATCGAACTCCACACCGTTCATGCGCCGCCGTGCGCCGTTCGCGACCCGCCCCACTCTGACAAGAAGGACTCGTGACCTGCACCCACACTCGAACACCAACTCCGCTTCCCCGGTCTCCACCGACGCCGCAGCCGACAACAGCATCGTCGCCGCACTTACCGCCGAGATCGCGAGACTAAAAGCTCCACCTCCGCGAACTCAATTCATCGGCGAGCACGCAGACGGGCGCCAACTCGTCGAGGGTCGCGTCGCGCTCGGCTTCGGTCAGGGCCTGACTCAGCGGCGCCACCAAGGCGCGGCGTGGCCTGACCCCGATTGGTCGAGCGCAGCATCACCGGCCAGGACCTGATCGCCGAACTTGAGCTCCTCGCCGTCCAGCGTGGCACCTATCCGGCGGTGTTGCGGTGTGACAACGGACCCGAATTGGCCTGTGGCGCCATGGCCGATTGGGCGGCCGGGCAGGTTGGTTTGCACTTCATTCCGCCCGGTGAGCCGTGGCGCAACGGCTACGTCGGGTCGTTCAACTCCCGCATCCGCGATGAATGCCTCAACATCCACAGCTTCTGGTCACTGGCCCACGCTCGGGTGGTCATCACCGATTGGAAACACGACTACAACCACCACCGCCGCCACTCATCGCTGGGCTACCAACCGCTGGCCCGCTACGCTGCGGCCTGTACCCACCGATGAACGACTCTCGTTCGCCGTGCACCAGTTCACGGGGTCCGGTCAGGAGGAAAATCAATGATTTCAGTCGAAACACGCGCCGACAATGTTCTCGTCATTCGTCTGAGCGGGACTGTCGAGGAATCCGATATCGAAACCATGGAGGACGCATTCGAGGGCAAGCTCGACACCGATGCTCGATTCGGGCTGGTCGTTGATATGGCCGACTGGACCGACATCACCGGCGAAGCCCTTGCCGAGGACGCCAAATTCGAGTTCGGGTTGCTCGGCAAGCTGAACCGGTTTCCGCGCATGGCGCTGGTCTCGGACAAAAAGTTCCCGCAGGCGGTTGCGAAATTCTTCGACCCGCTCATCCCGGCCGTCGAGATCCGCACCTTCACCACACGCGAGCGCGATCAGGCGATCGCCTTCGCGTCTGAGCCCGTCGAGCCACCGGCCCAGCCCAAGCATGGCGTGACGGTGCTCGACACCGGCAACCCGCAACTTCTCGGCTTTGCGATCGAGGGCAGACTCAGCAAGGAAGACATGGAACAGGTGGTCGAGCTGTTGCAGCGCGCCTACGAGAGCGAGCAAAAGATCGACCTGATCGTGGTGTGGAAGGGCGGCTACCGCTTTGATCCGTCCATCCTGACCGAGAAATCCGTTATCTCGATGAAACTGTCCTCGCTGAGCCACATTCGTCGTTACGCGGTGGTCGGCGGGCCGATCTGGATGAAGACTGTGGCCGGGACGATTGCCTCGGCGCTGCCGATCGACATGCACTTCTTCGACAGCGACGACGAAGCCGAAGCCTGGGCCTGGCTGAAATCCTAGAAATTCACGCAACGAGAAAGGAGTCACAAAATGATGGAGGTCATGGACCATAGCAGCGGCAAGGTTCTCGGGGTCCGCGTCGACGGCACTTTGACCGGCGATGATTACACCGCCCTTGTTCCCACGATCGAAAAGCTGATCACCGAGCACGGCAAGATCCGGATACTCGTGCGGTTCGACCGCATGACCGGGGTCGAGCCGGGGGCCATCTGGGAGGACCTCAAGATGAGCAGACACATCCGCGACTTCGACCGCTTCGCCGCTGTCACCGACACGGACTGGATTCGGCGCTTCGTCGGGCTGGAGTCCGCCGTGTTCCCCATGCCCATCCGCCACTTCGCCCTCGCCGAGGAGGACGCGGCCTGGCGCTGGATGCGCGACGAGCCAACCTCGTGAGCGACTACAGATGTGAACACACCGACCCAGCACACACCTGCGAGCCAGTCGGTCGCGTTGGACAGCCCGGAGTTCTTGGCCGATCCGTTCCCGTTCTATGAGCGGCTGCGCCGCGAAACCCCGGTCTATCGCACACGCATGGGATATCTGGATGACGCGGAGGTCTATTTCCTGTCCCGGTACTCCGACTGTGTAGCCATGACCACCGAGCTGCTCGACGGGTTCATCCCCGGTCAACGCATCGAGCTGAAGAACGACTACGCGCTGCCATCCCGGTCACTGTGATCAGCGAGATGGTCGGCGTCGATGAGGCCGACCGGGCTCTTTTCCACGACGGCATTTTCCACGACGGCATGAAACTCGTCGTGGAAGGGATGGTTGAGTACGGGGGCGGCCGATCAAGTTTGTCTCGATCATCGATGAACACACCCGTGAATGCCTCGGCGGGATGGTCGAACGCAGCATCACCGGCGAAGACCTGATCGCCGAACTCGACCGTCTCGCCGTCCAGCGTGGCCCATATCCGGCCGTGCTGCGGTGTGACATTCATACTGAGTTCGCTGGGGCCCGAATTAGCCTGTGGCGCCATGGCCAACTGGGCGGACGGCCAGGTCGGTTTGCACTTCATCCCGCCCGGACAACCGTGGCGCAACGGCTATGGCGAGTCGTTCAACTCCAGCATCCGCGATGAATGCCTCAACATCAACAGCTTCTGGTCGCTGACCCACGCTCGGGTGGTCATCAGCGACAGGAAACACGAATACAACCACCACCGCCGACGCTCCGCACTGGGCTACCAGCCGCCGGCCCGCTACGCTGCGGCCTGTACCCACCGATGAACGACTCTCCTTCGCCGTGGACCAGTTCACGGGGTCCGGTCAGGCGGTCGAGTTGGTGCGGCTGGCCCAGGAACGGGGCTTGTCGCTGACCGGGCGTGATGGGCCGCTCAAGCAGCTGACCAAGACGGTGCTGACCGAGTCCACAGGCCAGAGCGACGTCGAGGTGCCCCGCGACCCCGGGCCGCGACATTTGAACCCCGGATCGTCAAGAAGCGCCAGCGGCGGCTGTCAGGGGGCGTGCGCCACATTCGGTTTTGTACCGTATCCATGGTTCGAGGGCGCTCAGGTGGGGCTGGCTCGGCGGCAACGGCGGTGATTGCGGCGGTGATTGCGGCGATGAAATCACCGAATGCCCTATCGACGGCAGTCGAGGCGGGTGCGGAAACCCGGAGATCCGCCCCCCGGCAGCGCCAGCCGGCCAAACGCCGTGCAGGCGAAACGAAATCCGTGCCGCTCAATCCGAGAGCCGCCATCAGCACCCCCATGAATGACCGGGGCTAGTGAAAGGAAAAGGGTTGTGTACCCCTTGTTTCTACAAGGGATGACAGTTGAAGAATGATTGCACGCTCTCCGGAGGATAGCCAGCAAGCTGTTCAACATGAGTAGTCACACGATCGAAGGCGCCTTCTTTTATCGCGGCAGCTAGGCCCAGGGCGATTTCAATGCAGTACTCCGTAGCTCCTGAACTACGAAGATAATGTTGATGCGCCTCTGCTGTGAGAGCCTTATAGGTAACCTGCTTACCATAAATGTCCGAGGCTAAAGTTGCGAGATCATCATAACTAAGAGATTCCGGTCCAGTGAGTTCGTAGGTCTTGCCAGCATGACCTTCCATAGTCGCAACAGTCGCGATTGACTCAGCTAAGTCAGTCTGGGTCACATACGGCATTCGACCATCACCCGCAGATGAAAAGATGCCCCCCGTCTCCAATGACTTCGGCAACCAATAAAGGAGATTATCGATATAGTACGGCATCCTCATATTTGTCCATGACAATGCTGACTCCGCCAAGGCGTTTTCAGTATCCGCAAAAATGTGTGCGTAGGGCAACGGGGAATCAGCTCGTGTATCCATAAAGCTGACAAAAACAATAGTACGAACGTTGTTAGACCGTGCGGCAGCAATCACATCGCGATGCTGCTGGATACGCTGCGTTTTCGGTGCGGGGCTTGGAACCAGGATAAGCGTATCAATATTCGCAGAGGCTGATCTCAACGTACTGGGAATATCATAATCAGCCCTACGGCATTGAACTTTCTGTGCGGCAGTATTCACTAACTTGCCTGGATCTCGAGCGGCCGCAACAATACGGTCAGCAGAGGTTTTCTTCAGCAGGGCCGTAATGATTTTCTGACCTAAACGACCATTCGCAGCTGTGACTAAAAGCATGACTGCATCTCTCTAGGTGCTATGACAAATTCACCAGAACCTCGGCGCTAATCATACGCGACTAGCAAGTAAGATCCAAAATGGCAAAAAAGAAAGCCGGCGCGCATGAGTTCGGCGTGGATGCGCCGATACCCGTAGGGGCCGACAAACAAGTCACCATCAGTGGAGCCTCAACTTGCGCCGACGGCACACCCCGCAGGTGGCGCGCGGCGCCGGAACTTCCGCGCCTAAATCCCCTCGGGATCGTTGGCGAACGCGTCAGCCACCCGTTGCGCCAACTCGATCACGGTGCGGGCCCATTGCGGCGTGGCACCCGCCAAACCGCAGGCCGGAGTGATCCCAAACCGCTCGCGAAGCACCGATCGGGCGAACCCGAGGCGGTCGGCCACCGCGACGGCGCCAGCGGCAATCTCCCGCACCGACGGCGGCCGGGCCGGAGCCGCCGGTGCGCTCGAACCCACCACGCCCAGCATGACGGTGCGGCCGGATTCAACGAACTCACCGATGCCGTCCAGGTCCGCGACCTCCAGTACCGAAGCGTCCACGGACACCGCATTAATAGCACTGCGCTGCAACATCTTCCAGGGTAGACCGGGGGCACAGCTGTGCAACAGCACGTCCGTACCGACAGTGTCGGCGCACTGGTCCAGTATCTCGACAGCCACCGATTCGTCGACCGGGTGCACCGGCGTCAGGCTGGTCACCCCGGTCAGTCGACCGGCTAGCGCAGCCGGCATCGATGGCTCGTCGAACTGCACCACCACCGCAGCGTCGAGACGGCGCGACAACTCGGCACGATGGGCTGCGACGCCCTCGGCCAGTGACGCCGCCAGATCGCGGACCGCGCCGGGATCGGTGATCGCCCGGTGCCCATTGGTCAACTCCAACTGCGCGGCCAGCGTGATCGGGCCGGGCGCCTGCACTTTGACGGCGTGCCCGGATCCCCGCAACCCGGATTTCTCCCATGCCTCCTCGAGTGCGTCGATGTCTTCGCCGAGCAGGCTGGCGGCACGGCGCGACACCGCCCCGGGCCGGGCAGCGACGCGGTAGCCGCGCGGAACCGTGTCGATGGCCACGTCCACCAGCAGCGCGCCGGCACGGCCGATCATGTCGGCGCCCACTCCCCTGACCGGCAACTCGACGAGATGCGGCAACGAATGCAACTCGCCGACAACGACCTCGGCCGCCTGCCGAGGCGACGTCCCCGGCCACGAGCCGATACCGGTAGCCGCTGCGAAAACACTCACCCGGCAACCGTATTCGACGCCCGCATCTTCGTGGGACGCGGACCCGGGGCGGGCCTACGGCGACCTTCTGCGCGGTCTGGGCCGCGACTACTCTTTCGACCAGGAAGGGGCACGGGAGATGGCGACATCGGCACGACCGCTGCTGCTGTGCTGCGCGGTGCTACTCGCCACTGCGTGCACGCGCCTGGTCGACGGGTCGGCGCTGCCGGCATTCGGTGCCGCACCCAACGCGTCGGCCGTCGACGTCGACGAGATTCTGCTGGACCGGGCTCAGATGCGCGCAATCACCGGCGCCGGCGATCACCTGTCCATCATTCCGACGATGGACACCAAGAGCCCGGTCGACATCGACACCCTCGCCCGCACCACCCCGGCCGAATGCCGATTCGTCTTCGCCGAAACGCTGACATTCGGGCCAGAGGTGGAGCAGTTCCACAAGACCACCTTCCAGCACCCGCCGAAGGGCGCCACGATCTCCGAAGGCGTCGCCGCCTACCGCAACACCGACACCGCACGGCGTGCGTTCGATGATCTGGTCGCAGGAGTGCAGGACTGTGCGGCGGGAAGGTTCGGGTGGTTGTTCGTCGGCGAGTGGGCTGCCGACGGTGATTCGCTGCACACCCGACGCGGCAGGTGTGGCCGCGACTATCGCGTCACGTCTATCGTTCTGATCGAGGTGACCTTCTGCGCCTTCCCCGAGTCGGTGCCCGAGATCGTGATGACAAACATCGAGGCGAACGTCGGGGGCTAAGTCCGGGAACTGGCACTGATGGTGGCGCTCCCGATCACCTCGTCACCATCGACATCCGGGCGATACAGCACCATCGTCTGCCCGGGCGCCACGCCACGCAGCGGCGAACGCAGCAGTACCCGCAGCGCGGTGCCCGCTACGTCGGCCACAGCGTCGGCCATCCCGCCGTGCGCCCGGACCTGAACCACGCATTCCAGCGGTCCCGACGGCGCTACTCCAGACGTAAAGACCGGCGCGTCACCGGTCAGCCCCCACACGTCCAGGTCGGCGGCAGCGCCGACGTGCACCGTCGCGGTGTCGGCGTCGATCCCGGTCACGTAGCGGGGACGGCCGTCCGGGCCCGGGCCCTCAATACCCAGGCCCTTGCGCTGCCCGATGGTGAAGCCGTGCACTCCGTCATGCTCAGCGAGCACGGTGCCGCCGGCGTCGAGCACGGCGCCCCGACGCACCCCGATCCGCTCGCCCAGGAACGCGCGAGTATCTCCCGCTGGGATGAAGCAGATGTCATGGCTGTCCGGCTTCTCGGCGACCGCGAAACCACGGCGCGCGGCCTCCGCCCGGATCAACGGCTTGGGGGTGTCGCCGATAGGGAACGCGGCGTGGCGCAACTGATCGGCGGTGAGCACGGCCAGCACGTAAGACTGGTCCTTGTCTGTGTCGACGGCGCGGCGCAGCGTCGGCCCGGATAGCCGCGCGTAGTGCCCGGTGGCGACGGTGTCGAAACCCAGCGCCAGGGCACGCTCGGCCAGCGCCGAGAACTTGATCCGCTCGTTGCATCGCACGCACGGGTTGGGCGTCTCCCCGCGGGCGTAGGACATCACGAAGTCATCGATCACGTCTTCAGAGAACTTCTCCGCGAAATCCCATACGTAGAACGGGATCCCGAGCACATCGGCGACGCGGCGCGCATCCCTCGCGTCCTCCTTCGAACAACACCCACGCGACCCGGTTCGCAGCGTTCCCGGCGCTGACGACAGCGCAAGGTGTACCCCGACCACGTCGTGTCCCGCGTCGACCATGCGGGCGGCGGCCACCGACGAGTCCACGCCGCCGCTCATCGCGGCAAGAACTCTCATCAGTGCGCCGTCCCGGCGCTGGCCAGCGCCGCCTGCCTGGCCCGGGCCACCGCCCCGGGCAGCACCCGCAATGCCGCGTCGATGTCGGCGTCGACGCTGGTGTGCCCCAACGAAAGCCGCAGCGACCCCCGCGCGCTGACAGAGTCGGCGCCCATCGCGATCAGCACATGCGACGGCTGCGCCACCCCGGCTGTGCACGCTGAGCCCGTCGAGCATTCAATTCCGTTGGCGTCGAGCAACATCAACAGCGAGTCACCTTCGCAGCCACGGAAGGTGAAGTGCGCGTTGCCCGGCAGTCTGTGGCTACGGGAACCGTTGAGATGCGCGTCGTCGACATCGGCGAGCACTCCTTCGATGAGCCTGTCCCGCAGAGCGATCAGCCGCGGGCGGTTGGCCACAAGCCCGTCCACGGCGATCTGAACGGCAGTCGCCATCCCCACCGCACCGGCAACATCGGGCGTGCCAGAACGGACATCGCGCTCCTGACCTCCACCGTGCGACAGGGGCACACAATCGGCATCTCGGCGCAGCAGCAACGCGCCGACGCCGGTCGGTCCGCCGAACTTGTGGGCAGCCACGCTCATCGCCGACAGTCCACTGGTGCCGAAACTCACCGGCTCCTGCCCCACTGCCTGGACGGCGTCGCTGTGCATCGGGACGTCGAACTCGGCGGCGACTGCCGCCAGTTCGGCGATCGGCATGAGGGTGCCGACTTCGTTATTGGCCCACATCACCGTCACCAGCGCGACGTCGTCGTAGTCCTGCAGGGCCGCGCGCAGCGCCGCCGGGCATACCGACCCGTCCGCAGCGGTGGGTAGCCATGTCACGTCGGCGCCTTCGTGCTCGGTCAGCCAGGTCACAGTGTCCAGCACAGCGTGGTGTTCCACGGCGGTGCTGACGATGCGCCGACGGTGTGGCTCGGCGCCGCGGCGGGCCCAGTAGATGCCCTTGACGGCAAGATTGTCACTCTCGGTGGCGCCGGCGGCGAAGATCACCTCAGACGGGCGGGCACCCGGTTTCGCCGCGATGGTCTCCCGGGACTCTTCCATCCGGCGCCGGGCCGCCCGGCCGGCGGTATGCAGCGAGGACGCATTCCCCACGTTCGCCTGTACAACCGTCATCGCCTCGATGGCAGCGGGGTGCATCGGGGTAGTGGCGGCGTGATCCAGGTACACCATGACCCGCCAAGGATACCGGCAGGCCGGCCCGCGCCTGTGACGTCGATACGGTTGTCGCTGTGAGGCGGGCAACACCCACCCCCGACCCACTGGGTGCGTCGAGAACCCACATCGATTTTGTCCCAGACTGGGAGCCGGTCAGCCCTTGCGAGCCTTGACCGCCTCGGTGAGCTGCGGGGCGACGTTGAACAGGTCGCCAACCACGCCGTAGTCGGCGATCTCGAAGATCGGCGCCTCTTCGTCCTTGTTGACCGCGACGATCGTCTTGGAGGTCTGCATGCCGGCACGGTGCTGGATGGCTCCGGAGATGCCCAGCGCGATGTAGAGCTGCGGAGACACCGTCTTGCCGGTCTGGCCGACCTGGAACTGGCCCGGGTAGTAGCCGGAGTCCACCGCGGCGCGCGACGCACCGACCGCGGCGCCCAGCGCATCGGCCAGCTCTTCGACCACACTGAACTTCTCCGCGCTACCAACACCTCGGCCGCCCGCCACCACAGTGGTGGCCTCGGTCAGCTCCGGACGGTCGCCTGCCGCTGCGGGCTCGCGTGCGGTGATCTTGGTCGCATTCTCGGCAGGGGCCGGTACCTCGACGGTGACCTGCTCCCCGGCGCCGGCTGCCGGTTGCGCTTCGACGGCACCCGGCCGCACGGTGATCACCGGGGTGTCGCCGTTGGCCTGCGCCTCGACGGTGAACGCGCCGCCGAAGATGCTGTGGACACCCACTGCGCCTTCTCTGAGTTCGACGACGTCGACCAGTAGTCCGGAGCCGATCCGGGCGGCCAGCCGGCCTGCGATCTCCTTGCCGTCGGCGGTGGCAGCCAGCAGGACACCCGCCGGGGCGGCCGATTCGGCCAGCCCGGCCAGCACGTCGACGATCGGGGTGATCAGGTAGTTCTCGACGGTATCGGACTCGGCGACGTAGATCTTAGCGGCGCCGGCCGCCGTCAGCTCGTCGACCAGCGGCGCGGCCGTGCCGGGGGCGCCGGCCACGACGGCGGCGGGTTCACCCAGCGTGCGGGCAGCGGTGATCAGTTCGGCGCTGACCTTCTTGGGCGCACCTTCGGCGTGCTCGACGAGCACCAGTACTTCAGCCATGGTTTCTTCAGCCTCTTCTGCTTGTCTCTGCTCGGCCCTTGAATTGTCTCTGCTCGGCCCTTGAAAACTTGTGTTAGGTGATCTGCCGCGTCAGATGATCTTCTGCGCGACCAGGTACTCCGCAACCTTGCTGCCGCCATCGCCCTCGTCGGTGACCTTCTCACCGGCGGTCTTGGACGGCTTGGGGACCGATGACCGCACTGTCGAGCCCGCGTTGGCGACACCGACCTCGTCGGCTTCGACACCGATCTCGGCCAGCGTCAAGACGGTAACTTCCTTCTTCTTGGCGGCCATGATGCCCTTGAAGGAGGGGAAGCGCGGCTCGTTGATCTTCTCGTTCACGCTCACCACGGCGGGCAGCGGCGCCTCGACGGTGAACAGGCCTTCGTCGGTCTCCCGCTCGCCGGTGACCTTGCCGTCGGCAACGGACACCTTGTGCAGGTGGGTGAGCTGCGGCAGGCCGAGGTACTCGGCGATGATGGCCGGCACCGCGCCGGCGACGCCGTCGGTGGACTCGTTACCGGCGATGACCAACTCCACGCCCTCGACCGTGCCCAGCGCACGCGCCAGCGCCCAGCCGGTTTGAACGACGTCGGAGCCTCCCATGCCGTCGTCGAGGAGATGAACGGCCTTGTCGGCGCCCATCGACAGGGCCTTGCGAATGGCCTCGCTGGCACGCTCGGGACCCGCGGTCAGCACGGTGACGGTGCCCTCGGCACCCTCTTTTTCCTTGATCAGCAGCGCCTCTTCGACGGCGCGCTCGTTGATCTCGTCCAGCACGGCGTCGGCGGCCTCGCGATCGAGGGTGAAGTCGCCGTCGGTCAGCTTGCGCTCCGACCACGTGTCAGGGACCTGTTTGATCAGGACCACGATGTTCGTCATGAGTCTGGTTCGTCCTCCCTCAACGGAGTCCTGCAGCTCGCGGGCCGCACGACTTGGGTGATGTCCCACGCGACGCCGAACCAGTTACTCGTCGGTAACTTTGCCTGGTTCGCCCGTACACCATAGCGGGTCGTCCTGCACGTACCCGCTCCCTGTGTCTGGTGCACCCTTGGCGAAGGTACAGCAAGAGTGCGCCAAGCGATAGCCTGCCTTGCAATGAGCGCATTCGTTACCGACGGTCATGTCGACGACAATCCGCCGGCCGGCTCCGGAGAACAAGCCGTGCTGGCGCTGACGGGCGAGCGCACCATTCCGGGCCTGGATGCCGAGAACTACTGGTTCCGGCGCCACGAGGTGGTCTACCAACGGCTGGCCCCGCGCTGCGCGAACCGCGATGTGCTCGAGGCCGGCTGCGGTGAGGGCTACGGCGCCGACCTGATCGCCGGTGTCGCCAAGCGCGTCATCGGAGTCGACTACGACGAGTCCGCGGTGACCCACGTCGGCCTGCGCTACCCACGGGTGCAGGTGCGCCACGGCAATCTGGCCGACCTTCCACTGCCGGAGGAGTCAGTCGATGTAGTGGTGAATTTCCAGGTCATCGAGCACCTATGGGACCAGGCGCAGTTCGTCACCGAATGCGCACGGGTGCTGCGTCCGGGTGGGCAGCTGATGGTGTCTACCCCCAATCGGATCACCTTCTCCCCCGGCCGCGACACCCCGGTCAACCCTTTCCATACCCGCGAACTGAACGCTGCCGAGCTGACCGAGCTGTTGGTTGACGCCGGGTTTTCAATGACTTCGATGAGCGGGGTGTTCCACGGGCAGCGGCTGGCCGAGATGGACGCTCGCCACGGCGGCTCCATAATCGATGCCCAGATAGCGCGCGCCATGGCCGACGCGCCCTGGGGCGATGCGCTGCTCAGAGATGTCGCCGCGGTGACAACCTCCGATTTCGACATCCGCGAGGCCGATGAGCGCGACATTGACGACAGCCTGGACTTGGTGGCAATCGCGGTGCGCCCATGAGCCGGCATTTCGCCACCCCGTCCGCCGGCGACCCGGTCCCCGGTTTGTTCACCCTCGTCCTGCACACACACCTGCCCTGGCTGGCCCATCACGGCCGGTGGCCGGTCGGCGAGGAGTGGCTGTATCAGTCCTGGGCCGCCGCCTACCTACCGTTGTTACGGGTGCTGCGCACACTCGCCGGCGAGGACCGGCATCGGCTGATCACGCTGGGCATGACGCCCGTGGTCGCCGCACAGCTCGACGACCCCTATTGCCTGGACGGAATGCACCACTGGCTGGCCAACTGGCAGCTGCGGGCACTGGAGGCGACGACTGCCGCGACCATCCGGACTCCGACCGGATCGGCTCCCGCCGCCGCGCCGGAAGCATTGCGCACGTTCGGGATTCGAGAAGAGGCCGAGGCCGGCCGGGCATGCGACGACTTCGCGACGCTTTGGCGGCACGGCGGCAGCCCCCTGCTGCGCGGCCTGATCGACGCCGGCACGGTTGAACTGCTCGGTGGACCGCTGGCGCATCCGTTCCAGCCGCTGCTGCACCCTCGGCTGCGGGAATTCGCGTTGCGGGAGGGGCTGGCCGACGCCCGGCAGCGGTTCGCTCACACTCCGGCCGGCATCTGGGCCCCAGAGTGCGCCTACGCACCAGGCCTGGAAAACGACTACGCCTCAGCCGGGGTCGGCCATTTCATGGTCGACGGCCCGTCGTTGCGCGGCGACACCGCGCTGGGCCGCCCGGTTGCCGACACCGACGTCGTTGCGTTCGGGCGTGACCTGCAGGTCAGCTATCGGGTGTGGTCGCCGAAGTCCGGCTACCCCGGCCATTCCGCCTACCGTGATTTTCACACCTACGACCATCAAACCGGCCTCAAGCCCGCCCGCGTCACCGGCCGCAACATACCGTCGGACGCCAAAGCGCCCTACGACGCGGCGCGCGCCGACCACGCCGTCGACAACCATGTCGCCGACTTCGTTGACGTCGTCCGCCGCCGGCTCACCTCGGAGTCCGAACGCATCGGCCGGCCGGCCCACGTAGTGGCCGCCTTCGACACCGAGCTGTTCGGCCACTGGTGGTACGAGGGACCGGCCTGGCTGGAGCGGGTGCTGAGGGCACTGCCCGAGGCAGGTGTCCGGGTCGGCACACTGGGCGACGCGATGGCCGACGGATTTGTCGGGCCGCGGATCGAATTACCTTCCGGCTCTTGGGGTTCAGGCAAGGATTGGCAGGTGTGGGCCGGTGACCGCGTCGCCGACCTGGTGCAGCTCAACGCAGAGGTCGTCGATACCGCGCTGGCAGGCGTCGACAAGGCATTGGCACAGACCGCTGCGCTGGACACCCCGACGCCGCGCGATTTCGTCGCCGACCAGATCCTGCGGGAAACACTGCTCACGGTGTCCAGCGACTGGCCGTTCATGGTGAGCAAGGACTCCGCCGCCGACTACGCCCGCCACCGCGCGCATCTGCACGCGCACGCCACCAGGGAGATTGCCGGCGCGCTGGCCTCAGGCCACCGCGACACCGCGCAGCGGCTGGCAGACGGCTGGAACCGCGCCGACGGACTGTTCGGCGCGCTGGACGCCCGGAGGCTCCCACGATGAAAATCCTGATGGTGTCCTGGGAGTACCCGCCGGTGGTGATCGGCGGACTCGGCCGCCACGTCCACCACCTCTCGACCGCGCTGGCGGAGGCCGGTCACGACGTCGTCGTGCTCAGCCGCAGACCGTCGGACACCGATCCGAGCACCCACCCGTCCACCGATTTCCTGCGCGAGGGTGTCCGCGTCGTCGCCGCCGCCCAGGACCCGCACGAGTTCGGCTTCGGCAGCGACATGATGGCCTGGACACTCGCGATGGGCCATTCCATGATCCGGTCCGGCCTGGTACTCAAGACGCGCGGCGGTCGGCCGGATTGGCGCCCAGACGTCGTGCACGCTCATGACTGGCTGGTTGCCCATCCGGCCATCGCACTATCTGAATTCTATGATGTACCAATGGTTTCCACTATCCATGCTACCGAAGCCGGTCGGCACTCCGGCTGGGTTTCCGGTTCGATCAGCCGTCAGGTGCACGCGGTGGAGTCGTGGTTGGTGCACGAGTCCGATTCACTAATCGCCTGTTCGGCGTCGATGAGCGACGAGATCACCGAGTTGTTCGGGCCCGGCCTGGCCGAAACCAGCGTCATCCGCAACGGTATCGACGCGGCCCGTTGGCCGTTCGCGCGCCGGCACCCCCGCACTGCAGCGCCCGAGCTGCTCTACGTCGGCCGGCTGGAGTACGAGAAGGGCGTGCACGACGCCATTGCCGCATTGCCCCGCATCAGGCGCACCCACCCGGGCACGACGCTGACCGTCGCGGGCAAGGGCACCCAGCGGGATTGGCTCCAAGACCAGGCCCGCAAGCACCGGGTGCACGGGGCGACGAGGTTCGTCGGGCAAGTGGACCATGCCGAGCTGCTCGGACTGCTGCACCGCGCGGACGCCGCTGTGCTGCCCAGCCACTACGAACCGTTCGGCATCGCCGCGCTGGAGGCTACCGCCGCCGGAACTCCGCTGGTGACCTCCAATGTCGGCGGACTGGGCGAAGCGGTGATCAGCGGGCAGACCGGGGTGTCCTTTCCGCCCCGCGACGTGGGCCGGCTGGCTGCGGCGGTGCGCACTGCGCTCGACGACCCGGCCGCCGCGCAGCGCCGGGCGAACGCCGCCCGCGAGCGGCTGACCTCAGCCTTCGACTGGGAGACCGTTGCGAGCGAAACCGCGCAGGTGTATCTGGCTGCCAAGCGCGGCGAGCGGGAGCCGCAGCCGCGACGACCCGTCGTGGAGCACGCGTTGCCGGACCGCTAAAAGCAGCGCCTCACCCGGCGCCTAGCGCGTGGCTTTCTTGCGCTCGATGTCGGCGAGCGCCTCGGCCAGTTCGGCGCGCTGCACGGCCGTAGCCTGCCAGGCCACCTCTCGGCTCTTGACCACCTTCGCCGGCGCGCCGACCGCGATCGAATAGTCCGGAATGACTCCCTTGACCACCGCGTGCGCTCCAACAACGCAGCCCCGGCCGATGCTGGTGCCGCGCAGCACGGTGGCCTTGGCCGCGATCCAAGTGTCCGGCCCGATCCGGACCGGGCCCTTGACGATGCCCTGGTCCTTGATCGGCACGTTGATGTCGTCCATCTTGTGGTCGAAGTCGCAGACGTAGCACCAGTCGGCCATCAGCACAGAGTCGCCGATCTCGATGTCGAGGTAGGTGTTGATGACATTGTCCCGGCCGAGCACCACCTTGTCGCCGAAGCGCAGCGAGCCCTCGTGCGCGCGGATCGTGTTCTTGTCACCGATGTGGACCCAGCGACCGATCTCCAGCTGGGATAACTCCGGGGTCGCCTGGATCTCCACGCCCTTACCCAAGAAGACCATGCCGCGGGTGATGATGTGCGGGTTGGCCAGCTTGAACGTCAGCAGCCGCCAATACCGGACCAGATACCACGGGGTCAACGCGCGGTTGGCTATCACCCACCTCAGCGACGACACGGTGAGGAATTTCGCCTGGCGCGGATCCCGCAACCGCGACCCGCGCCAACGCTTGTGCAGCGGGGCGCCCCACATGGTCGTCATAACCGGAAAGCCTACGCGAGCCGATCGAAGCCATTCCTGGGTCGCTGCGCTCTTGCCGCGGCGAGCACGGGTTACCCTCACCTGTGCTCCCCGACCCGACCGGCATGGGAAGGATATTGGTGTTCGGCCGACTCATCGCCGTGGCGACGGCACTCACAGTGGGCATTGTGGGCCCAGTGGGCGCACTGACTGGTTGCGGCAACACCGACAGCTGGGTCGACGCCGCGCCCGCACTGGGCTGGCCCGCGCAGTACCGCGACGCGTCGAACAGCAGCTACACCGCGACGGCCGGGGCGCCGAAGTTGGCGTTGCAGTGGAGCCGGTCGGTCAAGGGGAGTCTGCGCGCGGGCCCGGCGCTGGGGTCGGAAGGTTACCTCGCGCTCAACGCGCAGACACCCGGCGGCTGTTCGCTGATGCTGTGGGAGAACGACAACAACGGACGGCAGCGCTGGTGTACCCGGTTGGTCCAGGGTGGCGGCTTCTCAGGTCCGCTGTTCGACGGATTCGACAACGTCTACGTCGGCCAGCCGGGAACGATGCTGTCCTATCCGCCCACCCAGTGGATCCGTTGGCGCCAGCCGGTGATCGGGATGCCTTCCACTCCAAGGATTCTCGGTAGCGGACAACTACTTGTCGTGACACACCTGGGCCAGGTGCTGGTGTTCGACGCCCACCGCGGCTCGGTAGTCGGGACGCCGTTGGACCTGGTGGACGGGCTCGACCCGACCGATTCGAAACGCGGGCTGTCCGACTGCCCGGCGGCCGGGCCACGCTGCCCGGTGGCTGCTGCGCCCTCCTTCGCCCCGTCCACCGGGATGGTGGTGCTGGGCATCTGGCAGCCCGACGCGCAGGTCGCGACGCTGGTCGGGCTGAAGTACCACCCCGGTAAGACCCCGCTGCTGACCCGGGAATGGACCAGCGACGCGGTCATCGGCGGGGTGCTGGCCAGCCCGGTGCAGTCCGCGGACGGGTCGACCGTATACGTCAACGGCCGCTACAACCGGCTGTGGGCTCTCGACGCCGCCGACGGGAAGCCGAAATGGTCGGTGCGGCTGGATTTTCTCGCCCAGACACCGCCGTCGGTGTCTCCGAGCGGGCTGATCGTGGCCGGCGGCGGTCCGGACACCCGGCTGGTCGCGATCCGGGACGCCGGTGACCACGGCGAAGAGGTGTGGCGCCGCGACGATGTCACCCCGTTGACGACGTCGAGCCAGGCCGGCGCCGAGGTCGCCTATGCGGTGGCCCGCGACCGCGCGCACGGTATGGCGTTGCTGGTCTTCAATCCCGCGGACGGCGACACCGTCGAGAGCTATCTGCTGCCAGAGGCGACCGGATTCCCCATCGGCGTGTCCATCGGCCATGACCGCCGCGTGGTCACCGCCACCAGCGACGGCCAGGTGTACAGCTTCGCCCCGCAGTAGTCCGGCGTCACACCACCAGCGGCGGGATCGCAGTCCGCGGCACGTGGGCAACGGTGGCACCGGCAGAAGAGGGCAGCAGCTCATTTTGGGAGAAGAAGAAGATCAACTCGTCGTCAGTAATGGCGAAGTTTTGATAGTGCGCCGGATCGAGGCCGGCACCGGGCGATATCGCTCCGTTCATGCCGGTCTGTCGTTCGAGTTGGCGAGCCACAATCGGAAAGACGGTATCCAGCGGCCTGACGCCGGGCGCGAACAGCTTGTCGAACGTCAGCGGTTGCCGCAGGCCGAGGTCGAAATTGAATGCCTTGTACCAGGTGACAGGGTTCGCACCACCCACATCCTGGAAGATCTTCAGCGCCACGCTGTGGGTACCCTGCGGCGGCGCACCCGAGCGGAACCGTTGCGCTGCGGCATCCATTTCGTAGGGCAGGCCCCGTGACCCCGGCATCTGGGCGACGTTGACGAATCCGTCCCGGCTCTGCACGAGGTAGTCGGTGAGCGCCTGCTCGTCGGGGTAGTCCGTCGGGAACGTGAAATCGAGCGTGTAGGCGGGGGTCACGGTGCGGAGATGACAGATGTTGTCTTCCTGCACGGTGCCGCCTAGCTCAGCACACCCGGACTGCGCGCCCGCCTGCGCGGTGCCGATGAATCCGAGCAGCACCCAGGTGAACAGGATTGCAGCCATGTTCTGCATGCGCATCGTCGGTCGTCCTCCGGCGGTCGGACGGCATACTCGCCGTCGACGCCACCCTACTCGCACAGTCATCGCGACGCCCGGCACACGAATGACGCGGCATATCCGGTGACGCGGTCTCCGATCCGGGTGGCAGCCAGAGTTCAGGACGGCTTAACTCCGGTGATCATCACGTTGTAGAACCAGCCTTTCGGCACCACCCGGCGCCACACGTTCGCGTCTACCCAGCTCAGGGCCGTCCAGCTGCCGAATGCGAACTTCGCCCAATTCCAGCCCAGCTTGCCCGGCGGCACCGTCGACTCGAACGTACGGACCGGCCAGCCCAGCATGGCGGCGGTGAACTCCTCGCTCGCGGTCCGGACCTCGATCGCCCCGGCCTCGGTGGCCAGCTGCTCCAGCTCGTGCGGGGAGAAGGTGTGCAGGTCCACCACCCACTCCAACGCGGCCGCGCGCGAGTTTTCATCGAGCTCTTCCTGCGGGCGCCGCCAGCTACCGAACCCGGGCAGCTTCATCGCGCGGATGGTGACGTTCCAGGTCAGGTTCGCCAGCGCTCGGGCGTAACCGTTACCGACGGTAGTCGGTTCACCGGCGAATACGAACCGCCCACCGGGCCGCAGCACCCGCATCACCTCGCGCAGCGACAGTTCGACGTCCGGTATGTGGTGCAGCACAGCATGGCCCAGCACCAGGTCAAAGGTGTTGTCGTCGTAAGGGATCCCCTCGGCGTCAGCAACCCGGCCGTCGATGTCCAGACCCAGCGACTGCCCGTTGCGGGTGGCGACCTTGACCATGCCGGGCGACAAGTCGGTAACCGAGCCGCGCCGCGCGACCCCGGACTGGATCAGGTTGAGCAGGAAAAATCCAGTGCCGCAACCCAGTTCTAGTGCCCTGTCGTAGGGCAAGGACCGGGCCACGTCCTCGGGCACGATGGCGTCGAACCGGCCGCGCGCGTAGTCGACGCAGCGCTGATCGTAGGAGATCGACCACTTCTCGTCGTAGCTCTCGGCCTCCCAGTCGTGGTACAGCACCTGGGCGAGCTTGCTGTCGTGGCGGGCCGCGGCCACCTGTTCGGCGCTGGCGTGCGGCATCGGAGCCGGGTCGTCAGGAATCTGCGTACTCCTCGTCATGAAGGGCAGCCTAACGGCCGTCCGGAGATCGGCCGACGCGCCCTTCGCCGATCGCCTGGCTGGCGGCGAATACCTCTACGTAGCGGCGGCGTTGGTCCTCGAACCGCTCCCCGGCCGGTTCGTAGATGCTGTCGACGGCGGCCTTGGCCGCGGCCAGCGCCACCGGCGGGCTGTCGACGAACCGACGCGCCCACTCCGCGGCCGCGTCGTAGACCGCGTCGGGTGCCACCAATTCGGTTGTGAGCCGAAGCGCCAGTGCTTCTTTGGCGTCGACGAATCGCCCGCTGTAAATCAGCTCCTTGGTCTGGCTCACACCGATCGCGCGGGCCAGCCGGTCGACTCCGCCACCGCTCGGGATCAGGTCGGCAAGGATCTCGGTCGCCCCGAACCGCACATTGTCACCGCTGACCCGCCAATCAGCGGCCAGCGCCAGGGTCAGGCCGGCGCCCAGCGCATAGCCAGTGATCGCGGCCACGGTGGGCTTCGGGATGGCCGCGACGGCTGCGACCGCGTCGTCGCGGACCCTGGCGGCGGTCCCGGCCTCCTCCGGTGTCAGGGTGCGCAGTTCGGGCACGTCGTCTCCGGCGCTGAAGATTCCATGACCGCCGTACAGGATCACCGCTGCGATATCGTCGCGCTCCCCCACCTCAATAGCGGCCGCCGCGATCTCGCGGTACGCCTGCCTGGTCAGTGCATTGGCGGGCGGCCGTGACAGAACCACGGTGCCGATGCCGGGGTGCTCGGCGCTGACACGCACGCTGACAAACTCGGTCACGGCCAGCGCCTTGGAGACCGCGGCCGCACCTGGTTGTAACGATCGGAATCGAAGAATTCAATCTTCCAGTTGCCGTCCTCCATAGCGAGTTCGGGCTGGACCGCGGCGATCTGACGCTCCAAGGCGAGGACGTCGGCGACGGTGCGTCCGGCCAGCGAGTCCAGTTGCGTCCAGGTCGGCGGCAGCAGGAAGCTGCGGCCCCCCGCGAAATCCTCGATCGCCGCCTCCGGCGTCGTCCACACGGCGTGGTCGGATTCGGTGTTCTCGCCGTCGGCTCGCTGGCCCTCGGGCAGCGCACCCACGAAGAAATAGGTGTCGTAGCGGCGGGTTCGCTCGGCCTCGGGAGTGACCCAATTCGCCCACGGCCTCAGCAGATCGGCACGCAGCACCAGCTTTTCGTGATGCAGGAAGTCGGCGAAAGACAGCGTGTTGTCCGCCAGCGCGGCACGCGAATCGCCGTACACCGAGGCATCGGTGACGATGCCCTGCGGGTTGTCGGCCGGCCCGGCGAACAACACGCCGGATTCCTCGAACGTCTCCCGGGCGGCCGCACACACCAGCGCTTCGGCGAGGTCGGCCTCGATGCCGAACCGCTGCGCCCACCAGGACGCCCGCGGCCCGGCCCAGGCGATCCCGGCGTTGCGGTCGCGGTCGTCTACGCCGCCGCCGGGAAACACCATCATCCCAGGGGCGAACTCCATCGCCGAGTGCCGCCGCATCAGGAAGACGCCGAGGCCGGCTGGGGCGTCAAGAGCGTGATTGTCTTGACGGACCAGCATCACCGTGGCGGCCGGCCGCGGTGTCAGCGGTGTCAGTGGTGTCTGCGGTGTCTGTGGTGT
>Ga0114921_10000339_pt1 | contig 19916 bp, 3 predicted proteins | sample BentaG_FD_87016 | JGI IMG/M metagenome (GOLD analysis project Ga0114921, IMG submission 87016) | Deep subsurface microbial communities from South Atlantic Ocean to uncover new lineages of life (NeLLi) - Benguela_00093 metaG | ecosystem: Environmental > Aquatic > Marine > Oceanic > Sediment ... | reverse complement strand
TTTGGAACAGTGTAAGAATGGAGATAAACCTGAAACTGCTTGCCCCTTAACTTCTTGTCTTTGGGAATGTTAATAAATACATCTGTTTCTGCAATTCCTCCAGGTGTAACGGTAAAAGTACTCCGTTCGAATCTAATCCAAAAAGGACTGGGGATTGGCTCAAAACCTTCCTTAAGGTCTCCTTTACCGGGAATCATCACTTCTACCTTAAGGTCCATCTCATAAGGGCTGTCGTTTTTCACTCTCAAAGGAAGGTTAATTAATTCCTTAGTGCTGTAGGTCTCACCAATTTGAAGATTTTCGATGAAGATGTCACCAAACGAAGTGGAAAGTCCACCAGCTTTAACATTCTCCGGAAAAACCAACCCTGAGAGCAAAAAGAAGATTAGAATCGCTTTTTTCATGTTTACGCCTCCTTGATAGTTTTTGAATTAATAATTCTCCCCCCTCTTTTCCATCTCCTGCCATACCTGGAGTAGCCTCTCTTCAGCTTCCTTGAAATGGGGATCTATCCTCAAAGTCTTCTGCCAGTAACTTATTGCTTGAGAATAGTCTCCTTCTTGAGCGTAAAGATTGCCAAGATTGTAGTAACTGAGAGCTACCAAAGGACGCAGTTCAATGGTCTTCTTGTAAAGTTCAATTGCTTTTTTCACTTCTCCCTGTTGATAAATGACAGCAGCGAGATTTGAGTAAGCTTCGACGAAATAAGGGTCAAACTCAATTGCTTTTTCAAAACATGTAATTGCTTCTGATGAAGTTTTTTTGTTAAGAAATGCCTTTGCATAAATATGGGTAACTCCCAAGCCGTTATAAGCTAAAGCGTGATAAGGATAAGCAGCAATTTCTTTTTTATATTCATCGCGAGACTTCTGGAAAAACTCTTCTTTTTGTTCTACTGTTTTGGCATTACCAATCATTTGCTGGTAAATCTTGGCTAAATGCATACGATAAAGACCCTGAAAGGGATTAAACTGTACTGATTTCTCCTGTAGAATTATTGCTTGTTCCCAGTTTCTATCTGCTTGAGAATCCTGAGCCAGGCGGTCAAATCTGCTGGCTACGACAAATCGAAAACTATAGAAACACAACAAGCCAATCACCGCCACTACTATAGCCGAGATAATATATTTAGAGGCTATGGGAATAGAAAAATGGAATTCTTTCTTTTCACCTTCTGAAAGACTTGCTCCCAGACCAAAGAAAAACCATAACAATGCTGCCGGAACAAGAGTGCTGAAGCTAAACTGGTTATTAATCAATAGAGCAACACAAGATGCAGCAAGTCCACTAGCCAATAGGTTTTTATCTTTTCTCCGAGAAACTCTTATTAATATTCTGAAAAAGGTAAACAGCAAGAACAGATAAACTCCTAAACCTAACAATCCAATAGTTACACCATATTGAAGGAACTCATTGTGAGCATAACCAGCAGTTCTGAATCGACCCGCCAATTCTTCATATTTTTCTGACATAAACTGGCGAAAACTGATTCCCAGAGTATCCAGACCAAATCCAAGAATTGGACGCTTAAGGGTCATCTTTATTGTTGTTTCCCATGCAGAAAGTCGCGCAGTAATGCCTGGTTCTTTCAAATCTACTGTGGAAACTGCCCGCTCCACAATCGGTTTCATTGTGGTAGTTCTCTCTTGGGGATGCAGATATAACCTCGGATAAATGGAAGCTAAAATAATACTGGAGACTATAATTCCAATAAGGAAGAATGAATTTGCTTTCAGTTGTTTTTTATTTACCATGAGAGCAAAAACAGTAAGACCAACTGCTATGCCCAGCCAGGCTGCCCGGGAATAGGTAAAGATAAGAGCGAGAACAGAGATTAGAATGAAAAGGCTATAAAGAAGTTTCTTGTTTATTGTCTTGGCTTTCATTAGAAAGATTAGATACATGGGAATAATCATAATCAAATAGGGACCCAAAAAATTTGGGTTACCAAAAGTAGACCAGACACGAGGATATGGTTGAGTCCCCCGCCAGACAAAGAAAGTAATTCCCGTAGCTTGCAAAAGAGCATAAACAGAAACAATAACACTCGCAGTAAGAAGAGTTTTTAAGATTTTTCTTTTATCTGTTACATAATTAACAGTGATGAAATAAATGATTCCGTAACAGAGAAAACTTAAAAATCCTTCGAAATAGAACCCATGCATACCCCAGAGACTCAAGCGAGGAGAAACAGAAAAGAGTGTCGATAACCCGCAGATAAATAAGAATACAAATATGGATAGATTAAGCGGTGTTTTCTGCCAGCTAATTTTTCCTTCTCTTAATACTTTCATCAGCCATACAGCAAGAATAAACAAAGTCATAATCCTTAAAACTGTCGTCTTAGGTAATGCAAACGGGTCACTCAAGAAAGGTTGAAATACCAAAGGTAGTAGAAAGAATAAGACCACCATACCCGCAGTGATAATCTTTTCTTCATTCAAAAATGTAATCCTCTTCATTTTTGCCCCCTATTATGGATAAGGCTCAGCGGTAATCGTCAATGGAATTGCTTGTGTAGTAGTTATATCTGTAGATGTTGGTGCTTCAAATTTGAACCATAGATTTCTTGTATTGTCAGAAGATATATTAAATCCTTTTTGGTCATCAGGGTCGCCATCACGAGCTAAATCTGTCAAGGAAGATGTTCTTTCTGTAGAAACTGAGAATGAGTCTTCAGGCAAGAAATCTGATGTAGCAGGTTGAGTGGAACGGAATATTCCTGAATAACGATATTGCTCAGCACCCGGAGAGGCTGCAGTCACTGATAGCCAGGTGGCATTCGGTTCGGATACAATCTTAAGTTTGAACTTCTGTTTTATGTTTCCATTATTGGTTACAACGAGGGAACTTACCGTCAAAGCATAGGAACCAGGTTCCACAACTCCCAAATTGATGGTGTCGGTAGAGATGGAGACGCTGAGGATGGGGTTGACCCACACGGTGGCGCCGTTGGAGAGACCTGACCAGTTAGCGGGAACTTCGTCCCGAGCCCAGATTTGGAAATAGTAGGTGCAGTTGCCTGTGAGACCGGTAATTGTATAGGAAACCTGGGTGTGGGGAGCTACTCCGGAGGTGGATATCTCAACATCATAGGTCGTTGTGCTCCACTGGATAGAATAAGTTGAATAGTCAATTATATATTTGCTTCCAGAAGGAAGGGTGCCTGTCCATTCATCATCTCCAGGAGTGGACCAGGAGAGGGTTACATCGCCTGTATCGCTGTCGCATAATCCGGTTAAATCAGTTATCGCTGCTGGAGGACCAAAATCCCACTTGATGTTGTTACCGGAATTGATACTCGTGCCATCTATGGCTAAGATAGTGTCTCCGCCTGAAGCATCAGAATCCTCAACGTCTACATAGGAGACGCTCTGGTTGCCAGTTACGGTTAAATACCACGCTGTGCCTGTGCTTGTTGACTTCAACACAATACGACTGGATTCTGATTGACCATTGAAATCAATATTGGTAAAGGTGAACGTAGAACCACCACAGAAATAAAGCTCAGTATTACCCGTGGTGGCTGTAAAAGTGCTCAACAAGAGATTGTCAGCAAAGTAGACTCCCTCAGAAGAATTGGTGATTTGCAAAATATTGAGACTATTCCCATCCATGGTCAAGGTCTGGGTGGATGTGCCATTCAACACAAACGTGGAAGTGCTCTCATCTACTGTCCCGCCTGAGAAGTCAACATTTTCTCCCACTGTCCAGGTGCCCTCGCCCATGGAGATTGATTCTGAGCCTGTGTCTGTCCCCGTATAATCCACACTACCAAGAATATTCAAGTCAGGATTATTAGTAACTGCAGTTACTGTCAAATCCCCACTGCCTTGAGCCTTGAGCTGGAAGTTGCCATTAAAGGTTATCGTCCCTCCTGCTAATGTCCATGTTCTAACTACTGTGCTTGTTGACTGGAAGATTACATTATTGAATGTGTAACCATCTCCAGTAAATGTGGCATCGCCATCTGTGACATCAAGAACTAATACTGACGCACCAGCATTGAACGTTCCTACTGTAACACTGAAGTTACCATTACAGGTTACTGTCGAGCCACCAGCATTGAATATGCCTCCGGTTTGAGTATAAGAACCAACTTCTAACAGTTCTCCATTGGTAGTAAAAGTGCCACCAGCTATACTGAAGGAACTGCTGGTGGTTAATGATTGGGAGGTATTAATAGATACTGTGGCAGTATAGGTGGAATAAATGACTACATCGGTCACCGAGGCATCAATATCAATATTACAATTTCCCAGCCCATCCCCATCAAAGATGGCTTTGTTGACAGAAGAAGGAACAGTGGCTGGCGGGTCGCCTCCTGAAGAGGTAGACCAGTTATCAGAGTCATTCCAATTGCCTGTCGAGGAAGCCACCCAGTAGCGGTCTCCCGGCTGTATGCCGCCAGAAGTCTTTGTGGAACCCACAATCACATAGTTAGCAACATTAAGCCAGTTTAACGAACCTACTCTAAACCAGTAAGTTGTACCCGCATTCAAACCCACCACTGTTAGGGTGCTTATGTTTACATCTGTTGTAGATGATGATTCGTAAATTGGGTCAAAATTATTCTTTGTTGAAGCCTGGACTATATAACCTTCGCATGTGGAAGTGGATGGATTTTGTGGAAGTGCATCCCAGGTCAATGTTACACTGCTTTCAAATACTTTGTAAATCTGTGCATTTGTAACCTGATCGGCTAATGTTGATGTGGATGGATATGGCGTACTCCACTCAGTTGTACCGCTGTACAGGCTTCCCACTCTCAGGTAATATGTGGTATTCGGGTCAAGCCCCGTTACCGTTAAAGTGCTTATATTTGTATTTGTCGTTGAAGAAGATTTATATACTGGGACACAGGTATCTTTTGTTGATGCCTGCATGATGAAGCTGTCCGGCTCACCCTCCTTTGTCCATATCATTGTTATGCTGGATAAATACACAGCATATATCTCGGGACTGCCAGGCGGCTGAGTACTGACAGCTTTAGAAACTGCAGACACTGGAGATGTCTCGTGTATACCTGAAGGATTTCCATATTCATCTGTTGTTTTGATAGCTATCCAGTATTCCTTTTCTGCTTCATCCATTGTCAGCGTATGTTCTTCTGTCACTCCCTGGTTCTGGACTGTCCAGGTCTGTGAATAGGTTTTTATTACACCCTGGTCTCCATTCCACCAGTTTTCTGTGCTCCCTGAAACTGCATAGGTCGCATACTTTACTGTGTAATATGCGGCACTTGTGTTATTTCCTGTTGAGCCGTCATCACCTGGCGCAGTCCAGGTGAGTTCTATCTGTTTCTCATTATCCCCGGTTAAGGCAGACAGGTTTGTTATAGCATTCGGTGCTTCTGTATCAGTTGGAGGTAAAATGGATACCTCAAGATAAACATAATCTGTCCAGATCTCTCTTACCTGGTTTCCCGGATCCACCCTGTAAAAAGAAAGAGAAATCTTATTATTTAAATCTATATAATCAGAACAGTTTGTGCTTATCGTGCCATTCATCACTTCCCATGAACCGAAATTTGTTGAGGTTGCAATCAACAGCTCCCATTGCGACTCAGTATCGTTCCAGATATACCAGCAATGTTCATTGCCGTCTTCATCCTGTACCCTTATTGAGCCATGGAGATTGTTTACATAATATTCATATTCTGTAATCTGGAATGTAAATAAGTACTGAAGGGGAACTTTCCAATCCAGGTTCTCATAGTTTGTCCCATCAGGTGTGTCTATATTACTATACATTGCTTCTGTAAAGGCAGTTTCTTCAGTATTACTTTGTATTTTACTATAGTAGTCGAAAGTTCCGTCCTCGTTCATCTTATACTGCCACGCCCACCTGGTCACTCCTGTACTCTCACTAAAATCGTATTTGCCAGTCGATGATTGCACCTCGTATGCAACCGCCCATGCCTGGCTGCCCTCTGCTAATGTGTCAATAAGTGAGGTGTTGTTTTTATCGTCTGTGGTTTTTATTGCAAACCAGTAGGTTGCTCCTGGAGTAAATCCGAGCAGAGTCTCATCTTCTGTTACCCCCTGGTTGGCTACATCCCAGGATTGTGAATATGCATAAGCACTGTTCCACCAAGCTGTAGTGTCTCCTACTAAATCAGAAACAGAATAGGTGGCAAATTTCAGTGTGTAATAGGAACCATATACGTTATTGCCCGTGTCCCCGTCGTCCCCTGGTGCTGTCCAGCTCAGGTCTATCTGACCTGCATAATAATCTCCGGTCAGGGCTGAAAGGTTGGTCACTGCTGACGGCGCAATAGTATCCTGGACATTAATAGTAGAAGTGCCAAGCTGCACAGGCCAGCTTGTTGCAGTTACATCCTCAGTTGAGGTGACATCAGAATTTTGTAATATTTCTATTCCTACTGTATTATCGGTTGTTGCGTCTGATTTTACATCCAAAACAACATGAACATAACAGGTGGAGCCTGCAGAAAGATTTAAACTTGAGAATGTTGCTTTATCACTGGCATCAAAGTTTTCTGAACCAATCTGAGTATCTTTATCTGATTCCCAGTTGCCGTCTCCATCATCTTTAAATAGTTTTACATTTTCCAGTTCGCCGTCCGCATCGCATGAACCGTATTCAGTGATTTTAATCTGGGAAATTGTCCCTATACCGTTAAACTTAAATGTACCCATGCAGTCTCCTGTATCCCCTATTTCAACAGTTGAAGGAGGAACAGGAGGTGTGCCATCAGTATATTTACTCACAATTGTGTTTGATACTTCCTCTGTTAGTTTAATTGCAGACAAATAAGTTTTATCATTGCTCAGGCTGGTTATAGTAACTGTTATGGTTGAACTTTCCGGCACTATATTTATCCATTTTGCAACATATCCATCGTCCCAGTTGTCGCCGGCATTATAATCCGTGCTGTCATCTGCCATATCGGTAGTTGTTATATTGACGCCTATGCCTTCGGAACTATCGTTTACAAAACTGGTAACATCTGAAATAATGTATTTGCCTACTCGGTTATAGGTATTATTGGCGCGCAAACCCAGAACCACCAGTGTATACTTTTTGCTGTTTGAAACACCTGTCAATTCGATTATCATATCCTGAGGAGCACCTGCAGCACCATCGTAGGTAATACCTGCAACATTCATAGAAGATACTACTGCTGTGCCAAATTCAGCAGCAGCGTCTCCATTCACAGGATATACCGGTGCAGGACCATGGTTTCCTTCAGCACCAGTACCTTCGCTAGGGCTAGTTCCAGAAAAAGTTATAGTTACTCCAGTAAGCTCGCCATCAGGATATGTTTTCAATTCTCCTGGAGAATCCACTCCACCGTAGTTAGTTATGGGGTCATCAGAATCCCAAGCTGAATTACTATAGTCTCCACAGTCATTATATGCAGTCCAGGCTTCGCCGACTCCTCCTGGACTCGTAATGTTTGAAACGCCTAACTGAACTGGCCAGCTTAATGCAGTTGTTGTTGAAGTGCATATAATATCATCCTGATAAAGTCTGATACCAACGGTTTCATCTTCAGTGGCTGATGATTTCACGTCCAGTACCACATGCACATAACATGTGGCACTTACTTTAAGATTCAACCCTGAGAACGTGGCTGTTGAGGATGTGCCGCTGAAAGTCTTTGTTGAACCAAGCTGTGTATCATAACTTAACTCCCAGTTTCCGTCTCCGTCATCCTCAAAGAGTTTTACATTCTCCAGGTCATTTACTGCATTGCAGCTGCCGTATTCAGTAATGGTAATCTGGGTAATTGTGCCTGTTGAACCATGAAATTTAAATGTGCCCATGCAGTTCCCTGCGCTTCCTTTATTCACGCTGGTTGGAGGAACAGTTGGGTCTCCCTCTGTGTACTTACTGACAACCGTAAATTCACCAATACTTGACTCGCCTAATTGCACAGGCCAGCTGGCAGCTGTCACTCCTGCGCTGGAGGTAACATCAGAAGCCTGTGATATTTCTATACCTACTGTATTACCCTGTGTTGCTGTTGTTGAGACCTCCAGGACAACATGGACATAACAGGTAGCACTTGCTGTAAGGGTTAACTCCGAGAATGTTGCTGTTGAAGATGTACCGCTGAAATTGGTTGTTGAACCAAGCTGAGTATCTTCCCCTGACTCCCAGTTTCCATCGCCGTCATCTTTAAATAACTTTACATTTTTTAAAGCACTGGTTGCCACGCATGTGCCGTACTCAGTAATTGTAATCTGAGAAATAGTTCCTGCACCGCCAAACTTAAATGTGCCTAAACAAGTCGTGGTTCCCTTATCAACAGTTGTGGGAGGTACCGCAGGCGTGCCGTTGTCATACGCGCTTACAACTGTCATAGTGTCTGTTCGCGTAAGATACAGTTTTACTCCAGCAGCTATTTCAGTTGAAGCAGTTATATCATTCCAGTTTCCTACTGCCAGAAAATTACTTCCATCATTTAAATTGCTTATATAACTTGTAACATCAATTGTGCCACTGGTATAATCAGGATTCTTAGCAGCATCACCATCTGCATCGTGAGCGGAAGAAGCTGTCTTATCCCAGATATTATCGGCTCCTACTGTAGGTGAATTGGCTGATTTATAAATCTCTGTTCCATTCAGCCAGACAGTAACCGCTTCATCATAATCCACCTGTAACTTCATGCTTTCATTGTATAATGATTTGTCATAGCAGGTAAAAGGAACCCTTATGAAAACACCATGTACGCCATTCTTATTATCTATAGAGGTATTCATCCATGGCCAGGCTAAAGTAGTGTCATAACCCACACACAACTCTCCACTGCTCCAGTTGGCAGTTGCTGTACTAAACGCACTTTCCCACCATTTACTGCTGTTATTCCCCGACCAATCAGGATTAGATTCATCAGCAGCAGTGTAATCAATGAAATATGAGCATCTTGTCCCTGCCCTTTCTGCAGTATTAACCATTACCTGGTTTTCTAAATCTGACCTGGTTTTTGTTACCACTGTTGGAGAAGCCCAGCTGGGGTCTTCATTTACTGATCTTAATTGGAAGCCATTTGTCTCATCGTAGTGGGCATAAAATATTGTGGCAAAATTATCATAACCACTCTCGCCAACCATGCCTCCACAAACGCCAGCATCGCATTCAAACACTCCATCATGCTCTGTAAAATGGTAGTTATGGTCATGACCGGGAAAGTAACCCATCACCCTTTCGGTTTTGAGAAGGTTCCAGAACCTGTCTCTGTTATCCGGATATCCATCTAACGAATTACCAACGTGCCTTACAATTGGATACGCGGGTTCATGACCTACAACAACTTTGTATGGCTTTGTAGTACTTCTTAAGTCATCCTTTAGCCAGTCAAATAATGCATTTACCACATCACCATCTGTTCCTGTATCACTCGTGCCATTAAAATATTCATTGATGACTGCAATATGTATCTCTCCTATATCATATGAATATGTGGTTTCTTCACAATTTGTAGGTCCTGAATTTGGATTAAAAGAGTAACTAGAGAACTTATTCCTTAACACAGGCATATCATAGGAATTATCAATTTCATGGTTTCCTACACCAAAGAAAACAGGAGTGGTACTTACATCAGACACAGTGTAAGCATCATCAAAGGTCTGCTGACCTGACTCAGAGATATAATCCATATCACCTGCTGTAACAACAGCATTCAATGTCCAGCCAGAACCCATCTGGTCGTCTATCTGATTTAAGTCATTAGTTAGTTGACTTTCTCCACCTCCATAGAGTCTTGGTCTTGCGTCGCAAATAAAAGCAACGGTTGCTTCCCCAGTATAAGTGGCAATATTAGATGTTCCCAGCTGTACCGGCCAGCCTGATGCAGTCGTTGTTGTAGTGCAGACAATGTCATCCTGATACAGTTCAATACCCACAGTTTCATCATCAGTAGGATTTGAATTCACATCCAAAACTATATGGACATAACAGGTAGCACTCGCCGTAAGACTTAGACTTGAAAATGTGGCTTTATTACTGGCATTGAAAGTGGTTGTTGAATCAAGCTGAGTGGTATCTGCCCCTGCCTCCCAGTTGCCATCCCCATCATCCTGGAATAGCTTCACGTTTTCTAAATCATTAATTGCATCACAGGTTCCGTACTGAGTAATGGTAATCTCGGTAATTGTGCCTAAGCCGTCAAACCTGAATGTACCCATGCAGTTCCCTGCACTGTCTTTATACACAGTTTCAGGAGGAACCGACGGGCTTCCCAGTGTATAACTGCTGATAATTATTACCTGTCCTATGTATGCAGTGCCCAACTGCACAGGCCAGCTTGAGGCAGTAGCTGTTTTAGTGGAAGTAACGTCTGTTGAGCTAGAAATTTTTATCCCTATTGTATCAGCTGTTGTAGCAGTGTCTTTGACATCCAGAACAACATGGACATAACAGGTAGCACTTGCTGTAAGGGTTAACCCCGAGAATGTTGCAGTTGAAGATGCACCACTAAATGTGGTAGTTGAACCAAGCTGGGTGGTATCCTGAGATGACTCCCAGTTTCCATTACCATCATCCTGGAAGAGTTTTACATTTTCTAAATCATCTATTGCATCGCAGGTTCCGTATTCTGTTATGGTAATCTTTGAAATAGTTCCCGAACCGTTAAATCTAAATGTGCCAAGACAATTTCCTGTGCTTTGTGTATTTACATAACTTGGAGGGACAGGAGGCGTGCCGCCCGTATAGGCGCTGACATTAGTTTGAGAAGGAGTATATTCAATTGTGAGTTTAGGTCGATAGCTAGGCGTACCGTGTTCGCGGGAATATACGTCACCGCCATTAGTTGGTACATAGTCTTGAATAATAATACCATAGTTAGGTTTGGTGCCGTTTATCCAGGCTTGCACTAAGGCAATGCCGTCCTGATTGAGATTAATGTTGTAAGGTTGACCAGGAGTGTTGGGTAACAGTATGGTTCCCAGGACATCACTACCCCGGTCATTGGCACCCTGCGCACCAGCTGTCTGCCAGTTTGTACTACCATCATAGGTTCCCCAATCCGCGCCACTTTCTGAAGTGCTATCGCCTTCTACCCAGTTAAGCTTCATCTCGTAAAGTTCATATTCATCACTACTATCTCCAGCACATACAAAGGTAATCGTAGCGGAAGATACTATGCTCCCGGAAGGAATAGCAGAGATATCCCATTTAATAAGGACTGGAGCTTCAGGGTTATCGCCATCTAAGTTTAATGAGTACAATGGAGTTGTGTTTGTTCCGGCTCCGTAGTTGGTCGTGGTATTGAGAGAATCGAGATAGGTATCTCTTGTATCATTATAACCAGCAGTAGGATAAACTCCATCCTGGAAAGATTTAGTGATTGCTGCCTCTATCTTTATAGTTTTATCATCATATGCTATAGTTGTGCCTACATTGTCTACTTCTAATTCTAAATTATCAGCAACTGAGCCAGCAGAGAAGTTGGTAAAGGATAGACCAGATACGGTTATCTGATCCGAAGCAGCAAAGTTTTCCGTAACATTTATCACCAAAGTCTTGTTTGAATCTTCATAACTCACGTCGGTGGATACCTTGCCTGCTGCTCCACCACCTATGGTAGCTGTAGTATCTGATATATCCCATTCCATATTAAATGTGGAGGGAATCTTTATGCGGATGTCATTGGCATCAGTAATAGCGGGACTAGAAGCATCAGTTATAGTCATGGTAGAGATAGCAGTGGTTGGGTCACCTACTGCAAAGGTCTGATTTGCGACTGAGGAAATGATCGGTCCAACAATGGTTATAGTCTTATCATCATAAGACGCAGTTGAGCCGTTATCGGCTGTTTCTAATTCTAAGTTATCTGCAGATGATGTAGCACTAAAGTTCGTAAAGGTCAGGCCAGATACAGTTATGGAATCTGAGGCAGCAAAGTCAGTGGTAACATCTATCACCAAAGTCTTGTTTGAGTCTTCATAACTCACTGTGGTAGAAACATTGCTTGCACCTCCACCACCTATAGTAGCAGTGGTATCTGATATATCCCATTCCATATTAAATGTGGAGGGAATCTTTATGCGGATGTCATTAGCATCAGTAATAGTGGGACTAGAAGCATCAGTTATAGTCATGGTAGAGATAGCAGTGGCTGGGTCATCTACTGCAAAGGTCTGGTCAGCAGCTGAGGAAATAGAGGCTCCAGCAGCAGTAGCAAGTTCTTGAAGCATAATGGCATTGGAATACTCATGAGTCCCATCCCTCACCGTTATTACCATGTCCCCATCTGAACCCGGATTAATATCCGTCCAGCCAGCCACATAACCATTTACTGTATTATGCCCCGTACAGTACTCTGCCGTATCACCTGCTGTTGTTGTTGTGCTCAGGGTTACTCCTGCGGACGAATCTGTATTAAAACTATCCACATCAGAAATCTCTATTTCGGAAAACCTATCAGTATAGGCCGCTTCAGCTCTGTTCCCAAAATGCACAAATCTGTATTTTTTATCTGGATCTAATCCTGTAAAGGTAAAAACATGGTTACCTGTATCATATCCTAAAGGTCCATACGCATCTATCTTTCCATAAAAAATATCATATGCATCAGTCCCCTCATTAGACATAGCACCCTGACCGGAATGTGAGTTAAGATCCCCTGCTACGCTTAAATAAGCACTTACAGCTGACCCATCAGCATAATCGACTAAATATCCCTCCGACGTTTCCCCTGTTATTGAGGTATAATTAGTAACATTACCAGAAGACGGACCAACGGGTCCACCTAAATCATTGTAGGCAGTCCACACCACAAAAGTTATGGTTATAGTCTTATCGTCTTCAGCTATGGTTGAGCCGTCATTGGCTGTTTCTAATTCTAAATTATCCGCATCTGATGGAGTAGAGAAGTTGGTAAAAGAGAGACCAGATACGGTTATGGAATCGATGGCAACAAAGTCAGTGGTAACATCTATCACCAAAGTCTTGTTTGAATCTTCATAACTCACGTCGGTGGATACCTTGCCTGCAGCTCCACCACCTATAGTAGCAGTGGTATCTGATATATCCCATTCCATATTAAATGTGGAGGGAATCTTTATACGGATGTCGTTGGTAGCAGTAATAGCGGGACTAGTAGAAGCATCAGTTATAGTCATGGTAGAGATAGCAGTGGCTGGGTCACCTGCTGCAAAGGTCTGATTTGCGGCTGAGGAAATGGTCGGTCCAAAAATGGTTATGGTCTTATCATCATAAGACACAGTTGAGCCGTCGTTCGCTGTTTCTAATTCTAAATTATCCGCGGTTGAGAACGCAGTAAAGCTAGCAAAGGAGAGTCCGTATACGGTAATGTCATCGCCGGCATCAAAGTTTGTGGTTACCGGTATTACCACGGTCTTATCACTATCCTCATAGGTGACCGTAACCTCACCACCTTGAGAGCCTGCCCCTGTCTTGGCCCAGTCCGTGCCTCCGATGTTCGCAGTAGTATCCGATGTATACCAGGTCATATTAAAATCTGAAGGGATTTTTATGCGGATGTCATTAGCATCAGTAATAGAAGGGGTAGTGTCATCATCAGTTATGGTCATCGTAGAGATAGCAGTAGCTGGGTCATCTACTGTAAAGGACTGATTGGCAACAGAGGAAATAGTTGGCTGAATATATGTCCCCTCTGTCCAAATCTCTTTGGTATATAAGACTGCATTATCTCCCTGGCCCGACTTTGCCGTTACTATCTTAACTTGTAACTGAGAAAGGTCTTGGGAAGGAGCAACAGTTGTAGAAACTGTAACATCAATAGCTTCATCTGAGGTAGGAGCAACTAACTCTATCCAACCCGTTCCTCCATTTGTAGAATAGTAAAAAGCATAGGTGTCATCAGAAGCAGCATCAGCACTATAAAGTATTTTTAAAGTTAAAGCAGTATATTCATTACTTGTCGTTTGCCAGGTATGATAAGTTATAGCTGGATTCTTAGTAGAGTCGTATTCAAAACTAGCTGATGAAGAACTGTTACTATCATAGGCATTCTCTGGGGTGGTAGTCCCCATCTCATCAGTATAATCCGTTGGTCTCCGTTCTTCCATGGCAGCATAAGCAACCCGGGCAGATAAAAATACACCTAATATCACTCCTATAAAAAGTGACCAAATCATTATTCTATGTATTGTATGGGTTAACTTTTTCATTCCCATTTTTTCCTCAATAAACCAATGATGGCATAATTATCGCAGAGCTCTGGTTGCCTTAGTCCCGATTAATCGGGACAGCCACATTCCTACTCTATGGTGGTCACCACAATTTCCACTCTCCTATTCTTTGCTCGTCCTTCTGCAGTCTCATTGGAAGCCACAGGCTTATTATCGCCGTAACCATTGACCAAAAAACATTCTCCAGATATGCCACTCCTTTCCATTAAATAGCGAAAAACTTCATTAGCCCGCGCTTCCGAAAGCGCTAAATTAGATGGATAAAGAGATTCGCGCCCCACTGGTAAATTATCCGTATGGCCTTCAATAGTAATCTCTACCTCTGGTTCTTGTTGCAAAATCTTAATGACTTCCTCCAGAACAGGAAATGCCTCTGAGCTTATTCTGGCACTGCCACTTATGAAAAGCAGACTCTCGCGTATGATTAGCCGCCGGGAAGGTATTCCCTTCTCCTCTACTTCTATCTCTTCTCTTTTTACTCTAACCTCAATTGGGCGTTTTGGAACCGCCTGACGAATAGTCAGGGAAAGGCGATGGGAACCATAAATTTGTTTAATACCCGAAAGTGGATAAATAAAGGCATAATCAAATTCGAATACCGATACATTGAAACTCGTCCCCAGAGAAAGACTCCTGTATTCCCTACTGCCAATCCCTATACCACCTCTTATCCCCAGTTTTTTGCTGAAGAACCACTTCTCTGCTCCAGCATAAATGTTTACATCCCTGTCCTTGAATGCTGTATCCAGTGCAAGATTAAGCGTCCTATTCTTATAGGCAGACCCTATCTTAACAGAGAGAGGAATCCTGCTTCCTTTGTAAGCTAATTCTACATTAGGTTGGTTAACGTCCATTAAAGCTAAACCCAATGACAGCTTGCTCGTAAGATTACACAATACTCCCAAATCCATACTAAATGCCCCGGCAGTATAACCATGAGCAATAAATATTGGATTTGCCCGAGTATAGGCATCTTTTCCATATCTCTTCGATAAAATTTTCAGGTTCATTCCCATATACCATGGTGGGGATATCTGCCTGCCACAGGAGAAGATAAATGTATTCTCCTGATAATACTTAGTTAAGCTTAAATTTGACCATCCTATTCCCAGAGTGCCCCAACTTAATGGATATCCATACCCTACAAACCCACTTCCCAGATTTGTCTCTCCCGGACCACTCAGTCCCCAGTAGAGTTTCCCATATCCACAGGTGAATTCCTTCTCCTTAAGCTGGCCCAACCCAGCTGGGTTATAGTAAATAGTATTAACATCGTCAGCCAACCCAACAAAAGCATTCCCCATGCCAATCGGTCTCGCTCCCACGCCAACGTCCTCGAAGTCCCCCAGAGAGACGTTAAACCCAAGACCGCAGATTATAGTCACCAACCCTATTAAAATGAGCTTTTTATTCATCCACTTCATCTTTTCCCCAATCGCAAAACTTCGTTCTTTGCGTCACCCTGCCCCGTCCCGAGACCGGGACGGGATCGGGAAAGGGCGATCGACCAATCCGGTCGGGCACCGTTTACGGTGCCGTTTTATTACAACCTCGCTCTGTAGCTAAATTCCTCTTCTTACTACTTTGCAAGCACTATCGTTCCGTTTATAACCTTCCCTCCTGATTCAACTTGATATATGTAGATTCCACTCCTCGCCATCCTTCCATTCCTGAACCTTCCATTCCATACCAGACTATTTTCATCATCTCCCCGGGAAAGACTGTCATATACCAATGCCCCGGTAATATCAAATACCTTGCCCACAACCACTTCATCAGGGTCTGCTCCCTCAAAGTAGATTTTTACAGTCTTATGAATCCCTCCTCCATATGGTGTAAATATCTTAGGCCACACGCTGGTCACCCTGAACCCAGCCAGATTAAATGTCTTCTTTATAGCGAACTTGCTTAAATGTTTCGTTCTAACTGTGACTATCTGCCTATGCTTATCTACCTCTCCTCCCAGCTTTATCCATTCAATCCCGTTGAACCAGTAGAGTGCCAGCCTGTTAGCGGCTTCAGAGGCTGGAATATCATCTCCTATCTTCCCATCATTTACCTCGTAATGGAGGCTAATCTCCGCTCTTCCACCATTAAACTTAAATTCTTCTATCTCCTTTCCACTATCTGCCTTCACTGCCTCGATATCATAACAAGTTATGGTATCACCATCTTTCTCTTCCTCATTGTCTCTTTCTAAAACTATATTTATGTCCTCATCATACACATTCCCCTTGTAGAGAATTGAATTTATCTCTTCTGGCATCTTTATCTGATTTCTTGGGTCATCATCAGCCACTGCAATTACATTTATCTTTTCCGTGGTATCTACAATCATTGAGCCCTTACTCTCATTGCCATCAATATCTTCTGCCTTGATTCTGTAATAGTAAACCTCTCCATTAACTACATCCGTTGAGGAAAAGACGCTATTTCCTACAGAATTTATTCTCACCCAGGTCCCTTCGGTTGAAGTCGCCCTGTAGACATCATATCCTTCTAAATTTTCTTTCTCTCCCCTAGTATCTTTAGTAACTTTGCTCCAGCTCACCTCGAATACTTTAGAACTAAGAAATCTCCCCTTTATCCCGCAGGGCTCCCTCGGCTTAGCTATTACTTCTGGGGAAGCAACATCTCTAATAGTTGAGGTTCCCAATTGCATAGGCCAGCTGGAAGCAATTACATTCTTTGTTGAGGTAACATCAGAGGATTGCGAGATTTCAATCCCAAGTGTGTCGTTGTGGGAGGCTATTGATTTTACATCCAGAACAACATGAATATAGCAAGTTGAACAAGCTACAAGACTAAAACCTGAAAAAGTGGCTGTTGAAGACGAGCCGCTAAAGGTTGTGGTTGAACCAAGCTGAGTTGTATCTTCCAATGGTTCCCAGTTGCCGTCTCCGTCGTCCTGGAATAGTTTTATATTTTCTAAATCATTAGGTGCATTGCAGGTTCCATATTCAGTTATAGTAATGTTAGAAATTGCGCCTACACCGTCAAATTTGAATGTGCCAAGACAGTTTCCTGTGCTTTGTGTATATATATAACTCGGGGGAACTGCAGGTGTGCCACTGTGATACTCACTTGCAATTGTTGTAGTGATTTCTGTTGTAAGATAGAGTTTTATTCCAGCAGCAAGGTCACTGGAGGTAGTTGCACTATTCCAGTTTCCTATAGTCAGAAAGTTGCTTCCTTCATTTAAACTACTCATGTAATTAGTTACATCAAAGGTGCCATTGGTATAATCAGGATTCTTATCAGCATCACCGTCTGCAGTATGAGCCGATGATGCTGTCTTATCCCAGATATCATCTGCGCCTACATCAGGACAATTGGCAGTTTTATAAATCTGAATGCCATTTAGCCAGACAGTAACTGCATCATCATAGTCAACCTGTAATTCCATACTATTATATGAGGATTTGTCATAACAGGTAAAAGGAACCCGTATAAAAACACCGTAGATGCCGTTCTTATTATCTATCTCAGTATTCATCCATGGCCAGGCTAAAGTAGTATCATAGCCAACACACAACTCTCCACTACTCCAGTTGGCAGTTGCGGTACTGAACGCACTTTCCCACCATTTACTACTGTTATTTCCTGACCAATCGGGATTAGACTCATCAGCAGCAGTATAATCAATGAAATATGAGCATCTTGTTCCTGCTCTCTCTGCAGTATTAACCATTACCTGCGTTTCTAAATCTGCCCTTGTCTTTGTAACTACTGTTGGAGCAGCCCAACTGGGGTCTTCCTTTACTGCTCTTATCTGAAAGCCATTTGTCTGATCGAAGTGGGCGTAAAATATTGTGGCAAAATCATCATAACCACTCCCGCCAACCATTCCTCCACAAACCCCTGAATCGCATTCAAAAACACCGTCATACTGTTCAAATTTGTGGTTATGGGTATGGCCACAGAAGTACGCCAAAACCCTTTCGGTCTTTAGAAGATTCCAGAACCTGTCTCTGTTATCTGGATGTCCATCTAAAGAATCACCAAAATGCCTTTGCCATGCTTCCGGATATGCAGATTCATGCGCTGCAACAACTTTGTATGGCTTTGCAGTACTTCTTAAGTCATCCTTTAGCCAGTCAAATAATGCATTTACCACATCACCATTTGTGCCTGTATCACTTGTGCCATCATAATACACATTTATCACAGCTACATGTATATCTCCAACATCATACGAATAAGTGGTCTGTTCACAATTGGCAGGTCCTGAGTTGGGGTTATAGGAGTAACCGGAGAACTTATTCCTTAACACCGGCATATCATAAGAATTATCAGTTTCATGGTTTCCTACAGCGTAGAAAACCGGTGTGGTACTTACATCAGAAACAGCATAAGCATCATCAAGGGTCTGTTGACCTGCCTCAGAAATGTAATCCATATCACCGGTTGTAACGATAGCATCCAATGTCCAGCCAGACCCCATCTGGTCATCTATCTGATTTAAGTCATTGGTTAACTGGCTCTCCCCATCTCCAAAAAGTCTTGGTCTTCCATCGCAAATAAAGGCAACAGTTGCTTCTGCAGTATAAGTGGCAATATTAGATGTGCCCAATTGTACCGGCCAGCCTGAAGCAGTTGTTGTGGTAGTGCAGACAATGTCATCCTGATAAAGTTCAATACCCGCAGTCTCATCATCAATAGGATTTGAATTTACATCCAGAACTACATGCACATAACAGGTAGCGCTCGCTGCAAGATTTAAACTTGAGAATGTTGCTTCATTACTGGAATTGAAAGTGGTGGTTGAGCCAAGCTGAGTTGTATCATCACCTGACTCCCAGTTGCCATCGCCATCATCCTGGAAAAGTTTTATGTTTTCTAAATCATTAGGTGCATCGCAGGTGCCGTATTCGATGATAGTAATCTGGGAAATCGTACCTAAACCATCAAATCTAAATGTTCCCAGACAATTTTCTGTGCTTTCTTTATATACAGTTCCTGGAGGCACAGACGGGCTTCCTCCAGTGTATTTGCTTACAGTTACCTGTTGTAGAATAATGGTTGAAGTGCTTAACTTAACAGGCCAGCTTGATGCAGTGGCAGTGGAGGTACAGACAATATCATCCTGGTAAAGTTCAATACCCACAGTTTGACCAGTAGTAGCATCTGATAATACATCCAACACTATATGAACATAACAAGTAGTGCCAGCAGTAAGATTTAACCCTGAGAAAGTTGCTGTTGAAGATGAACCACTAAATGTGGTTGTTGAGCCAAGCTGAGTTGTATCATCACCTGACTCCCAGTTTCCATCGCCATTATCCTGAAAGAGTTTTACATTCTCTAAATCACCATTTGCATTGCAGGTGCCGTATTCGGTAATAGTAATCTGAGAAACTGTTCCTGCTCCATCAAATCTGAATGTGCCAAGACAGTTCTTCGTAGTACCCCGATACACTTTTGAAGAAGGGACAATAGGATATCCTTCTGTATAATTACTCACAGTAATAAATGGACCAATTAACGCTGTTCTTAATTGAACTGGCCAAGAGAAGGCAGTGACATCCTTAGTGGAAGTAACATTTGTTGAGGTAGAAATTTCTATACCTATTGTTTCTTTAATTGGAGCAGTGTCTTTCACATCCAGAACGACATGAACATAACAGGTTGAACAAGCAACAAGACTAAACCCTGAGAATGTAGCCGTTGAAGATGGACCACTAAACGTGGTTGTTGAACCAAGCTGGGTAGTATCTGCCCCTGGCTCCCAATCTCCATCGCCATCATCCTGGAAAAGTTTTA
>Ga0114921_10000338_pt1 | contig 19934 bp, 19 predicted proteins | sample BentaG_FD_87016 | JGI IMG/M metagenome (GOLD analysis project Ga0114921, IMG submission 87016) | Deep subsurface microbial communities from South Atlantic Ocean to uncover new lineages of life (NeLLi) - Benguela_00093 metaG | ecosystem: Environmental > Aquatic > Marine > Oceanic > Sediment ... | reverse complement strand
TAGTTTGCTTGAGGCTGTTGGGTTGTGGACCGATGCTGAAGAAATTCATAATGGTCGCCACTATCGCTACCTTATTGCTGGTGAAGCCTTTGACTGGTTACTTCTGGCTGAGCGTCTGTGCCAGGCAGTGGATGGTTTATTGCCAGATGATGAAAGGATTACCTTCCTTTTTCAGGGCAAGCCACCACTTAACCTGAGCAAGGACAAATTCAGAAAGCTTATCGGCAGTGGTAAGTATCATCAGTATCTTAATTATTTTTATGGCGTTACTGTTGAGGAAGCCTTAATTCTGGCGGTACATGATAAAGTGCGAAAGGAGAGGCGGACTGCGGGCTATACCAAGGAGCGTGATATTACTAATGAAGTTTATCGCCGAATCTATGGTGCCACTAGAGCTGAGTTACTCAGGCACTTCAGGCGTGAGAATGGTTACCCTCAGGCTAGGTCTATCAGTCTGACCGAGCTGAAGGAGTTCACCTACTGGCTATTTAAGTATCGGTTGAAAGAGTGTGATAAAGCAAGGATGGCTAGCGATACTAAAAAGGGATTGGAGCGATTACAACAACTAGCAACTATCAATGGATTTTCCAAGGGCTTGGCAACTGAGGAATTATCAAAGCAATTGAGTAAATCTTAGCCTAGCAAACCAGAAAGGTGAAGCTTCAGTCTAGCCAAATCTAGCTAGTTGTTCCTTCAACCTTTCCAGTTTATCCTTAGCTATTGCTAGCCTGTTTCGTTCTTTGTCCACTACTGCTGCCGGTGCCTTGGCTAGGAATGCTTTATCACTGAGTCTGGCTTCAAGACGGGTAACTTGGCTATGACTTTTTTCTATCTCATGTTGTAGCCGTTCTCTTTCCGCTTTCAGGTCAACCATGCTTTCCATTGGTATCACTACCTCCGACTCTTTAAGCACCAACACCAGGATATTTTCGCCCGGCAGGCTTTCCCTTCTCTTTTCCAGGAAGGTAACTGGCCTTGACCGAGCCAGGGTCTCTATAGCCTGAGAATGGGGAATAATAGCTGGCCTAAGTTCGGCAGCATAGATTTGTGCCTCAATCCATCTATGGCTCGGCACCTTGTATTGAGCCCGGGCATTGCGTATGGAGTGTATTATTTCTATCACTGATTCCATAACCCGTTCCGATTCTGGGTCAATAGCGCTTTCCAAAGCATCAGGGTAAGCAGCGACCATTATTGATTCAGTGGTCTGCCAGTTTGATGGTAAGTGGCTTTTGAGGTTCTGCCACAGTTCTTCAGTAACAAAGGGCATATAGGGGTGCAGCAGGCGGAGGGAGGTCTCCAGAACGTGAACCAGAACTGGGATGGGTGATGGCATTTCCTTAGTTGCCGAGCCAAGGCGAATTTTGGTGAATTCAATATACCAGTCGCAGAATTCACCCCACAGGAAATCATGGATTTGCCTTAGAGCTTCTCCAAACTGGAAATCTTCCATTAGATTAGTCACATTGGATATAGTCTGGTTTAATCGACTCAGAATCCAGCGGTCTTCCACCGAGAACTGGCCCCATTGAATCTCTGTGTCTATGCCTTGTGGTTTGAGGCTTCTGACTATGAATCGGGTGGCGTTCCATAGTTTATTGGCGAAATTGCGCCCGGCCTCTAGCTTGGATAGTGCTAGCTTCATGTCATTTCCCGGGGATGTGCCAGTGGATAGGGCAAAGCGAAGAGCGTCAGTACCATACTTCTCCAGGAGGTCAGTTGGATTAAGCACGTTACCCCTAATCTTGCTCATCTTCTCTCCCTTCCCGTCACGGATTAAGCCGTGGAGGTAAACAGTGCCGAAGGGAATATTGCCGGTATCTTCCAGACCCATCATAATCATCCTGGCTACCCAGAAGAATAGGATGTCATAGCCAGTTTCCATTACTGAGGTCGGGTAGAAATAGCGCAGGTCTTCGGTATCATCAGGCCAGCCAAGGGGAGAATGGGTCCATAGTGCTGAGCTAAACCAGGTGTCAAGAACATCCGGGTCTTGTTCAATATCAGCTGAGCCGCAGCGACAGCAAGATTGAGGCTCCTCAATGCTTACTGTCACCTCATTACAGTGGTAACAATACCACACCGGGATTCTGTGTCCCCACCATAACTGACGACTAATACACCAGTCACGGATGTTCTCCATCCAGTTGAGATAGACCTTGGCAAAGCGGGAGGGGACAATGGTGATGTGTCCCTTGAGGATAGCATCAATAGCCGGTCGAGCTAAAGGCTGTGTCTTGATAAACCACTGCTTACTGGCTATTGGCTCAATAATAGTCCGGCAACGGTCACAGTGTCCTACCGAATGAGGATAGGACTCAACCTTTACCAGAAGCCCGTCCCTTTCTAAATCAGATAATATCGCCTGACGGCAGGAGAATCGGTCAAGCCCAACATAAGGTCCGGCATTACTATTCATAGTAGCATCAGGGTTCAGTATATTTACCAGGGGTAGTCGGCAACGCTGAGCTATTTCAAAGTCTACCGGGTCATGGGCGGGGGTGATTTTAACCGCTCCGGTACCTAAACTTGGGTCAACGGCATCATCAGCCACAATCGGTATTACCCGATTCACCGCAGGCAGGACAGCCTGCTTGCCTATCATGGCCTTAAACCGCTCGTCTTGAGGGTTAACTGCTACCGCAGTATCACCAAGTATAGTTTCCGGTCGGGTAGTGGCTACGGTGATAAAATCCTGGTCACTATCAGCCAGGCGATAGCGGACATAATATAGATACCCGGCTATCTCTTGGTGTACTACCTCAAGGTCAGAGACGGCAGTGGCACAGCGGGGGCACCAGTTGATAATCCGCTCACCCCGGTAGATTAATCCTTTGTTAAACAATCGAACAAAGGCAGTGCGCACTGCCCGGCTTGGCCGCTTATCCAGAGTAAAACACTCCCGGCTCCAGTCACAGGATATACCTAGCCTCTGGTGTTGGTTGGAAATAGTGCGCCGACATTTTTTGGCCCATTGCATCATTCTCTTGGTGAACTTTTCTCTACCTAATTGGTGCCGGTCTATCCCTTCTTCAGCCAGCTGCTGTTCTACCACCACCTGAGCAGCGATGCCAGCATGGTCAACGCCAGGTAGCCATAGTGTGGGCTCATCTTTCATCCGATGCCAGCGCACCATGATATCCTCCAGGGTGGAGGTTAGGGCATGACCAAGGTGAAGCTCACCGGTGACATTGGGTGGTGGCATAATGATAACAAAGGGTTCCTTTTCGGGGTCTATCCTGGGGGTAAAATAGCCCTTCTCCAGCCAAAACTGGTACCACTTAGCCTCAACCATCCCCGGCTCATAGGCTTTGGGCATGTCACCTTGTGTTTTTGTGTCTTGTACCACCAGAGAATCACTCCTTCAATCAAACTTCTTTTTATCAAGATAGCGATGCGGTCACAGAGAAGGGCAGCTTCCTCTCTCAACCTTAAAGTTTATATGGTCAACGGCCAGAATATCCTGGTAAGATTTGGTTAAATCTGAGGCTTGAACGACCACATCTTTGTTCATCTGAGGAATTCTACCACTCTGTCCAGTATCTTATCGGCCACTTCTCTCTTAGTGAGCAGGGGCAGGCTTTCTACCTTGCCATCCCGGTCAATCAGGGTTACTTTATTGGTATCAACGCCAAAGCCGCTATCAGTAGCCGTGATGTCATTAGCGACAATGAGGTTAAGTTGTTTCTTTTGTAGCTTCTGTCTGGCATTTTCAATTAAGTCCTCACTCTCAGCGGCAAAACCAACTCTGATGAAGTCACCCTTTACTTCAGTCAGAATATCGGGCGTTCTGATTAGCTCCAGGGTCAGGCTAGGGCTTTCCTTTTTAATCTTCTCCTTGGCTGAGGTCTTTGGCTGATAGTCAGCTACTGCGGCAGCCATAATCAGGACATCAGCTTTAGCTACTGCTTTAGCTACTGCCTCCTTCATCTGAATGGTGGTTCTTACCGGGGTGACCTCAATGCCGGTTGGCTCTGGGAGGGAAGTGGGAGCGGTAATTAAGGTTACCATTGCCCCTCTATCCCTGGCTGCCTTGGCCATAGCATAACCCATTTTACCTGAGGAGTGGTTGCCAATATAGCGGACAGGGTCAATAGGTTCCTGGGTGCCGCCAGCAGTAACCACAATGCGTCGGCCAGCTAGGTCGCCACTTTTACCCAGTACCTGTTGGATTGTGCCTATTATTTCATCAACATCAGCCAGACGTCCACGACCCATTTTGCCAGAGGCAAGACGCCCCCAGGCAGGTTCAATAATAACAAATCCCCTGGCTTTCAATTTAGCTAGGTTTTCTTGGGTGATGGGATTCTCCAACATGTTGACATTCATTGCTGGTGCCACAATAATTGGTGCTTTGGTTGCCAATACAGTGCAGGTAAGCATATCATCAGCGATACCTTGGGCTAGTTTAGCAATGGTATTAGCTGTAGCCGGAGCAATAGCTACCACATCAGCTGCTTCGGCTAAGGCTATGTGCTCAATGCTAAACTCGGAAGTAAGTTCAAACATCTTGGTTACTACAGGTTGGCCAGTAAGGCTGCGGAGGGTCAGGGGGGTAATGAACTCTGTAGCCGACTCGGTCATAATTATTTCAACCTTGGCTCCAGCCTGGGTTAGTTTACTGGCCAAGTCTGCTGCCTTATAAGCGGCAATACTGCCAGTTATACCTAAGACTATGGTTTTGTTGGCTAACATGATTGTCTCCTTATTAGACTAGCCTTGGTTCATCTGGTAGATTAGCCTCAGTCCTATTAGTGTTATATCAGGGTTTACCACATCAATTAGCGAAGTTTCTTTGGCCATGAGCTCAGCGTAGCCTCCGGTGGCCACTACCGTCGTTTTTCCCCCCAATTCCTCTTGGATACGAGCCACAATGCCCTCAATGAGTCCTACATAGCCGAAGATAATCCCTGACTGCATGGCAGCAATGGTGTTTGTGCCAATGGTCCGCTTGGGAGCGACCAGTTCTACTCTGGGCAGTGCTGCTGCCCGTATGAATAGAGCCTCAGCCGCAGTAGCTATACCCGTGGCAATAACCCCTCCAAGATGGTCGCCCTCCTTGGATACTACGTCAAAGGTAGTACCGGTCCCTAGGTCAACAATGATAATTGGTCCACTGTAAAGGTGATGGGCAGCAGCAGCATTCGCAATCCGGTCGGGTCCTACCTCTCTGGGGTTGTCCTGCCGTATCCGTACTCCAGTCTTAACCCCAGCCCCCACCACCAGTGGTGGGATATGGAAGTATCGTTGAAACAGCTCCTCAAAAGTGGCTATCAATGGCGGGACAACACTACACAAGGCTATTTCTTTAATATCTGATGTATCCAGACCTTGGTGACGCAGGAGGTTAAGCAAGAAGGTAGCATATTCATCTGTCATACGGTGGATATCTGTAGCCATACGCCAGGTGTTACAGAGTTTATCTCCTTCAAAAACTCCTAGTGCGGTACTGGTATTTCCAATATCAACTGCTAACAGCACTTTTATCTCACCAGCCTTTTATTTTGGTAAATTCTAGAGTTGTTTTTCCTTTAATTGCTTAATGACCTGCGGCAGTACTGGCAGGAGGTCAGTGGCAATCATTCCGGCATCGCCTAGCCCGGCTTTAACCATCTCACCTGCCTCGCCATGAAGGTATACGCCACAGGTAGCAGCATCAAAAAGTGATAGGCCTTGTGCCAGCAACCCAGCTATAGCTCCGGTGAGGACATCACCAGTTCCGGCTGATGCCAGCCCGGGATTAGCTATGGGGCTAATCCTGGCCTGGGCATCGGGACTGGCAATAACAGTATAAGCTCCCTTCAAAACAATCGTTTTATGCCACTCTTTAGCCACCTTCTTAGCCATACCTAACCTGTCTGACTGTATCTCATCTACTGATATACCAGCCAACCTTGACATTTCACCGGGGTGTGGGGTAAGTATAGCATCACTGGTCAGTCTTTGCCACCAGTTCGGTATTTTCGCCAGAATATTAAGAGCATCAGCGTCAAGAACTAGGGATGGTAATAACTGCTTTGGCTCCAATAGTATTGAGCTAATGAATTCTATCGCTGATTGGCTTTGCCCCAGCCCGCAACCTAGAAGCAGGACATTATAGTAATCAAGCTGCTCCTGTATGAGTTTGGCTGCCTTGGGCGAGACGATGCCCCTTTCCTCTTCAGGAAGGGGAAGGTAGGTTGCCTCAGTTAGCTTTGAGGCTAAGATAGGCTGTAGGCTGCTAGGTGTTGCCAGAGTTACCAATCCTGCCCCAACTCGCATTGCCCCACTACAGGCCAGGTAGGCAGCACCGATATAATTGATTGAGCCAGCAACAACCAGAACCCGGCCAAAGCTCCCTTTATTGGCTTCAAGGGGACGCTTGGGTAGAACTGACCTTGCCCACCCGGGGGTGATAAGCTCCGTAGTTATCTTCTCTGCCAGGTGTGCTGGTATGCCAATGTCAGCAATAGTAAGTTTACCGATTCTTCCCGCCCCGGGAGAGTTGAATAATCCTAATTTAGGGAAACCAAGGGTAATAGTATTATCAGCATAAAGGCAGGCAGGGTCAACAGCACCGGTATTAGCATTAAGCCCGGAAGGTAAATCCAGAGCGATGATGTGAAGGTCTGGCCATTTCTCTCTGGCTTTGCCTACCCTATCTAATACCTGCAAGAAGACACCTTGAAGAGGGCGACTCTTGCCGGTACCAAAGAGAGCATCAATCACGGTCTCAGCTGATGACAGTAGCTCATTAAACTTATCTTGGTTTTCATCTTGCACTGCCTCAATGCAAGTGATACCGCTCTCCTTAACTGACTCCAGATTTGGGTCATTTGCCGGTCTCTTACCACAAAGATAGACACTAACATTGTCTCCCCAGTCATGAAGATGCCGGGCAGCCACTAATCCATCGCCACCGTTGTTTCCCGGTCCTACCAGGATTAGGATATGCCTGTTAATGGTACCCAGGATTTGCCTTACTTCTTCGGCTACTGCCTTCCCCGCATTTTCCATGAGCACTTCTGTGGGCAAGCCTATCTCGGCACATTGTCTGTCAATTTGCTGCATCTGTTCTGCAGTTATAATCTTCATCTCTTCCAGACTGGCTTTCTCTTTTCCAGAAAAGCAGTTAGCCCTTCCACACTGTTTTCTCCAGCCATGACGGTTGTGGAATCAATTCTGGTTACTTCCATAGCCTCATAAAATTCCAGGTCAAGATTGCGATAAAGAGCTCGCCTTGCCTGGCTCAGCGCCAACCCACTATTGCTTGAGAATCGCTTAATAAATTCATCAGCCGCTTTTTCCAGTTCTTCTTCAGGGACAGCTTTATTTATTAAACCGATTCTCTCTGCTTCCTTGGCATCAATATTATCGCCTGAGAGAATAAGCTCAAAGGCTTTTTTCTGCCCCATAAGCCTGGGGAAGAGCACAGAGGCCGGAGGAGGGTAGACGCCCAGTTTAATCTCAGGCTGCCCGAACTGTGCCTTATCTGAGGCTATTGCCATATCACAGCCAGCAATTACCTCACAACCGCCGCCCAGAGCCAATCCATTGACTATAGCGATGGTAGGCTTATCAGCCTCTACTAGTGAGATAAACAATTGGTTAAACACCTCTACCATTTTGGGCAATTTGTCTCCCATGTGGTCTTGAACCTTTACTCCTGCCGAAAAAGCTTTATTACCGGCAGCGGTAATCGCAACCACTTTAACCTCATCATCTCCCTTTAACTCAGCTAAAGCTTCATTCATCTCTTCTATCATCTCAATATCTAGAATATTAAGCGGTGGTTTATTAATGGTAATCTTGGCTACCCCTTCCTTCTTTTCCAATAGTATATTCTCAAAATTCATCTTTTCCTCCTTTTGAAATACCTCTACTGTTACCAATTTGAAGTGTAACAATATCCTGGAATCTGGTCAACACTTCATAAATTCCTCCAGCCTTTTGGTCATTGCCTGCCAGTGAGTTCCTCTCCAGTAGATTCGGTGGCAAGCAGAGCACTCCCTATATTGACTCTGCGTCTGGAAAACATAGGGAGGCACCAGGTCTCTTACTTCCTGTTTGCTCCTTTCTACCAGAGGCTGGTTGCATTCCAGGCAAAGAGAAAAGGGCCTGAACTGGCAATCTAGATTTAGAGTATCTATTAACTGACCCATTTGCACTTTAGGTTCGTCGCTCTGGATAAAAATGACCTTGAGCTGGCCACTGGTTACCACTCGTCTTTTTATAATCTGGGTATCTCTGGTTATTATCATTCTGCCTTCGGCTAAAGCAGTGGCAATCATCTGAGAGTCATCATTACCTTTGAAGAATAGGGTATCATAGCCCATTATCCTCAGCCACTTGGCTAGCTTACCCACGTTATGGTCAACGATAAATTTTGGATTCTCTTTCATAAGTCAAGTTGCATTCCTTCATAGGCTAGGTTGATTGGACTACCTAAGTCCCCAGCCACTGCCGTTACTTCATTCTCTATCTCCTTCTCTAGTTTGGGGTTCATGTGAACCGTAATCACCGGCGGTAGATAGCCCTTCAACTTGCGGAAGCTGATTAGTTCCCGTTTGAGCAGGCCTGGGGTGAGGTGTCCTGATTGAACTGCCCACTGCTCATACTCGTTTGGTGCAGTAACCTCGATAATGAGCAGCTGGGGTGATACTTGCTCCCAACACTTACTCAGGCCCGGGCCAGTATCCCCGGTATGGAATACTGCTTTACCATCAGCAACGGTAATCTGGTAGCCAACAGTAGGAGCACTGTGATTTACGGCAACAGCCAGGATGCCATAGTCTTTAATTTGCTCAGGCTTGTCTGGTTTTATTAGGTTAAACCTGAATGTTGGTTTCTCTTCAGGCTGCTTGAGAAAATTGGGGTAAAGTTTGTCATTCAGCAGGTGGGTGGTGAGCATATCATATACTGCTTGTGTGGAGTAGATATCGATGGTACTGTCCCGAAGGAATAAATTCATGCCGATAACCGGGATATCTTTAACATGGTCATAATGCTGATGGGTGAGTAGGATTGCCATTAGCTTTTGTTGAGCCGAGAAGGACAAGCTAGCAGTAAGCCCACCAGCATCAATAGCTAAGACATCATCAATTAACAAGGTAACAAACTTTGAATCTTGTGATTCACAATTATGTGCGCCCAGGATATGAATCTTCATTGTTTTCTTGATAGCCTCTACTCAGAGAAATTTAACCATATCCGGTTAATGCTCGTCTTTTTAGCCTTTAAGAAGGAATGGGTTGAAATTTGTTTTGGAGTCATAGGTGTCAATTGCCTCCTTTTTCTTTAAGAAGTTGACCACGGCGTAGGTAAACGGGGTAGCAACTGTCTCATACCCTGTTTTTAGTAGCCAGTGAGTGAGAATAGTTATGGCTATAAAGGATAAGCCGAATCTACCAATGTAAGCTATAGTGATAAATACTGCGGTGTCTAACCCTTGCCCGACAATGGTAGAGCCAATAGTCCTTGCCCACAGCCAGTGCCCTTTAGTCGCAATCTTCATCTTAGCTAGAACAAAGGAGTTGCTAAATTCACCTACTAAATAGGCTAGGAAAGAGGCAGATAGTATTTGAGGGGTGTAGCCTAGGGTTCTTTCATAGGCTTCTTGCCCTCCCCATACCGAGGCTGGTGGTAGGAGTTGACCGAGCCAGATGGCGATAACAGCGATGAGATTACAGAAGAAGCCAAGCCAGATTACCCTTCTTGCCTGGTGATAGCCATAGACCTCGGTAAGAATATCACCAAAGATATAGCTCACAGGAAAGATAACTATAGCTGCTGGCACGGATACTGGTTGTCCCAGAAGGCTTACCCCAAGGCCTATTGGCTTGACGGCAATGATATTAGCTGTAATTAGGCAGGTGACAAAGATGGCTGCAATAACCACAAATCGATGTGAGGTATTCATCATTTATGCGTTAACACCTTGTCTTGGTTAAATCCAGCGCTGGCGATGGAAGAAGTAGAGCATGCCGCTAATAATGGCTAAGCAGATAAGGAATATATAAAGGGATGAGTAGGGAGAATCTCTAAAAGGTCCTAGTGGGATGTTCATTCCGAAGATACTTGCCACTACAGTAATAGGCAGCAGGATGGTGGCGATGATGGTCAGCATTCGCATGACCTCGTTAGTGCGATTACTGGCTAGTGAATCATGAGTATCGTTTAACCCTTCAATTACCTCTTTATACTCATCTAAGGCATCCCAAATCTTGTCCACATGGTCAACCGTATCCCCGAAGTAAGCTGCCATATCCATCTTGGTATAGTGACGAACCTTAGGTTCCAGACTACCAATAACGGCTCTCATTGGCCAGATGATACGGCGAAAGGAGATAATATCTCGCCGAAGTACAGAGATTTCCCGTATCGTGCCCTTCACCCCCCCAGCAAAGATATTATCTTCAACACGCTCAATATTATCAACAACCTTATTCAGTATGGGAAAGCAGTAGTCAACCAGCCGGTCAATTATGCGGTAGAGGAGATAGCCAGAGCTTTGGCTAAAATACTCCTGCCGTGCCTCTTCATTCAATTGACAATCCCGGAAAAGCTTGACCAGCGGCTTAAGCTCCCCGTTATGCAGGGTAATCAGGTAGCCTTTTCCAATGAATACCGATACTTGACTGGGGGTGGTTACCCGAGTCTCTGGATTAAATACCGGGAAATGAAAGACTAAAAACAGGTAGTCTGTATATTCATCTATCTTGGGTCGCTGTATCCGGCTAAGGCAATCGTCTAAATCCAAGGGGTGAAAGGGGTAGTTTTGTGCCAGATATTCTGTCTCCCGTTCTGTGGCACCCTCAATGTTGAGCCAGGTTAGCTCACCCCAGGTAACTGATTCTAGGTTTAACTTTTCCCCGTCTTTGCCGACATAAGAAGAGGTAGTCATGATAGAGTTTCCTTTCCCTTTGGCTGGATTATAACCAAGGACTTCGGCAAAAAGTCTGGCTATATTCTATCACATTTGTTGCTAGACAGCACCCAACCTGATACACTGGAATTAGCGTTTTGAGTTATTCCAAGTCAAAGATAGAACCTCGCTGGCACCGGATTCTGGTCAGGATTAAGCGCTGGTTAGGAATGAATATATTCCTATGTGACAGCTGCAAGTGGAACTGGCGCAGTGCCTGTCACAATCCAGCACGCCCCAATGCCACTTGGTGTCCTGACTATGAAAAGCGAGGCAAGTAGCCTTACTTTCTCTCAAAAACCATAGCCATCCCCTGCCCACCACCGATACACAATGTAGCCAGGCCTAGGTGGTAACCCTTGCGTTTCATTTCATAGGTAAGGGTGACCAGAATTCTGGCTCCAGTACAGCCTATGGGATGTCCCAGTGAGATTCCACCACCATGTGGGTTCATCTTATCTAAATCAAAACCTAACTCCCTGATGACACCTATTGATTGGGAGGCAAAGGCTTCGTTTAACTCAATGAGGTCTATATCGTCTAGGCTAAGCCCGGCCAGATTAAATGCTTTCTTGACTGCCGGAACAACACCAAGACCCATAAATGCCGGGTCAACACCACCGGCGGCGTAAGACCTGATGGTTGCCATTGGTTCTAGTCCCAGCTCTTTTGCCTTCTCCGCTGACATTACCACTAAGGCAGCGGCAGCATCGGTTATCCCTGAGGCATTACCGGCAGTTACTGCCCCATCTTTCTTAAATACTGGTGACAGCTTGGCTAAAGCCTCCATAGAGGTTTCTCTGGGGTGTTCATCAGTATCAAATTGTATAACCTCTTTCCTTTTTCTAACCTCAACCGGGACTATCTCCTGGCTGAATGTGCCGTCCTTTATTGCTGCTAATGCTCTTTGGTTGCTCATCAGGGCAAATTTATCTTGCTCTTCTCTGGTTATGCCATACTTTTCCGCTATGTTTTCCGAGGTTATACCCATATGGTAATCATAGAATAGTTCCCACAGCCCGTCATAGACCATGCCATCAACCAGTTCAGCATTAAACATCCTGGCTCCCCACCTGGCTTTAGGTAGGTAGTAGGGGACAGCACTCATGTTTTCCATACCCCCAGCAACAATAACTTCAGCATCACCAGTCTTTATTGATTGGGCAGCCAAGGCTACAGCTTTCATTCCCGAGGCACAAACCTTGTTGACGGTATAAGCATTCACCTCTTTGGGGATACCGGCATAGATTGATGCCTGGCGACCTGGATTTTGCCCTTGCCCCCCTTGGATGACATTCCCCATTATTACCTCATCTATCCTCACCTCTTTCAAGGAATCATCCCAGTCATAGTATTTCTTCTCCAGCTCAATTAAACCGGTATCTTTAAGTGCCTCAGGTGCATAGCCTAATACTTCTGGGTCTCTCTTAGGTCGTAAGCCAGCCCTCTTTAGCGCTTCCTTAATGACGATGCTACCCAGTTTTACTGCTGGAACATCCTGTAGCGCACCGCCAAAGTTACCTATAGCTGTTCTTACACCACTGACAATCACTACCTCTGTCATAAAGTCTCTCCCTTTCTAGTGGTACCTGTTTATTTACTGTACTCATAGAATCCTTTTCCTGTTTTACGCCCGAGCCAGCCAGCGGCCACCATTTTTCTCAACAGGGTAGGGGCAGCAAATCGTGGGTCTTTAAGCTCTTCATACATAGCATCGGCAACAAACAAGAGGACATCAAGCCCGGTGAGGTCCACTAAAGTTAATGGCCCCATTGGATAGTTCAAACCCGTGTTTATGGCGGTGTCTATGTCCTCCTTGGTGGCAGTACCGGTCTCAAGCATGCGGATAGCATCAAGTTCATAGGGTATCCACAGGCGATTGACAATGAAGCCCGGGGCATCAGGGGCGATGACAGTGGTCTTACCCAGAGACTTGCCAAAATCCTGAGCAACCTTAAGAATGGCATCACTGGTAGCAATAGTCTTGACAATTTCCAGTAGCTTCATAACTGGTGCCGGGTTAAAGAAGTGTAAGCCCAATACCTTATCTATCCTGTTAGTTGCCTTGGCGATATCAATAACAGATAGACAAGAGGTATTAGTAGCCAGGATGGTGTCTTTGGGGCAGATTTCGTCAAGCTCAGCAAATATCTTCTTTTTCAAATCTAGATTCTCAATGGCGGCCTCTATTACTAGATTACAGTCAGAGAAATCCTTGGTGTTGGTGGTACCCTTAATGCGGCTAAGTGTGGCATCCTTGTCTTCCTGTGACATCCTACCTCGCTCAACATTTCTAGCTAATTGTTTGTCTATGGAGGCCAGTCCCTTCTTTAAAAGCTCCTCACTTATCTCTGAGACGACCACCTGATAACCTGATTGAGCGCACACTTGGGTAACGCCAGACCCCATGGTTCCACAGCCAGCTACACCAACTTTCTTAATTTCCATTTTGCTCCTTTCTGTTTAATTGATTTAAGTTATTTTGCTTTATAGACTGGCTTTCTCTTCTCAATAAAAGCGGTGGTTCCTTCGTTATAATCCTCTGTGCCCATAAGATAGGCAAAGAAAGCAGACTCTAATTTCAAGCCCTCATTAAGTGTCATATCATAGCCCCTAATCATAGCCTCTTTCCCTTTTCTCACTGCTAGTGGACCTACTGAACAAATGGTTTCGGCCCACTGCATAGCGGTTGACATGAGTTTGTCTGGTGGAACAACCTGGTTTACCAAGCCGATGCGGTCTGCTTCCTGTGCGTCAATAATCTTCCCGGTTAGAACTAGCTCAGCTGCCTTACACCAGGGGATAACACGGGGCAGTCTCTGGGTACCTCCCCACCCTGGTATCAGCCCCAAGGTTACTTCTGGTGTTCCAAAGCGAGCCTTTTCTGAGGCAATCCTAATATCGCAAGCTAAAGCTATTTCCAGACCTCCTCCCAAGGCTATGCCGTTCACAGCAGCAACAAGTGGCTTCCATAACTCAAGCCCGCGCCATATGCTTGGCGGGAATAACCACTGTTCGTAGCGGTGCTTTTGCAGGAAAGACAGAGTGTCTTTTATATCAGCACCAGCACAGAAGGCTTTCTCGCCAGCACCAGTAATGATGCCAACCCACAGGTCAGGGTTATCCCGAAAATCTACCATCATGTTATGCAGCTCCTGAACTGCCTCCATGTTTATGGCATTCATGGCTTGAGGTCGATTGATAGTAAAGATAGCAATTTTGCCTTCCTTCTTGTAATCAATAGCCATAAAAGTCTCCTTTTTGTAATTATTTAGAGGTTGATGCCCTGAAGGCATCTAACGTGTTGCAACTAATAAGAAGGCGCTCACCTCCTCTCACAAGGTTTTCAAAACTGGAATCAAATAGCGGAACCGTTGTGAATTCTAACAGAGGGCTTATGTTACCGTCAAGGTAGAAATAGAGAGGTTACTTATCAAGAAGAGCTCGAAGGGAAGAGGTTGAAGAATGCTCATCATAAATATTGCTGATTACATAGAATAATGATATAGTATCTTTCAGAAGAAGTATCTCTCTGAGCCTTTTCTCCTGAAAGCCCAGCTATGGAGATTGGCCGATAGGGTATTGCTGGAAACGGTAATGCCTCCCGTGTTTGGAAAGGAGAGCTTACTAATGAGCAATTTAGTATTTTTAAAAGCATCTCAAAAGGAGGTGCTTTTTCATATTTGACCTAGTGCTTAGCACTGGTAGGAGGTGACCCTTTGACTAAGAATTGGTTTATCACTAATCGGATGATGCTTGCTTTTATTTTACTCGGCTTACTCATCTTTCTCTTTATTATTGTGCCTCTAGTCAAGATGATAGTTGCTTCTGATTTCAAAATACTGCTTGACACCATATTGGACTCAGAGGTGAGGGAGGCTATCCTGCTTAGCCTCTATGCCGCTTTTATCACTACTGTTGTTGGTGTTTTCCTTGGTATTCCTCTGGCATACTTGCTGGCTCGGGTTGAATTTCCGGGCAAGAAACTGGTTGAAGGTTTTATTGATGTGCCTATTGTGATACCTCACACTGCTGCTGGTATTGCCTTACTCTTTGTCTTTGGTCGCAACTTCTTTGTTGGTAGGACCTTTCACCTTTTGGGGATTGATTTTGTTGATTCTACTGCCGGTATTGTTATTGCCATGCTATTCGTCAGCATTCCCTTTTTGATAGACTCAGCTAAAGAGGGATTCAAGAAGGTGGATGTTAGATTGGAGAAGGTATCCCGCACCCTTGGTGCCTCACCATGGCAGACATTCTTCAAAGTCTCTCTGCCCTTAGCTTGGAGGAGCATCCTTGCCGGGAGCATAATGATGTGGGCTAGAGGGATAAGTGAATTTGGCGCTGTTATTATCTTGGCTTATCACCCTATGATAGCACCGACTCTAATCTTTGAGCGTTTTGAAACCTATGGTCTAGCCTATTCACAGCCGGTAGCAGTGCTGCTTATCCTGCTGTGTCTTGTTGTCTTTATTGTTCTGCGAACATTGGTCTACTGGGGGCAGAAGACATGATACAGGTGAAGAATCTTTCGGTTGACATCAGTGATTTTACCCTGCGAGACATTAACCTGAATGTAGAGCCTGGTGAATACTTTATCATTCTGGGACCAACTGGGGCAGGTAAGACAGTGCTGCTTGAGTCTATCACTGGATTGTATCCCCTCAAGAGTGGTGAGATATGGCTAGGAGGTAAGGAGGTATCACGGATTGAGCCAGAGAAGAGAAATATAAGCATTGTATATCAAGACCACGTTCTCTTTCCTCATCTATCGGTAAAGGAGAATATTCTCTTTGGTTTGAGAGTCCGGCGGCAACACCAGGAGGAGCTAACTAATGTGCTTAACTGGCTTTCTGATTTACTCGGCATAACCCATCTCCTGGAGAGGAAGCCTGACACACTTAGCGGTGGGGAGCGACAAAAGGTGGCTTTAGCCAGGGCACTGAGTATTAGGCCACAGGTGCTGTTACTTGATGAGCCACTTAGCGCCCTTGACCCTGAAACCCGGGAGGACGTGCAAAAGGAGCTTCGTCAGCTACATAATCAGATGAGAATAACCACTATCCATGTTACCCATGATTTTGAGGAGGCAATAGCCTTGGGTGACCATATTGCCGTTTTAGGTGAGGGGAAGATAAAGCAGGTGGGGACTCCAGAGGAGATATTTTCTCAACCCAATTCTGAGTTCGTTGCCCGCTTTGCCATGGTGCGGAATATCTTCACCGGGGAGGTAATAGAGAGAGATGATGGTAGTACTGTCTTTAGTAGTCAAGGCATAGACTTGATAGTAGTTACTGACCTCCGGGGTAATCTTCATGCCTCGGTTCGCCCTGAGGATATCCTTATCTCTCCTGAGCCACTTCTCTCCAGTGCTCGCAATTCTTTCTGCGGTACCATCACCTATATTGTGAATAGGGGGGCAACCCTTTATTTTACGGTGAAGGTTCCACCTGACTTTATCTGCCTGGTTACTCGCCGTTCTTTTGAGGAAATGGGGCTGGCTATAGGCCACAAAGTTTACATAACATTTAAAGCTTCAGCGGTGCATGTGTTTTAAGCCAGAATTTTGCAGGATGAATTAACCCGAAAGGAAAGACTTTCGAGTGAAACGATTAGCTATCAGCTTATTTTTTGTTTTGGTGGTAACCTTGAGCTTATTCGCTGGCTGTGCTGGGGAGAAGTCACCAGCAGGGGAATTAGAAGGTAAGCTCCCTATATTCCATGCTGGCAGTCTGACCATACCCTTTGATGAAATCAATAAGGAGTTTAACCAGCTCTATCCTGACATAAAAGTTTTGACTGAGCCAGCCGGAAGCGCCACCACTATCCGTAAGGTTACCGAGTTGGGCAGAGAATGCGGCGTTATTGCTTCTGCCGATTATACCCTCATACCTGAGCTGATGTTTCCTGAGTATGCCGATTGGTATATATCCTTTGCCTACAATGAGATAGTACTGGCCTACACTGATAAGTCCCAGTTTAATGACAAGATAACGGCTGATAACTGGTATGAAATCCTGCAGCGTCCCGGGGTAAACTATGGTCGCAGTGACCCGAATCAAGACCCTTGTGGCTACCGAACGTTGATGGTATGGCAGCTGGCTGAATTCCACTATAAGGTTCCCGGACTCTATAACCAACTTCTTGATGCACCTGGGGATAGGATGAGGCCAAAATCGATAAACCTTATCGCCTTACTTGAATTGGGCAACCTTGACTATGCCTTTGAATATTTATCTGTTACCGTACAGCATAAGCTAAATTATATAGAACTACCCCCGGAGGTTAACCTCTCCAGTGAGCAGTTCAAGGACTTTTACAGTAAGGTTGAGGTAGAGATTGCCGGAAAGCAACCAGGGGAATTTCTATCAGTGAAGGGGGCACCTATTGTCTATGGAGTGACCATACCGAACGACTTTCCTAATCAGGAGCTAGCCATAGCCTGGGTTGATTTCCTGTTGAGTGAGGAGGGGCAAGCTATTATGGAAGCAAACGGCCAGCCACCCATCAAACCGGCCGGGACTAATGATGCGAGTAAATTGCCAGCAGTACTGAAAAAGCATGTCAGGTAAGAGAGTCTTTAAGTGTAGAGATGATTGACAGTCTAATGCAACTAATCTATGATATATATTTGAGTGGCAGCGTAGCTCAGTGGTAGAGCAGAGGACTCATAAGCCTTTGGTCGTGGGTTCAAATCCCTCCGCTGCCACTATTTATTCAAAAAACCCTCTTAATTATACCACCTTCTATCTGACTTTCTGTGGGGTTCGTGCCCTGTCTTCTGACATTTCCAAGATCCCCATTTGTAGAGTTCCTCCGTTACCTTCGGATAATACTCCGTGATAAAATAGTACTGGGAGGAGTCTTAAAAATGGCAGCTGTTTTATCCAGGCAGGATATTCACCACTTATTACGGCAAGAGTCGCCTCTGGTAGAAGGCTACATTAACCTTGAGGAGCAGGTGCAACCTAATGGTATTGACCTTACCCTCCGTGAGATAGCCTTACCCCAGTCATCAGGTAAAATTGGAATTGAAAATAGCCAGAGGCTGGTATCTGATTTAGCTCCGTTGGTCTTTGATGGTTTAGGCTTCATTGACCTGGTGGCAGGCGTCTACATCATTACCTTTAATGAGGTCGTCCACCTGCCCAAGAACATTATGGCGCTGGCTAGACCCAGATCAAGCCTGCTTCGTTGTGGTGTCACCGTGGACACAGCGGTATGGGATGCCGGCTACTCAGGTCGTTCCCAGTCTCTAATGATAGTCTATAATCCCCGAGGTTTTCGCCTGCAGAAAAATGCCCGGATCGTGCAAATGGTTTTCTTCCAGTTAACCGAGGAGACAGAAGGCTACCGGGGAGCCTACCAAGGGGAAAACATAAACCGTTCCTCAACCTGAAGAAAGAAGTTAAAAAGACCGCTCTGGATTACTAAACCCAGAGCGGAGAAATTCCTGGTGGAGACGGGGGAGAGTTGAACTCCCCGTCCAGAAGAAGCTGCCCAGAATATACTACAGGCTTAGTCAGCTATTTGCTCTCGCCTGACCAGCCTCTGCTGACCGAGTATAGCCAAGCCAGCTGATGTTTCTTTCATCACCTTTATCAGCGTCCGGGTGACGGCACCCCAATTTGTCGGCACCCAATCCCAACCCATTGGAGCAAGGTCAGGTTGGATGTGCTGCCTCTCTAATTAGGCAGCAAGAGCGAATTCAGGTTCGCCAGTTATTTTTGCCACTTGTTTTATGAGGTTAGTGGCACCTCAGCTTGCAATCCTGCAGCATACCCCTCCTGTCGAACCCACGCGTCCCCATCTATTGTAGATGGCTTGAGAGTTAGACTACCTCCTTTAAACTTTCTTTCTTACCAATCGTCCAAGCTCTCTTTCTGTCTCACGACGAGCTATGGACTCTCGCTTGTCATAAAGCTTTTTACCCTTTGCCAGCGCTACCTCAACCTTGGCCAGGCTATCTTTAATATATAACCTAAGTGGGACCAAGGTAAAGCCTCTTTCTCGCACCTTGCTGGTAAGCTCATCAATTTGCTTACGGTGCAGTAATAGCTTCCGAGGCCGGATAGGCTCGTGGCTTAAATAGCTACTTGCCTCATAGCGAGCAATATGAACGTTTAACAGCCATAGTTCGCTAGCCTCAGGTCTGACATAGGCATCCTGCAAATTTATTCTCCCGGCACGGATGGACTTTATCTCACTGCCGGAAAGCACGATACCAGCTTCTACCCTATCCTCTAAATGATAATCACGATAGGCTTTACGATTGGTAGCTACTGTCTTTATTACCACACCCTTACTTTATATTATATCACTATTAAAGGTCAGCTCAAAAATAGGTGCCTAAATTGCTTTGTCAGGGTTAATTCCGCCCCAGAGTAATATAACCGTCAATTTGCTACAGCTAATCCCGGACATTACCATAAAGAAGATTAGTAAAGAATACTGTGGGATGGGTGGTGCTTATGGCCAAGAAAAGGTAAACTATAAGCTGTCCAAGGAGAGTTGTAAGTTACAGATTGAGGTTGCTATGACAATAGATAAAGCTAATAAATACTGGGGGCTAACTATTATTCTCCTGGTAGTTATCATTGCTATTGGTGGAGTAATAATCTGGACGAAATACAGTCCAGGTCAGCCTGTTGAAATCTTTATACCCCCTAGTCAGGAGCTACAGGGCGAGGTTTATGTTGGTGGTGCCGTCAATAGCCCTGGCTTATATCCTCTGAAAGCGGGGGACAGTATTGAAGCTGTCATTCGAGTTGGCGGTGGAACTACCGATAATGCCGACCTCAATAGTCTTAAACTCTATGTGCCCGAATTAGGCGAGATATACTCACCACAAAAAATAGATATTAATCGGGCTGAAGCATGGCTGCTTGAGGCTTTACCGGGAATTGGCAAAATCAGGGCTCAAGCTATTATTGACTATCGTCAGCAAAATGGCCCATTTCACAATATTAATGGATTAACCAAGGTGGAAGGCATAGGCACTGCCATCTTTGAGCAGGTAGCAATGTAATAT
>Ga0114921_10000337_pt1 | contig 19946 bp, 22 predicted proteins | sample BentaG_FD_87016 | JGI IMG/M metagenome (GOLD analysis project Ga0114921, IMG submission 87016) | Deep subsurface microbial communities from South Atlantic Ocean to uncover new lineages of life (NeLLi) - Benguela_00093 metaG | ecosystem: Environmental > Aquatic > Marine > Oceanic > Sediment ... | reverse complement strand
ATCTCCGCGTGATTCGCGTTCCTCAATATTCGTGCTCATTCGCGCTTGGGGTACCCAACCGGCATAATGGCCAACGGCTCATGAGCTGCAGGCAGATTTAAGGCCTTAACGACGGCAGCATCAGAGAAGGCTCCTATCACCACAGTGGCCATATGGAGGGCCTCGGCCTGGAGATGGATGTTCTCCCCTACGTGGCCAACTTCCATATGGACATACCTCCTACCCCTCGCCCCATACTTCCCTGTCGTTCGACTATACTGGGCCGTGATGACCAAAGAGACCGGAGCTCTTGCAATGAATGTCTGTCCTAATGCCGCCATGGCAAGAGACATCCTCCTGTCCTTGGGTGCGTGCAATCTCAAGGAATGCTCCTGAGGGAGATAGTGATAGACTCCCTCCCCCAATCCCTTAACCCCATCCTTGCCCACAATCACATAGAGCTCCAGCGGATAAAGGGCCCCAGCAGAGGGAGCTGCTCGAAGATATCCTTTGGTAATCCCCTGGGCTGCCCAGCAAACCTGAGAGAGTTCTGCAAGCGTCAGAGACTTATCGCTAAACTCTCTCCTGCTCCTCCTTGCCTTAATGGCCTCCTCTACAGAAACAATCCCCTTCAACCTTGGCGGAGTAAGCCTGATCATATCATCCCCGCCTTCCATCGCCTTCGGCTCAGGCCTATGGCTGGCAGGTTGCCGAGGAGCATCCTTCCTGAATAATGCACCCCAGACAAAGAAGAGACCCATCCCAACCGCCATTGCCGCCACAATCATGATAAATACTGCCTTCATCTTTCTTTGATACATATTCGTCCAGAGAGGTGCTCTTGCTCCTTGAGCCTATCGAGTATCACTTGAGCCTCCTGCGTGCTTTCAAATGTCCCCACCCAAACCCGATGAAATAACTCGCCCCGGACCTTAGTGGCAAGTAGATAAACGGCGTAGCCCCTGGACCTCAGCTGTTGCGCAAGCCCATTGGCCCTCGCTGGATCCCGGAAGGCACCCACCTGAACTGAATACTTGTCACTTGCCGCACTATTGATCCTCCTTCGAGCCTCTCTGACCTCCAGAGACCATGGACACTCTTCGATGAGCCTCTGATAGACCTGGGCTGCCTTCCCGGGCTCCCCCTCATGCTCATAACTCTGGCCGAGCGAAAGGTAAACTAAGCTGCGAACATCACTCTGGGGATGATTGGCAAGGGCCCTCTCGTACTCCTGGGCAGCGCGCTTATAATTTCCTTCTTTGAAGTAGGCATCAGCCAGGCCCACATGGGCCCAGGCAGAAAAATTATCTTCGGGATAGCTGGCCAGGACCTCTTCAAAGGCAGACCTTGCCTCCACATACCTGCCCTCAGCCAGAAGGGAAGCTCCGATCCAATATTGAGCTTCACAAGCCCGAGGACTTTGGGGACAAGCACTCAACAGCTTCTCATAATCCTTATGTGCCTGCTCGTAGTTCCCATACAAGTAATAATACTGTCCGATGCGAAATTGGGCCTCGCAAGCCCATAGAGTTTGAGGATACTGGTTTGTAATCTGCCTATAAGCCTTGATGGCATCCCAGAAATCCTCTTCCTGCTGGGCTTTTCTAAATTGGGCCTGCCCGCCATCGGCCTGAGCCGAAGGCGGTGGCAGGTGGGCCCCAGCCTCCCTCTCTCGAGCTTGAAGAGGGGTGCATAATACCAGTGAAATCAGGAGTACAACTAATCCCTTCCTCATATAACGAATGTATCCCACCTACCGCAGCTGGGGCACTTGAACTTGAACTTATCAGACTCGTAGCCGCATTCCTGGCATGAGAAGTTTCCTTTTTCAGTTAAAGGGGTCTGGAGAATATTCCTGTATGCCTCTACTGCCTCCTGGGTCATATTCTGCTCAAGATAGACCCTCCCCAGCCTCTGATGGGCTTGAAAATATCGGGGTCTGCACCTTATCGCCTCTTTATACTCTACTATGGCCTCCCTGGCCAGGCCCTGTTTATAGAAAATGTCCCCCAAGGCTATGCGGAGAATTACATCATCGGGATGGACATCACGCAATTTCTTATATTTAGAAATCAACTTTTCAAAGGCATCTTGCTTATAGTAAGCTCCCTCCAACCTTTCATACACCAGAAATGAAACTTGGGGTTTGACATCAATCACTTTGGTCCACAATTGAATGGCCTTCTCTGGCTCCTCCTGGCTCAAATAGAGGTCGCCCCAGGCGATCATGGCATGAATACATTCTTTATTCAGCCTGAGGGCATCCCTATAGCTTCGGATGGCCTCCTCAATATCTCCAGCCTCAAAGTAAGCCTTTCCCATCTCGGTCTTGATATGTGCCAGAATGGAATAATCTTTAGAACCCTCCAGCTTCAATATCTGCTTCTGGATTGGATAGGCCTCAGACCACTTTTCATTGGCCTGATAGACCCTTTCCAGATTACGGTACAGAGCGATATTCTTTCTATCCAGCTCAGTGGCCTTCGTGAAGGCCCAAATGGCCCGGCCAGGCAAACCTGCGCGCTCATAATCCAGGCCAAGACTGCTGTAGGCTTCCACCTTCTCCCGGTCTGAAATGGTCTCTCGCAAGGTCAAGCCCTCATGGACCTTGATGGCTGTTCTGATATTTCCTTTGGTCCGATAGATGTCGCCCAACTTGAGATAGGCATCTATATGGTTTGGGTTCAGCTCGATGGTCTTGCGCAACTGAACGGTAGCCTCGTTCAGATCATCCACAACGATGGCCCTCAGCCCTTTAGTATAAGCGTCCTCCTCCCTGCGCTGGACCCGCATGACTTTAGCGCCCTTCCTGACCCTGCCCAGTATCCAGCCAAGGATAAACCCTACCGCCAAAGCAATAATCACTGCTCTGAATGGAACCATCTCTCATCCCCTATAACCATAAACTGCAAATGCAAAAGATCACAAAACAATTCTGTGGCTTGCGTGTTTTATTCTGTGAACTCCTATGGCCTTTCTTTGCTCTCTGGGATGTCTTCTTCGACGCCTTCGGCTCGCTCCACCTCTTTGAAAGGAAGGCTTCTCAACTCAGCCAGCTCCTCCTCCAGCCTCTTTATATCCTGTCTCTGAGCACGATTCGTCGACCTGAGCCGCACCTGGGACCAAAGGCCAACTAAGCCGACAATTATGGCACCTACGACCATACTTCCCAGGATAATGCCCACCATGGGTATCTCGACCGACTCCCATTTAAAGAACGCTAAAGAGAATTTGATCGTATATGCCTCCTTATTAGAGTAGATAAAGGCATACAGCAAGTAACCAATTATCAAAGCAAGGATTAACTTCCACACCTTCCTCATCCCATCCCCCCCTTTATCCTTCTGGTTTCCTGCATTATACAACATTCCTCATCATTTGGCAAATGGTTCCCATTGACCGGTATCTCTCCCTCCAGGGCCCAAGTATGGGCTTTGGCGACCCTTACCGGAACCAGCATGCCGACGAGATCTGAAGGTCCCTCAAACACGACAACCTTATTTGATCTGCTCCTCCCGGCGAGCCTCCTGGGGTCTGGCTTGCTCGGCCCCTCAACCAGAACCTTTAAGGTTTTTCCTATAAGTCTCTCATTGGCCTGACGAGTAATCCCAGCTTGAATCTCAATTATCTTTTTGATCCTCCCTATCTTGATCTCGTCTAATACTTGTTCTGGCATACTGGCGGCTCGGGTACCACTACGCGGTGAATACCTGAAGACGAAGGCTCCATCAAACACAACCTCCTCCATCAAACTCATAGTATCGGCAAAGTCGGCCTCGCTCTCCCCGGGAAAGCCGACGATGATGTCTGTCGTTATGCTGATATGGGGAATGAGCTTCCTGAGCTTGGCTACGATCTTCAAATAAGACTCTCTCGTATAGCCCCGATTCATCCGGCTCAAGACCCTATTGGACCCAGACTGAACTGGAAGATGGATATGTTCGCAGACCTTGGACAATTCTGGGAGAACCTTAATTAACTTATCCGTCATATCTCTCGGATGGGAGCTGATGTATCTTATCCGCTCTATTCCCTTTATCTCATTAACTTCCCTTAGTAAATCAGCAAAATCTAGCTGGGATTTGTAACTGTTTACATTCTGCCCAAGCAATGTAACCTCTTTATATCCCCGACTGTTGAGATCCTCTATCTCCTCAACAATCTCCTGGCTGGGTCTGCTTTTCTGTCTGCCCCTGACATAAGGAACAATGCAGTAAGAACAGGAGTTATCACATCCCCGCATGATTGTCACATAGGCGCTTATCTTGCTTTTCCGGCGCGGCTTCACCCCGCCCCAGAGGCTTCCGCCTTCTTCTATAGATATAATTTTACTCCCTTCCCGCCGAAGGCGAGGCTCACCTCTGGCGGCGATTGCTCGATCGAGAATATCGGGGAGTTCAAAGACCTTATGTGTACCAAAGACGAAATCTACAACAGGAGCCCTCTCCAACAGCCTCCTTCCCTCCAACTGGGCCATACATCCTCCCACGCCTATGACCAGATGTGGCCTCCGCCTTTTGAATCCCTTCAGGACGCCGAGCTGGCTGTAGACCTTCTCCTCTGCCTTCTGACGAATACAGCAGGTGTTAAGAAGTACCACATCCGCCTCTGGAAGGTCTTCGGTAATCCCATAGCCCCCCTCTATCAGGAGGCCAGCCATCACCTCAGAATCATGGACATTCATCTGACATCCAAATGTCTTGATGAATACCCTCTTCATCTTCGCCTCAACATTTAAGGTTTGCAGACCTTGGAGGGAACATAGCCAGCCTCTACTGCCAAACCAGACCTGATTGGCTAGCTTTATCCTTCGAGCCCATTTGCCTCATATGGAAGTCTTAACAATGGGTAAAACAGCTCCTCAAGGGACCGGAACCTTCTCTAATCTATCCTTATCCTTATAGACGCAGCTATCCGTGTATGTGCCGTCCCAGAATTTCTTGAATTGCTCCTTATATATCTTTGCAATCCTTTCAGATTCTATTATCAGAACGTTCTCATCGTTCTCTAAGTCCGCCCTTACAGTCCAGTTGTATGAACCTGTTATGGTAATAAAATCGTCGATAATGCAGAACTTATTATGCATGATACCAGAGCCTTCTATCAATTTTACCGGTATGCCATTTTTAATCAGGTATCCGCTCTTTGAATATCTCCCATAGGCCGGTTCATGACCTCCGGCTAAACAGACCTTAACATCCACTCCCCTGGCCTTTGCGCGTATAAGTGCCTGCGCAATGGACCTTGAAGTAAATAGATACATAGCCACATCCACAGAATTTTGGGCCTTATCAATCCGGGATACAATCTCTCCGGCGCAGTTATCCTGGGGTGAAAATAAAATTTTTATCCCGCCCCGATAAATCGAGACGGGGTCTATCCGTGGCGTAGTCTCAGTGGACGTCTGGGCATACGCCAAGGGTGCTACAGGAAAGGTCAAAACAAATGCCACAAGCAAGATTGATAAAAGAAACTTTTCCCTCTTCATACTATCTTCTTGGCTACTTACCCCTCGATTTCTTTTTGGACCTCTTCTTTTTGCGCTCCCTTGGCTTGTCTTCGCCCTTTACTCTTTGCCTTCCCACCTCTGGCCTCCTTCTGTTTTCGCAGCCCCTTTCTCTTTGCAACAATCGCCTCAGCCCTGGCAATCTGATCCTTCCTGTATGAGAGCCTATCTTTAAGCTTTAGGATCTTCTTTGCCACTCGATACTTCATCTCAAGCCCCCTACCTAAACAATCTTTGCGATCCCGAGCAATCTTTTTGTGTCGGGGTGCAGGTCTTCCCATATTTCGCGGATATCATCCCTGGAGACCCAGAGCGCCTCCCCGACGTCATCGTCCGGCTTCAGCTCCCCTCCTACCACCTCAGCCAGATAATCAATGTATATCACGTGTAACTCAACTCTGTCCCCAGATTTTACTATCCTCTCAAACGGAACCAGTGACCTGGTTAATTTAATTTCAAGGTGGGTCTCCTCCATAACCTCCCTCTGGATCGCATCCTCGATCGACTCACCAACCCTTACGCTACCGCCCGGGCAGATCCACTTACCCTGCCAGAACCCACCCCTCGCAGGCACATGTCTAACCAGAAGGATCTTTCCTGCTACGTCTTCGATGACCGCACCAACGGCGACGGTGACCTCGTTGGCTCTCATAAGGTATGCCTCACTTCCTGCCGGCGTTCAGAAACTACCATTCGTGCTTTTTTCCTGGAATCCTACTTCATTCTCCAGACTCCTGAGCTTTATTGATCAGCGAGGGAGCTTAAACTCCGTAGGCTTGATGATCCGGGTCTTGCCGTGTACCTTAAACCCAAGCAAGTGCCTGTCGGCAGTGATCAGATAATCGGCACCGAAGGCATGGGCGATATCAAGAAATTTATTATCCTCTGGGTCTTCCTTTATCAGGCGAAAACGGTGTCGTGGCCTAACAATTTTTGACATCCTGACAAGATCATCTATCTTGTCTCTATACCCCTGATTTGCGCCTATATTTCTCAATATCAACCTTAGTTCTTTGAGGATAATTTTGGAGAAGGCAACCTCAATCTTCCCATCGCTTGCCAGGTCTATGATCCTTGCCGAGGCGCTGCGCTTGTTGAAGTACCCAGCCACAAAGATGTTTGTATCCAGAACGACTCTCATCTTCTACGATTTTTCTGGGTGCAGCCTCTTGTATTTCTCGAGGAGCTGATCCTTGGTCTCCTTGTAGTCTGGATCAGGGATGATGGACTCCACAGGACACGCAGCCACGCATTGCGACTCATCGAAGGCTCCAACGCACTCCGTGCACTTATCGGGGTCGATCACATAGATGGGGTCACCTTCACTGATCGCAGCATTCGGACATTCATCCTCGCATACTCCACAGGCGACACACTCATCCGTAATCATCAGAGCCATTTTCGCTCACCCCCTTTCTCTTGATTCTATTATAGAAGTCGAGCATCCGAACTCCTGGAGGCCGTTCAGTTCTGCCAGTTGCCTTTCCTTGACCTTGCGGAAATCCGCCATATACCCTGGCTTCACAGACTCTGCTGCGGGTATATCCAATGCCAGGAAATTGACGAACCTCCCATTTCGTATCACACTGAAGTCCAGGTGGGGCCCTGTCGAGAGCCCCGAGGAGCCAACATATCCGATCACCTGTCCCTGCCTTATCTTAACTCCTCTTCGGATGCCCCTGGCAAACCTTGACAGATGGCCATAGGTCGTCGAGAAGGTATGATTATGGCGTATCTTGACAAACCTTCCATATCCCCCCTTCCAACCACAATATTCTACAACCCCATCCCCTACCGCAACAACAGGAGTACCCACAGGAGCGGCATAGTCGATCCCTGGGTGAGGACGGTATATCTTCAAGATTGGGTGAAACCTTCTGCGGGAGAAATAGGAGCTGATGCGGCGATAATTCAGAGGGGAGCGGAGAAATCTCCTCCTGACCGACTTGCCGTCTATATCATAGTAGCCCCTATGCCCATCTGGGTCTTCGAAGAAGATGGCAGTATAGGTCCTTCGACGGGCTTCGTATTGGGCGGCCAGTATCCTGCCATCCATGAGGGGTTTTCCGTCCTTGACATACCTCTCCCAGATCAGCTTGAACCGGTCGCCAGGCATGGGCTCTGTGAGAAAGTCTATCTCCCAGGCAAAGATATCGGCAAAGCGCATGGTAAGCTCTCCGCTCTGCCCCTCCTTTAGCATGGATTCATAGAGGGAACTGCTGATCCTGCCCATCATCCCGACAATAGACTTCTCCAGAGACACCCTCTCCTTGGAGGCCACCAGTTTCCCTGACTCGGATTGTCGAACTACCCAGAGATCGATCGGGCTTTTTTGATACTTGAAGCTCGCAAACCTGCCATCTGGGTATCTTACAAGCTCATACCTATCCCCTGGATGGCACCTCTTTACATTAAAGACAGGCTTTAAGGCATCCTCCAGGAGGGCAATCTTGGCTGGCGGCACCCCACCCCTTTTTAAAGCGACATAGAGAGAATCCCCCATGCCAAGCTCCCCACTCAGTACCTCCACAAGCTCATCCGGGCTATGATACAACCTTGTAGCTCTCAGGCCGAAAAGAAGTACAACCACAACCAAACTGCCAATAACAAAGATATACCTCTTAGACATGGCCTCTCTGCTCAATCAGTTCCACCATCCTGTCCAAAATTCTTTGTGCCGCCTCCAACTTGGATAGCTCGGGCAGGTCCTCCACCTTGCCCGATCTATCAATTATCTTCACGACCGTGCTGGACCTTCCCGACTGGCTGGCATCATTGGCCACGATCAAATCGAGATTCTTTTGGACCAACTTACCCTTCGCATTCTGTACCAGATTTTCAGTCTCGAGGGCGAAGCCAACCAGAATCTTATCCCCCTTCCGGCTGCCCAGATCTGCAAGGACGTCCTCTGTCGGCTCCAACTCTAACCTCAACGCCCGGCCAGATTTGACCTTCCTGGGCATGCTTTGCTTCGGTCGCCAGTCCGATATGGCTGCCGCAGAGATTACTATATCTGCTCTCGCAAAATTCTTTGAGACCGCCCCTGCCATTTGCCTGGCAGTCTGGACCCTGATAGTATCTGCGCCTTCGGGCGGTCGCAGCTGGGCAGGTCCTGTAACTAAGACTACCTCTGCCCCCCTGTCTAAGGCATCTGATGCTAAGGCGTAGCCCATCCTCCCACTGGAGCGATTGGAGATAAACCTCACAGGGTCGAGGGGTTCCTGAGTGGGACCTGCAGTGATCAAGATGGTCCTCCCCGCCAACTCCTTCCTCTTTTTTAGGGTTTTCTCTATTTCCGCCATTATGACGCTGGGCTCAACCGTTCTCCCCATTCCTATGATCCCTGAAGCCAACCTTCCGTACTCAGGGCCGACGAACTTAAAGCCCCTGGCCTTGAGCTTGGCAATATTTTGTTGAACTATCTGGTTTTGATACATATTGGTATTCATGGCTGGAGCGATCAGAACTGGCGCTTTAGTAGCAAGGACTACGGTGGTGAGCATATCGTCCGCCACACCATTGGCCAACTTGCCCAGGATATTGGCTGTAGCCGGGGCTATCACGAGTATATCTGCGCGCTCGGCCAAGGAGACATGCTCGATTTCCCCCTTCTTGCCTGCCTTGCCGCCAGGCAGGGTAGCCCTCCTGAAGAGTGAGGTCACTACCCTATTGCCTGAGGCTTTCTGGAATTTCCTAGGCTTCATAAGCCGACTTGCAGCATGGGTCATAACGACGATGACGTTAGCCCCCTTATGCCTCATCATTTTGATGAGCTCCTCTACCTTAACGATAGCGGCCGATCCAGTGAGGCCTAATATAATATCAAATCCTTTGAGGTCTCCCTTACTCTTCATCCTTCCCTATCCTTTTTCTGCTCGTAAATTATCTTGCCCCTGAGTATCTCCTCCAGGGCAATGATGGTGGGCCTCTTGAACTTACTCTTTAGCAAAGGGGAAGCTCCCTGGCTGAGCTGTTTTGCCCTCTGGGCAGCGGCCATTACTAACAGATACCTGTTGTCAACCTTCTCTAACAGCTCCTCAAGGGCCTTTGGACCAGAGGCTTCTTTCTTATCGCTCTGTCTATCATCGATTCCCATGTGTATTAAGATTTACCTCCCTTCGCTCTTCGTCCGGCTAAATGATTACATTTTATTGATATTCTGATGCCTTGAACTTATCCTCTAAGTGCGAAGATGACTTCACCGATGTCCCTGGGCAATGGGGTGCTGAACTCCATATATTGGCCAGTCACTGGATGTAAAAATCCAAGAGTCTGAGCATGAAGGGCCTGGCCCTTAAGGTTTGCTATCGCAGATTGAAGTCTCTTATCGACCCCTTTGAAGCCTCTCCTCCATCCGTACTTTGTATCCCCCACTATCGGGTAGCCAAGATAGGCCATATGAACCCTTATCTGATGAGTCCTTCCGGTCTCCAAACTCGCCTCTATAAATGTAAAATTTGAAAAATGTTCCAACACCTTAAAATGAGTCACCGCCCCCCTGCCCCCGGTCAGGGTTATGGCCATCTTCTTCCTATCCCTAAGGTATCTGCCGATAGGGACATTGACTTCCCCCTCCTCCTGGGGAATGCTGCCCAAAACCAGAGCCAAATACCTCCTCTTGATAGTATGCTCTCTGAACTGCCGAGCCAAGTCCAGATGTGCTAGATCCGTCTTTGCCACTACCAGTAGCCCGGAGGTATCCTTGTCCAGTCTATGAACTATCCCCGGCTTCATGATGCCTGATAGCCTCGAGAGGTGTTGGCAGTGGTAAAGTAGGGCATTAACCAAAGTACCAGATCTGACACCTGCCCCTGGATGAACCACAATCCCTGCTGGTTTATTGACCACCAAGAGCGCATCATCTTCATATAAGATCTCCAGGGGGATATCCTCTGGCTCTATCTGCAGGACCTCTGGTTTTGGAATGTCAATGCTTATTACATCTCCTGAATGCACCCTATAGCTTGCCTCAACGATAGAATCATTTACCCCGTTAGAGGCACCACCTGGGAAGGGCTTCCCTTTGAAGCCCCTGACGGGGTTTACCCTTACCTTGCCGGCGACAATCAGCTTCTGAATCTGATTTCGAGAGAAGCCCAAGACTTTTTTGGCGAGGTAAATGTCTAATCTCTGACCCCCCTCATCGCTTGTTACCATAAACCCCGTTCGAAAGGTGTTATGGCTTGTCCCGTCAGATAGACCTTCATCTAATGGGGTGAAGCTTTGACCATCTTCACTATTTATTTTGTTAGCCACCTCTGCCTTACGGTAGGGGTTCTCTAACGGGGTAAAGTGGGTCATACCTTGCCTCAGGCCTGCCCCGTTGATAACTCCGTATCTACGGGGCCTGCCATTGCCATCAGCCTAAGCCGAAGGCAATGGCAGGTGGGTTCTCCTCCTGCAAATGACCAGCGCTATGAGGGCGAGAGGGAATGTTATTGCTCCGACCAGCTGAGCCCAGCTAAAGACCCCAAAGAAGATATAACCCCTGGGGTCTCCCCTGAAGAATTCGAGCCCAAAGCGAGTGACACTGTACAAGAGGACATAAAGCCAGAAGACCTCTCCCTCGAATCTCTTGTGGCGACTTACAAGCATTAAAATTCCGAAGATCAAAAGGCCGTTGATGGATGAATATATCTGAACAGGATGGCGTGCGTAAGGCAGATTCGGGAAGGTGACAGCCCAGAGCAGAGCAGAAGGCCTGCCATAACAGCAACCGTTTAAGAAGCAGCCGATCCTGCCGATGGCCTGACCAAGAGGTATTGAGGGAGCACAAATATCCGCCATCTTCCAGAATAACATATGCTTTCTTTTAAGGTACAAGGCACTTACCAGAATTGCCCCTAAGAACCCTCCATAAAAGACCATTCCTCCCCTTATGAGCTGAATAAAAAGCATCGGATAAGATACATACTCCTTGAGGTTGAGCAGGATATAGAATAGCCTGGCCCCAACTAGCGCACCGATGATGATGTAGATACTCAGATCCAGTATTATCTCTGGAGCCACCCCAAACCTCCTGGCCCCTCTGGTAGCCAAATATATCCCGACCAGGAAGGCCAAGGCCACCATGACCCCATACGAATAGATGGAGATTGACCCTATTCTGAATAGGATTGGATGCACGCTTTATACCCCACTCCTGTGTCTTCGTACAATGGAGATAAAGAGCAAAACGGCCCCGATGGAGATGGCGGAGTCGGCAATATTGAACACAGGCCAGACGCGAAAATCCAGAAAGTCTATCACTGCCCCTACCATTATCCTGTCGGTAAGGTTGCCTAGGGCCCCCCCCAGGATTAAGGCCAGAGCGGTACGGATACCCTGCCTCCCACGAGAAGCCCTTCTGAGATAAATTAAAATTATTGCTATGACTATCAATGTGATTGCAACAAAGAAGATCGTCTGGTTGGCAAAGAGACCGAAGGCTGTCCCTGTATTCTTAGTATAGGTTATATGGAAGATCCCCGGTATGATTGGCGCCGACTGATTTAGTGACATAATTCTTTGAATGTAGAACTTGCTGAGCTGATCTATCAGGAGCGTAATTGCAGCTACGGCAAAGATAAACATCCAGTACCTCACTTAGCCAGCCTTTTCAAGCTCTTCCTTACATTTGACACATAGCCTGGCATAGGGAATGGCCCTCAGTCTTTCCTCGCTAATCATTATCTTACATCTTTCACATATTCCATATGTCCCTTGCTTGATCTTGTAAAGGACCTCATCCACCGCATAAAGCAACCGCTCCTCACCACTGCGCAGATTTAAGATCTTCTCCCGCTCAGAATTGGCGGTGGCTATATCTGCCATATGAAAGGCATAATTAGAGAGGTCCCCTGTTGCTTCCCTCGGAGTAACCTTCAAGGTTGGACGCTCAAGCCCATCTATGACATCAACTAATTCCTTCCTGATCTTCGATAATTTCCTTGCGTAGTAGTCCAACTTCTTCTTGGGCAACCTCTTCATTGAAACTTCCTTCACAAAATATGCCTCTCTTCGTTCGGCAAGATGATTACGGAGATGGAAATGCAGGATTACGGTGATGGATTCCATCATCGTAACCACTGTAATCATACATTTCAATACCTAACGTGTCACGCCCTGAGATAGACGTTCAGTTATCAGATCTACGATAGGAGCTATCACCTTCTCACCAATGACTGGCAAAGTGACCATCTGTTTCAAGACGAATATACCAATCGAGACCAAAATAGCTCCTAAAATGGCCATGCCGATAAACATGCCTACCCCACGTACCAACCCAAGCGTGAAATTCACCCAGAGAAACCTTCTTGGATTTTTGATTATCTCCACATACTCGGCAATCCTCAAACTCTCCATATGGTTAGCGAGCCTCCCCATGGTCTGCCTCAATCTCTCCATTATTTTTCGCTCATCCGACTTTTCCATTCTTTATCCTTTCAGACACAGCAAGTAACATCTTTCATTGTGCATCGTTCAGCCCGTCAGGGTCCACAACCCCGTCATTAGAAACTCCTTGTAAAATAATGGCTTTTTGGAGCTCCTAATTTGATCAAAGGGCTCAGTCTCAACAGAACGCTATCGGGGTTCAAGCTTATTATAGTATTTATCGATCACTTCGATGCATCTGGGACAGAGCGATGGGTGCTTGGTGTTTGCTCCAACCTGAGGGCTGTAGTTCCAGCACCTCTGACACTTCCTGCCCGATGCACGCGTGATTAGCACCTTCAACCCCTTCATGTCAGGGGATTGGTAAGCTTCTGCAGGGGCGCTCTCATTCGATAGGCTGACCTGGGAGACGATGAAGATGGTAGGATGCTGGGCTTCATACTCAGACAAAAAGTCATAGAGTCCGCTATATTGGCAATACATGGAAACCTTCGCCTCCAAGGAATTGCCGATGAGTTTGGCCTTTCTGGCCAACTCCAGTGCCTTTGTGACTACATCCCTGATCTTCAACAGCCTCGTCCATTTTGTCTCCAACCTCGGATTAAGAAGACCCTCATCGACTTTAGGCCAATCGTTCAAGTGGACGCTTTGACCTGGGTGCGGCATCTGCTGGTATATCTCCTCTGCCGTGAAGGCTAAGAGAGGCGCCATCAACCTAACCAAGACATCAAGAATTTCGTAGAGCGCCCTCTGGGCTGCACGTCGCCCAGGCGATGGACCTCCCCATGTATACAGCCTGTCCTTGAGTATATCCAAATAGAGAGAGCTCATATCTATTGTACAGAAGTTACGCACGGCGCGAAAGACAGAATGAAAATCAAATTCCTGGTAGGCTTTGGTAACCTCTGGAATGAGTTTTTGCAGCCTGTGGAGGGCCCATCTATCGATCTCTAATAATTCTTTATATTCCATCCTATCGATAGAAGGATCAAAGTCAAAAATATTCCCCAGCATGAACTTGCAGGTGTTCCTGATGCGCCTGTAGGCCTCGGCCATCTGTTTAAGTATACCCTCGGAGATTCGAAGGTCCTCACGATAGTCCTCTGAGGCCACCCAGAGTCTCAGGATATCCGCTCCAAACTTACGTATTACTTCCTGGGGAGCGATGACGTTGCCGGCTGACTTGGACATCTTCCTGCCCCGGCCATCCATCACAAACCCATGGGTCAGAACGGACCTGAATGAAGGACTTCCCTTTACTGCCATACTTGTCAAGAGTGAGCTCTGGAACCAGCCCCTATGCTGGTCAGATCCTTCTAAATAGAGGTCAGCAGGAAAGGCCAAATCCTTTTCCAAGACACAAGCCCAGCTCAGACCAGAGTCGAGCCAGACGTCCAGTATATCGGTTTCCTTCCGGAAATTTGTGCTGCCGCATTGCGGGCACCTGAACCCTTCGGGGAGAATTTCGTGGACATCCCTGGCGAACCAGCCCTCAGTGCCTTCCTTGCTTACCAAAGACTTGACAGACTCAAGGGCCTCGTGACTGGCCAATGGGCTATTACATTCCTGACAGTGAAACACAGGAATTGGAACTCCCCAAGCCCTCTGCCTGGATATGCACCAATCGGGCCTGCTACCTATCATGCCCCTTATTCTCTCCATCCCCCATCTGGGGATCCACTCGACCTGATCAATGGCCTTCAGGGCTCTTTTGCGGAGGTCATTCTTATCTATAGAGATGAACCACTGGGGGGTGGCTCGAAAGATCACAGGACTCTTGCACCTCCAGCAATGAGGATAGGAATGGCTGCCCTCCTCTAAATGGAGGAGGGCACCAACTTCCATTAACCTCTTAATAATCGGCTCGTTGGCAGCAAAGACGTTCAACCCAGCAAACCCCTCAACATCACTAGTAAACTGGCCGCTGTCGTCGACAGGGGAGAGCATGGGAAGCTTGTACTTCAGGCCGACCTCATAATCCTCCTGGCCATGGCCTGGGGCTGTATGAACACAGCCTGTCCCCTCATCCCTCGAGACATGGTCCCCAAGTACGACTGGAACCTCGCGCTCTATAAACGGATGGACGCACTTGATCCCCTCCAAGACCCTTCCCTCGAGGGTACAAAGAACCTCATGATCTGCCATCCCTATGTTAGCCATATTTGTCCCCACAATATCCTCAGCCATGAGCAAAGTCTGGGCCTTCTGGCTCATGCCAACCACACACCTTACCGCAGAATATCTGAACCTTGGATTGAGCGCGATGGCCAGGTTAGCTGGCAGGGTCCAGGGAGTGGTAGTCCATACCAGAATATAGACCTCCTGCCCAGCCAACCTATCAGATAACCTCGAAAGGTCATCTGTCACCTTGAACTTGACATAGACGGATGGAGAGACCTTATCCATGTACTCCACTTCTGCTTCAGCCAATGCCGTTTTGCACTGGCTGCACCAGTGAATGGGCTTAAGCCCCCTATAGATAAAGCCCCTTTCCATCAATTGACTGAAGACCTCGATTACTTTGGCTTCGTATTCAAAGTCAAAGGTTTGATAGGGATTATCCCAATCGCCCAAGACGCCAAGCCTTTTAAACTGCTCTCTTTGGACATTGATATATCTGGCGGCAAACTCCCTGCATTCCCGACGAAGTTCGCTCCGGCTTAAGTTCTTCCTGCCTATATTCTGAACGACCTCGTGCTCCACGGGCAAGCCATGGCAGTCCCAGCCAGGAAGATATGGGACATCGAACCCTTGCATAGACTTATACTTAACCACGATATCCTTCAAAATCTTATTGAGAGCATGACCAATATGGATATCACCATTGGCATAGGGAGGCCCATCGTGCAAGATATACCTTTGCTTGCCCTGAGACTTCTCCCTGAGCATCTTGTAAAGGCCCATCTCCTCCCAAAACCTCTGTATCTCTGGCTCGCGCTGGGGCAGGTTTGCCCTCATGGGAAAGTTCGTCCGGGGCAGGCTCAATGTCTTATCATAGTCCATTACTTACTTCCCCTTTTATGAATCCTCCAAAAGTTTCTTTAGGCTTTCGACGTAAGGGGGCTTCGCGATCCCTCTCTCGGTAATGATGGCTGTAACATAGACGTTCGGGGTTATATCAAAGGCTGGGTTGGCTGCTCTCGTTCCCCGAGGGGCTATCCTCCGACCCAACAAGCAGGTCACTTCGGATGGATCCCGCTCCTCCAGGCGAATCTCATTCCCACTGGACAGGGTTGGATCAATCGTAGAAGTAGGGGCAACTACGTAAAATGGGATGAGGTTTTCCTTCGCCAACACCGCAAGGGTGTAAGTACCGATCTTGTTGGCTACGTCGCCGTTAGCTACTATCCTGTCTGCTCCCACCATCACTAAATCGATTGCCTTACGATACATAAAATGACCCGCCATGGAATCAGTGATTAAGGTAAAGGGAATCTTCTCTCTTTTTAGTTCCCAACAGGTGAGCCTTGCTCCTTGCAAGCGAGGGCGGGTCTCGTCCACTAAGACCTCGACTCGCTTTCCTTCTCGATGTGCTGTTTTAATCACCCCCAGCGCGGTCCCATGACCAGCGGTGGCCAATGCACCGGCATTACAATGTGTAAGGATCTTAGCTCCATCTTTGATGAGTGAAGCGCCGACCTTGCCGATCTTCGCATTTTTCTCTACATCTTCCCGGCTAATAGCCAATGCCTCCTCGATCAAGGCCTCCTTTATCTTTACGACTTCCTCTGCCTTACTTTCGGCGAGCTTCTTCATCATCCGCTTCCCCGCCCAAGAGATGTTGACTGTGGTTGGTCTGGTATCTCGGAAAATTTTTACCATCTTTCCCACTTCTTGAGCTAACTCTTGGTAAGTATGGTTCTCTGATCCCTTCACTCCCAGCGCTATGCCAAAGGCAGTGGCTACCCCTAGGGCTGGAGCACCCCGGATGCGCATATCCTTAATCGCCTTAGCCACGTCCTTGTAGTTGCTGTATTCTAGGTAGATTGATTTAGCCGGAAGCCTGGTCTGGTCGATCAACCTTACCTTGCCTTCGTGCCACTGAATCGTCTCTATCTTCCTCACCTCTCCTGGAGCCAAAGGACGCATTCAGGCTACCTATGTGGCTCGATGATCACTTTGATAGATTCCTTAGCTTCGGCGACAAGCTTGAAGCCCAAACCTGTTTCTGCCAGGTTCAGCCGGTGGGTTATCATCTCATGCACTCGCACATTACGAGCACGGATCATCTCGAGCGCCACCACAATGTCCGCGGGGCTGCCACCGTATGAGGTCAATAATGTTATCTCTTTGCGCCAGAGGTCATTAACCGGAATAGGAATATCAACGCCTGGTTCTGTCGGCGCGAAGAACAAAACATTGCCTCCACGATCCACAGATTGCAAAGCCTGGGTGAATGCTGGCGTGGCTCCCGTGCAAACTACCACCCTGTCAGCAAGTCTGTTTTCGTTGACCTGGCGCAGGCGTGCTGGCACATCCTCTTCGGCGTGGATCACGGCGTCTGCCCCAAATTTTCGCGCCGCCTTCAGATGATATTCACTGATATCTGTCGCAATCACTCGTCCTCCTCCCAGCGCACAAGCCAATTGAATATGGAGTAGTCCAGAGATACCGCTGCCCAGGACGAGTACGCTATGACCCGGCTGTATCTGCGCCAATCTCTGCCCGCGGAGGACACAGGCCAGCGGCTCTATAAACGTCCCATTTTCGAGAGATACCTCGTCAGGTAAGAGATACACACCACGGTCCACGTTTATCCGTGGCACACGTACATATTCGGCGAAGCCGCCAGGATCAAAATTCGTTTTATGCAAGGTTTCACACGCAGTATGATGGCCAGACAGACAGTAGCGACATGTATTGCAAGGAACATGATGGGACACAAAAACCCTGTCACCTATTTTGTACTTATTTACATCCTCTCCAACTGCGACGACCTCCCCTGTGATCTCATGGCCAAGCACCAGAGGTGCTTTAGGAAGGCGATACCATTCCATTACATCAGTCCCACAGATGCCACTGGCTACTATTTTCACCAATAACTCGCCAGGACCGATTTGTGGGGTCGGTCTCTCCTCCAACCTTACGTCTCTATTGTTGTAATACACTGCTACACGCACTGTTCTCCCCAGCAGATCATGATTTCCTTTTTTCGCTTTTTATGCTATCGTATAAATCTTGAGCCTCCTTTGGGGAAGCATTTTCATGAACAATGGCACGTATTGCCTTAATCATTGCCACTGGAAAATCATTTTGCCAGATGTTCCTTCCTAGATTCACGCCTATAGCGCCCTTCTGGATACCATCGTGAACAAACTTGAAGACCTCGAACTCTGTGTCTACCTTAGGCCCACCCGCCATAACCACCGGAACGGGACAACCTCTTACAACCTTTTCAAAATCCTCGCACCAATAGGTTTTTACTACACGGGCGCCCAATTCAGCAGCAATACGACAGCTCAAGGCAAGGTAGCGAGTGTCTCTTTTTCCAAGCTCTTTGCCCACAGCAGTAACCGCCATCACCGGAATGCCATACTTTTCACCTTCGTCGACAAGCTTTGATAGATTCAGCAGCGAGTCGTGCTCATAGTCGGTACCGACAAAGATAGAAAGACCTACTGCAGCCACATTGAGGCGGATAGCCTCTTCCATGGAGGTGGTGATCCCTTCATTGGCTAGATCTTTTCCAACCATACTGGTGCCACCAGATACCCTAAGAATAATTGGTTTACTGTTATTGGGGTCTACTGATGAGCGTAACACCCCTCTGGTAATGAAGAGCGCATCAGCATAAGGGAGGAGTGGCTCGATAGTTTTACGCGGTTCTTCTAACTTTCTAGTGGGTCCTTGAAAATATCCATGGTCTACCGGCAAAAAGAGGCAATGACCGTCAGCTTGGATGAGTTGTGCCATACGGTTTTTCATTCCCCAATCCATGTTAATTTTCCTCCCTCTATAATTTAGGGTCTGTTGTCTATTGGCAGTGGTAAACCTCTCATTTTATCCACCAGGTTTTTAGTTACCCCAAGTCTAGGATATCCTCAATCGGTAGACTAATGTATTTCTCAATAACCTTGCGGAAATGGAATCCATAGACGGCAAGGCTCATGGATAAAGGAAAGGAGCGAGGATGTCTCAGCAGGGTTGAAACAAAAAACTTCCAGTAATACCTCCTTCCGTTTTCCTTGATGCCTAAGGACCACATTGATTTAATAAAGCCCCTGAGCTGATAAGACTGAATCTTGAATCTCCCTCTGCTTTTTCCAGGTTTAAACTCTTTTAAGAATATTTTAACCCGCTCGTAAAACTGCTTGGGCGAATAAATTGTATCCAGGATATGCTTATAGCCGTTGATGAGGGTTTCAGAGTTCATTTTAGGAATGAAGTTGATGGAAAAGTCCATATTGTCACCAGAAAAGTCCTTTAATAAACGGTTCTCCTTTTCCAAACGTTGGTATAGTCTGGTGCCACGAGGAGCATTTAATAAACCGACCATTGCCGTAACAATTCCGCTCCTTTGAATAAAGCTGATTTGGCTTTTAAAGATTGAGAGTGGGTCACTATCAAAACCGACAATAAATCCTCCCTGCACCTCAAAACCATAGTTCTGAATCTTCTTAACTGAAGCTACTAAATCACGATTTTTATTGGTAAACTTATTACACTCAGCCAGGCTTTCTTCGTTTGGGGTTTCAATGCCGACAAATACTCTGCCGAAGCCGGCCTCAACCATCAATCGCATTAGTTCTTCATCATCGGCAAGATTTATGGATGCTTCGGTAAACAACGAAAAGAGGTATTTTTTCTCTCTCATCCACTCAATTATTGCCGGCAAAATTTCTGTCTTTAATTTTCTCTTGTTGCCAATAAAATTATCGTCAACAATAAACACAGCGCCTTGCCAACCCCGAGTGTATAATGCATCCAGTTCCGCCAATACCTGGTCCTTGTCTTTTGTTCGTGGTTTATGCCCATCCAGTATAATAATGTCGCAAAACTCACAGTTATACGGGCAGCCTCTAGAGTATTGAATATTCATTGACGCATATTTTTTCATGTTGATAAGCGACCAGAGTGGGATGGGAGT
>Ga0114921_10000336_pt1 | contig 19971 bp, 15 predicted proteins | sample BentaG_FD_87016 | JGI IMG/M metagenome (GOLD analysis project Ga0114921, IMG submission 87016) | Deep subsurface microbial communities from South Atlantic Ocean to uncover new lineages of life (NeLLi) - Benguela_00093 metaG | ecosystem: Environmental > Aquatic > Marine > Oceanic > Sediment ... | reverse complement strand
CCTGTCGGTCTCCGCCTCCTTCCCAACCATCCTCTTTTTCACTGAAGGGGAGAGCGAAGCCACTATCCTCGAAAAGACAAGGGAGTGTTCACGAAGACCCTCCTCCCCATGCCTCTCTACTATCGAGGATGAGACAGAATCAAGACCTTTAAATACCTTGTCCGCCTTGGTATCTTCACTATCGCCCTCTTCTACACCACATACTTCACTCAAAAATTCTGAAGATTGAAATTTTTCATCCTCATCCAATGCTCCGCTTTTACCTGCAAATGTATTTAAGAAAAAATCCCAATCGAATTTTACAGCTTCTGCACCTTTTCTGGATACTAAGCCAAATTCTACTTCATTAAGAACAATATCTGTAACTTTTTTCTCAAGAAGCATATCAGATATATCTTCATATTTGGCAACTTCACGAGGGGTAGACGCCAGAACATTGAAGAATGCTTTCACATCCACTTCGCTACAGGAAAGATTTATCGTTACACTCTTAACGCCGATTTTAGAAAAGTTCTTAAGAAGCGTCTGAACAACGGGTACCCTTTCAGCATCGATTCTGTCTTCTTCCACAATAATAGTGTTCTCCAGAAAATAGAGTGAGATTTCCGGCATATTCTCGGGAAACTCTGCTATGATATCGAGCATCTCCTTAACCGCCCTAGTCATCGTAGGGTGTCCTTCAGGGTAACTTCTTGCACAGTTCACACCAATCCCCATATGTTTTACAAACTTTTCTATCAGTTTCTTATCTATCATAATTCAATCTCGCACAAGTTCATATCCTGTAATCAGATTCTCCCCCTCTTTCTTTTTAAATCTTTTGAACTGAAATTCATCTTTAGAGGAGTTATAAGCACCTTCCCCCAAAAGTGTCATACCGCCCTCAGCTACCTCCTCAAGCAATGAGGCTTGCTCAACTGGCCTGCCGAGCACCATATACTCATATTGCGATTCCTTACCAACTCTATCAACACCAACTATTCCCCTATCTATCCCTATCCTTATAGAGATCCTATCAGAAACATCTCTCACGATTTTCTTCACATCAAAATTAGACAAAAATTCGTGGATCTCAATAGCTGTTGATATGGCTCTACGAGAGTCGCTCTTTCGGAAATCGTGCAAACCATACAGAATCATCACCTCATCTCCAATAAGTTTGTTCACCATCCCTCCATATTTCTTAGCCAGCATTCCAATCTTTCCAAAACAGGCAGTCAGAAGGTCTGTTATCTGTTCAACATCCAGTTTTTCAGAGATTCCTGTGAAATTGACAATGTCTCCAAAAAGAACGGTAAGCATCTTTTTCTCCTTCCCCTCCACTTCTTTCAGGTGCGCAACAATGGTTCCGCAACCGGAACAGAATTTCGCATCTTCTTTGTTTAAAAAACCACACTCAGGACATCGCATCTTTATTTTTATAGAGGCTATAAACTTCCTTAATTTCTTCTGAAGAGGTAAAATAGTTCAGTACATCCTTATCCGTAATTCTCTCTTTCAAGTCATCGATTATGAATACCGCCTTACTGAGCATCTCTTTAGCCTTATCGATCTTCCCATTTGCAAAATATGCCTTACCAAGAGCAGCGTAACTCTTCCATACAAGAGATGGAGAACCGACTGAGTTAGCTAATGAGAGGGCGTCTTCTGCATATTTAACCCCTTTTTCTCTCTTCAAACCTGAAAGAACCATAAGAATGATTGTTTCAAACCTTTTACTCCCTATCTTTTTTGCTATATCCAAACTTCTCATACAGAAATCTTCCGATTCTTTCTGTTTATCCATTTTATAATATAAAACCCCAAGCCAGGCCAGTATATAGCACTCGGCCCCTTTTGACCAGATCTCTTTCACCTGTTCCAGTACGATCAGAAGGTCCCTTTCCGCCTCTTCGTACTTTTTTAATGAGAGATTAACAATTCCTGTATCGGCTTTTGCTCTTATTTGGAGCAATCTGTCACCTATCTTCGATGCCATATTTTGTGCATCGGTTAACAACTCGATGGCTCCCTCATAGTTACCAATAGAACTGTAAAGAGAACCGAGAACGGACTTCAGTTCTGTTTCATACCTTACATTCTTTATCTCTTTGGCAAGATCAAGTCCATAAGTGAGATATTCGAGCGACGCTTCATAGTTTCCCATCTGTTCTTGCAATATCCCGATATTCTTCACTGCATTGATCTGTCCGCGCTTATCACCGACTTCTTTACGAATATTGAAGGATTGGTTGTAGTAGAGAAGGGACTGGAAGAAGTTTGCGGAAACAGTATAGACGAGACCCAAACTGGACAACACACTTGCCTCACCCAGTTTGTGCCCATGTTTTTTATTTATTTCAAGAGACTCGTTAAAGTTCTCAATAGCGTCCTCATAATTCCCTAAACGAATGTTAATCATACCTACTCTTTCTACACATTTAGCCTCGCCTTCCGAATTGTTATTCTCTCTGTAACGGACAAGCGCTCCTTCATTAGCGAGTACAGCCTCTTTATAATCTCCTGTAAGTTCATATATCTCGGCCTTTTTTACTAAGATTTCAGTCTCTTTCTCCATATCTCCACCAATTTTAGTGAGCGATTCTTCTGCCTGTTCATAGTAAGTTAGAGCACCAAGATTCGCATAGAGTGACTTTAATTTACCCCCTGATAGAATCATATATTCAGTTGCCTTTTTGAAATTCTCTCCTCGATAGTAATGATGGGCAAGCAATTCATAGTAATCCCCCAGATTCTCCCTGTAAATGGTTTCGAGCACTTCTCCAGTCCTGTTATGCAACTCCTTTTTTCGCTTGAGCAGAAGGGTATCGTAGGCAATCTCCTGGACACTTGGATGCATGAAAGAATACCCTCCATCTCCTTCAATGATGAATCCAAGGTCGTCAAGGCGTATCAGATCTTCATCCACTTCTTTTTCCATAATTCGGGATAATACCGTAGGTGAAAAATCTCTGCCCAGCACTGATGCGTATTGCAAACTCTTCTTCAATTCACTTCCCAGCTCATCAAGTCTCTCCATCACCACACCATAGATACCATCTGGGATTTCAAGTGAAGAAAAGTGTGCAATATCCTTACCCCGTATATTCTTCAGGAACTCTTCAATAAATAGGGGATTGCCGTTGGATTTCTCGACGATCGCATTCATCAACTTAAATGGCAGTTCTACATCTTTGATACCTTCCAAGATCAATTCTTCGCTCTCCTTTTTTGATAGTCCGTTCAGTTCTATTATGACAAAGTTTTCCAATTTAGAAATTTCTTCTTTAAACCGTCGACGGGATGTGAGGAGGAAAAAAATCGGATATGATTTTAATTCCGAAGTTAAATAATCCAGAAGTTCATAAGATGATTTATCTATTCCCTCGAAGGTTTCAAATATCATCACAATTAGTCTCTTCATACTCATACTGGATAATATATTCTTGATCACCACAAACAACTGATTTTTCCTCTGCTGTGGATCGAGGGATGAGAGGAGTTTTTCTGCTGATTTGACAGAAAATAGATACTGAATAATGGGGATTCCGAATCCAAGTTCTTCATCTAATCCGAGGAGTTTCTCACTTATAATTTTTCCTCTCTCCTCATCTGTCCCACTTCCAACATCAAGCATGCTGCCCAAGATGTCTAAAAACACCTTATATTGTTTTGATGTTCCTGGAGAGTAACATTCGCCCTCATAGGCTCCTACATTTGCCATTTCAACGATACGGTTTTTGAATTCGGTCTTCAGTCGGCTCTTACCGACGCCACCATCTCCAACCACACCAACAACTTTACAACTGCCTGAACAAACCTGCTTGAACAATGATTCCAAAAAGGCAAGCTCCTCTTCGCGGCCTACAAACGGTAGCAACTCGACTTTGGCCTCTTTATGCCCAAGTAGATGAAATATGGAGATCAATTCTTCCTTACCCCTTACCTTCTGTGGAAGTAGTTCCTCGAAATCGAATTCTCTGCTTGCCAGACTTCTGGTCCTATCACCGAGCAGAACTTGGCCTTCTATTGATATCTCTTCTATTCTCGAAGCCAGATTCACCGCATCACCGATGACCGTAAAGGTCTCTCCAAGTTTTCCAAAATAGACCAATCCTGTATTCACTCCTATCTTCAGTCCAATCCCCTCGGGTACCCTTTTATTGATCTTTTCGTTCCATCTATCAACGACTTTTTGCATTTCAATGGCGGAGTAGACCGCTCTTGTTGGATCATCATCATGTGCATATGGGGCACCAAAGAGGACCATTACACGATTGTTTCTAATGAACTTATCGATTGTGCCTCCAAAACTATGAACTACCTCCTCCAATTTTTTAAAACAGGACTCTATCAACTCTAACTGTTCTTCGAGGGTGAAGATTGAAGCAACTTCTCTCATGCGGGTGAGTTTTGCAAAAAGTATTGTAACTATGCGCCGTTCGCCTTCTTCTATACTTATCGAATGGGATGGAGGTGGTTCAGTCTCTACCTCTCCACTCTTCAGTTTTTTTCCACACCCAGCGCAAAAGTTCGCATTTTCTAAATTATGGTAATCACACCAAGGACATCGCAAATTATCCACAATACACCCTCCTTACTCATGCGTTCTAATGTCTGAAGCATCTTTCACCGGTGAACATCATTGCTATATTGTGTTCATTGGCAGCATCAATTACCTCTTTATCCCTTACAGAACCTCCCGGCTGAACTACGGCAGTCACCCCTGCCTCGTCTGTCTTATCTATCGAGTCACGGAATGGGAAGAATGCATCGGATGCGAGGACAGTTCCTCTCGTATAGGAACCGGCACCGAGCGCCTTTTTAATTGCCAGTTCAACCGCATCGATCCTCGACATCTGTCCTGCACCTATTCCAATGGTGCGCTCCTCTGTTGCAAGGACTATCGCATTCGACTTGACTGAGTGCACAACCTTCCATGCAAACAGGAGGGCTTTCAGTTCATTCTTATTGGGTGCTCTCTCGGTAACGCTTTCCCATTCTGAAGAGTCTGCTCTGAAGGATGGATATTGCAAAAGGAGCCCGCCAGGGAGTTTTCTTATATCATAATCTTCATCTAATCTTCCGAGTTCAGTCACTCGCAGATTCCTCTTCTTTTTGAATATCTCGAGTGCATCCGATTTATAGCTAGGTGCTATTACACATTCCACAAAGGTAGAGGCGATTTCTTGTGCAGTAGGTGAATCGCAGATTCGATTGAATCCAACCACGCTACCAAAAGCAGAGACAGGGTCACATATATGTGCTCTCTTGTATGCGTCAACCAGGCTTTTCCCCACACCAACCCCACATGGATTTGTATGTTTAATAATAGCACACGCAGGAGAATCGAAACCGTATGCTATACGGGCAGCAGAATGCAAATCTAAAAAGTTGTTGAAAGAGAGTTCTTTCCCCTGATATTTTTTCAGAAGAGGAAAACCAGCGTCTTTCTCTTTATAGAAGGCTGCTTCATCTGCAGGGTTTTCACCATATCGCAGGTCGTATAATTTTTCAAACCGGAGATTCAAAAATTCGGGGAATTTTCTCTTGCCTTCGATTTCTGAAAAGAAAGTTGAGATGAGAATATCGTATTGGGAAACATAGTTGAACGCCTCACTGGCAAGTCTAAGAGTCGTCTCCTCAGTAAATGATCTATTATTTTTGCCAAGTTCTTTTATGACATCGCTGTATTGGTCTGGATTCACTACCACTGCTACATGCTTATAGTTCTTTGCTGCTGCTCTGATAAGTGTGGGTCCGCCTATATCTATATTCTCTACAGCTTCTTCTGTGGTAAACTTTCTTTGTTTACTGACGACTTTGCCAAAAGGATAGAGGTTACACACCACCATATCTATAGGTTTGATTTTGTGCCGTTTTAATTCTTTAATATGTTGTTCATCATCCCTTTTTGCCAGTATCCCTCCATGTACTGCCGGGTGGAGGGATTTTACCCTGCCGCCTAAGATCTCAGGAAATGCTGTCAAACGTTCAATGGACTTTGTTTTTATCTTTGCATCTTTTAAAACCTTCGCCGTTCCACCTGTAGAGATAATACCGATCTTCAGTTTTGCCAACCCATTCGCAAACTCCACTATCCCTTTCTTATCTGAAACACTGATTAAAACATTATTTATCTTCATAATATATAAAATAAAAAGTTAGAAAAAAAGTCAAGGAAAAAAACCAGAAATTTTAATGAGAAATCGAAAATCTGAGTATCTGTGGTATTCCACTATTTTTTCAAAAATCCTGCCTTTTAAGGTAGATGGGCTAATTTCTTAATTTCCAATTTCTATTAAATTAAGTGGTTCCCCATACGGGTCTGCGACTTTTTTCTTGACATTTATCTTTATTATACTATATAGTAGGCAGGAGAAAATAATTAAATGCGGAATCCGCATCTAAAATGATTATAACCCTTTTGACAGATTTCGGATTAAAGGACAATTATGTTGGGGTGATGAAGGGGGTTATACTCCGCATAAACCCCTCTATCAGCATAATTGACATCTCTCATTCAATATCACCACACAATATAAAAGAGGCGGCATTTGTATTGCTTAACTCTTATGAGTATTTTCCCTCTAAAACTGTTCATGTAGTAGTCGTTGACCCTGGTGTGGGTGGTAGGAGGAAGCCGATAGTCGTTAAGACAAAAAAGTATTTTTTCGTGGGACCTGATAATGGTGTCTTTACTCATATCTATGAAAATAATGCAAAGGTCTATGAGATAAAAAATAGTGCTCATTTTTTAGCCGAACCCTCATCCACTTTTCATGCGCGGGATATATTTGCCCCTGTTGCCGCCCATATCTCAAAAGGAGTGGATGTCAGTCAGATAGGCAAAAAGGTTTCAAGTTATGAGAGATTCGAAATAGAGAAACCCGAAATAAGTGAAGATAAAATAACGGGGAAGATTGTTTATGTCGACAGGTTTGGTAATCTGGTCACCAATATTCCAAAAGAGGTCATTACAAAAAAACTCTCCACAATACTCATCAAAGACGAAGTGATAGACAAGATAAACGACTCCTACGATGAGAGCAAAAAAGGCACTCTCCTTGCAATAATAGGAAGCACAGGAAACTTGGAAATATCGGTCAATCAAGGAAGTGCGAAAAATTTTCTCAATATTACAGAAGAAAACTTGACAAATATAAAGATTTATGTAGTAATTTAGCTCTGGATTGTCCATACGGGTCGTACGACAGACCCGTATGGAATCCGTATGGACGAGGAACCTGTATGAGAAAGATTGCATTACTTTTTATACTTTTTCTATCCGCTGTGATTAACTCAGAAATAGTTGAAGAGATAGTTGCTGTAGTTGGAAAAGAAGTCATCACAAATCTTGAACTGGAGGAACAGGTCTTTCTGCTAACTCAGCTGGGCATGGAAGTAACACCCGAGGGAGTGCTCCAGCAGATGATAGAGGATAGAATCCTGCTTGAGGAGGCAAAAGGGGATACGACCATAACCGTCGGGTATAAGGAGATAAAAGAGGAACTCACACGCAGGATGGAAAAGATAAAGTCAAACTACCCATCAGAAGAAGAATTTAAACTCGCTTTGAAAAACGAAGGCTTAACCCTATCAGCATTTGAGCAGAAAAGCAGGGATATTGTGAGGAATGAACTCTTTGTTCAGAAATGGATTGAACGACATATAAAACCGGAGGTTACTGTAACAGGGTTAGAAATCCAGCGATTCTATGAAGCATACAGAGATTCGATAAAACCTGAGCCAGAAAAAGTAAGACTCGCACACATCTTGCTTCCTATATCCCCTTCTGATAAAACCATCTCAAAAGCTGAGGATAGAGTTGGGAGAATATTTGCGGAGATAAAGGCGGGCAAAAAATTTTCTGATGCAGCAAGAGCATTTTCAGACGACTCCATCACTGCGGCAAGAGGCGGCGATTTTGGCTATCTTGAAAGAGGAGACTTGAGACCTGAATTGAGAGAATTAGAAGAAACCCTGTTCGCACTTAAAGTGGGTGAAATAACAGTCCTCTCCTCCAATCTTGGCTTTCATATATTCAAATGTGAAGCCCAAAAAGATGGGGGCAAGAAGTTCAGACATATTCTCGTAGGTGTTGTACCGTCTATCTCTGACACTTTAAAGATTAAAAAACTCGCAAAAAAGATATTGGATAGATTGAAAAAAGGCGAAGACTTCGGTGAATTGGCAGAAGAGTATTCTGCTGATGAAAATACAAAAGGGAAAGGTGGCGACCTTGGATTTCAATATATGCCTATTCTGCCACTCTCATTTAAGCAGGCGGTGGAAAACACTCCAGCAGGAGAGGTATACACTCAGCCTGTTTTGAGTGAGTGGGGATACCATATAATAAAAGTTTTAGATAGAATAGCCGAAATGGAGCGCTCATTTGAAGAGGTTAAAGAACATCTTTACAATATGCTTATCCAGAAAAAACTTGGTGAAAAACATAAAAAATGGATTGACAAGCTGAGTAAAAAAGTATATGTAGAGAATAGACTGAAATGAAAAAAGAGAATAAAATTTTTCTGGCCACATTAGGTGGCCTTGGAATAATAGTGGCACTGTATCTATACTATTTCTTTATGCACAGAATGTACAGCATTGGAATATTTTTCTATCTGGTAGGTGCCTTTTTAATATGGACCACTCTTCTCTTCAAAGAAATGCAAAAAAGAAGAAGGATGTTGAACACATTGAAAAGACTGGATGCTTCAATGAGTTCGACACTCGAGTTTTCAGAGATACTCGAGAAAATCGCTGAATCTGTAGCGAATGTTTTGGGGTTTAAGGTAGTTCTGCTCTCTCTGGTAAATGAAAGTAAGGATCTGCTTGAAAGGAAGGTCTCTTATGGAATACCTGATGAGGTATTTAAAAAATTGCAAAAGAAACCTGTTCCTATGCCAAAGTTTGAGGAACTCCTCCGTGATGAATACAAAATAAGTAACTCTTATTTCATATCCCATAAGCACAAAGAAAAGATCGAAAGTCACAGAGCGTTGTATACCTATACACCTCCATACGAAAAAGAAGAATTAAAACACAATTGGCACCCGGAGGATATCTTCTTTGTTCCTCTTCTATCGAAGGAAGGAAAGATCTTAGGTATAATGTCTGCAGATAAACCAGCAGATAGAAAGATTCCATCCATGGAAAAGATTGAGCTTATAGAATCTTTTGCACATTCTGCTTCAAGGGCGATAGAGAATGCCAAGGCATTTGAAGATGCGACGACGAATCTTGAAAGTCTAACTGCCATCTATCAGGTGACTACCGCGATAGGTGGTGTTATGAAACTGGATGACCTGTTAAGAGCAGTTCTATCAATCGTTCACAATAAATTCGGATACTCCCACACTGCCATACTTCTTTTGGATAAGAGAAAGCAATTTCTAACCGTCAAGGAAAGTATCGGTTATCCTTCGTTTGATGTCAAATCATTGCATATCAGAGTTGGTAAAGAAGGTGTCACGGGATTCGCAGTGAAACAGCAAAGACCCGTTTTGGTTCCCAATGTAAGGGAAGAACCGATGTATATAGGTGATAAAAGTAAACCCAAGTCTGAAATTGCCATTCCACTGAAGACCAAATACGGATTGATAGGGGTATTGGATGTAGAAGCGGAAGGGGCTAACTCTCTAACAGAAGGGAGGGATCTTCGTCTCCTTAGCTCACTCGCCACCTATATAGGTATAGCAATTGACAATGCACGGTTATATGGAGAGGTAAGTGAACTTGCCGTAACCGATGGGTTGACAGGCGTCCATAACTATAGATATTTAAAGATAAAACTCTCGAAGCTATTAGAGAGGGCAAAGAGTAACAACCTTCCCCTATCTCTACTTATGCTCGACCTCGACAATTTCAAAAACTGTAACGATTCGCTGGGACATCTTGAAGGTGATAAGATTCTCCGTTACATTGCACATCTTCTACTAAAGAATGTGAGGAAAGATGATGTATTCACAAGATATGGTGGAGATGAGTTTATGGTTATATTGCCAGATACAGATAAAGCACATGCCTTTAATTTCGCCGACAGATTAAAGGAGGTGATAAAAAAAACGTCTTACAATTTAACTGCCAGTGTTGGAATAGCAACCTATCCAGACGATTCGGAATTCTTAATCGACTTTGTAGATAAAGCCCTCTATAAGGCAAAGGAGAAAGGTAAAGACAGTGTTTTTGGTTTTAAATTAGAATCCCAACCTTAGGCGTCATGGTTCAATGCAAAATGTGGAATGCAAAGTAGCCGCAGGCTTCAGCCTGCGCAATAAAAATTCAATAAATCATATGTTTTTGCAACTTAAAAGTTGTGGCTACCTTTATGAAATAAAAATACTTTTGCATTTTGCCTGTCTGCCATTACACAGGCAGACAATTTTCATTTTTCAATGGAGCGAAGTGGCTTATGAATAAAGTTTATATCAGCTTAGGCTCAAATGAAGGTGATAGATTCAAAAATTTACAAAGGTCGCTCCAACTTCTCTCAAAAGACCCGAGAATTGAACTGGAGAAAGTATCCTCTATTTATGAGACAGAACCTGTGGGATATAAAAGGCAGAATAAATTTCTGAATGCTGTCTGTGAGGTATCTACTTCTATATCTCCTTACCAACTTTTAGATTTGTTAAAGAATATAGAAAAAAAGATGGGTAGGAAGAAAACTTTCAAATGGGGACCGAGAAATATAGACTTGGATATTCTTCTATTCGATGCTCTTGTGATCGATGAGAATGGGTTACACATACCTCATAAAGAGCTCGATAAGAGAAAGTTCGTTTTGCTTCCTCTATGTGAGATAGCCCCTGGTGTGGTGCACCCAGTGTTAAAAACGAGTATTAGAAAATTACTTTTAAATTTAAATAAATCTGTAATTCAGACAGTAGACACAGATTTACACTGATGACAACAGACTATAAATACAGTGATACTAAGATAAAAAGGAAAAAAATTGATCAGTGAATATCTGTCCATTCCATACAGATGCTGCGCAACGGATCATGAGATGATAATCAGTGTTTGAATTGCAATTGGATAAATAATGAGAGGACGAATAAGATTCATAGCGTTAGAAGGTGTGATAGGAATTGGGAAAACTTCACTGGCGCGTCTCCTTGTGAAGAAATTGGGTGGAACACCAGTTCTTGAAGTAGTTGAAGAAAATCCTTTTCTGGTAAAATTTTACGAAGATAGGAAGAGTTACGCTTTTCAGACCCAGATATTCTTCCTTCTTTCAAGATATAAACAACTTAAACACTTTTTGCAGATGGATCTATTTTATGAAAGGTTGATCAGTGATTACCTGTTTGAAAAAGATAAGATATTTGCATATTTGAATCTCAGTGATAACGAACTGATATTATATGAGCATATCATTCAATTGATGGTCAAGGAGATACCGAAACCTGACCTCGTAGTCTACCTTCAGGCGAACCCTGATACAATAATGGCAAGAATCAAGGAGAGGGATAGACCCTATGAGAGGGGAATATCAAAGGAGTATATAGAGGATTTAAATGAGGCGTACAATCGGTTTTTCTTCCATTATGATGATAGTCCTCTGTTAATTGTAAACGCAAACGAGATAGACTTTATTAAAAATGAATTGCAATTTTCAGAGATAGTAAAGGCAATAAAGTGTCCGATTAAAGGGACGAGGTATTTGAACTTTTAGAAGATGAGAGTGCTTGTAGTTGGAAGCGGCGGGAGAGAGCACGCCCTTGTATGGAAGCTCCATCAGAGTCCACTAGTCAAAGAGATATATTGTGCACCTGGCAATAGCGGGACATCGAAAATAGCTACTAATGCTGCTATAAATGCTGAGGATATATCCGGACTCATTGAATTTGCCTCAAGAAAGGGGATCGATCTTACGGTCGTAGGACCCGAGGCACCCCTGATCGGTGGGATAGAGAACAAGTTCTCAAAAAAGGGGTTGAAGCTTTTCGGACCTTCAAAGGATGGTGCCGAAATAGAAGGGAACAAAGCCTTTGCAAAATCTCTGATGAAAAAATGCAAGATACCAACGGCAGAGTTTCAAACGTTCAAAAATAGAAACAGCGCTGTCGAGTATATAAAAGAGAGGGGGGTCCCGATAGTGATAAAGGCGAGTGGTCTTGCTGCCGGTAAAGGTGTAATCGTTGCCTATGATTTTGATGAGGCATTCCGTGTAGTAGATATGATTATGGTAGAGAAGAAATTTGGCGATGCAGGAAAACAGATTATCGTTGAGGAATATTTAGAAGGTGAAGAAGCTTCGGCTATTGCTTTTACCGATGGGGAAACAATACTATCGCTTCTTCCCTCACAAGACCATAAACCGATCTATGATGGAGATAAGGGACCAAACACAGGGGGGATGGGTGCCTACGCACCTGCACCTCTAATAGATAAATCTTTGCTCACCAAAATTGAAGATGAAATATTAAAACCAATCGTATGTGGGATGAGGGATGAGGGGAGATTATACAAGGGGGTGCTCTATGCAGGATTGATGATTACAAAAGACGGTCCAAAGGTTTTAGAATTCAACTGTCGGTTTGGGGACCCGGAGACCCAGCCCATTCTTCCGCTTTTGGAGACGGACATAGTAGAAATAATGCTTGCTACTGTGGATGGAAGGCTCGATGAAATTGAGATAAAATGGATGAATAAATTCGGAGTCTGTGTAGTTATCGCATCGGGTGGTTACCCCGGTAGTTATGAAAAAGGTAAGAAGATAGAAGATATCGATACACTTGATGAGTTAGATGACATAATAGTTTTTCACGCAGGGACAAAATATGAGAGAGAAAATCTGGTGACTTCTGGTGGTAGAGTCTTGGGTGTAACCGGGATCGGGGATACCTTAAAAGGGACCATAAACAAGACCTATAAAGCGGTCAAGAAGATAAAATTTGAAAATATGTATTATCGCACAGATATCGGTGCAAAGGGATTGGGGTCAGTCCAACAAATTACAAATTCACTTGACAATTAAAGTGAATTATTGTTTAATTATTCTATGGCAAGACCATTAAGGATAGATTATCCTGGTGCATTACACCATATCTTTTTCAGGGGAAATAGAAAAGAGAATATATTTGAAGACACATCGGATAGGTTGCAGTTCCTAAAATTTCTCTCAAATGTAAAGACCCGTTTTGATGTAAAGCTTTATGTCCATTGTCTTATGAACAACCATGTCCACCTGTTACCTGAAAGCGGCCCTGTTCACATAGGAAATTTTATGAGGGAGTTGCTAACCAATTATGTGCAATACTTTAACAAGAGATGGAGCAGGGTGGGTCATCTATTACAGGACAGATATAAGAGTATACTTGTAGATAAAGACTCGTATCTTTTAACATTGATAAAATACATCCATTTGAATCCAGTTAGAGGAGGGTTATGCAAGGAGCCTGAAGATTATATTTGGTCAAGCCACATAGAGTATCTTGGTATAAGGGAGCCTATTGTTGAGACAGAAGTTGTTTTATCGTATTTTAAAGATTTAACTGAATACGAAAAGTTTATAAAAGAAGGGGAGACAAACAAACCACCATTAAGGAAATACAAACGATACGAGTTTTATGGAGACGACAAGTTCATAAATGAGGCACTTAACAAGATTTCTCAACAAAAAAGAAAGGATGGACACAGTAGAAAAGAAATAACCTTTAATAACATGGAGAATTTTATTAAAAGAAAGTTTTCCAGAGATTTAAATAACCTAATACCCCATAGAGATGTAGAAATAAAGAGAGATTCTGCAGTTATATTACGGGACAGACTCCACTGGACTTTGCCAAAAATATCAGAGATTATGGGTGTGAATTCCAATGCTGTATCTTACCTGTACCGAACATCTGAAAAAAAGAGGATACTGGAGGAATTTGATGAGTTTTGTAATTTGGTGGACTGACCCCATTTACCCCATTTAGATGCCAGAATTCAGACAGAATCTTGCAACTAAAGAATGGGTGATCATCGCTCCTGAAAGGGCAAAGCGACCATCATATTTCAGCAGAAAAAAGAAGAAAATTATTCTTCCTGAATATGAGAAATGCTGTCCATTCTGTCCGGGTAATTCTTCTGAAAAAGACCCAGCAGTATTCGCTGTGAGCGAAGCAGGAAGATGGTTGTTACGTGTTGTTCCTAATAAATATGCAGCTTTACTGCCCGAAATTAGCCCAATTAGAAAGAGAATAGCCAACTTTCTTAAAGTTGAAGGATTTGGTGTAGCGGAAGTGGTTATAGAAACCCGTGAACATAATTTGACGATAGCTACTATGGATGTCTCCGGTGTGAGAAGGGTAATACTCTCCTATAAAGAGAGGTATGAGGAATTGATGAAAAAGGAAGGTCTGGATTTAATCACGGTCTTTCGTAATTATGGCCCACTTGCTGGGACATCTTTAGCCCATCCACATTCTCAGATAATTGCTACCCCCATAGTTCCCCTCTGGTTCAGAAATCAAATTGAAGAGGCGAGGAGGTATTGCGACGATACAGGTAGATGTGTCTACTGCGATATTATAGAGAATGAATTGAAGTTTAATGAGCGGATAGTTATGAAGACCGAACATTTTGTGGTTTTTGAACCATACGCCTCAAAATCGCCTTATGAGACATGGATATTACCAAAATTGCATAACTCCTCCTTTAGACATATATCGGATAGAGAAATTAGCGACCTCGCCCCTACACTGCAAAACGCCCTTATCAGATTGCACAATGCAGTGGATAACCTTAACTATAACTACTTCATCCGTTCTGCCCCTATAGGAGATGATACCGTAGAGCATTATCACTGGCATATACAGATCCAGCCAAGAATCACTACGCCTGCAGGGTTTGAACTCGGGTCTGGAATTTATATCAATACTACCCCTCCTGAAGAGGCAGCCAGAATATTGAGAGGGCAGATGTAAGGGCAATCCTTGTGATTGACCTAAACAGAAAATGTCAAGATTCATTTTTCTCTGTGGTCTCTTTTGTCTTGTAGGGTGTGCACATTTTAGATGCGACCCCAATTATACAGGCCCTCAACAAAGAGACCACTCACTTATACAATACTACAGTTATCAGCACACAGATATAGATGAGAAGATAGAGAAAATTGAGGATAAAAATAAATATTTAGTCTATAAAGTTGAATTCCCTCACAGAGGAGAGATTATCAGGATAGACTATTATGAACTTAAAAGCGAGGGAAAATTTCCGACACTCCTCGTTTCACCAATCCTCGAAGGAAATTACACCCTTGCAAAGAATTTTTCAAAATATTTTGCATCGAATGGGTTTAATTGTGCATTGGTATACAGAAGTAAGGGATTGACTACAGTCTATCCAGACGCAGATTCTATCGAATGTCTTCTTCGCCAAACTGTGATAAAAAATCGGAGGGTGATAGACTGGCTTACAGAACAAAAGAAGGTAGATTCAGAGAAACTTGGCAGTTTTGGATTGAGTCTTGGTGGAATTCTGAACAGCATAACTGCAGCCATTGAACCCCGATTGAAGTGCAATGTGATAATGCTTGCAGGAGGTGGTATTGCTGATGTGATATGTGGATCGAAAACACCCGAGGTGAGAAATATCAAAAAAGCGATTATGAAAAATAAGGGCATCTCTTCAAAAGAACTGCATAAGGACCTTTTGAAGAAGATAAACTCGGACCCGGTTAAACTTGCAAAATTTATAGATGCGAGAGGAGTATTGATGTATATCGCCCTTTTTGATTGGGTAATCCCAACCAATTGCGGAAAGAGACTCTGGCGAGCAGTAGGGAAGCCAGAGGTAATTTATCTCCCCTGTGGTCACTATACATCTGTTCTAACAGTACCGTATGCCAGGTATCAATCTTTAAAATTTCTAAAGAGGGTTTTGAAATAATCCCATCAATAGGACGCAGATTTTCGCAGATAATTCAAAGATATAACTCATTTACAGTCGTTTGTTTACGTTAATTGATTACGAAAACATTTCGTCCTTCGTCCCTATAATCATTAGTCTGATACTCTGATATCTAAATTCTCCATCTGGTATTCTGATAATCTAATATTCTTTTATCACGGGTTTCGTTACCGTTAAACTTTTAACGACTCCGAATCTATGTACACCTGTGTTAATCTGCGCCCCTACTTTTAATGGGTATATATTCACCACAAAATTTGCATTTATTATTGGATAGGTTATACTGGAGTATACGATAGTTATCTCTTTCAATCAGCAAATTATTACACTTTGGACAGTAGGTATTTTCCCATCGGTGCCCTGGAACATTGCCAAGATAGACGAATTTTAATCCTGCTTTGACACCAATCTCTCTCGCTTTTTCCAGAGTCAAAACAGGTGTTTCCATAACATCAGATAGTTTTAAATGAGGAATGAATCTTGTGAGATGCCATGGCGTATCCATGCCAAGTGATGTGTAAATCCATTTTGCAATGTTAGATAACTGCTCGTCATCATCATTGTATCCAGGGATTATATTTGTTATAACTTCGATATGCATATCCCATTTGTGCTTCGCCCTCTCTGTTACCTCCAAGATTCCTTTAAAATTGGAGACATTTGCAATCTTTTTATAAAACTCGGCATCAAACCCCTTTATGTCCACCCTAAATGCATCGAGATAGGGGCCAATCATATCCAGTGCTGCAGTGGTGATGAATCCATTCGTAACATAGTTCGTAGCGAGTCCCTCTTCTTTTGCCAATTTAGCAGTATCGAGCGTATATTCAAACCAGAGTGTTGGTTCGTTATATGTCCATGATATACCATCACATCCATGCTTTTTTGCAAGCTCACAGGCTTGTTGTGGGGGTATATACAAAGCATGTGTATCTGGCAGATACCATCCCCCTTTTCCCTTCGTAGATATGCCTTCGAGCATCACATGGGCTATCTCCCAGTTTTGACATCCAATGCATCTGAAGTTACATCCAAGACTCCCGAAAGAGAGAAAATTACCACCTGGATAGAAGTGGAAGAGCGGCTTTATCTCAGCGGGCGCTACCTTCCATGTCGAGACCTGTCCATATATAAGGGTGTATAACTTGCCGTTCTCATTCAGTCTTGTTGAGCAATAGCCAATTACTCCGGGCTCTATAATACACCTCCTCTGGCAAATATTACATCTTACCCTATCATTATCTAATGTATCATAAAGGAGTGCTTCTTTCAAATTCATACCTATGTCGCCTGACGGCAATTGTAAAATGCAAAAGTAGACAGTTTTAATAGGTAGTAGATTGTAAAATGAAAAATGAAAATATTAAAATGTAAAATTATTTTCCCTTCGCTGTAATGATTGATTTAGCTATAATTTTGTTCAATTGTTTTGTTTCATCAATAAGTTCATCTAAACCTTACTCATTTAAAATTGCCGATTTTTGGATCAATCTCAACCAATATAATGATTCACGAATTTCTTTCAAAACAATCTGAAGTTTATGTATGAAATCAGCTCTGCTTTGTACACCACATGCTTCTTCATAATTAGCCCCAACAGAAGTCCCTGCACGTAATAACTGATTGGCTATATGTTTCCCAGATACCGTTTTCCTAAGTTTTACAGTGAGTTTTATAATTCTAACACCATACTCAATTAATCGGTCTGATATTTGAGTAGCTTTATCTTCCATTTTGCAATTTACAATTTTCAATCTCCAATTTGCAATTCGACATTCTCAGAATGGCGATTGATTCTATCTATATGTCTCGTAGTTTGGGGCTTCCTTAGTTATTATTATGTCGTGGGGATGGCTCTCCTTCAAACCTGCAGGGGTGACCTTTACAAATCTCGCTTTGGACTTCAAATCTTTAATATTTCTCGCACCCACATACCCCATACCTGAACGGAGTCCACCGACAAGTTGATAACACATATCGCAAAGATGACCTCTATACGGAACCCTGCCCTCCACCCCTTCAGGCACCAGTTTCTTCAACCCTTCCTGAAAGTATCTATCCTTACTGCCTGCTTTCATCGCATCTATTGAACCCATCGCCCGATAAACTTTATACTGTCTCCCTTCCAGTATAACAGACTCTCCTGGACTCTCCTCTGTTCCTGCAAATAGGTTTCCAATCATAACAGAATCGGCACCTGCAGCAAGAGCCTTCACAATATCACCTGAATATTTTACACCGCCATCGGCTATAATCGGAATATTGGTTTCCTCACTTGCTCTTGCACATTCACATATTGCGGTAAATTGAGGAACACCTATACCTGCAATAACCCTCGTCGTACATATCGAGCCTGGACCAACGCCAACCTTTACACCATCTACTCCGGCATCCATAAGTTCTCTCGCACCCTTATATGTTGCTACATTACCAGCGATGAGTTCAACATCCTTACATCTTTTTCTAACGAGTTTTATAGTATCTATAACACCTTTTGAATGGGCATGAGCAGTATCTACAACTAAACAGTCTACCTCTGCTGCCACCAGTGCATCCACTCTATCGAGCACATCTTTAGTCACACCTATGGCAGCAGCTACCCTCAACCTGCCAAGTTTATCTTTACAGGAATTTGGATACAGCACCTTCTTTATTATATCCTTCACTGTAATCAGCCCTCTAAGAATACCTTCTTTGTCCACAACCGGCAACTTTTCTATTTTTTTCTTTCTCAACACCTTCTCAGCATCTTCTAATGTGGTGCCCCACGGTACAGTAACCAGATTTTCTTTAGTCATAACATTTTCAATCAACTCTTCTGTGTTTTTCTCAAAGATGATGTCTCGACTCGTCAGTATCCCAACCAGTCTCTTACTCTTATCTGTAATCGGTATCCCTGATATATGATACCGTTCCATAACTTCCATCGCATCGCCTATCTTCTTATGGGGTTCGAGGGTAATGGGATGAAGAACCATTCCACTTTCAGACCTTTTAACCCTATCAGCCTCAGCTGCCTGGTCTTCTATACTCATATTCTTGTGAATTACGCCTATCCCACCTTCTCGAGCGATAGCAATTGCCAGTTTTGACTCGGTAACTGTATCCATCGCAGCACTCGCTATAGGAACATTGAGATTTATATTCCTCGACAGTTTAGTACGGACATCCACTTCTTTTGGAAGCACCTTTGATTTCGATGGAACTAACAATATGTCATCAAAAGTGAGAGCCTCTTCTAATTTCATACCTTATATATATATATTCTCTATTTCTATGTCAAGACAAAAGAACCCACCCCTACGGGTCGTGTGACAGATTAACATCTCAGGATCCGTAGGGACCCGCTGTTAGGCGAAGAATTTCTTTCCATTCTATTTATCATTATACGAATGTTCATAATTTCCTTGCTACAAGTATATAAAAATGCCAAGTAATACCAATCCCTTCTTTCTCATTATATCTGTCTACAAACTGTTCTAACTTTATGTTATCCTTCACCCTATCAAAATTCTTCACAAGTGGAACCATCTCAATAAGATCCATTATTTCTTCTTTGTTTTTGTAATAATCTTTGCTCTTATGATCCTCAATTTTTATATCGCAAAATCCGAATGTACTAATTTCTTCAACTACCTCTTTCTTCCAATTAGCTGGATCTTTAGGCAGAAAGAAATTTTCCTCTTCGTATCTGTCAGGAAAAAACTCTGCAATTTCTCGGTCAGCGTCAGGTCCTAAGCCATACTCGAAAAAATATCCACCCTTCTTAAGTATTCTGTAAACTTCTTTCGGTGAATAATCTGCAAGTCTATTGATTACTACATCAAATTCAGAACTTTGAAAAGGCAGTTCTAACCCGTCAGCTTGAACCAATTTTATATTTGTCAATTCCTGTGTATTATTCTTCGCCAAGTTTATCATTGCTTTAGAGATATCGAGTTCTACAAACGATGCATTCTTATATTGCCTTGCTAATTCTTGAGTAATATGTGCTGTTCCGCAACCAATATCAACGAGTTTTGATTTTGGCTTTAGAACAGAAAATATATTTGTAATATAAATATTGGCTTCATCTTTCGCTCCTTT
>Ga0114921_10000335_pt1 | contig 19972 bp, 16 predicted proteins | sample BentaG_FD_87016 | JGI IMG/M metagenome (GOLD analysis project Ga0114921, IMG submission 87016) | Deep subsurface microbial communities from South Atlantic Ocean to uncover new lineages of life (NeLLi) - Benguela_00093 metaG | ecosystem: Environmental > Aquatic > Marine > Oceanic > Sediment ... | reverse complement strand
TCTTCAGGCGCAACGCTGGCATACCGACGAGCCTGTCTATCGCTGGGCGGGTCGCGGACGGCCGGACTACCGCTTGCTGACCGACAGTGGTCGACACGCCCTGGAAGCGGAATTCGCCGAGCATGGAAGGAAGCACGATGTCTGATACGGCGGCCGAATGGGATGAGACCACCGATGTGCTGGTCGCCGGTTCGGGCGCGGGTGGAGTCACCGGGGCGTACACCGCCGCCCGGGAAGGCCTCGAGGTCGTCTTGGTCGAGGCCACCGAGAAATTCGGTGGTACCACCGCGTACTCGGGCGGGGGCGGAATGTGGTTCCCCTGCAACCCGGTTCTACTACGCGCGGGTACCGAAGACAGTATCGAGGACGCACTGGAGTACTACACCGCAGTGGTCGGGGACCGAACCCCCCGCGCCCTTCAGGAAACCTACGTTCGCGGTGGCGCACCACTGGTCGAATACCTCGAGTCCGACGGCCAGATCAAGTTCACGCTGCTGCCCTGGCCCGACTACTTCGGCAAGGCGCCGAAGGCGCGCGCCGACGGCATGCGGCACATCGCCGCCAAGGCCCTCAAGGTCGCGGCCGCGCCCGATCTACGCGAAGTCGTTCGTGGGCCCCTGGACACCGACCGCCTCGGACGCCCGACACCCGAAGACTACTTCGTGGGCGGTCGCGCTCTGATCGCTCGCTTCTTGATCGCGACGCGGAGGTTCGCCCATGCGTCGGCCCGATTGAACACGACGCTGATCGAACTGGTCGTCGAGGACGGCGCGGTCATCGGCGCCGTCGTTGAATCAGGCGGGCAGCGCAGCAGAATCCGGGCTCGGCGCGGAGTCCTGCTGGCCGCCGGCGGCTTCGAGCACAACGACGAAATGCGGGCCGAACACGGTGTGCCGGGAGCTTCACGAGACACAATGGGGCCGTGGGGCAATCGCGGTCTGGCGCACGTAGCAGCGATGGCCGTGGGCGCCGACACCGATCTGATGGAGCAGGCGTGGTGGTCACCGGGCCTGACCCATCCCGACGGTTCCTCCGCCTTCGCGCTGTGGTTCACCGGCGGGATATTCGTCGACGACTCAGGCAGGCGGTTCGTCAACGAATCGGCGGCCTACGACCGACTCGGTCGAGATGTGCTGGCCGCCATCGCAGATGGGCGCGTCACATTGCCGTACTGGATGATCTACGACGACGCCAGCAAGGGGGCCGATGGAACCACGAGCGTTCCACCGGTCAAGGCGACCAACGTCTCGTTGGTCGATCCGCAGGAGTACGTCGCCGCCGGGTTATGGCGCACCGCGGACACTCTGGAGGAACTCGCCGCGAGCATCGGCGTCCCCCCGCAGAACTTGGTGCAGACGGTGGCGCGGTTCAACGAACTTGCCCGGCGCGGCAGCGACGACGACTTCGGCCGCGGAGACGAACCATATGACCGCGCGTTCTCCGGCGGCCGCCCCCCGCTTTACGCGATCGAACAGGCACCCTTTCATGCTGCCGCATTTGGGGTCTCGGATCTCGGCACCAAGGGCGGATTGCGCACCGATCAGGCAGCGCGGGTGCTCGACACGGCGGACAAGGTGATCCCGGGCCTGTACGCGGCGGGCAACACGATGGCAGCACCGAGTGGCACTGCCTACCCAGGGGGCGGCAACCCGATCGGCACCAGCATGGTCTTCAGCCATCTGGCCGTACTCGACATGGCAGCAGCAGCGGACGTTCACTCTCGGGCCGGCGCCCGGTGATCAATCGGCAAACGAGGGGATAACGGCCTCGATCAGGTGCGGCCCACGTTCGGCGAGTGCGTCGGCCAACGCGACTGCGAACTCGCCGATGGTCGTGGCCCGTCGGGCGGGAACGCTCATGCCTTCTGCGATCTTGACGAAATCCATTGTCGGACTGCCCAGATCGAGCAACTCCAGCGCCTTGGGACCCGGCTGGTCCGCGCTGGCCGCGCCGACACGCTGCAACTCGATCCGCAGGATGTCGTAGGCACCGTTGTTGAAGATCACCGTCGTCACGTCGAGGTTTTCACGTGCCTGCGTCCACAGGGCTGAGATCGTGTACATAGCCGAGCCGTCAGCCTGCAGCGATAGCACCGGCCGACCGGGGGCCGCGATCGCCGCGCCTACCGCGGCGGGAATTCCGTAACCGATGGCGCCACCGGTCAGGGTCAACACATCGTGGACCGGAGCTCCCCCTGTCGCGGCGGCGAGTCCGACTCCCGCGGTGTTCGATTCGTCGACGATGATCGCGCCCTCGGGCAGAAGTGCGCCCACGACCGCAGTGACTGCGAAGGCATTGAGCGGTCCCGTCGGTAGTTCAGGACGTGCCAGCGTGGCGACCGCGGGCGTGGTGCCGGCCCCGAGATCATCAGCGAGACGCTCGAGTGCCGCCGCGGCGCCGACATGGGCAGCGAGCACGTGCACCTGGCAGCCCGCCGGCACCAGGTCGCTGGTCTTGCCCGGATAGGCGAAGAACGACACCGGGGACGTCGCGCCGACCAGGATCAGGTGCGCCGTTTCGGCCAGTTGTGCTTCAGCAGCTTCGGCGAAATACGCCAACCGTTCGATCGCGGGTACACCCGCCCCACGTTCCAGCCGTGCCGGAAACGTCTCACACAGCACCCGGGCCCCGGTAGCTTCGGCGATGCGCGCAGCAGCAACCAGACCCGGGCGTCGGGTCGCGTCGCCACCGACGAGAATCACCGTCGGCGCCCCGGAACGCAGCGCAACCAGCGCGGCGCGGAGGGCGTCGTCGTCAACAGCCGGCGATTGGGCTGCGGGCACCGCGGGTGCGGCGCCCGCATCAGCGGTCCAGGACACATCGGCGGGCAGGATCAATGTCGACACCACGCCGGCACGACTGGCGGCGACGGCATCGGTAGCGTCGGCTGCTACGTCGTCGGCGCGCTCGGTGCGGCGCACCCACCCGGACACGGTGCCGGCAAGCGCATCGATATCGGATTCCAGCGGGGCATCGTACTTCTTGTGATAAGTCGCGTGATCACCGACGACGACGACCATTCCGGTGTGGGCCCGGCGCGCGTTGTGCAGGTTGGCCAGACCATTACCCAGGCCCGGACCCAGATGCAGCAGCGCTGCGGCGGGCCGGTCGGCCATGCGTGCGTAACCATCGGCGGCGCCGGTTGCCCCACCCTCGAACAACGTCAGCACGGCGCGCATCTGCGGCACGGCATCCAGCGCAGCGACGAAATGCATCTCCGAAGTGCCGGGGTTGGCGAAACACACGTCGACACCGTTGGCGACGAGGGTCGTGAGAAGGGTGCGAGCGCCGTTCACTCTGAGTCCTGCTCAATTGCGCTGAACACGCGTCTGGCGTTGTCGTGTAGGTAGTCTTGGCGAGCCGCGGCAGAAAGCCCGAGCTGGTCCAGCCCGTCCAGGGCGTGTGAGTGCCCGATCATCGGATAGTTGGTGCCGAACAGCACCTTTCGTTGTCCGGTACCGGTCTTCATGAACGACACCAGTTCGGCAGGCAGGCGCTTGGTGGTGTAGGCCGAGGTGTCGATGTAGACGTTCTCGTGCTTGCGAGCGACGGCGACCATCTCCTCGGTCCACGGATACCCGACGTGTCCGCACACGATGACCAGCTCCGGAAAGTCCAGTGCCACCTCGTCGATGTAAGGGATGGGCCTTCCGGTCTCGGACGGACGCAACGGCCCGGTATGGCCGACCTGGGTACAAAAAGGAACCCCGAGTTCGATGCATTCGGCGAACAGCGGATAGTATCGCCGGTCTGTCGGTGGCAGCCGCCAGAGCCAGGGAATCACCCGCAGACCTACGAATCCGTCGTCGCGGATGCGACGGCGTAGCTCGCGAACGGCTTCCATCGGACGGTCGAGGTCGACCGCCGCAAGGCCGGCAAAGCGTTTGGGGTGTTCGCGCACCCAACCGGCCACCTCGTCGTTGGACACGAGGTCGAGCCCGTTGGGGCCGCGCCACGCGCTCAGCAGCCCGACATCGACCCCGGCACTGTCCATCGAGGCAACCGTGAGATCGATGGCAAGCTCTTGCTGCGGCAAGGCCGAACCGGTCCAGCGGCGCAGCGACGCGAGCATGTCGTTCTCGAGGAACCGCTTAGTAGGATGCTGCATCCAGGAGTCGATCGTCATCAGGTAGGCACATGCTTGGTATGCACATCGTCCGCCGGTCGTTCCTCTGTGGTGTCCTTGGCCCACCGATAATCTGGCTTACCTGCTGGTGAGCGTTTGACCTGGTCAACCAGCCACAGGCTGCGCGGCACCTTGTAGCCGGCAATCTCGTTGCGCACAAAGGCATCTAGACCGGCAAGTGTCGGCCGGGTGCCTTCACGCGACTGCACGACTGCGGCGACGTGCTGTCCGTAACGCGGGTCGGGAACGCCGACGACAAGCGCGTCGAACACGTCAGGGTGGCCCTTGAGTGCGGCCTCCACCTCTTCGGGGTAGATCTTCTCGCCGCCGCTGTTGATCGACACCGAGCCGCGGCCCAGCATCGTCACGCTGCCGTCGGCCTCGACCTCGGCGTAGTTCCCCGGAATCGCGTACCGCACACCGTTGATCGTCTTGAACGTTTCCGCAGTCTTTTTCTCATCCTTGAAATAGCCGACCGGGATGTGGCCGCGCTTCGCGATGATGCCGCGCACGCCCGAACCGGGCGTCACCTCTTGACCGTCATCATCGAGCACAACGGTGTTCTTGTCGATGGTCACGCGCGGGCCGCCGGTGTGCGACTGCCCCTTGGCGACAATGCTGGTGCCACCGAATCCCGTTTCCGAAGAGCCGATGGAGTCGGTGATGATCCGGTTGGGCAACAGTTCGAGGAACTTCTCCTTGAGGCTGGTCGAGAAGAGGGCCGCGGTGCTCGCGAGCAGAAACAGCGACGACAGGTCGTATTCTTCCGCCCCAGGTTCACTCGCTGCCAGCAGCGCGTCCAGCAGTGGCCGGGCCATCGCGTCGCCGGTGAAGAACAACAGGTTCACCTTGTGCTCAGCGACGGTCCGCCATACGGCGTCAGCGTCGAATTCCGGCACCAAGACGACAGTTTGGCCCGAGAACAACGACATCCAGGTGGCCGACTAGGTGGCGCCGTGGATCATCGGCGGGATCGGGTAACGGACCATGGGCGGGTTGGCCGCGGCCTGCTTGGCCAGGTCGTATTCGTCGGCGATCGGCTCGCCCGTAGCGAAATCGGTGCCGCCGAACAGCACTCGATAAATGTCCTCGTGGCGCCACATCACCCCCTTCGGGAAGCCGGTGGTACCACCGGTGTACAGCAGGTAGATGTCGTCGGCGCTGCGCGGGCCGAAATCGCGCTCTGGGGAGCCCTGGGCCAATGCCGAATGGAACTCCACCGCACCGTATTTGAGGTAATCATCGGCGGATCCCTCGGTCCCGTCCTCGACTGTGAGGATGGTCGTGACGTTCGGAGTCTCCGGCAGCACGTTGGCGACGCGGTCCGCGTAACGGCGTTCGTGCACCAACGCGACCATGTCGGAGTTGTCGAACAGGTACTTGAGTTCGCCTTCGACGTAGCGGAAGTTCACGTTGACCAGGATGGCGCCCGCTTTGACGATGCCCAGCATCGCGATGACGATTTCAATGCGGTTGCGGCAGTAGAGGCCGACTTTGTCGCCCTTCCTGACCCCCTGATCGATGAGGTAGTGGGCCAGACGGTTGGCCTTCTCCTCCAACTGGGCATAGGTCAACTGTTGGTCGCCACCGATGAGGGCAGTGCGATCAGGCACAGCGTCGATGCAATGTTCGGCGAGGTCGGCGATATTCAAGGCCACGGCTCTAAACCAGAACGTGTTACATTTTCAGACAAGTCTGAGTTGACGATGTCGGAAGGTGGACTGTCTGTTGAGTCACGGGGAAAGCTCCGAAAAGGGCGCCGACGCCCTCATTGAACAGCGCGGACACACGCTCATCCTGACGCTGAACCGGCCAGAAGCCCGCAACGCGCTATCCACCGAGATGCTCTCGCTCATGGTCGCGGCCTGGAACCGCGTCGACGAGGATCCCGAGATTCGCACCTGCATCCTCACCGGCGCAGGCGGTTACTTCTGTTCGGGCATGGATCTCAAATCGGCGACCAAGGCGCCCCCCGGGGACTCCTTCAAGAGCGGCGCGTTCGACCCCTCGAAGATCGAAGGCCTACTCAAGGGCCGCCGACTCAAGAAGCCGCTGATCGCTGCGGTCGAGGGCCCCGCCATCGCAGGAGGAACCGAGATCCTGCAGGGCACCGATATCCGGATCGCCGGCGAAAGCGCGAAATTCGGCATCTCCGAAGCCAAGTGGAGCCTGTACCCGATGGGCGGCTCCGCGGTCCGACTGCCCCGTCAGATCCCCTACACCGTCGCCTGCGACCTGCTGCTGACCGGCCGCCACATCAGCGCAGCCGAGGCCAAGGAGTGCGGGTTGATCGGCCATGTCGTACCCGACGGAACCGCACTGGAGAAGGCTCTAGAGATTGCCGAGGTGATCAACAACAACGGCCCGCTTGCCGTGCAAGCCATCCTCAAGACCATCCGCGAGGCCGAGGGCATGCACGAGGAAGAGGCCTTCAAGCCCGATACCGCCAACGGCATCCCGGTGTTCCTGTCCGAGGACGCCAAGGAAGGCCCCCGGGCGTTCAAGGAGAAGCGCGCGCCCAACTTCCAGATGAAGTAATTCGGCTCCGATCAAGGCCGCCACCTGCGCCGGCCGAGGATTCTCTGATCGCTTGACGGCCCTCGTCAGGTTCAACATACTGATGCAATCAATCGATTGCTTATTTTCAAGCCCAGTGCCTACCCACGTGAATCGGGCGACCGCACCATGGACGGGAGAGCGGCTCTTGCGAACAGCCGGCTTTGAAAATCCGCAGGCGGCGTCGGATCAGCCGGGGTCGGCCCGGCCCCGGCCCCAGCGACTGCACACCTGGTTCAACCTGATGCCGGTCGCCGAGTACCAGAAGCGGCGACCCTCTCGGATTCCGTTCCTCGACACCTTCGTCACCGTCGAGTCGACTCTGGTGGACGGCCAGAACAGGTACGGGGTGTTCTTCGAGGGCGAGCACCCGATGACGGCCGTGGTCGAGATCGGCGTCCTCTTCGTCTGGTACGGCGAGGATCTGCTGAAGCCCGATCGCCCCTTCCCCACCCTGTTCGCCGAGCCCTACGACTCTGCCTACGTGACCAGCACGCCGACCCTGTTCCACAACACACACGTCATGGACTTCGTCGAGAACGGATCGGACAATCTGCATTTCCGCGCCGTGCACCTGTGGGAGTACTCGAAGATCTATGACCACGTGGTGAACGATGACACCATCACCCTCAAGCAGGACACCCGATTCCGTTACGGCTCATGCTCGACCCGCCGCACAATCCGGTGGCTCTCTAAGGTACTGCCCAAACTGGAGCTCACCCAGGACTACGTCTATCACGGCCCGGGCCTCGCGGTCGTCGGCGCCACCGGCGCCCGGGTGCCCCGGATGAACGCCCTCGTGAGCCTCACACCCGAGGGCCAGAATCGCACCCGGGTCTATGTCACGATGGCGATCGACCCGACGACCTTCCCCGCGGTCCTCGAGCGAGTATTCCAAGCAGTTACCCGAGGACGTCGGCTCTGCGATCTGCTTGCCGGGGTGATGGCCAACTACACCAAGAACGAGTTCGACGTCGACGCGATCATCTGGACGAACAGGAAGTACGTAGGCGCGTCGGGCCTTCTGCCCTCCGAGAAGCCCCTGCGCGACGTGATCGCCTGGGGGAAGACCTTCTACTCGAGGGACTTCCAGGCACCGCCCGCTCCCGAGCCGTCCACTGGAGAACCCCGTTGGTGGCCCCTCGACACCGTTGAGAACCTGACGCCGGGAAGCGTGCACCGCTACACCGTCGATGACAAGGAACTGATCGCACGGCACGACGCCGGCGGCGCGGTGCGGATCTTCGACGCATTCTGTCCGCATCAGGGGGCCCATCTCGGGTTCGGTGGGGTCATCGACCGCGACTGCCTTCGCTGCCCGTTTCACGGCTTCTACTTCGATGCCGAAGGACGCTGCATCGGACCCAACATCGAGAACCAGACCAATTTCATCAAGTCTCTCAACCTCAGCCAAGTCCCGCATCGGGTGCGCCACGGACACATCGAGGTCCGGCTGTGAACCCGCCTGCCCCGCCGGCGCCGGGCCGCACGGTGGCGGCGAATCGATGAGAAGCCGCGGCGCAGTCCTGCGCGAATACGGGGGGCCCTGGCGCGTCGAGGAGTTCGAGCTGGATCCGCCACGCTCAGGAGAAGTTCTCGTACAGATGGCCGCGGCGGGGCTCTGCCACAGCGACGAACATATCCGGCAGGGTCAGCTGGTTCCGCCCACAGCAGACCGACCCTCCCCCAAGGGCACGTCGATGTCGCCGACGATCGGGGGCCACGAGGGCTCGGGAGTGGTCGTCGACGTGGGCGACGGCGTCACCCGGTTCGCGCCCGGCGACCACGTGGTGGCCTCGTTCGTCGCGGTGTGCGGTCAATGCCGCTGGTGTGCTTCAGGAATGGAGTACATCTGCGACGCCGGTGCCGGCACACTCACCCCCGGGATGCCGACCGACGGCACCTTCCGGCACCACACCGTGGAAGGACAAGATTTGGGGCACGTCTCCAAGATCGGATCCTTTGCCGAACACACGGTCGTGTCCGCCGACTCGATCGTCAAGATCGACCCAGAGCTGCCGCTGGTGCAGAGCGCGCTGCTGTCGTGCGCGGTTCCTACCGGATACGGATCGGCGGCTCACCGTGCCAATGTCCGGGGCGGCGACACCGTGGTCGTCATGGGCGCCGGCGGGATCGGTTCGGCGGCAATTCAAGGGGCCCGCATCAACGGCGCGACCCACATCGTGGCGGTTGACCCGGTGGAGTACAAGCAGAAGTCGGCGCTGAGTTTCGGCGCCAGTCGCGCGACGGCGACCCCTGCCGAAGCAATCGAGGTGGTGCGCGAACTCACCCGCGGCGTGATGGCAGATGCGGTCATCGTTTCTCCCTCGCTGATCGAGGCGCCCGACGTGGGAAACGCGTTGGCACTCACTCGCAAAGGCGGGACCTGCGTGCTGACGGGTATGGCCGCTCCGACCACCCGAGTGGTAGAGCTCAACGTTCAGGAGTTCGTGCTGATGAACAAGAACCTGTGCGGCACGATCTTCGGATCATGTAACCCGAAGTCCGACATCCCGCTACTGGCAAACCTTTACCAGACCGGCCACTTGCAACTCGACGAGATGATCACCAAGCGCTACCGCCTCGATGACATCAATGAGGCGTACTCCGACCTTGCCAACGGCGAGCTGATCAGGGGCGTCATCGACTTCGGGATCACGTGAGACTTCGGGATCACGTGAGACTTTGGGATCACGTGAGACTTCGAGATCACTTGAGACTTCGGCATCACCTGAGGTGGATCCAGTCCCTAGAGTGTGCTCGCCACGTGCGGCGCGCGTATTCCACTTCGGTGTAGGGCCATTGCGTGATGATGCGACCGGTGGGAGACCGGAAGTAGCTGCCACACTGAGTCCACACGGTCCGCTCCAAGTCGGCGCTCAGCGCAGCGTTGTACCGCTGCTCGACTTCGGGTCGCACCTGTAGGCACCCACCCCGGCGGGCAAGCCGACCGACCGCACTGGCAACCAAGCGGGCGCCGGCCTCGAGGACGTAGACGATCGAACTTCCGGCCTGATTGGTGTTGGGCCCGTACAACATGAAGAAGTTCGGGAAGCCACTCACAGCAGCGCCCAGGAACGCACTGGGCTCACAACTCCACTGTTCATGCAGCGTCGTGCCACCGGCCCCCACGACCTCGATGCCCGAAAGATACTCGGATGTTTCGAATCCCGTGGCGAGCACGATCGCGTCGACCTCCACGATGTCGCCGGCTGTGGTGATGACCGAATTTTCGGTCACCCGATCGATCGGATCGGTCACCAACTCGACATGGTTCTGTTGCAGCGCACGATAGAAATCGTCACCCAGCAGCACCCGCTTGCAGCGGAACGGATAGTCCGGCGTCAGTGCCCGACGAAGCGCGGCGTCGGGCACCGTACGTTCCAAGAACGCGGTCGCGAACTGGGCGCGGCTGGACACGAGCGGATCATCAGCCATCGTCGCGGTGTTGTCATGGAAGAACTTCCATACGCGCCACCGTTCCCGGCGCACGGCCAACGGATTACGCCTGAATCTCGCCAACTCATCCGAGGTGAAGGGACGGTCGTCCTTGGGGACCATCCATGGCGCCGTGCGCTGAAAGACGGTGAGGCGCGAGGCACTCTTCGCCAGCTCTGGGACGACCTGGACCCCGCTGGCACCGGTACCGATCACCGCAATCTTCCTACCCGCCAGGTCGATGCGGTCATCCCAGCGCGAGGTGTGCAGCAGAGTGCCTGCGAAGTCGTCAAGACCGGCGATCTCGGGATACTTCGGCGCACCGAACAGTCCGACCGCGCTGACCAGGACATCGGCACTGATCATTGTGACGTCCTCGGTGCCAACGCGCTGAACTTCAAGTTCCCACTGGCGGGTGTCCCCATGCCAGCGAGCCCGGCGTAGGCAGGTGCCGAGCATCAGGTGGCGGCGTAGGTCGAATTCGTCGGCCACCGACTCCAGGTAAGCCAGAATCTCTGGCTGGCGCGCGTAGGTCCGGCTCCATGATCTGTTCAGCGCAAAGGAGAAAGAATAGAAGTGACTTTGGACGTCACAGGCAGCACCGGGATATGTGTTGTGCCGCCAGGTGCCACCGACCCCGTCGCTGCCTTCGACGATGACAATGTCGTCGACTCCGGCGCGCCGTAGCGCCACCGCTGCGCCAAATCCGCCGAATCCGGCCCCGATGATCGCCACCCTGGGTGACCGTCGGCGCCGCGTCGCAGCCCGAATCCGGCCGGCGGCGTACCGCAGTTGAGCCCGCCCAGACGTCACTGCGCGACCTCTTCGGTACGAACATCCAGGCCGTCCAGATCCCCTCTCTGCCGCCAATCCTCCAGGATGTCTGCGTATTCGGTCGGTTGACCGAAGAAGAAGCTGCCCTGCCTCGTCTTCTCGTTCGCCTGTCCCTCGCGGTTGTAGTAGCCCGGGGTACATGATTTGGCACGCTGGGCAGTGACCGTCGAGCGCTCACGGACCGTCTCGACCCACGCCGATTCAGCATCCGCCGAAGGTTCGAACTCGCTGTATCCATGCTCCAGCGCCCAGGCGATGATCCAGGCGACGTGAGTGGCCTGCACGTCAAGCAGATACGGAAAGTTCACGGTAAACCCGGACTGGGCGATGCTCTCGATGAAACAGTTCGGCAAGCCGTGCGCCGATACGCCCTGAAAGGTCCGCACGCCGTCACGCCACTTCTCGGTCAGCGAGAGGCCGTCGCGGCCGATCAACTCGAAGCCGGTCCGCTGCGCGTAATCGGTGCCGACCTCGAACCCGGTGGCGAAGATCAGGCAGTCCAACTCGTAGGCCACCCCGTCGACGACGACGCCTGTCTCGGTGATCCGCTCCACCCCGCGGCCACGGGTGTCGACCAGTGTGACGTTGTCTCGGTTGAATGTCTGCAGGTATTCGTCGTGGAAGCACGGTCGCTTGCAGAAATACCCATACCAGGGCTTGAGCGCCGCAGCGGTGGCAGGGTCGGCCACCAACGCATCGACCCGGGCCCGCACCTCCTCCATCTTCGCGAAGTCGGCGAGTTCGACGCCACGCGCCCGCTGCTCAGCGGTGCAGCCCGCGGCCGAATGTTGCTGCATCACCGGGATCTTCTTGGTGATGCTGGTCCACGAATCGGCAACCAGATCTTCCTCGGCTTGCCCACCTGCGGTGAGGATCTGGAAGTTCTCGATGCGTCGGCGTTGCCAGCCGGGCTCCAGGCCGGCGACCCATTGTGGGTCGGTCGGCCGGTTCGCTCGCACGTCCACCGACGACGGTGTGCGTTGGAAAACGTGCACGTGTTCTGCCGCCCGGGCAAGGTGCGGAACGCACTGAATCGCCGTGGCGCCGGTGCCGATGATGCCGACTCGCTTGTCCGCCAGTCCGGCCAGCCCGGCGCCGGTGTAGTCGTAGTCCCACCGACTTGTGTGAAACGCGTGACCGCGAAACGACTCGATACCTGCGATGCCGGGAAGTTTGGGTTTCTGAAGGTAACCGTTAGCCATCGAGACGAAACGGGCAGCCATCTCATCGCCGTGATTGGTGGAGATGATCCAGCGGGATTTCGCTGCATTCCAACGGATTTCGCGTACCTCCGTCTGCAGGCAGGCATTTCGGTACAGGTCGTAATGTTCGGCGATCCGCCGACAGTGCGCAAGAATCTCAGCGCCCTTGACGTATTTCTCGGTGGGGACATAGCCGAGTTCCTCTAGCAACGGGATGTACACATACGACTCGACGTCGCAGGCCACGCCGGGGTAGCGGTTCCAATACCACGTCCCGCCCACGTCGGCGGCCTTGTCGATCAACCGCACGCCATCGACCCCACGCTCGCGTAGATGCGCTGCGGTCAGCAGGCCGCCGAAACCGGCACCGACGATCGCGACGTCCACCTCGTCGCGCAACGGCGCTCGGGTGAAGTGCGGATCGGCCCACGGGTCCGCGCCGAACCGCGCGAACGGGCCGGCAACCTCGACGTACTGCGCGAGGCCGTCGGGCCGCAGCCGACGGTCGCGCTCTTCGACGTACTTCTGCCGCAGAGCCTCGACGTCGGTCGCCGAATTGTCGGAGCCAGCCACAGTGTTGATCCTCTTCTGATATCGGCAGCCGCAGTCAACATGGCTGCCGAAGATGGTGGCCCCAACTATATAATCAATCGATTGATCGTATCAAGGAGATGCGTCCTCACCTGCTTGGCAGACCGGCTCGGGGTCATGCTCGAACAGTGTTCCGCGGATGAGCCGCTTCGAAGCGTCCAGCGTCGCGTGATAGGTAGCCGGCGATGCGCTCGCGGCCAGTTCGGTCAGCCCATAGAGGAGTGCATAGAGCACCTCCACAGCAGCTGGGGCGTCGGCATCCTTGCTCAGCTCACCGCGCCGAAGACCGTCATCGACGATGCCTTCGACGATGTGGCGCAGCTCCAGAAATTGCACTTCGGCGGTTTGCACCTGTTGGAGGCTGGGGCCTTCAGCCCGGATCGCCCATTCGAACGCTGCGAGATCGGGGTACTCGTGCATCAATTTGCCCGACTCGTCCAGCACCGCCTCGATGCGGTCGATGGTGCCGCCAGAACATTGCGCCGCCAGGTGCAGCCGAGGCAGGGCGATGTCGGCTCTGGCCGCGATCGCCGCCGTCATCAGCGCAGATCGGTTCGGAAAATAGTTGTACAGACTGGCGCTGGTCATCCCGGCCATGCGGGCGATCGATCGGATCGTGGCTTTCGAGTAGCCCATCTCGGCGACACACCGCATCGCGGCATTGATGATCCGGGTCCGGGTCGCCTCACCGCTGGCGCCAACTGGCCGACCCAGTTGCGTCGTCGTCATTACCCCGGCATCCGCATCGGCTCTTCGATCTACCTGAATCCCAACGATCCTCAACTCCGGGGACAGACCTCCGAGTTTACCGGTTTTGGAGGTCCGGTTACCGACCGCGTATCCCGGTCGCGGCGAGGTAGGGAAGAATCGAGGACATGGCCGTCCCTCGCAAAGTGCGTGAAGAAGACGAACTCAAGCCTTATCAGGTGGAACTGCTCAAGCTCCAGCGGCACCTCGAAGACCAGGACCGCCGGATGATCGTGCTTTTCGAGGGCCGAGACGCTGCCGGCAAGGGCGGCACCATCCGGCGTGTCACGCGCTACATGAATGAGAAGCACTACCGTGTCGTGGCCCTGGGTAAGCCCACTGAGGAACAGCGCACCCAGTGGTATTTCCAGCGCTACGTGGCCCAGTTCCCCTCGGGTGGCGAGATGGTCTTGTTCGACCGCTCCTGGTACAACCGGGCGATGGTGGAACCGGTCTTCGGCTTCTGCACCGATGAGGAGCACCGTAATTTCTTGCGGGGCGTTGTCGGCTTCGAGAAGGATCTGGTCCGCCAGGGCATTACCCTGGTGAAGCTCTACTTCAGCGTCACCAAGGAGGAGCAGGCCCGCCGGTTCGAACGTCGGCGCGACGACCCGCTGCGCCAGTGGAAGCTCAGCGAGATCGACGTCCAGGCCCAGGAGCACTGGGACGACTTCACCGATGCCAAGTACCAGATGCTGCGGCGCACCAGCACCGCCGATGCCCCCTGGACCATTGTGCGCTCCGAAAACAAGCACTTGGCCCGACTCAACGCGATACGCGTGATGCTCAACGCCGTCCCGTATCAAGACCGCTCCGACTCGGTCGACTTCGTGCCCGATCAGGAGGTGGTGGTCCCCGCCGCCCAGGAACTCGCCCTCATGGAGGCCGATCGCATCCGCAGCGGCAAGTTCACCGGGTGAGCGTTTGACTGACGCGCGCTTCCGATGAGGACATCCTTGATGACGGCCATCTTGTGACGGCCAGTTCGCCGTTAGGGAGACCGGTCGGGGCCAGCGGCGAGGTGACCCGGACCCGGATCATCAATGCCGCGATGCGGTGTGTCGCCGAGATGGGCTACTCCCAGGCCACAATTCGTGGGATTGCCCGCACCGCCGGCATTACCAGCGGCAGCCTTTATCACTACTTTCCGAACAAGTCGGAGCTCCTCGCGGCCACCGCAACCGCCATCGATGACATCGCGTTCCCACGGCTGCGGGCGGCTGCAGCGGAAAGCCGTGACGCCGTCGACCGGCTCGAAGCGGTGTTGGACGAGTCGGAACGGCTGATGCGCGAATATCCCCACCTGGCCGACTTCGAGCGCGCGATCCGCGCCGAGAGCAGCCCACACCTGCGCCGTGACGAGGGGCAGCAACTGGGATTCAAGGCGCTGCGCGGCGTTATCGGCGACATCATCGGCGATACCGCAGCCCAGGGACTGTTACCGTCGGGCACCAATCCCGAGGCGGCGGTGAACGCCATCTACGCCCTGACCCGTGGATTGACCGAACAGGCGGCGGGCCTTCCCGAGCCGACCCACCGGGCGAATCTGGTCTCGGCCAAGCAACTCATCAGGGGAACTCTGTTTCGGGCCACCCCGCAGCGCGTCACTCCCGACGTCGCCGGTTCGGTGGGGTGAGCCGGTCGAACTCCTTCGATGCGAACGTCTTGGCTATCGAAGGCGCTCGGCCACTGCCTTGATCTGGAGGAATTCCTCAAATCCGGCCAGTCCCATTTCGCGGCCGACTCCGGACTGTTTGTAGCCGCCGAACGGGACATCGCCCGAATACCACACACCACCATTGACACTGATCGTCCCGGCACGTAAGCGAGACACCACCCAGTCGATACGAACCTGATCGCTGCCGAACACCGTGCCCGACAGGCCATACGGCGAGTCGTTGGCGAGTCGCACGGCATCCGCGTCGCCGTCGTGGGGCAATACAACCAGCACCGGCCCGAAAATTTCCTCGCGCGCCACCCGCGCGTCATTGCTCAGGCCACTGATCACGGTCGGCTCGATGTAGAAGCCGGTCGAGAGCGTCTCGGGACACCCGCCGCCGCACGCGAAACTACCGCCTTCGCGCAGCGCCAGATCGAGGTAGCCCAACACACGATCCCGCTGCTTGGCCGAAATCAGCGGGCCGCAGACGGTCTTGGGGTCGGTCGGATCGCCGATCGGGACGCGCGCCATGGTGGCAGCTGTCGTTCGCACCGCTTCGTCGTAGTGCTCCTGCGGGACCACCAGCCGGGTGGTCAACGCGCAACCCTGCCCCGCGTGCGTACAGACGGTAAGTGCCGCCGCCGTACACGCGGAGGCCAGATCGGCATCATCCAGCACGATGAACGCGGATTTGCCGCCCAGTTCCAGAGACACCTTCTTAATCGTCTGCGCCGCCGCGGCCATTACCGACCGGCCGGTTGCAGTGGACCCGGTGAACGACACCAGATCGACCCGCGGATCCTCGGCCAACTGCGCGCCAACTCGGTGATCGCTCGACGTCACGACATTGACGACGCCGGAGGGGAAGTCGGTTCTCTCGGCGATGATGCGGGCCACCTCCGCCGCGCACCACGGGGTGTCCGGCGCAGGCTTGAGTACGACCGTGTTGCCGGCGGCCAGCGCGGGCCCGAGCTTGGCCAGGTTGATCTGATGCGGAAAGTTCCACGGCGTCACCGCCCCGACGACCCCGAAGGGTTCGCGCACGATCGTGCGCCGGGTATTGATGCCCAGCGGGGCAGCCTCTCCCAAATCTTGGCACCAGGAATAGTTTTCGGCGGTGCCGGCCGGGATCGCCAGGTCATCGACCGGCACTTCCAGCTGTCCTTTGTGCGTCAAGGCGATCGGCGTGCCCACTTCCGCGACCGTGATCGCGCGAAGCGCGTCGATCTCCTCGATCAGCGCCCCCCGCAGTTGGCGTAGGCAGTGCACTCGCAACCCGACGTCGCGCGACCAGTCCGATTCGTCGAACGCGCTGCGCGCAGCGGCAATCGCGCAGTCCATGTCCTGGCTGGTGGCATCGGCGGCCTCACCCAGCAATTCTTCCGTCGCTGGATTGATCGTGGGGAAGGTGCCGCCGCGCGCCGCCGTCAGCTCGCCCCCGATCAGCAACTCGGTCACCTTGCCCGGCACGGCTCGGCTCGCCACTGGGTACCTCCGTTCAAAGGCGTTGCCAGCAGCACCGGTGCACCAGGGCTGATACTCAGTGCAGAGCCCGTTCGGTCGGCGTGAACACCACCGGCATGGCCTCGGGACCGCTCACGAAGTTGGCCGGCCGCAGCGGCACCACCGCATCCCCGGCGAGCCGCAGATCGGGAAGCCGCTGCAGCACACGACTGGTCATTTTCGACAGCTCGAGGCGGGCCAGCTGATTGCCCAGGCAGAAGTGCGTACCGAAGCCAAAAGCTAAGTGATTGTTCGGGTTCCGGTCGATACGGAAGTTATCGGGGTCGCCGAAAACGCTCTCGTCGAAATTGGCGGACTCGAACATCAGCATGATCTTCTCGTCCTTGTGTAGCGCCGTGCCGTGGAATTCGGTGTCCGCGGTGAGGGTGCGGCACATGTTCTTGACCGGCGAGGTCCAGCGCAGCATCTCCTCGATGGCGCCCGGCAACAGCGACGAGCGTCCCCCACGGTCTTCGCGCGAGCGCTCATCTGCGGCCAAGCGTTCCCACTGCTCACGGTGGCGCAGCAGCTGCTCGGTACCGCCCGAGAGAGTGTGCCGGGTGGTCTCGTCGCCGCCGATCAGAATGAGAAGCGTCTCCATGACGATCTCGTCGTCGGCCATCCGCTGGCCCTCTACCTCAGAGTTGACCAGAACGGAGAATAGGTCGCCGGTGGGTTCGGCGCGCCGCTTGGCGATGACGTCCATGGTGAATGCGGTGTAAGCCGCGAAAGTCTCCATCACTTTCTGGATGGTCAACTCGTCCACATGCGAGCTGAGTCCGCCGACCAGGTCGTCGGACCACTTCAGCAGCATTTCGCGTTCTTCGGGTAACACCCCGAGCATGTCGCCGATGACCGCCATCGGCAGCGGAGCGGCGATGTCACGGACGAAGTCGCACTCGCCGCGTTCGCAGACCGCGTCGATCAGGGTGTCGCACAACGTCTCGATCGACGACACCCGGTCCATCACTCCCTTGCGGGTGAAGCCCGCATTGACCAGCTTGCGGCGCAACAGGTGCGCGGGATCGTCCATCTCGATCATGTAGGGCATGCCGGGCTGGTCCGGGCGAATGCCGCCGGCGCTGGAGAACAACTCTGGATTGCGCTCGGCGTCGAGCAACGCCTGATGGCTGGTGGCAGCGGCCAGGCCATTGCGGTCCCGGAATACCGGCTGGTTAGCCCGCATCCACTTGTACGCCTCCCGGGCGGCAGGGCCTTCGGCGTAGAAACGGCCATCGGCGAGGTCGACATCCGGGCCGGCGACCGGGCCGACATCGGCAACGTAGGGCGTGGACGTCATAGCACTCCTGATGATCGATGCTTAGTGGTGAATCACGCGACAGTTGCCGAAGGTCATGTCCACGTTGGCCGCCGAGCTCGACAGAACCGCACGTTTGGGCAAGCCCAAGCGGGACAGTTCGGCGGCGTAGGGATGGTCGCCGAGGCGAACCTCGACACCACCGGGTCGGTAGCGCACCCCGCTGAGCAGCATTTCCCCAGGGGTTTCGCGGGTCACCCCGTCCAGGTGGGAATACGTGTTGTGCACTTGCTTGCGCGAGGTGAACGCCGACGGCACGGGCACGCCGGGCCGAAATTCCATACTCACCGCCAGTTGTCCGTCGATGTTCACATCGAACCCGAACCTGCGCCCGTTGCGGACGGTGAAATCGGCCATCACCTTGGGGTAGCCCCAAATCGTCCGGCCGGCCTCCAAGGTGAATGACTGGTCGACGGGAAGGTGATGGACGAATGCGCCGGCTGATTGCAGCGCGGCCAACCCGGTAGCGCCCGAAGTCGAAGTTCCCGGCGGGTTCACCATCACATTGGTGCCGTACTCGTAGTACTGCCCCAGGTCGGTGTCCTCGTAGCGCATCAGCATCAGCACCACCAAAGCGCGGCCTGCCCCTGTGACGCCGCGGAATCGGCACACCTGCAGGCCGCTGTAGTCGATCATCTGTTGCGCGGCATCGGCGTCTACCACGAACATGGCGGTGTGCTGATGGGCCGTGCGGACCCGGACCGGCATGGTGAGCACGGTGCCGGCGACGGTGTGCCGGACGACTGGCGTGTCTTCGGGCGAGCGCTCGCGCGGCGACGATGGGTCGTTGGACACGCCCCCAATCTAGAACCTGTTCTAGACACGCTGCAAGAAAGTGTCTATTCCCGGATCGAGACCAGCCCGGCCAACTCTCTGATCTGCTCGGCGTTTCGGCCTGTCACGACCATCATCGTCACGCCGGCCGCCTCCCAGGCCTTGATCTGCCCGCGGACGTGGTCGAGGTCGCCGACGATCGCTGCGTCGTCGACGAGTTCGTCTGGGATGACCCTCGCGGCTCGCTCTTTTCCGTCCTGGCGGCCCGAGCGGAACAACGCCGTGACTTCGTCCACCACCTCGGCATAGCCCATGCGCCGATACACGTCAGCATGGAAGTTCGTGTCCTGCGCGCCCATCCCGCCCATGTAGAGCGCCAGGTAGGGCTTCATCGCCTCGAACGCGGCGCTGCGGTCATCTGTGATCACGATGTTGGCGGTCGCGCAGATCTCGAAATTCTCCCGGCTGCGCCGAGCCCCCTTACGCGCAAAGCCTTCGTCGAGCCATTCGTTGTAGGTGTCGGCCATCCGGGGCGTGTAGAAGATGGGCAGCCATCCGTCACAGATCTCGGCGGCCATCGCGATGTTCTTAGGCCCCTCGGCGCCCAGCATGATCGGAATGTCGGCACGCAGCGGATGGGTGATCGGCTTGAGCGCTTTACCCAGCCCGGTCGTGCCCTCGCCTGACAACGGCAGCGGGTAGTGCGGACCCGCACTGACCACCGGCGCCTCCCGAGCCCACACCTGCCGAATGATGTCGACGTATTCGCGGGTTCGAGCCAGCGGCTTGGGAAACCGCTGTCCGTACCAGCCCTCGACCACCTGCGGGCCGGACACTCCCAACCCGAGGATGTGCCGCCCTCCCGAGAGATGGTCCAGAGTCAGCGAGGCCATCGCACAGGCAGTCGGTGTGCGCGCAGACAGCTGCACCACCGAGGTGCCCAGGCGCAACCGGCTGGTGGCCGACCCCCACCAGGCCAGCGGCGTGAACGCATCCGATCCCCACGCCTCGGCGGTGAACACGGTGTCGAATCCGGCGTTGTCCGCGGCCGCGACGAGTTCCGCCGCGTTCGTCGGTGGCTGCGCCCCCCAATAGCCGAGCTGAAGACCTAGCTCCATTTCCGCGACCTCCATACCCGTCTTGAAACCATTCTTAGAACCTGTTCTACTCGATGCCGTGACCACCAGCCACAGCAGCCCGGTGCAGATCGATCCCCATGAGCC